>ERZ795052.5879-NODE-5879-length-11643-cov-4.202278_pt1 | contig 11643 bp, 11 predicted proteins | sample MGYA00375136_ERZ795052 | MGnify/ENA primary metagenome ERZ795052 (study PRJEB30181, sample SAMN05720156) | activated sludge metagenome | isolation source: Anaerobic digester | place: Japan | collected 2015-05-26 ... | reverse complement strand
ATCGATGAATTTAACGAGAAAAAAACCAGAGAGTCGATGCTTTCCCACGATGCCGACCAACTGGCGTTGATCTATCAGTTGAAGGAATTGGGCGACCTTGGAAACAAATACAGCAAAGAGTGGATTGACTTTGCGGTCAGGCGACTTTACACCGACACCGCGAGGGGAATGGCGGAGGAGGTCCTAAAGACCGATTCCTCGCAGTGGTGGTTTAAAGACAAGAGCGACTGGTGGGTAAACGGGAACAACGGAAAATAGGCGTGGAGGAAAGTTCATAATGAAAAACCTCAAGATTCCAAGAATCTGCCATGTCGTGATTTCTGCGTTCGTTGTCCTTTATTTCATTACGGGATGCACAGCCAAAAATCCACGATTGGCCGAGGTTTTTCTCGAACGCGGAATAGTTTATATTCAGCAGGGTCAGTACACCGCCGCTTTGAAAGAGCTTCTGGACGCGAAGAAGCAGAATCCCGATGACCCCACGATAAGGTATTACCTCGGAATAGCTTATTACACCAAAAAACTGAATGCCGAGGCGGTTTCGGAATTCAAGGAGGCCATTTCTTTGAAGCCGGGTTATTCCGAGGCCCATAACTATCTGGGCATGGTTTACTGTGAAATGGGGCGGTGGGACGACGCGATCGCGGAGTTCAAGAAAGCGGCTAGTAATGTACTATACGAGACACCGGCAGGCGCTTACAACAATATGGGATATGCTTACTACAGAAAAGGCGACTACCAGGCGGCGCTCGCGAGTTTTGATGAAGCCTTCGCCAGAGACCCGAACACGTTGCTCACCCCTCTCATCGAGAAGAACCGCGGGATGGTCCTGCTTGCCCAGGGTCGTGTAAGGGAAGCCATCGACCATCTAAAGAAATCACTTGAAATCGCTCCTGATTTTCCTGAAACCCATTACTTGCTGGCTAAATGTCATGTTGAGATGAAAGACCTCAAAGAGGCAGAAGCCGAATTCCGTCTGGTTTTGAAACTTGCACCCGATTCAGAGCTTGGCGAGAAAGCAAAAGAGAGCCTTGCGGCGATCACTGGAAGCCACTGAACCGCCGACTCCCCTCACGATCAGCTTGACACCCCTTTTCCTGCTGAATCATGGAGCATCAGCTTGACAGCAAGATGAAAATGGCCTAAGTTGGCGCGTCTTTTATGGGCTACTGGTAGGATACGGTCAGAAAAACGGATTTAAAGCCGCCGGCAGATTCTTCGATTGATAACAAGAAAGAAAGCGGAAAATGGGGAGTAAGAGAAAAAGACGTTCCGAAGAGGTAAGGGCGAAAAAGAAACGCAAAGGCATCCGGTTGTTTCTGCTATCAGTCATCGTAGCGGTCGTACTCGGGTTTCTGGTTTTTCTCGGTGTCAGTCTGTATGATTTCGTCGGACCGTCGAGTGAAAAGGGCCCCTTGCCCAAAAAGGAGAACAGGCAGGTTGTCTTGTATTTCTCTGATGTCCAGGAACGTTTTTTGGTCCCCGCAAAAAGGATGATCCCTGAGGCGACGACTGCCCAGGGACGGGCCGAAGAATTGGTCAAAGCCCTCATAGAGGGACCAGGGGCCGGGCTTAAGGAATTGACGCGCACGATACCCGAAGGCACGAGATTGAGAGGGGTCCGGGTCGAGGCAGAGGGTACGGCCTTTGTTGATTTCGACAAGTCTATCGTGGATAGGCACCCGGGAGGAAGCGCGAGTGAAGTGGCCACTGTGTATTCGCTGGTCAACACGCTGACGCAGAATGTTCCGGAAATCAAGGCCGTCAAGATCTTGGTGGAGGGTAAGCCGCGGGAGACCCTAAAGGGACATCTTGATCTCGGGTATCCTTTGAGATTCAACGGAGAGCTGATCAAAGAGCAGTCGCCGACTGGATGACTTAGTCAGAAAGTGCCGGGATAATGGCATCGAGAACAAAGATCTCACGCATCAGGAACATCGGCATAGTGGCGCACATCGACGCGGGAAAGACGACTGTAACGGAAAGAATACTCTTTTATACCGGCAAGACCCACAAGATGGGAGAGGTCCATGATGGAGAAGCCGTGATGGACTGGATGCCCCAGGAGCAGGAAAGGGGCATAACGATATCGTCTGCAGTTACGACATGCCACTGGCGGAATCATGAGATCAACATCATCGACACCCCCGGCCACGTCGACTTTACGATAGAGGTGGAGAGGAGTCTGCGCGTCCTTGACGGGGCCGTCGTAGTTTTCAGTGCCGTCGAGGGTGTAGAACCACAGTCGGAGACGGTATGGTTGCAAGCAGATAAGTACAATGTTCCTAAAATCGCTTTCATCAACAAGATGGACCGGATAGGGGCCGATTATTACAACGCCGTGGCCATGATGAAGGAACGATTCAACTCGGCGCCGCTGATGGTCCAGATACCTTGGATTAAGAAGGAAGAGGGCTTTGGCGGTGTCATCGACCTCATTAAAAAGAAGCGAATGACCTGGGAAACGGATAGTCTGGGCTTGAGCTTTTCCGTCTCCGACATCCCCGATGAGGCCGCGATGGATGCGGAAATTCAACGGGACAGAATGATCGAGACACTTGCTGAGGTCGACGACGTAATCGCAGACGCCTATCTCGAGGGAAGTGAGGTCTCTGAGAATGGAATAAGAGAGGCCATCCGAAAGGCGACCATCGACCTGAAGGTCGTGCCGGTCCTTTGCGGCTCCGCCTTGAGAAACACGGGGGTTCAGCCCCTCCTGGACGCAGTCGTCGATTTTATGCCCTCTCCCCAGGATCTGCCGCCGGTCAAGGGGTTTAACCCCGTCACGAGGGAAGAAGTAAGTAGGAAGGCCGACGACAAAGAACCCCTGACGGCCCTTGCGTTCAAGGTTATGATGGCCGAAGGAAGGAAAATGACCTACCTCCGAGTATACTCGGGGACGATGGAAGCTGGGCAGGAAGTGTATAATGCGACCAGGGGCAGGACGGAAAAAGTTGCAAGACTCTTGAAGGTGCACGCCAACAAAAGAGAGAGGATAACCGACGCCGGTGCGGGGGACATCATCGCGGCAATGGGTTTGAAAGAGACCTCGACGGGAGATACACTGTGCGATGAAAAGAATCCGATCGTGCTCGAGCCCATCGAATTCTTAGAGCCGGTGATCAGCCGAGCGATCGAAGCAAAGACGCCAGGTGACCAGGAAAGGCTGTCCGAAGCGCTCGCCAAACTGGTGGATGAGGATCCGACGCTGAGGGTGAAATATGACGACGAAACCGCACAGACAGTCATATCCGGTATGGGGGAACTCCATCTGGAGATAGTCATCGACCGGTTGATCAGAGAGTTCAACGTAAGAGTCAACGTCGGAAAGCCGAGGGTTGTCTACAGAGAAACAATAGAGAAGACGGTGGAAATTGAAGGCCGCTTCGACAAGGAACTGGGAGAAAGAAAACATTTCGGGCACGTAAAAATGAGGCTGGAACCGTCAGCCCGCGGCTCCGGCATAGAGATCATCGACGAGATACAGCCGGAGGACATTCCCGTCATCTATCACAAGGCGATAGAAGAAGGTGTAAGGGAGGCGACTCTCAGCGGTGTACTTTCCGGATACCCGGTTGTCGACCTGAAGGTCCATTTGACAGGCGGAACTTTTCGTGACGGCGAGTCCTCGGAAGTAGGTTACCGGATCGCAGCGTCGACGGCCTTCAAGGAAGGGTGTCGTAAAGCAAGTCCTATTCTACTCGAACCTATAATGAGTCTTAACGTTTTGACCCCGAGTGAATACATGGGAGAAGTCATAGGGGACATCAATGTGAGGCGCGGTGAGGTCAAGACCATCAGTCACAAAGGACCGACCTGTGAAATTAGCGCGAAGGTTCCTTTGAAGGCGATGTTTGGGTATGCGACGGACCTCAGGTCCGCTACCCAGGGTAGAGCGACTTTTACCATGCAGTTTTCAGAATACGATAAAGTATGACGCCGTTGCATGATCACCTCAAAACGCCCGCTACTTTTCTCCGCAACCGGAACTGAGTAGTCCGGAATAAGACCGAATGCACCAGATTTAATTTCTGATTTTCATCGTGATTACCCGTTGGAGGGTGTTCAGTCTCGCCTCGCGGGAAAAACGAAATAAAAATAAAGGGACAAATCATTCGTGAGAAGAGAAGGCACGAATATTACTTCCAGAACACAGTCGACCTTCGTGATCGACAAGGACAAGCTCATCCGTAGCATGTACAGAATCAGTGCATTGCTGACAGACCCCTCCTCCGTTGACGAGATTTCATGGCAGATCGCTTTCGATGAATTTCCCTATGGTTTCCGACAATTGTCGGAAGTATCGTATGTTGACGGGATCATGTCAAAAATCCTTGATGAAGTAACTGACAACTTGGGTTTCGACCGCGGGATCATCTGCCTGCTGGACGAGCAGAAAGAAAACTTAATAACAAGGGTCGTCAAGAACTATGACCCCGAGGAGGCCAGGCGGGCGTTCTCTGTCAACTTGAATCTCAAGAAACACGACAGCCTCGAGACGAGGGTAGCGAAAACCGGTCAGTACATCACCCTTGAAGACTCAGATCGCGACCCAAGATTGACGAGCACGGACCGCAAGATCACGGAGTTTTACAAGAGGGGATCGACGTTCTATGCTCCCTTGAAGGTTGAGGATGAGGTGATGGGGATCATCGCCGTCTGGACTAAAGAGAAAACGAGATTCACCCCTGAAGAAATAGACATCCTCCTGACCTTTGCCAACCAGGTCAGTATAATAATACATCTGACCAGGTTGTTCGAAAACAACAGCGAGAAGATCCACCAGCTCCTCATCCTTCAGAAGGCCGTTTCCGAGCTTAACGCGAGCAGCGCCGTCGACGACATTCACGAGATCATACTCAAGTATGCCCTGAAAATCGGCCAATCAGAGAAGGCTCTGATCTATTTCACCGATTCAAAGCAGGGTCAGTGTCTGGTCCATGACGGCCAAAAAATAGTTGCCGTCCACGCCGAAGAATACGCGAAAAGGATAGACGGGAGCATCATCAGACAGGCGATGGAAACCAATGCCATTGTTGTTCGTCAGGTTGCGGCGAGCCGTCCGGCAGGAACGGCCGCGTTGTTTGAAGATTATGACTCCGAGATCGTCTTTCCTTTGAGGATAAAGAATGATTTCAAGGGTGCCCTTTATCTGGCAAAGATAGAGGGCAACTGGCCGCAGGATCGGATCAATATACTGGATATCCTGATAAAGAACGCGGGAACGTCTTATGATAATGCGATAATGCATTCTTATCTGTCCCTTGAGGCGAAATCATTGAAGTCGGAAGTCGAAAAACTGAAAGAGCGAGAAGACGCCCTCCTGGGGTTCCACGATATTATCGGCAAATCGGAGCAGATGCAGACCATATTCCGTATCATCGAAGAAGTAGCCATGCATGACACCAACGTCCTTATTCAGGGCGAGAGCGGCACCGGGAAAGAACTCTTTGCCAGGGCCATCCATAGGCAGAGCAGAAGAAGTGCGAAGCGTTTTGTGGAGGTCAATTGCGCTGCCATACCGGGTACTCTGCTGGAGAGCGAACTTTTCGGTTATGAGCAAGGAGCTTTCACCGACGCCAAAAAACGCAAAATAGGACTGCTGGAATACGCCGACGGCGGCACTTTCCTGCTCGATGAAATCGGGGATATGAGCCTTCCGCTTCAGGCTAAGTTTCTCAGGATGCTCGAAGAAGGTTCCATAAGGAGGCTCGGCGGTACGGATAAGATACCGATCGACGTCAGATTCATCTTTTCCACCAACAAGGACCTGAACAGGATGGTTGCCGAGGGCTCTTTCCGGGAAGACCTGTACTACCGGATAAGGGTCGTCCCCCTAGTCATCCCTCCTCTCAGGGAGAGACAGGATGACATTGTTCTTCTCGCTCAGCATTACATAGACGAGTACAATAAGAAATTTAATAAAAAGGTTAAAGGCCTGAGTCGGGAGGCGGAGCTTATCCTCAAACGCTATCCATGGCCCGGAAATGTGAGGGAGCTCAAAAACATAATCGAAAGAGTCATGATACGCCAGAATGTGGGCAAGGTCCTCACTCCGGATAACCTACCGGCTGAGATTAAAGAAGATTTTTCTTCTGTTCGTATTATGGGCGGCATGTCGCGGGCCTTTGCAGTGTTGCCCGCAGGTCGCATCGACTACCATGCAACTGTCAACAAGGTCAACTTGGAGTTCCGAAAGAAGATCCTCGAAGCCGCCCTGGAGAGAAGTGAGGGCAACAAGGCGGCAGCGGCGCGATTGTTGGGAATTTCTCGTTATGCCTTCCTCCGAGAACTCAAGAAGGCGTCAAAAGATCTCCCAAAAGATCTCCACTGAAGCAAAAAACCGCACTATCAGTGCGATAAATGCACTGATAGTGCGGCATACGCACGTATGGTCGGCAAGATTCTTGTCTGCACTGTTTTTGTTTGGTGCGATCTACGGTGCGATATCCGCACTATACACCAAAAATGGAATGATAAAAACCTGCAATTCACGGCATGGAAGCGTCGGCTTCTTTTACCTTCTTGCGATTAACGAAATAAATGCATTGTTATCAAGGCGTTATAATTTGCCCCATTAGTTGGGGGGAAAAAATAAGAGGTCGCAGTAGGCACGTCTTATGCAAAGGATAGTAAACAGAGACCTATGAGGGCAAACTTTAGAATATATTATATAAGGAAGGAAGGATGATGAACCTGAAAGATTGAATGTGCCGATCTTTCAGTTTGCATATCGGTGGATGGTTTTAGTTCCCTCCTTTCCATCCACCGACCCCCTTCCTGAAAATAATTCTGGAGTGGCTGTGAGCTCGCAGGCTCCCGGTGACAATATATAAAAAGGATGGGCGGATTGAAAAACCGTCCATCCTTTTTTTTATGGCCGAGAGGAAAAAAGAGCGAAGACAAAAGCACGTATGCCTTTGATTAAGGCGTTATAAGTGCCAAGGGCATTTGAAACTGGTACCTCGATTTCTCGACGAAGAGATTGTTCGAAGTCGGCGATATCATCCACTATGCCCTCGATCTTCCGCGTAACATTTGCAAGAAATGAAGTCTGCATCTTGATCATCCGAGTTGTCTCGGAAAGGTCGCTGACGATAGCATCTATTTTAGAAATGATGCTCGGCAGACTTTGGTCTAGCTTATTTAAGATGCTCTCTATGTTTTTCGCCGTCTGGCGAAGCTGAACGAGATAAAGTATCGAAAAGATCGTGAAGAAAAGAAAGGCTAAGGCGAAAATTATGACGCTCAATTCAAAAAGCATGGCCTAAGTCCCCTTGATGTTTTGCAGTCTATCCCGCCTCTCTCAGCTTTTTTCCTTTTCTTCTTTGTATGCTTCGACGCCGGCGTCTATGGCCCTCTTGATTCGGCTTTTCGTATCATCAAGGGCATCCTTCCCCTTGTCAGCCAATTCCTCGACCTTTTCTTCGGCTTCGGCGGCTTTCCTCTTCGCAGCAGCCTGAAATTCCTTCAGACGTTCTACTGCTCCTTCGTAAGCCCTCTTGCTACGTTCAACGGCTTCTTCGTATTCTTCCTTCGCTTTGGAATAGATCTCCTGGGATTTTCTTCTTATATCTTCGCGGGTTTCTTTACCACTCCTGGGTGCAAACAGGATACCCATAGCGGCGCCGATCAAGCTGCCGACCAACAATCCCTTCAAGAAATCGAAATCTCTGCCTTCGGACATGGCTTCCTCCTAAATGTGATTTTTCTTACGCAAAAATATAATGACAGTCGTTTTGAAAGTCAAGTTAAATGCCTGGCTGAGTCTTAAAGTCTGCCTTGTGAGCGGAACGTGTTCAGGATGGATTGGATGCGGGGTAGGGCTTCATTGGCCGCCCTTTCTCCTTCAAGGATCGCTTCGTGGCGTTTCGAAAAATCAGCGGAACCGATATGGCCGACTCTGGGAGTGATTACGACATCCGCCTTCAAGAGCTGGGCGGACGATATTTTGGAATGCATGATGTCGATGGATTGGAGAATAGTCTCGATCGTCGTTTGAGGTACGGAATTTCCGATGCCCGCTGAAATATCGACAGCTATGACCACATCCGCCCCGTACTTTCTTGCAGCCTCAACGGCAATTGGACTGACTACGCCTCCATCTACGTAAGTGGCGCCGGATATGCTTACCGGCCTGAAGACGCCGGGAATAGAACAACTCGCTCTGACGGCAGTCCCTGTGTTCCCCATACCGAACACGACTTCCTCACCCCTCCGTATATCGGTGGCTACGGCATAAAAGGGAATGCGCAACCTCTCCAATGGTGTATTACTCACTAACTGATTGACATAATTCTCGAGTTTTTCGCCTTTGATAAATCCGTTATCCGGGATAGCAAGGTCGACGATGTCGCTTTTGTCGAGGCCGATAGCCATCCTTTGAAGCTGATAGGCGCTGTATCCGAAGGCATAAACACACCCCACAAAGCTGCCCGCACTTGTCCCAACGATCATATGAACCGGTATCCGGTTTGACTCCAAGACCTTCAGGACACCGATGTGAGCGAAACCACGGGATGCCCCAGCGCCGAGAACAAGCGCGACCCTTGTCGGCTTCGGGGGAGGTGGGATTTCCCGTGCAACACAGGAAATGATCGATAATGCAGCGACGGAAATGACAACGATGGCTCTAAGAAGTCTCACAAAATACAACCTTTTTCGGTCATTTCTTGCAGGAAGGCTTTGCCGATGATTCGCGTAAGAGATGATATGTAATGACGAAATAAACAACCGGACATCGAATTGTCAAATGCCCGGTTGTTTATTCTCTCGTAACGGTCCCAATAGCTACTTCTTGGGTTCTTCAGCCGGTTTTGCCGGAGCCGGAGCCGCAGGTGCGCCAGGAGCCGGAGCCGCAGGTGCGCCAGGAGCCGGAGCCGGGGCCGGAGCCGGAGCAGTAACCGCCGGAGCTTCTTTCTTCGGTTCCTCAGCCTTCTTGCAGGCGAGAGTGAAGGTAAATGACACTGCGAGAACCAGGGAAAACAATAATACCAAAGCCCTTTTCATTACTTAATCACCTCCTTCCGAATAGTAATTTCCCCAAAATCGGAGGGAAAACTAAAATATAATTACCTTGTTGTCAAGAGATATTTTTCGTTTCCGTTTATTGGGTGACAGGTCGTGTCTTGACAGGGAGACGGTATTTAGGCTAACTTCGCCTTTCCTTAAGCCATTTTCGAATAAACCTGCGAAGGAGGACATTACCATGAGCGATGATATCAACAGAAGGACTCAGGAAACAGCTGCAAGACTTTTCGGCAAAGGGATAAAGATGGAGCCACCCTACCAGATGTGGAGGCAGTTCGACAAAGAACTCGCCAATGACCTTTCGCGGCATATCACGGGCAATCTGTATTCCCGTACCGTTTTGACGATACAGGAGAGGCAATACGCAGCGTGCGCCATGCTGGCATCCCTTAGGGCGACTGCGGAGTTTAAGCTCCACGTCAACGCCGCACTGAACGTGGGTTGTGACCCCAGAAAAATCACCGAAATCATCTTCCAGGTTTCAACCTACGCTGGAATGCCGGCCGTGAACGAAGCCCTCGAAGCTTACCGTGAGGTCTTGAAAGAAAGAGGAGAGTGGCCGATAGCGCCGATAAAATAGGTGACGAGCGGGGAAAGAAAGATATAGAGGTCAAGACCCGTCGGCCTTTAGACTCGCATAAAGATGACTTATCAGTGAAGGAAAAGTCCTTCCCAAGACCTTTTCGAAGTCGAGACTTACTCCGATTAAGGCGCTCAGATCGATGCCTGTTTCGACCCCCATGCTGTGAAGCATGGACACCGTGTCTTCTGTTGCGATGTTGCCCGTCGCTCCTTCGATGAAGGGACATCCACCGAGGCCGCCGAGGGAGGTGTCGAACGAAAAAATGCCTTCTTCAAGGGCTGAAAAAACATTTGCGAGACCGAGGCCTCTGGTGTTGTGGAAGTGAAGTGACAGCGGTGTAACGCCGGTCACCGACCTCACTCGATTGAGGACCTCTTTTATCTGCAGGGGGTTTCCCAATCCTGACGTATCGGCAAGGCAGATTTCGTTGGGTTGGGCGTCGAGGAGTGCATCTGATAATTCAGCGACTTTACCGATGGGCACTTTTCCCTCGTACGCACAACCGAAGGCGTTCATAACCCCGGCCCTTACCTTTATGCCCGCCTGCCGGGCCTTCCGGATCAAACGTCGAGCCTCTTCGAGTGCCTCATCGATCGACCTATTGCTGTTTCTTCTGCTGTGGGTCTCGCTTGCCGAGACGTAGACACCGACCTGAGGCATCCCGCATCGCATGGCCCGATAGAGCCCTTTCTCACTGAGGATGAGGGCAGAAAACATTATCCCCTCCCGTTGTTGCAACCGATTGCAGAGGTCTTCTGCGTCGGCCATCTGGGGAACAAGATGCGGGTTTACGAAAGATGTGATTTCGACCTGACGAAGACCGCAGGCGATCAGCCGATCTATAAGCTTGAGCTTTTCTTCAGTGCTAACGAGCTGTTTTTCGTTCTGGAGGCCGTCTCTTAGGACGACTTCTTGAATGTGCACCTTTTGGGGGAGATAGATCATCCTCTGCTACCAATGTCAAAAAAGATTTGCCGAACCGCGACGGTTCGGCAAATCTCTGCATATGACAGTGTTGCTCGGCATGCTATTCCAGGACAACCAAAACCTGGTTGGTGTCTACCTTGTCCTCCTCGGCGACTTTGATCTCCTTGACAGTGCCGGCAACGGGCGCCGTGATCGGATTTTCCATCTTCATGGCCTCGAGGATGATGAGCTCCTCATCCGCTTTCACCTGATCACCCACTTCTACTAAAATCTCTGATATGGTTCCCGGCATGGGAGCCACGACGTTAACAGCCATCCAACATACCTCCTTCCATATTTATTTTTATTGGTTAGTTACAGCCTACACTCTATGCGGCTGTCCATCATTCAAGGCGGGCAAAATCGAGGGAGTGGGCTGCCTGCACCACTCCCTCGCGATAAATTCCCGCTATTTTTTCCAGATCGGGTCTTCCGGACCCCACTTTGCTGGAAGGACAGCTTCCGGCGTCCAATCGGACGGAATCTTCTGACCCGGTTTCTCACCGAGCTTTTCGATCAGTTGCTTAAGACCGGGACGACCGAATTTTGGATGTCCTTCTTTGAGAGTACGGCCGTTGATGACCGCTTCGGAACGAAGACGCCGGCCGCAGGTCTTTTCCATCCTCCTTCCGAGCAACAGGACGCGATCCACGTCATAGCCGTGTTCGATCCCGAGCTCATCGATCATGACAAGCAGGTCTTCCAGGCAGATCAACCCGACATACCTGGGATCCTCATAGTAATACTCACCTGTACCCCTGACAGGGCAGTCGTCGAGGAAGTTGGCCGGCTGACCGCCCAAGCCGCCGAGGGTCCCCTCAAAACGGGTTATACCGGCCTGAAGGGCCGCCAAGACCGACGCTGAGGCGATGCGCTTGGTCTCGTGGAGATGGCAGAGATGTGCCTCCGGGTTCGGCATTGCATCCAAAATCATTGAGAAATAACGGTACACCTGAGCTGCTGAGGCGGACCCATCGTGGTCAGCGTGTTCGATGTCGTGGGCGCCGATGGAAAACCACCGTTTCGTGAATTCCACGGCATCCTCGAGCTTCGTCGCGCCGCTG
>ERZ795052.5868-NODE-5868-length-11666-cov-5.337525_pt1 | contig 11666 bp, 4 predicted proteins | sample MGYA00375136_ERZ795052 | MGnify/ENA primary metagenome ERZ795052 (study PRJEB30181, sample SAMN05720156) | activated sludge metagenome | isolation source: Anaerobic digester | place: Japan | collected 2015-05-26 ... | reverse complement strand
TCGGGCAGAGCGCGTCATGGGCTCCCAAGCGAATGGTTCCCACCGCGATCGTGGTCTGGCCCCAAGTGTTGCCCGAGGAGCTGATCGTCCAGGTTCCGCCATCGGTCTTGGCCAGGATGCCGCCGCCAAGGTTGATGGCGCCGGAGATTTCGCCTCCGCCGGAACCGCGAACGAAGAAGGTGCCGGTAAACCCAGCGATGCCGCTGACGGGCCCGCTGATGGTGAAGTTGTTGGGGGAATCCACGGTGGCGTTGATAATGCCACTGCCGCGGAGCTGGACGGGGCCCTCCCACACATTGGAGCCCGCTTGCGAGAAGAAGGTGGAGCGGATGTCGCCGTTCGTCTCGCCGTTGAAGGAGACCGACACACTGGCGGGAATGACGGAGTTGCCGGCCAGGGTGATGCGGGTGCCGGTGCTGCCAGACCCGCCGGTGGTGCTGTTGTTCCAGACCAGCTTGTTCGCGCCGGCGGCCAGGCTGTTCGAGAACATGATGATGCCCCCTGCCAGGTTGGTGATGTTGCCCGCAAAACTGTTGGCGCCGGCAAGAATCACCGTGCCGGTTTCCGGTTTGGTGAAACCGCCCGCGCCGGTGAGCGAGCCGCTCAGAATCACCTGGGTGCCGGACACGGCATTGATGTTGGCATTGCCGCTTTCGAGTTCAATGGCGCCGGTGAGGATGTTCCCGGTGCCGCTGCCGATGCGGAGGTTGGAGCCGTTCTTGAGCCGGAAGGTTTTGTCCAGCGGGTTCAGCAAGGCCCAAAGCTGGAACGTCGCGTTCGAGTGGACGGTGGCCGTGCGCGCCGGGTTGCCCAGGCCGGTGTTGGCCACCTCATAACTGAAAGTGCCCGCCAGCACGTCCACGTCCGCCAGCGCAGCGTCCACCACGGCGCTGACCAGCGAAACCTGGTTGGCGCCGACTTTGGTCAGGTTGTACGTGTTGCCGCCGGTGCTGAGGTTGGCCAGGCCGTTGGCATTGGTCCGGATGTCCCAGCGCCCCACGCCGCCGAAGGTGGTGTCCCCGGCCAGCAACACGTCGTGCAAGGCGTTGTTTTGCCCCGCGCCGGAGTTGACAATCGCGCCCAGGCCGCCGACGCCCGCGCCGCTGACCGTGACCAGCTCGTTGCCCAGGTTGATGCCGTTCACGTCCAACGTGGCGCCGGAGGCAATGGTGGTGCCGTCAAAGGCGCCGCCGCTGCCGGAGCCCAGGGCATTGGCAGTCCCCGGCCGCAGTGTGCCCGAGTTGACCTGGATGCCGCCGAAGAAACCGGAGTTGTTGGCGCTGAGGGTGAGGGTATTGGTAGCATTCTTGATGAGCGAGCCGCCACCGCTGATGGCGGCGGTCACAGCCACGTTCTGGGGTTGGTCGAACGTGAGGGTTCCGGCATCCAGGGCGATGCTGCTGAAGGTGTTGGCCGCGTTGTTGGCAACCCGCACGTCACCGCCGCTGACGGTCAGAGGGCTGAAGAGGTTCAGCCCGGCATTCGAGACGACTAGACTGCCGGCCGCAACGGTGACCGAGCCGAGGGTGTTGGCCTCGCTGTTGGCCAGGGTCAGGCTGCCGCCATTGATGTTGATGCCCGAGCCGAAGTTGTTTGCGCCAGCATTGGCGAAACGGAGGAGACCGCTGTTGACGGCGACTCCGCCGACGAACGTGTTATCCGCGGAGTTGGCAAAGGTGGTGAGGGCCGCACCGGAAGCGGCGAGGCTGCCGGCGACGACGGAGCCAGCCCCAGCCAGTGTGAACGGCTTGGTGAAATTATTCAGGCTGACCGTCGAAGGCTGGAGGGTGCCGATGAGGCTTACCGAGGTTCCCACCGCGCTGTCATCGAAGACGACGGCGTCTCCCAGGAAGAACCGGTCGGGCGTCACGCCATTGAGCCAGTTGGCGGTGACTTTGGTGTCCCAATAGGTGGGATTGACCGGATCATTGCCCCGCCACACCAGCGTCGCGGCCGCGCCGCTGCCGCTGACCTGAACCTGGATCATGCCGGGGGTGAAGGCGGGATCCAGCACGGTGAAGTTGTAGCGGGAGTCGCTGACGACGTTGAGGTTGGCGGCGCTGCCGCTGGACAGGGTGCTGTATTGGAACAGCGTGTAGGGGCTGGAAGTGTCCAATGCCGCCAGCGGCACGATGCGCACCGTGCTCACCCCGGCCAAGTTCAAGTCGCCCCACACGGTGATCTGGTCGTTGGCGCCGGGAGTCCAGGGGCTGGCCCCCAACTCGTATTCCGCTGAAATGTTGTTCAAACTCAAGTTGCCGGAAATTGTGAGCGTGCCCGGACTGCTGCCAGGAACCAAAGAGGCGCCGGCCACGGCGCTGATATTTCCCACGACGGTTCCGGCGCCGCCCAAAGACCGCCCGCTGCCGATGAGCAAGCCGGCCGGCAAGGCGGACGCGTCCAGCGTGGCTCCCTCCTCGACCGTGATCTCCGAGCTGTTCGGCAAACCCGAATCCGCCCCGAGCACCACGCTGCCGGCCCGGACCATGGTCGGGCCCCCGTGCGCGGCCGGGCGCTGCAAGGTCAGGACGCCGGTCCCTTGCTTGGCGAGGCTGCCCGAGCCGCTGAGGTCATTGGTCAGGGTGAGCGCCACGGCGTTTTCAATGGTGAGGCCACCAAGGCTGGTGACCGGCGACCCGAGAATGAAATCATTGCCGGTGACCAGGAGACGGCCGCCGTTGCCGATCAGAGGCTTGGCAAGGTAGCCGGTGGTATAATTCTCGATTTGGAGAACACCGGAGGAGGCGATTTCAATGGTGCCGGGTCCTTCGACCAGCGAGCGGGTAATCGCCAGGGTGCCGTCGGAAACAAGCAAGCTGCCGCTGTTGGTGGCCACCGAGTCAACCAGGCCAATCTTGTTCGCGCCGACCTTGGTGAGGGTGTGTCCGGCCAAATCCAGCCAGCCCGAAAAACTGCTGTTACCGCCAGCCCCGCGGACATCCCATCGGTTGACCCCACCGATGGCCGCGTCGTCCGCCAGAGTCAACAGCCGCACCGCGTTCTGTTGCTCGCCGCCGCTGTTGACGACCGCCCCGTTGCCCCCGACGCCTGCCCCGGCGATGGTGATCGGCTCCAACCCCAGGTTCTTGTTGAGCACGTCCAGCGTGCCGCCGCCCGAGACGAACGTGCCGCTGTTGGTCGCGCCCAAGGCGGCGGCGTTGCCAGCCAGCAGGGTTCCCCCGGTGATAGTGACCGGGCCGGTGAAATCATTGGCGTTGCTGATCATCAGCGAACCGGCGCCGCTCTTGGTCAGACTCATCGCGCCGCTGAGTTTTCCCGCGCCGGCAAAAACATAATCCGCGGACGCATTGAGGTTGACGGCGGAGGGGTAGAGTGTGGTGGCGAGGTTGACAAAGTTGGTGGCGGCCGTGTCATCGAAGGTGACGGAGTCGGCCTGGTAAAAGGCCTGGCTGTTGCCGTTCCAGCTCAGCGAGGACATCACATCCCAGACCCCGGCGCTGCCGCCGGACCAAACGAGGCTGGAAGGAGCGCCGCTGACAACCACATTAACCTGGCCGGGAGTGGATTCGTCCAGGGAGAAGGCGTAACGGCTGTCGCCGGAGAGAACCGCGCTGAACGAAGTCGTTTTGGTTCCGGTATAGTTGAAGAGGCGGTAGGTGCCGGGAGCCGTCAGTTGGCCCAAGGCGGAGATGACAATGACCGCGCCATTGGGCTCAAGGTTGCCGTTGACGTTGATGAGGTCGTTCCCGCCGCCCGGCGCCGTGGAACCCGCCAGATCGAAGTAATTGGTCGTCGCCGCCGTTTGCGTCAGGTTGTTAACGAAGGTCAGCGTGCCGGCCGCGCCGGGACCGCCTGGCCGAACCCGGCTGCCATCTGCGGTGGTCACATTGCCGAGGACGGTGCCCGCGCCGGCCAAGGTCTGGTTGCCAGCCAGCACCCAGCCGCCGCTCACGGCGGAGACATCCAGAGTTGCGCCGGCGGCCACCGAAATGTTGGTGCTTCCCGCGATGCGGCCGGTCGGGCCGAGAGCCAGGGTGCCGGCATTCACGAGCGTGTTGCCGTTGATGCTGTTGGTGCCGTTGAGGGTCCAGCGTCCCCCGCCTTCCTTGATGAACTGGAACATAATGCTCGCCCCGCCGCCGCTTACCGGGCCGTTCAGCTCGCCGTCGGCACTGCCCGCCAGGCGCAACTCGCGTGTGCCAGTCAGTGTTCCGGCCGAGATGGCGCCGGCGACGACCAGTTTGCCGCCATCGGACTGGAGGTTGTAACGGGAACCACCGGTGGTCAGGGTGATGGCGCCGGCGAGCGTGTTGGTAGTGGCCAGGTTGAGGATGTGGGCGGAGTTGAGCGAACCCTGTTGGCGCGACCCCAGGGTGAAACGTTCCGCCAAGGTAAGGTTGTTGCTGAGGATGAGCCGCCCATCCCAAACCGCGGAACCGCCGCTGCTGGCGATCACCGTACTGCCCGAGCTGCTGCCCAACCCGTCGTTGTTGGTGATCACCAAGGCGCCAATTTGGAGATTGATTTTGCCGTTCCAAGCCGGGCTGCTCCCGTTGAGAAACAGCGTGCCCGAGCCGGCCTTGGTCAACTGCCCGCCGGCGCTGGAGTCGGTGCCGGTGCCGGTGAGCGCCGTGTTGACGATGACGTCCCGGCCGCCGGCCACGGTCACATTCCGTCCGCTGCTGTTGCCGCCGTTGCCAATGTTGAAGCCGCCGTTCAGGATAATGTCGCCGCCGCTCGCAAACAGCGTGCCGGTGCGGGGCTGGAGGCTGCAATTGAACGTCTGGGCAAAGGGACTGAAGTTGGTCACGCTTCCGCCCGCCGGGGCCGTGGTTCCCGTCTGGATCGAGGTGCCGCCGATGACAAACGGATTGGCCGCGGCGTCGAAGGTAATGGTCAGGTATTGCTGTCCTGTGGACACCGGGTTGTTTCGAATTGAACCGGTGAACACCACATCATCGGTTGCCGTCGGCGGAGAGCCGCCCACCCAGTTGTCGGGGGTGGCCAGGTTGTCATCCGTGCCGAGGCCGCTCCAGGTGAACGTGGCGCCCGAGGCGGAAGGGAGGAGGTAGCTGAGGAAGAACAACAGAGCCAAACCGAGGCTTGGGAATGCTTTCAGGGTTTTCATCTTAAGTTTTGAATTTGTTTTGTTCGCCGCGCCGCTGCCCATTCGAGCCCCGGCGCCATCAGGCGCCAACGCCATTCGTTGCGCCCGAGGCCCTCGTATTCTGATTGGCCACCGCACCCCGGTCAATCCGGAAATGCCCGAGACCCGGGGTGGCAACCGGCCTCACCGCAGTTTGAACGAGAACAATTGCGCACCCGGCTCGACCCCGAAGACCAGTTTCGCCGGCCGGCCCCCGGTCAGCTTCGAATAGGGGGTGCGGAATCGCACCGGGTGCTCCACCGAGTCGCCCGCGACCCGGCTCTCCCCCAACACCTTTCCCTCCGGAGTGAGAACCTTCACGCTCACGGGCCCGACGGCATTCAGATAAAGGTCCATCCCCTTGGCGAGCAACGGTTTGGTGGTGAGGCTGCCGCCGGTGATGGAGACGAATCCGTCCGGACGCAGGCGGGCGCGAAAGATGCCGCCGCCCAGGAGTCGCTTTGACCGAGGGGCATTCTTTCCCCACGAAGACGCGCTGTAATAGTAAATCAGCTCCGGCCCGATGCGGAGAGGGCCCTGGCTGAACTCGCTGATATAGCCCCCGTCATTGCGGCCGTGGTTGCCACCCTCGGCGCCATTGGGAAGAAACACTTCAAGTGCCCCGCAGGAGTTGGTAAAGGGCACCTTGGTCCAGTTCAAGCCGTCGCGACTGACCACCAGTTTCAAAAAGGCGCACCCCTCCGCCGAGTGCGGGTAGTTGCCGGTGCCATGCCAGACCTTCAGTCCGCCCAGCCAGAGCGATTCGTAACGCCAGGCGGTGCTGGCGTAATACTCGTCGCCGGGTTCGTCGTTGCCCTCCTTCCGGGCTGCGGGCAACAGGGCCACCCGCTGAATGCGGCGGGTGTCAAACGGCTGATCCAGCCGGTCGAGGAACGCATAGGCGCGGCTGCGGAGGTTGTTGCCGGCCTCGCCGACTCGTTCCGTGGTGAAGAACTTGAAGAGGCCGAGGAACCGGCCGGTGGCCGGATCGGGGCTGAACAGGGTCACGTCGCCCGGTCCGAACACCGTTTTGCCGTCCTGCTCGATCCGTCGCGCCGATTCGTCGCCCGGCCCGGCCCACGCGTTGACCACCAGCCCCAGGCGTTCCCACTGCCGTCCGTCCCGCGACCGCACATAATAAATCCCTTCGCGCGAGGGGCCGTAGTTCGCGTAGTACAACCAGCCCTTGTAAGGATGCTCCGCATCCGAGGGGTCGTAGAAACACGAGAAAAGGTCCAGCCCGGGCGAGCCGCGCGCCCCCGGCTCGGGTTCAAGGGCCGGTTCAAACGTGATCTTTTCAAATTCACCGCCGCCGCCCGTTTCCCAGTCCAGGCCGTCCTTCGACGTAAACCGGTACATGTGCCGCTCTTCGAAGCCTTGGGTGAACATCACGTACCGCTCCAACCGCGGGTCCCGCACTATGCTGCCGTAGGCCAGCAGGGTCGTGCCCGGTTTGGCGGGAATGAGCGGCTCGTCTCCGTTGTGATCTTTGAGGGGGCAGTTCAAACGGCGCTGCAATCCCTCCTGACTTTCAATCAAAAAATCATCCACAAAGAGCTGCGCCACCCCCACGGGAATTTCAAGCGGCGACGCGGCGACCCGGAAGCCCATCCATCCAAACGAACAAAGCAGGGCCGAGAGGATCACGGCGGAGGGACAGGTCCGGATGCCCCTGGGGATCGGCCGTGGAGCCGGCCCGACTCGAGCCCGCCGCCCGGATGATTGCAACGGAAACCCGCCCGGCGAGCCCGGTCGCGCGCGCTGGTCGGTCTCAGGCATGGCTCGAAGACTTTGTGGGAGGCGGGCTTATCTCAGCTTCTTGATGAGCACCTTGGATTTGCGGCCGCTGGCCTCGTATTTCTCGCGGCGGGCGGGAGGCAAATCGTCGGGCGAGCCCTCGACGAAACCGGCCTTGGACTGAAAATAAGTGAAGGCCTGGGTCGAGAGCGCGATGAGCTCGTTCAAGCCGAGGTCACGCGCCTTGTTTTCGACAAATTGAACGAGCTTGCGGCCGATCCCCTGGTTTTCATGGGCGGCGCTGACGTAGAGACAGGCCAGTTCGCCTTTCTTCTGCTCGGGATAAACGTGAAGGGCGACGCAGGCAACGGGATTGCCGTCAATTTCGAAAATGTAATAGTCACTCAACTGCTTTTCGATGCCCGCACGGGTGCGTTTGATGAGCTCCTGGCTCGCGACCGAGGATTTGGTCAGCTTCACAATGCTGCGGACGTCCTTCTTGAGCGCGCGGCGGATTTGCTGGAATTCGTTGGCGTAAATCAGCGTGCCGACCCCTTCGTTGGTGAAGACTTCAGCGAGCAACCCCTCCTCGACCGAACCGCTGATGACGTGGACGCGGGGAATCCCGGCTTTGCAGGCTTCCAAGGCATGAATGGCCTTGGAGAGCATGTGAGGCTGGATATCCTCTTTCTGCATGGCGAGCACCGACTCGAGGTCGGCCACCGGCATTTGACGAATGACGCGGTCGCCGACCCGGATGCCTTCTTGGGTGGTTATGAACATCAGCTTCACGGCCTTGAGGGCCACGGCCACCGCCACGGCCACACTGTCGGAATTCACCCGGTAGGTCTTGCCATCGCCGTCGAAGCCCAAAGGAGGGAACACCGGGATGATGTCATGATCGAGGAGCTTCTGGCAAAACTCGACATCCACGCGCTCGACCTTGCCGGTGAACAGGTGGTCCACGCCGTCCAGGATTCCCAAGGGGTGGGCGAGGATGGCGTTGGTGCACGCGGCGCGGAGGTCATTGGCGGAGAGGCCTTCGAGAATCTCGTGAGTCAGACGGTTGCTGGCGGTGAGGGCCAGCTTCAGGGTGGGGCCATCGGTGATGCCGGCGCCATCCAGATTGGAGGGTTGGACGCCCAGTTCTTCGCCCAAGGCCCGAATCTGCGCCGAAGCACCGTGAACGAGCACGACGCGAATGTTCAACGAGCGCATCAGGGCGATGTCGGTCAGGATGTTGGCAAAGTTTTCGTCCGTCACGACAGCGCCGTCGAGGCTGATCACGAACGTCTTCTCCCGGAATTGGGGGACGTACTGCAGAATGCCACGCAGGTCGGTGAGTTTCACTTTAGTCCGATAATCTTTTTTGCAGAGTAATTGGGCCGGCTAAAAAGGCAAGCGGCGCCACCGGGCGGCAGTGCGACCACCACGGACCGCAGGCAGGAGGGCCGCCGGGGGCATCGCCTCGTTGAAACGGAGAGCCGGCGGGACGTTCACGCCTCGCGCAGCCATCGCGCCTCGTAGGGCGCCAAACGGGCTGGGTGAGGCTGCGGGACCGTCGAGAGCAGGAGCTGGGCCGGACCGGGCGCGAGCGAGGCGTCCAAGTCCACCGCCTGGCCGGCGAGGTTGTGCAGGCAGAGCACGGGGTTTTGGCCATCGGGCGCGGAGCGGCGGATGAGAAAAAGCCGCGGGTCGGCATCCAAAATTTCAAACGGGGCGTTGGGGTGAAAAGCGGCCAATCCCCGTCTCGTTTGGAGCAGGCGAGACATGCCGGAAAAGACCCGGAACCGCAAGGACCCGCGATCGGCCAACGCCAATTCCAAGGGTGCGCGCTCGAGTTTTTGGCGGTTAATGCGCCGGGGAATGCCGGAGGATTCTGCAGCCGGACGGTCCCCCCGCGAACCGAACAGGGAATGGAAGTAGATGGCGGGCACGCCGGGGATCGCCAGCATGAGGGCATGGGCGCAGAGAAAACGGTCCACCTGCAGAGCCATCGGCTCGGCGGCGGCGGGATCGGACAGCGCGTCGAAGTAATTGATGTTCAGCTCGTAGGGCGCGGTCGAGCCATCCGGCAGGTGTTTGAGGGAAACGAAGCCGCCGTGCCGCTGGGTGCGCTCGACCAGGGCCGCGATTTCCGCCTCGGTGAGAATGCCGCGAGCGGGGTTCAGACCGATGCCATCGTGGGAGGCAAGGAAGTTGAAAAACGCGGTTTGGTTCGAGGGGGGGCGCAGCGTGTTCGCCCAGCGAGCCAGGATGCTTGCGTTACCGGACGCCAGCGAGTGGAGGACCAGGGGCGGCAGCGCGAAGTTATAGACCAGTTGCGCCTCGTTGGTGCCGTCGCCGAAGTAAGAAATGTTGTCGGCGTGGGGAACGTTGGTCTCAGTAATCAGGCGGACGTGAGGGGCGCAACAGTCCAGGACCGAGCGGAGAAGCTGGATGACCCCGTGGGTTTGCGGCAGGTGCAGGCAGGAGGTGCCCACTTCCTTCCAGAGAAAGGCGATGGCATCCAGCCGGATGAATCGGGCGCCGTGGCGGACATACCACAGCAGGGCTTCGATGACCCGAAGCAAAACCGCCGGGTTCTTGAAGTTCAAATCCACCTGGTCGGCGCTGAAGGTGGTCCAGACCTTGCGCGGACCCGTGGCGCTGGGAAAAGTGGTCAGCAGGGGCAGCGCCCTTGGCCGCACTACTCGGGAGAGATCGGGGTCCCCCTCAACCGTGACAAAGAAATCCTCGAAGCCGGGCTCATTGCGGAGAAAACGCTGAAACCAATCGCTTTGGGCCGAAAGATGGTTGAAGACCGCATCGAACATGAGGTCGAAGTTTTGCCCGATCCGGCAAATGTCCTCCCAGGTGCCGTAAGCGGGTTCGACCGCGAAATAGTCCTTCACGGAAAAACCGTCATCGGAAGACCAGGGATAGAAGGGGAGAAGGTGTACGCCGCTGATCATCCCGCGCACGTGGCCCGCCAGAAACCGGTCCAAGGCGGCCAGCGGGCTGAGACCCGGCTCGCGGAGCTGGTCCGGGTAAGTGATCAGAAGTGTATCGCGCTCGCAGAGCGGCTCGGGCGAGGCGGAGGTTTGTGGAAAAGCCGCCGCCGCCCGCGTGATCAGGTGGTTCAGGCGCGGAACCAAAGAATCTGCGGCCGTCGGCCCATAAAGAGCCGCGAGCTGATGGCGAATCCGATCACTGTTATTTGTCATAAGGCGCGGCCCGCCCTCTGGCGAAACACTTGGAATGAAACCGCGGAGCCAGTATGTCATGGACTGGCGCGGCGCGCACGTGACGTTTTTGGGGATATGCGTGCCGCCGCCGTGCCGCCCGCGGGGCCGCAACGGTTGGGTCCGGTTTTTGCCCCGGCGTGCAGTTTCAAGGTGCGCGCCGGGAATTTCCGGGTAAGTTCACACGCGTATGAAGACTGCCGGCTTTCAGTTGGGATGCGCCCCCAAGCGCATTGGGTTCATTTCGACGCGGTTTCACGGGACGGACGGGGTGACGCTCGAGGCGCGGAAATGGGCGCAATTGCTCGAGGAAATGGGGCACTCGTGCTTCTGGATGGCGGGGTTGCTGCAGGCGCCGCCGGAAACCAGCCATCCTGTTCCCTTGGCGTTTTTTGGTCATCCTGAAGTGGCGGAGCTCCAGTCGCGGCTGTTCGGGGTGACGCGGCGGAACCGGGAGATCACCAGTCGCCTGCAAACGCTCAAGGAGCGGCTCAAGGACGAGCTCTATCGTTTCATTGAAAAGTTCCAGCTCGAGGTTCTGATTCCCGAGAACATCCTGGCCATCCCGATGCACGTGCCGCTGGGATTGGCGATGACGGAGGTGCTGGCCGAGACGGGCCTGCCCACCATCGCTCATCATCATGATTTCACCTGGGAACGCGAGCGATTCACGTTGAATGGCGTCAACGATTATCTCCAGGCCGCCTTCCCTCCCCTCCTGCATCATGTCGAACACGTCGTCATTAATTCCATGGCCCAGAAGGAGCTGGCGCGCCGCTTTGGCATCCCCTCGCAAATCATTCCGAACATTTTGGATTTCGAGACGCCGCCGCCGGGCCTGGACGATTACAACGCCGATGTGCGGCGCGAGATAGGCATCCGAGAGGAGGACTGGCTCATCCTCCAGCCGACGCGAGTGGTCCAGCGCAAGGGCATCGAGCATGCCATCGAACTGGTGCGCCAGTTGCGCGACCCCCGCGCGCAACTGGTCATTTCCCATCCGGCCGGCGACGAGGGCAGCGCCTACATGGCGATGCTCAACGAGCGCATTGCCGACGCCGGGATCCAGGTCCATTTCATCGCCGACCGCGTGGCCGAAACCCGCGGCCGGACCCCGGACGGGCGCAAGGTTTACACCCTGTTCGATCTTTATCCCCATGCGGACCTGGTCACTTACCCGAGCCTCTACGAGGGGTTTGGGAATGCGTTTCTGGAAGCCATCTATTTCGGCAAGCCGGTCGTCGTCAACACCTATGCCGTTTACGCCCGGGATATTGATCCGCTGGGCTTCAAAACCATCGAAATGGACCAACTGGTCACCCGCCATGTGGTCGAGCAGGTCCGCGCCATCCTCAGCGATGCGGCCTTGCGCCAATCCTGGGCGGAGACCAACTATGCCCTCGGTCTGAAATACTTTTCTTACGCCGTCGCGCGACGGAAGCTCACCGCCCGGCTGGCGAATCTGTTCGGGGAAGGGGTGTGAACCGCGGAAGGCGGAGTTGGATGATGCCGGGGTTGGTTTCGCGGCCTACCTGGCCGCCGGCGTGATGGTGACGCCGAAGTTTTTGTTCATGAAACTCTTCATTTGGGCGGCGGTG
>ERZ795052.5849-NODE-5849-length-11688-cov-3.959426_pt1 | contig 11688 bp, 6 predicted proteins | sample MGYA00375136_ERZ795052 | MGnify/ENA primary metagenome ERZ795052 (study PRJEB30181, sample SAMN05720156) | activated sludge metagenome | isolation source: Anaerobic digester | place: Japan | collected 2015-05-26 ... | reverse complement strand
GTATCCGGCGTCCCCGGTCCTCAACCAGCCGTCGAGGAACGATTCCGAAGTCGACCTGTAGTCGTCGTAATATCCCGCGAAATTCGATTCGCTCCTCACAAGGACCTCCTGCTCCTCGGAGAGCCGCACCTCAACCCCCGGGAGAGGTTTGCCGACCGTTTCGAGACGGACCTCGCCGTCCGGCTGCACCTGGAATATCCCACCGGCTTCCGTCAAGCCGTAACATTGCTTCAGGTTAAGGCCCGCCGCCCGGAAGAAACCTATCACCTCGGGACTGATGGGATGGCCTCCCGTGAACGCGCTTTTAAACATCGAGCACCCGACCCTGTCGAGCAGAGGCCGGAAGACCATGACGGAGGCCAGCCTGTTCAAGAAACGCAAATAGGACGGAATGGGTTTCCTTCGCGTCTCCATCTCGACTACCTCGCCGCCGATTCGGGAAGCGGCGGTAAAAAACATCCGCTTTATCCGGCCGGCATCAGCCATCTTCACCCGTATCTTCGACGCCAGGTCTTCCCAGAACCTCGACGACGTGATTATGACATCCGGGCCGATCTCCCTGAAATCCTCGGCCACCGTTTCCGGAGTTTCGGGAAAGTTCATAGTCAGACCTCCGAGAAGGGCGACGCCGACACCCCACATCTGGTCCACGATCCATGCAGGTGGGGTTATGGATATCCATCTCGCGCCTACCGGAAGCGGTTCGCTCTCGAGCCATTTTTCGGCTATGGCCGTAAAGTTCCTGTGGGTGAGCATGGCTATCTTCGGAATGCCGGTCGTTCCCGATGTCTGGATCATGACCGCCACTTCTTTCGAGCGACCCTTGTTGACTTCTTCGACGAAACGGCCTCCGTTTTCCGAGTCGTAGGCGCGACCGATCTCAAGGAGCTCGCGGAAACTCAGGAGCCACGGGTCGCTCCTGTAGGGCCGCATCCCTGTGGGGTCGATGTAGATGACCCGACGGACATGGGACAACTTCTCCCGGGAATCAATGATCTTGTCGGCCTGCTCTTGGTCCTGGACGATCACATAGGTCGCACTGACGCGGTTCAGGGAGTGGACCAGTTCTTCCGCGACAGCCGTAGTGAAAAGGTTGAGCGTTACTGCCCCGGCCGCTTGACCGCCGAGCTCGCTGAACAGCCACTCCACGTGGTTGTTCGTTATGATGCCGATCCGGTCACCGCGTCTCAGACCGACCGCGATCAACCCAAGGGCGGTATTCTTTACGTATTCGGCGTAGTCATGCCAGGTATACGGTTGCCATATCCCGTAAGCCTTTTCGCGGAGGGCAACGCCTTTCTTCCCTATGCGCTCAGCCTGCATACGGAGCACCTGCGGCAAGGTCAGCTTTGCGATCTCTTTCCTGTCAAGGCCGAGCGGTACCTTCACCCCGTCAGACATCGACATCTTCTCCTAGATACGCCTTGATAACCTCGGGGTGGTTTTGAATTTCCTCAGGCGAGCCTTCCGCGAGCTTTTCGCCGAAATTCAAGACGACCACCCGTTGAGATATGCTCATAACGATCGACATATCGTGCTCTACGAGGATCATCGTCTGGCCCCATCCCTCGTTCATTTCGATGAGAAACCGGGTCATATCCTCCTTTTCCTCCATGTTCATCCCGGCAAAGGGTTCGTCAAGAACCAGGAGGCTTGGCTCCAGAGCCACCGCCCGCCCGAGTTCCACGCGTTTCCTCATCCCGTAGGGAAGAGAGCCGACGAGGGTCTTCCTGATCGGCTGAATTTCGAGAAAATCTATTATTTCTTCGAGGATGCGGCGATGTCGGACTTCCTCGTCTCTCGCGGCCCGACTAAAGCAACAGGCGGAGTGGAACCGGTATCGGCAGTGGAGGTGCCGCGCAAGCATGAGATTGGAGAGCACAGTCATCCCGGGGAAGAGCTCGATATTCTGGAAAGTCCGGCCTATACCAAGGCGAACGGCTTCGTGCGTCGCGACCCGGGTGATGTCCCGTCCGTTGAACCGGATGGTACCGCCCCCCGCCCGATAATAACCCGTTATCGTATTGAGCAGGCTGGTCTTACCGGCACCGTTCGGGCCGATGACGGCGACCAATTCCCCCGTCTTGACGTCGAGATCAACGCCCCTGAGCGCAGTAACCCCACCGAAACTCAGGGAAAGATTTCGAACCTCGAGTTCGGCCTTCTTCTCCCCGGATGCTTTCTCGAATATCGACGGTGTCCCGCGATACGATTTCATGCCGGACTACCTCAACTTCGGTTTTTCTCGGCCGGGAGTGAAAAAATTGGTCAGCGGCCGGTACGTACCATCATCACGGACCTGAACGATCCTCGCCTTGAATGAGGCCTCATGGTTGGTAGGAGTGTAAGTTACTGCAGGGACCAAACCGCCGAAATCCTCGTTCCTGAAAGACTCCATCGCCTTGTTGATGGTGGCGCGGTCGATGCGTCCGTATTTTTGCTGCGCCCTTATGAAGGCCCGCTCCATGATCATGCCGATGACCACCCCTTCCCAGTACGATGCATCGAACTGGCTGACAGTCCCGTAACGTTTCCACAGCTCCTGCATTATCTTAATCCCAGGGGACTCGTCCGTCGGCAAACCACCGGGAAATTGGATCACAAGCCGGTCTCGGATGAGACCCTTTCCCATCTTGAAAAAATCCGGGTCTGTAGAGGTCCAGGTGCCGAGAAACAACGGATTATAATTTATGCGGTCCGCCCCTTTTAAGGCGCTGATGATGGCGGCAGGAAGCATCTGCATGAAGACGTACTCCGCGCCCTTCCTCTGCAGGCGAAGGAGTTCGGTGGTCAGGTCGACCGTCTTCGGCGGGAATTCCTCGATGGCTACGATATTGACCCCGGCCTTCGCGGCGTACTCCTGACTGGGTTTGTGGATCGACCGCCCGTAAGCGTTGTTGTACGTTAGAAGCCCGACTTTCGGCGGCCCCTTACCTCTGTGAACCGACCGAATATAATCGAGGATCGCAAAACAGTCCATCCGATAACTCCCAAAGGGTAGATACATGTAGCTGACCGGCGGTTCGAGGATTTCCCAGCCTGTCGAATAATTGAGCGTAGGGATCATGTATTTTTGGACGATCGGTTTTGCCGCCAACCCCTCGCCCGTTCCCCAGGTAGCGATCATGTCGACATTATCCTGAACGGCAAACCTTCTGACGGCCGAAACGGCCTCCGGGACCTTATAAGCCGTGTCCACAAGGACCATCTCGATATACCGCCCGGCGACACCCCCTTTTACTTCGTTTACATACCTAAAATAATCCTGCTGCCCTTTCGCGTGGTACTGTCCCCACGTCGAAGCCGGTCCCGTCAGATTGATCGCCGCCCCTACCTTGATGCTTGCTGCCTGGGTATCCGCCACGCAGCAGAAACCCAGCAGGGCTACCGCGACCCAAACCGAGATGAACTTGGCACCTTTCATTCCTCTTCCCCCTCTCTTTTCCCCGTGTTGCTTCTCCTTGCGACCATCCATGGACCTTTTCGGTTCCTCTCCAGTCCAGACCGGCCGCACATAAAAAAGGCCGCGGATAATCCACGGCCACGAATAAAAAAGCCGTGGGCAACCTGGCCTGCCCACGGCCCTGTTCCAATCTTTATGGTCGAGAGCTCATCAGGCAGACCAGCCCGCTAAAGCCGAAAAAGCCGGCAACCTCACCAAATCCGCCTGTAAACTTCTTCATCATAATGACCCCACTCGACCTGAGTAGGTACTTATCTAATTCGGTCTCGCCGTATTGTCAAGAATTTTTTGCGGGAACAAAAAACCTTGACAATCACAGGTTGCTATGCTAATCCCCCCACCGGCCTTAAAACAGACTTTCTTACATAAGTAACCGTTGACAACTTCGTAAAAAAGTCGGCATCAGGCACAGTCGGAACTATGCTGGATGTCCCCCTTTCGATGCCGGAATGACTTTTTCGGCTTTTTACGGGGCGTCACCGTTTTTTTATGGTACGAATAATACTAAAGAAGGAGACAAGATGATGAGCGAGCGGTTTAAACGTGTTTTGGGCGCCGTCACAATGGCGCTTCTATTACTGTTCCTCGCAACGCCGCTTTTTGCGAGCGAAGCGGAACTTAACATCCCCGTTCTGAGCTCAGCTCAGAACAACCTGCTGATGGTCGGTTTTCTCATCTGTTTTGCGGGCATAGTGTTCGGCTATCTTGAATACGTAAAAGTAAAGAAATTACCTGCTCACAAATGCATGCTGGACGTAGCCGAAGTCATCTTCCAGACTTGCAAGACTTACCTTGTTCAGCAGGGCAAGTTTTTGTTGATCCTTTTCGTTTTCATCGGTTGTTGCGTTCTCTACTATTTCGGTGCCCTGCAGCACATGGGCATGGGCGACGTCCTGCTGATCCTCAGTTGGACGGTGATCGGGATCCTCGGTTCTTACGGCGTCGCCTGGTTCGGTATCCGTATGAACACCCTGGCCAACGCCCGTATGGCCTTCGCTTCCCTTGAAGGCAAGCCCATCAAACTTTTGAATATTCCTCTAACGGCCGGCATGAGTATCGGCGTCCTCTTGGTGTGCGTAGAGCTCATCATGATGCTGATCATCCTCGTCTTCATGCCTCGCGAAGTGGCGGGGGCGTCTTTTGTCGGCTTTGCCATCGGTGAATCCCTCGGCGCGAGCGCCCTCCGTATCTGCGGCGGTATCTTCACGAAGATCGCCGATATCGGGTCCGACCTCATGAAAATCGTCTTTACGATCAAAGAAGACGACCCGCGAAACCCGGGGGTCATCGCAGACTGCACGGGCGACAACGCCGGCGACAGCGTCGGCCCGACGTCGGACGGCTTCGAAACCTACGGTGTCACGGGAGTCGCCCTGATCAGCTTCATCGTCCTGGGTGCATTTCCCCAGTACCAGGCAGAGCTTCTGGTATGGATTTTCGTGATGCGCATCCTGATGATCGTGACTTCGATCGCCTCTTACTTCATCAACAACGTCATCGTCAACGGCATGATGGCAGGCAAGGAAAAGTTCAATTTCGAGGCGGCCTTGACCTCACTCGTCTGGATCACTTCGATCGTCTCGATCATAGTGACTTTCGCCGTCAGCAAATGGCAACTCGGTCATCTACCCGACGATCTTTGGTTCAAACTCTCGGTGATCATCAGCTGCGGGACCCTGGCCGCGGCCCTGATCCCTGAACTGGTAAAGGTGTTCACAAGTTTCAACTCCCGCCATTGTGCGGAGGTCGTTACGGCCGCCCGTGAAGGTGGCGCGTCGCTGAATATCCTTTCCGGGTTCGTCGCCGGTAACTTCGCCGCCTTCTGGATAGGTTTTTCCATCTTCGTCTTGATGGTCATCGCTTACTATACAAGCACGTTGGGGCTGTCCAACTTTATGGACTACTCGTCGGTCTTCGCGTTCGGTCTCGTGGCGTTCGGTATGCTCGGCATGGGTCCTGTTACGATCGCCGTCGACAGCTATGGTCCCGTCACGGACAACGCCCAGTCCATCTACGAGCTTTCTCTCATCGAAACCATTCCCAACGTCGAGTCGGAAATCCAGACGCAGTTTGGGTTCAAACCCCGTATGGACGTGGCCAAGCATTACCTCGAAGAGAATGACAGCTGCGGCAACACCTTCAAGGCGACGGCAAAACCGGTTCTGATCGGTACGGCGGTCGTCGGGGCCACAACGATGATCTTCTCTCTGATCCTGCTTCTCAAGAAGGCCCTCGGCATCCAACCGGAAATGATCCTCAACCTCCTTAATCCTTACACACTTCTGGGTCTTCTGTGCGGTGGTGCGGTCATTTACTGGTTCACGGGTGCATCGACACAAGCCGTAGTGACGGGCGCTTATCGTGCCGTCGCATACATCAAGAAGAATATCAGGCTAGATGATAGCGCCAGCCTGAGCGCCTCGACGGAAAGTTCAAAAGAAGTGGTAAGAATCTGTACGATCTACGCACAGAAAGGCATGATAAACATCTTCATCGCGATCTTCTGCTTCGCCCTGGCCTTTGCTTTTCTGTCTGCGCCCATTACCGGTCCCCAGGCTGCTTCGTTCTTCATCAGCTACCTGATTTCTATCGCCGTATTCGGTCTCTTTCAGGCCCTCTTCATGGCCAATGCAGGTGGTTGCTGGGATAATGCAAAGAAAGTGGTCGAAGTCGACCTAAAAGAAAAGGGAACACCCCTCCATGCAGCGGCCGTCATCGGTGATACCGTCGGCGACCCCTTCAAGGACACATCGTCGGTCGCGTTGAACCCGATCATCAAGTTCACGACCCTGTTCGGAATGCTGGCCATGGAAATCGCGATCGTCCCGGCGATGAAAGGTTCTGCTACTTTGGTGGGCCTTGTCTTCCTGCTGATCTCTCTCGTGTTCGTGTACCGTTCCTTCTACTCCATGCGTATCCCCATAGAGGCTTCAAAATAGCAACAAAAACTCACTAATCAATGACAGAAAAGGGAGGCGGAAGCCTCCCTTTTCTGTTGGTTTTTTTATGTGATTAGACACGCAATTCGTGAGCCAGAGGCATCTCGAACAGCCTTGTCGCTACGGTTCGTTATCCCCCGATAGACGACATCTCTCGCATACACCTTCTTGGCCTTCCTCCGCCTGTCGGTCTGTCCATGCCCTCGGGCTTTTCTTCAACAGCGCCCTTTATCAGACCGGCAAGTTCATCGTCGCGGCATCCGTTCCTGAGCGGCCTTTTTAAATCTATTTCACTTTCAGAAAACAGACATGCCCTGAGCCTCCCGTCCGCGGTCAACCTGAGTCTGTTGCATGATCTACAGACATGGCTGCTGATCGAGCCGATCAGGCCGATTTCCCCTGTCCCGTTCCTCAATCGATAGATGCGGGCAGGTCCGTCCGTCTTGTTTTTTCTCTCCAGAGGTTCCAGTTCGAAGTACCGGCTTATCCGACGATGTACCTCGTCGTTAGAGATATAGCGGGATTCGTGTTCGTCGGCGGCCTGCCCGAGAGGCATCAACTCAATAAACCTCACCTGGTAAGGCTGCTCAATGGTCAACCGGGCGAAGTCGATTATCTCATCTTCATTAAGGCCTTTGATAGTCACGACGTTGATCTTTATCGGCGAAAATCCGACCCGGCGCGCCCGCTCAAGCCCACCGAGTACATCGCCAAGAAACCCGCCTCGCGTTATCCGCGTATACTTGACACTGTTCAACGAATCAAGGCTGACATTGATTCGTCTTACCCCGGCATCGAAGATGTCGTCGGCCATAGACCCGAGCAACGCACCGTTCGTCGTCAGTGATAGGTCTTTAAGCCCCGGCAGGGATGCAAGCGAAGAGAGAAAACCGATGACCCCCCTTCTGACCAGGGGCTCACCCCCCGTCACCCGTACTTTTACGATCCCCAGCCCTACCGAAGACCGAACCACGCGCAGCACTTCTTCGTACCGCAGTATATCGTCATGATTCATGACCGATATTCCTTCTTCGGGCATACAGTATACGCACCGCAGATTGCAGCGGTCCGTCACAGAAACACGTAGGTAGTTTATCTCTCTTCCGAACCTATCGATCATTGCCGCGTCTCAGAAAAACCCTCCTCACACCCCGGCGTTCTTTACAGATACCTCTTGAGATCCTTCTTTTCGAGCTCCTCGACGACCTCTTTAACCCCTTGCGAAGACCCGCGCCTGCATACCAGCAAGGCGTCTTCATCCTCGACGACGATGAGGTCTTCTACATCAACGATAGCCACGAGCTTTTTCGGGCTGTGAACGAATGAATTCCTGGACCGTACGTTGATGACTTCGCCGGCAAACACATTACCCCACTCATCTTTACCCCGTATCTCCCATAAAGCATCCCAGCTCCCGACGTCGCTCCACTGAAAAGCACCCTTCAGCATCAGGACGTCGGGACTCTTTTCCATGACGCCGTGGTCGATCGAGATAGGTTCGAGTCTCCCGTAGACTTCTTTAACCACGTCGCCTTCTTTCGGTGTCCCCAGGACACGGCCTATTTCTTTCAGGCCTTCGTGAAGGTCAGGCAAATGTCGCTCGATGGCGGTGAGTACCGTCGACGCTTTCCACACAAAAATACCGCTGTTCCAGAAAAAACGCCCGTTCTTCACAAATTCCCTTGCCTTCTCAGCGTCCGGTTTTTCATGGAACGACTTGACCTTGTAAATTATTTTCCTCTTGATTGTGGATACCGGGCTCCCTATTTCTAAGTACCCGTAACCAGTTTCCGGTCTCGTCGGTTTCACGCCAAGCGCGACAAGATAAGGGCCTCTACCGGCCATTTCCCAAGCAACGGATATATCCTTGAGAAAAGATTCCTCCTTCCCGATAAAATGGTCCGCAGAAAGCACGACCATCACCCCTTCCGGGTCTTCTTTCCGTACGTGAAGCGCCGCAAGCCCGATACAAGGCGCCGTGTTTTTCCCCTCCGGTTCGACCAGGATATTACGGGGCGGGATGCAATCAAGGTCATGACGAACTTTTTCGCAGTGCAATCGACCGGTAACCACGAAAATCTGTTCCAGCGGAACCAGTGGCCGGATTCTGTCGGTCGTTTCTCTCAGGATGGACTTCGAACTCAGGATATCAAGCAGGTGTTTGGGATGCGACTCCCTGCTCCTCGGCCAGAACCTGGTCCCCTTGCCCCCCGCCATGATTACTGCATAAACGTTCATGCTCTTCCATCACTCCTTTGCCCTTCATCCTCAACCGCGACGCAGATTACCCCTAATACATCGCAATTTCAAACTATTAATGATAGACATACCCGCCAAGAACGAATCGATTTTGTTTGACATTCTGCGGACCTTATACCTATATTAACGGGCTTCTTCAAGGTATGATTTCGGGGGTCGTTGGTGGATACGAACAAGGTTGCGATAATAGGGCCGGGAAGATTGGGCACCGCACTGGCATACAAATTCGGCAATAACGGCAAGAAAGTCACTCTATACTACCATGATGTTGACCTTTGCAAAGCCATCAATACCGAGCATCTCAACCCGAAGCACTTGACGCAAGACCTGGCCTCGAAACTGGGCGGCATTGACCGTGTTCCCCGTCTTTCCGATAAGGTTTTCGCCACAAACGACCTTGAATGGGTCGTCAAGGAACACGATTTCATCTTTCTTTCCATGACGATAACCGGTCTGCCGGAAATTCTGAACTACTTGAAGCCTTTGATCGCAAAAAAAAGGGGGACCACCTGTCTGATCTCACCCATAAAAGGCCTTGCCTCGGACGAAAAAACGAGCGACCTTATCACACCGTCGCAGATGATCCACATCCATCTGCAATACCTGAAGCATAAATACAGCGTCGTTTGTATCGGGGGACCATTTTTCGACACGGACATCGCGATCGGCAACCCCGTATGCGTCACAGTGGCCGGAAAGAAGCGTATCTCCAACATCGTTCGCGGAGAGCTGATGAAATTCAACCGCCGAGAGCTATCCTCTTACTATAACTTCGACATCATCGGGGTCGAGGCCTGCGGCGCCCTCAAGAATATCGTGGCCAATCTCAAGGGTGTTACGGATTGTCTCAACCTGGGACCGTCGCTCCCGGGAACACTGTTCGCCCGCTCCGGGGTCGAAATCAGGTCGCTTTCCCTGCTTCTGGGCGGTAGTTTCCAGGCTTTCCACAGCCAGGCCGGTGTAGGAGACCTCTATGTAACCGTGTCTTCGGAAGCCAGCAAAAATTACCGCTACGGCAAATTGTTCTATGAGACCTACACGGGGAACCCCATCGAAACGAACATGAGGGTCCTCGAATGTATCGACGGTACGCCCGAAGGCCCGAACAGCATCCGCAGCGTCAATCGATTCCTGGAGAAGAAAAACATGTACAGCCCCCTCTTTGCCAGTGCTTATAGGATCTTCAACGAAGGTGGTACGAGAGAAGAGGTTAAAGAAATCATCATCCAGTCCTGCCAGTTCGACAGGCGAACAAACGAATTCATCGGTCCCATCTCGAGAATATTCTACCGGCTGATGCCCAACCTCTGGTACAGGAGAGACAAGGGAATATTCTCACGCTGGTGAGGTCAACGGTTCGACCTCCAGGGGCGTCTCTTCCATCTTTTCGTTTGCCGATTGAAGCCTCTCCAGGGGCGCATAGACGGCCGTAGATGAACCCTCCACTGCAGCGGACAGGTGTCGTTCGGCGGCTTCCTTGACGGATGCAAGCGACGATTCGAAGACCGCATCACGGTACGCCTGTCGATCCTTGTCTGTGATGCCCGCGAAGCGCCTTACCATGGCCGTATAGCCTTTCGTGGCCGGGTCCATGGGCCTGTCGATGAGTCCGATAGTACCGACCTTCGCTTTTTCTATGTCGCTCTCCTTAAAGTCACCGCGGGCGGCGATCTTTATCGCATCGTCGTAAACCTTCAGTGTTTCTTCCAGATTAGGGTCCCTGTAAGAAAGGAAGGCCAAGTATCCCGCCATCGCATCATAAACACTCATGCCCCCATAAGCGCCTCCCTGCAGCCGCACTCTTTTGTAAAGATGATTGTTCGATAGCTCCCTGCTGAGGACCATCAGAGACGGCGCAAGACGGTCTTTGTACGGCGGAGCCGGGAATACCCGGGCCACGAAACAAACCTTCGCCGGTATCGAAATCCCTTTGTTGAGTGCCTGTCTCTGCGGAACCGGCAAGGCAACGACCCCACGCCCGTCGGCAAGGCGGTCGATCAGTCCGGGTACACGTTCCAGCAAGTCCTTCAACGTCTTTTCGTCGGCGGTCAGGTCGACCTGGAGGCGACTTTTTTTGAACACCCATTCCCGCAGCTCACACATCCTGTCAAAGATTCGGCGCGGGTCATCGTCAAAATTATCGACAAGGCCGTTCAGAACCTGAAGTTGCGTGCGGCCGTACCACTGTTCTTCCCGGTAGGCAGGAACGGATATCGGGGCAGCCGCCGTCCTTCGGGCAAACAGATGTCCTGAGGGGATTACCGATGCGTACAATCGGTTGCGCTTTTCAAATATCAGATCCCGAATCCTACCCGTATCGCTCAAATCACCGGCGCAGAGCAGGTCTGCCAGAATCGCGAGAGTTTCCCGGATGTTCCTGTCTAAACAACGGGCGCTGAATACCATCTTCTGCCAGTCCCCCCGGCCGTCTGCCGTTAGTCCCGCCTCGAGCCGACAATCGATTCCGCCCGTTTTGAGGGCGATGCGTTTAGCCATCTCCGTATAGGAAAGGCCGGCGGCTCCCATATCTGTCGTCAGTTTCCCGAGGAGCGGGAGGAGAACTTGCAGTTCGTCGGGGATGTCGGAGACGTCAAAAGCCACGTTTATGTATGCGATGCCGTTCGAATATACGTCATGAACCACGACCGGTACGCCGTCCACGAGGGTCTCTTCACTCGGTATCATTTCGACCTCCCGCGGGATGTCTTCTGTCCGCAACTTGGGAAGCGTGCCGAGGGCCTCTTCCGAGTCCGCCTCGACTTGACGGACCTTCATCATCTCCGTCTCCCGGCGTATGTCCTCCTTTTCCGCCTGCGACAGGTTCTCTTTGCAGTGCCTCATCATGGCGTTGAACGTTCGATCCCATTCTTCATTGTGAGTCTTGCTCGGTTCGAGAACCGAGAGCACTCGGTGCGGATTCTCGAGAAACCACTCTTTGAGCAACCTCTCGAAGAGGTCCTTTTCCCGGGTCAATCTATCGCGTATGCTGTCGATCGCAGTCCCGAACTTCAAATTCGAAAAAGGGTC
>ERZ795052.5846-NODE-5846-length-11697-cov-19.088215_pt1 | contig 11697 bp, 7 predicted proteins | sample MGYA00375136_ERZ795052 | MGnify/ENA primary metagenome ERZ795052 (study PRJEB30181, sample SAMN05720156) | activated sludge metagenome | isolation source: Anaerobic digester | place: Japan | collected 2015-05-26 ... | reverse complement strand
AAAACGTTTATCAAGTAAGTTAAGGAAAGGTATCATATTATGTCTACTCGACACAGACAAGCCGGGGCAACCCCTCCTGAAACAGCGGGTGTCGGTGTCGGTCGAACGTGTTTTTGTATAGGCGTTTTTTTCGGCCTTTTGCTACTATGCAACGGTGTTGCGATGTATGAGAGTGCCGGGCGTCTTGCGTACGGGCCGGTGCGCGATTTTTGGATGACGGTTTTGCGTCCCGTTGAACAGGTGTCGCGCATGAGCGGACTGTGCCACGTGAGAGGGTGGACGCAATCGACGGCAGGCGAATGGCTGAACCGGGAGGAAAAAGGAGTAGAACCATGACGAGAAGAGCGATGATGGTTTGGGTTGCAGGATGGGTGCTTGCCGTGATGTCTAGTCCGTTGCGGGCCGCCGAAGGTGCTCCTGTGCTGATGATCGGTGATTCGATGATGCGGCTTCTGGGGATTGCCATGGAAAAGGAATTGGCCGCGGTTGGCGTGACGCCCGCCTCAACCTTCTCCTCGCTCGCCTCGGGGTTGGCGCGGATGGATGCGTTCGACTGGTTTGCGAAGGTGGACGAGCTGATGAAACAGCACAAACCGGCGACGGTGGTGGTTTCGCTCGGCGCGAATGATCGTCAATCGCTCAAGGACTCGACGGGACGCGTGGTGCCCTTCGGCCAGCCGGATTGGGAACGTGAGTACGGCCTGCGTGTCGGACGCATCATGGATGAATTGATCAAGGGAGGGGCCACGCGTGTGGTCTGGCTGCTGCTGCCCGACATGAAGGAGCCCGCCCAGCAGGAGTACGCCCGGTCGGTCAACGCACTCTTCAAGCGTGAGGCGGAGGTCGAGGCGCGCAAGGACAAAGTGGTGCTTTTTGATATGGGGCCGCTGTTGACGCGCCGCCCTGGCACCTTTTCGATATATGTCATGGCGCCGGACGGCGCCGCCTTGACGGTCCGCGACGCTGACGGTATCCATCTGACGAACGTCGGAGCCAAGCGCGTCGCGCAGTCGATCGTGCAGACCTACTGGAAGAAATAGACGCCTTGCGGCAGGGGGGATCCATGAGACCGACGGGTTGTTTCGTCGTGACGATGCTGGGTGGGGTGCTCACGGCTGCCGTACTGTCGGCTCAAACGGCTCGGAAACCGGATGTCGGCACCGTGTTCCCGTTGGCCGAGAGCGATAATAAGCTGGCCCGCGAGGCCATGGAGCAGGCGATCGCCGAGGCGCGTGCGACCGATGTGGCCACGACGGCTCCCGCCGCCCTGATGTATCGCGGTTTGTTGCTGTCGCAGGAGGAAAAATACATCGAGGCGATCCCGTTTCTGGAGGAGGCTTTGCGGCAGGATCCTTCGTTGCAGGCCGCTTGGGAGGCCTTGGGCTGGGCGTATATCCATACCGAACAGAAAGAGAAGGCTTGGCGGCTCTGGGAATATTTCAAGGATCTCATGCCGGATGAGTGGATGCCCTACAATCTGCTGGCGCAGGGTGCGATCATGAAACAGGAGTGGCGTGCCGCCGACGCCTATTTCAAAAAGGCGCTTAAACTGAAGCCGGATCTTTTTGACCTGCGGTTCTGGTATGCCCAGAACCTGCTGCGCATCGGTGAGCCGGACGAGGCCGAACAGATTTTCCGCGAGTTGATTAAGCAGGAGCCGGACCGGCTGGATATCCAGATCAACCTGGCCAATCTGCTCACGCACAAGCTGGAATATGACGAGGCGGTGGAGCTTCTGCGCCACATCAATGAGGAACTGCCCGGGAACCCCGGGTTCATGATGGATCAGGCGGTGCTGGAACTGCGCATCGGCGAACTCAAGCGCGCCGATCAGCTCTGCCTGGATGTTCAGGCGATTGAACCGGAGAATCTGCGCGCCATGACGCTGCGTGCGGACATCGCCGAAATCATCGATCAGACGGAACTCAGCGTGGAACGCCTGCAAAAAGTGATCGACAACACCACGGATCCCGTTCAGCGCGGCAAACTGCGCGTGCGGATGGCGAACCGCTGTCATGTGCTCAATCAGCGGAAACCCGGATTGTTTTCGACGCGCTTTATCCTGGATCAGATCCGACAGGCGATCGACGAGGATCCCGAGGACGTCGCGACCCGCACGCTGTACGCGGAACGCCTTTTTCAGGCGCGCCGTTTTGAGGAGTGCAAGGCCTGGGCCATTCAGGTGCTTGAAAAATTCAACCGGCACAACACCCGCGCCAAGAACCTGCTGTTTGAGCTGGCCTTGGCGGAACGGCGTTTCGAGGACGCCGAACAGATTCTGCATGACCGGTTCTCGAATTTCGATCCGACTGACCCGATGCGTGACTACTACGAGGCGCGTCTGCTGGTCGCGCAGGGCGCATATCGTGAAGCGCTCAAACGGATTGACAAAATGGAGGCCGCGGCATCACAGGGGACTGTTCTCACGTTGCTTTACCACGACTTGACCGAAAGCGATTGGATGCCGGTCACCTCCGTGCGGCGCCTGCATGAACATCTCTCCGCCCTGAAGCGCGAAGGTTTCATCTTGATCTCGCCGGCCGACATTCCATCGGTGATCGGCCTCGCGCCCGGCGAACGGCGCATGGATCCCGAACCTGAAGGGGAAGAGGAGACGGTGCCTTTGACCGCGCGTTTGATTGATCATGTGCGTTACGGCATGACGGGGGAGCGGAAATTCAAATCGGGGAAAAAGGTGCGGGAGCCCGCCCGCCCAATGAAGGTGGTTGCGGTGACTTTTGATGATGCCTTGCGGTCGGCTTTTGCCTTGGGTGCGCCCGTCGCCGAAGAGTTCGGTGTGCCGTTCGGCATGTTTGCGATCACGAGACCGAACAAAGAGTATGTGCCCTCCGTGGCCGGTTGGAACGAAATCCGCGAATACGCCGCGTCCGGCAACTGGGTCATCGGCAGCCACCTCTTCGGTGCGCACGATGAGTATCCCGCGGACAAGGATGGCAAGGATGTCAGGCGGAGTCTGCCCAACCGGATCTGGTTGCCGGAAAAGGGGCGCCTCGAGTCCATGAACGAGTGGGACCGGCGCATGCGCCATGAGTTTCGGCAGAGTAAGAAGATCATGCAGGCCGAAATGGGGGAAGAGGCGAGCCCGGTCAGTCTGGTGGCCTACCCGTATGGCGATATCGGGCAGGAAAGTGCCTGCAATCTCTCCCTGCTCAAGAACCCCATGCAGAGCATTGTGTCGGAGGCCGCGCGCCATTATCAGGTCGGATTCATCCAAGGCGTGAGCGGTTACACCACGGCCGGCGACAATCTCCTGCTGGTCCGCCGCCACGAGCCGGACTGGAGCGATGAAGGCGCGGATGTCGTGCGCCATGCCTATGAGTATCATCCGCTGTTTATGGCGCGCCGTACGCGGGTCGAGATCGCCTATCTCATGAATAAACCGCATCTGGCCGAAGAGATGCTGGATTTGCTGAAGCGCGACGGTTACCCCGAAGAACTGTGCCGCCAGATTACGGTGGAGACCCGCGCGCACTTCCGTAACCGCCCGCGTCGTGGTGTGCAGCCGCTTGTGGCCTCCTCGATGGTCGCGGTCGAAAGTGCTGCTGGTGGCGGCCAGACTGCGCCGACGCATGTCGCGCAGACAATGCAGGACGCCCCCCGCGATCCTGATGCTCCGATCGACCCGACCGCCCGTGAAGCGGTCGCAGGACGTGAGTCTGATCTGGTTGAATATGAACGTGTCAACAAGTTCCGGGAGGGCAATCCAGACCCGTGGGTCTATCTTTCTCATCCGTTCATCGGTGGCGAGGTGTCGCACAGCAAGGCTAACGACCAGTTCGAAATCCTGCGCTACGGCGGGCGTGGCGGGCTCAACCTCAATCGGAACCTGCAGCTCTCTGCAGAATACTTCGAGAGCCGTATCGAGCAACGTATCCGGCCACGCTGGAACGCTGTGGCGTATGACCCTGACGATATGACCAGTTACCTCTTTAAGGCACTTAAGCGCGAGGCGCGTGCTCGGCTTTCCTATCGCACGGCGAGTGGCGCAACGCTTTCTGGTTCGCTCGGTGTCGCCAGCCTGGATCCCGACTACGACGATGACGACTTGTTCGGAATCGACATGGAGGACAGTCCCGACAGTGACGAATTCAATGCGGCCGATGATGAAAACAAGGTTGTCGGCGACTTGTCTGCGCAATGGTCGCCACGCGATAACCTCACGCTGTTCGTTTACTATGCGCGTGACTTGGTGACCTCATCTGTGAAGACCTTGACTTCAGACTCCGTCGGCGCGGTGGCGCGCTGGAAGCCGTCGGACACATGGCTCGTCAATCTCCGGAGCCAGTACTGGAGTTACGAGGACGATAACGCGCTCTTCTATGTCCAAGGTGAATCTTTCTGGGAGGCCATGCCTGACATAGGTGTCTGGTACGGGCTCGACCTCTCGACCGTGTCGTCCAGTGACGCCAGCGATTACTACTGGACCCCGTACTGGGATCAGCGCCTGCTGGGTGTGTTACGGTATCTCCAGGAGTGGCAGGGCTACACCTTCCGCTTTGACTTGGTCGGCGGTCTGCAGCGCGAAGGCGCGCGCCCGCTGCGGCGTACCGATGATGTGGGATTAAGCGGTAAGACCGACTGGGAGCTGGTCTGGGGTGCCTCTTCGACGTATAATAAGCGGCTGGGCAGCTACCTCGACCTTTTCATCGACGGTAGCGTCATGGCCTTGCGCGAATATATCGACCACCGTTTCCTGATCGGCTTCAACCTCGGGTTCTAACGCCATCACCTGATGGCAGGGGCGAGAAAGAAGGAAAAAGGAGGACGGAGTGCCTGCCGCATCCTCCTCCCTTTTTATCTGAGGCTCTGCGTTACAGCTCCTTGACCCGCACGTTACGGAAATAGATCGCGGCGTTGCCGTGTTTCCCCTGCAGGCCGATGCGCCCCCGTGTCGGCAGCTCGGCCCACGGACGGCTCAGCCACGGCGGGATGTCGGTGCCATCGGGGTTCTTTTTTGCTGACGTCCAGACCGAGAGGTCGGCGTCCACGGTGATCTCCTCGTTGACGCGCACTTGGATGTGTTTGCCCTGCGCGGTGATCGTCATGCGGTTCCACTCGCCGGCCGGATTGGCGTTGTTGACCTTGGGCGGCAGGTGTCCATAGAGGCCGCCGTTGCGGGCGAAGGGCTGCTCTTTGGCCCAGTGCGGGTGGTTGTCGTCGAGGATCTGGATCTCAACGGCGTTGGGGATCCAGTTGGTGATGTCGCTGCAGTAGATCAGCACGCCGCTGTTGGCGGCCGGGTCGCAGCGATATTCCAAGTCGATCACGAAGTTTTCGTAATCACGGTCGGTCCAGATCGCCTCGTCCTTGTTGGCGGTCAGATCACCCTTCTCGTTGTAAAACCAGACGCCTGGGGTACAGACCGCATTGCTGAGATCCAGATTGAAGAGCGAACGCCAGTTTCTGGAATCCGGATGCGCGCTCGGCGCAATCTGGACCGCGCCCGCCGTACAGGCGGAGGTTCCCGGAAGGGCACACGCCCCAGATCCATCGCACGACGACGCCCCGTTTCGCGAAAACATCGAGCACCCTGCCGTTATCATCACGCCGCCCGCCATCATCCATACCGCCGCTTTCATGTTTCCTCCTTCAAAGGTTGTTCATCGATTGGGTTCAAGCATACGAAACGTTTCATCTGAACTCAACTCCAAGGAGGATGTAGGCGTTGAGAGGCGGCTGGTGGACAAGGTTCTTGCTTGTGTTGCATGCCTAAGCCGTTACAATCCTTCCCATACTGAAAGGCAGGTGTTTTCTGTGGCGGTATCGATGGAAATTCAGTGTGAGGGGTGCCGGACCATCACATTGGCGCGCAAAGAGCCCGTTTACGACGGCTTCAAAAAAGTCGGTGAGGCGTATGTCTGCACCGGGTGCGGCGCACGTTACGCGTCAGCCGAAGAGGCGCCGTTTGTGCACAGCCCGCGGCGTCCCCGTGTTTTTACGGAAGCTGACAAGTCTCAAGCGCCCAGCATCTTTGCGGATGATGAGCGTCAGCACTCGTGCGGGTGGTGCCGCCACTTCGTGGTCAATCCCTTCTCCCAGCGGTGTGGCCTGACAAACACAGAGACGCAGGCCACCGATCTTTGCGTTCGCTTCGAGAAGCGCGAGGCGTGACCGTTAACGGCGTCTGCGTCCCGCGGTCCAGAAGCCGGCGGCCACGGCGAGCAGTGCCGCTCCGACGCAGATGCTGAGGCAACCTTTCACAAGGCCACCGGTCAGAACCACCGCCGCGACCAGAATCACGCCGACCGCCGCGATTCCGGTCGCAATCACCGTCAGGACCGAGGTGTCCGCACTCTTCTGCCGGGTCACGTTTTCAACTGGGCCGTCTGCTGTGAAACGCGCGAAAAAGGCCAGCACCTGTTCGCGCCGCCCGCCGGTGTCCGGCGCGCAGGCAGAGACGATGGTCATCACCAGCAGCGTCACGCCCGCCGTCCAGAAAGTCAGAAACTCCGCCCGGCGCAGGGACGGATGCCATGCGCCGAGCACAAATGCGGCAAGCCCCGCCACAATGCCGGTGAACAGGCCGGCCTGTGCGCCGCGCGCCGAGATGCGCGGCGTCAGCATGCCCAGCAGCATGGGTATCGCGACCGGCGGCAAGAAGAGTCCGAACACCTTGGCCATGGTGTTGAACAGATCGCCGGAGCCCTGCAGCGTGCGCATCACCAGCGTGATGCCCAGCACGATCAGCCCGACGATGACGGTGTTCACGCGCCCCACCACCAGCAGATGTTTGTCAGAGAGATCGCGTCCGATCATCCGCTTGTAAAGATCATTGGTCAACACGGAAGAAACGGCGTTGTAGTCGCCTGCCAGCGTGGACATCGTGGCGGAAAACATTGCGGCGATCACCATGCCCAGCATCCCGACCGGCAGCACCGTCTTGCAGATCAGCGGATAGACATCTTTGGTGTTGGCCATGTCCGGCAGGAACACCAGCGCACCGAACGCGGGCAGGTAAAAGAGCGGCGTGCCAATCAAATATAACCCCGCCACCAGCAGGCCGACCTTGCGCGCGCTACGGTCGTTTTCGGAGGAGTAGTAGCGCTGGGCCAGCGCCCACGAGGTGGAATAGTTCAAGAACAACAGCGTGAAGTAGCAGAGCAGATACACGAACGGGTAGCCTGCTTCCGGACGCGTCAGGCTGAAAAAGCCGTCCGGCAGTGCGTCCATCACGTTCCCGATCCCCCCCGCGCGTGAGAACGAGAGGAACGGCAGGATCACCACCGCCGCGACCAGCACCGCGAACTGCACGAAATCCGCCACCAGCGCGGCCCACAGTCCACCCATAAAGGTGTAACCCAGAATGATCGCCGCGCAAAGCGTGATCGCGGTCTCGAACGGGAAGCCGAGACCGGCCGACACCACCGTGCCGATGGCGAAGAGTTTGAGCGAGTCATCCAGCAGCCGTGTCGGCAGGCCCAGCCAGACCAGCCCTTGGCGCATGCCGCTGCCATAGCGCGCCTCAATGTATTCGAGCGGACTGGTCTCCGCCACACGCCGCCACCGGCGCGCGAACAGGCAGGCGCTCAATGCGGCGGCCGGCACGGCCAGCCAGCTCAGGATCAGCGAGACCAGCCCGTACTTGTAGACCATCTCAGAATGCATGACAAAGGCCAGCGCGCTGAAGCTGACCATGTAAAACGAAACCCCGCCCAGCCACCACGGCACCTGTTTTCCGCCGCCGAAAAATTGCGCCATGCTCTTCATGCGGCCACTGAAATAAAAGCCGATACCGAGCATGACGGCAAAAAACCCCCCGATGATCGCATAATCCGCCACCGCCAACCCGTTCGTCATGCCGAACCTCCCATTGTGAGAAAGACACTGATGTCCTGTCCCTCACATTAAGCCATAACCCGGCTGGGATGTGAATCTGAAACAGGCCGTACGCACATGCAAATGCAAGGCGGTAACGTGCAAAAAACGGCGGCGTCCGCTACCGGGGGCCGGGATCGGCCGACGCTCGCCGCATCTGGCAAAGCGTCATGGCGGCGGCCGCCAGATAGCCGATCCAGATCAGGTGTAACAGCAGCCGCAAGCCGATGCGCTCTGCGACCGGGCCGATGAGCCAGAGCACCATTGCGGCGACGCCCCAGGTGCCGCCGCTGATCAGCCCCATCCGCTGGCTCACGCGCAGAGAAGAGTCTGCGTAACGCGCCAATGCAACGCAAAGCGGAAATCCCGTATAGACGATGAAGCCCGTAAAAGCCAACACCGCTGCCGCGCCCTTTGTCTGCGGCGCCAGCCACAGGTAGAGCGCCGTGAGCGGCGCACCGGCCAACGAGGTGGCCAGCAGCACGCGCAGATGGCCCAGCCGCGGCGCCAATGCGCCCCACAGGACAGCCCCGACCATGCCGCCCACACCGAACAGGGTGAACGACAAACCGCTGAACGACAGCGAGTAGCCGGCTTCCTCATGCAGATAGGAGGGGAGCAGTGTGCCCTGAATCTGCGAGCAGGTCGCCAGAACCGACGCCATGGCAAAAAGCGGGCCGAACGGCACGGTCGGGATCCGCTCGGCGCGCGGAGGCTCCTGGGGCAGGGACTTGACGGATTCGACCGGCAATCGTACGCCGCTCAACAAGAGCGGGATGCCGGCCAGCGGTGCCAAGAGATAAAGCGCCATGAGCGATTCCAATCCGAAGTGCTCGGTGAGTGTCGCTGACAGCAGGGCGCCGCCCGAAAAACCCATGAACCCCGCCACCATGAAGACGGCCGTGGACAAGGACGAAGAGATTGCGTCGAGCCCGTGAACCGCCCGCAAACCTTCAGGATGAACCGTCGCTACGCCCAATCCCGCCAGTATGGCCAGTACAACCAATCCCGCCGCGCTGCCCGGACTGGCCGGCAGGCAGGGGATGAACACCGACAGGCCCGCCAACATCACGCCACCCCAGATCAGCCAAGGGCGTGTCCACGTCGCACGTAAATGCCCGACCGGGATCTGAAAAATATTGGAGGAAAAAACCAGCAGGGAGGTGATCACGATCAGCGCTGTCAGCGACATGCCGTAACGGTCCCGCATCGGGATCATGACAGGCGCAATCATGCCGACATAGACATCGGCGATCATGTGCGCAAAGGTTAACGAAAACAATTGACGCCATTGGCGCGCACGGGCTGCGTGATTCTGCATAGACGGACTCTGAAACGGAAAGGCGCGCCTTAGTGCCTTACGGCTCGACAAGCACAATAAAAAACAAGTTGTTTCTCACACGAAGCCACGAAGGGCACGAAGGTGGATGCCGTTTTAAAAGAAGCCTTTGTGGCCTTTGTGCCTTTGTGTGAGATTGAATTGGGTTGCGGGCTACGCCCGCGTTAGTTAGAAAGTCTTATGGAAGGTGCGGTGGATCACGTCAAGCTGCTGCTCGCGCGTGAGCTTGATGAAGTTCACCGCATAGCCCGAAACGCGGATCGTGAGCTGCGGATACTTCTCCGGATGTTCCATCGCGTCGAGCAGCGTCTCGCGGTTGAAGACGTTGACGTTGATGTGATGTCCCTTCTCCTGAAAATAGCCATCCATCAGATCAACCAGGTTCCGCACGCGGTCGTCTTCGTTACGGCCCAGCGCATCCGGCACGATGGAGAACGTGTAGGAGATGCCGTCCTCACTGTGGTCGTACGGCAGGCGCGCGACGGATTTCATCGAGGCGATGCAGCCGTGTGAATCGCGCCCGTGCATCGGATTCGCGCCGGGCGCGAAAGGCTCGCCTGCCTTGCGGCCGTCGGGTGTGGGGCCGGTCTTCTTGCCGTACACCACGTTCGAGGTGATCGTGAGGATCGAGAGCGTCGGTTTCGCGTGGCGGTAGGTGCGGTGCTTGGAAAGGCGCCCCATGAAGGTCTTCACCACTTCAACCGCGATCTCGTCCACGCGCGGATCGTTGTTGCCGAACTTGGGATAGTCGCCTTCGATGTCGAAATCCACTGCCAGCCCGCGCGCGTCACGGATCGGCTTGACGCGCGCGTACTTGATCGCCGAAAAAGAGTCCGCCACCACCGAGAGACCCGCGATGCCGCAGGCGGCAGTACGGAAGACGTCCTCGTCGTGCAACGCCATCTGCAGCCGCTCGTAGCAGTACTTGTCGTGCATGTAGTGGATGACGTTGAGCGTGTTGATGTAGAGACGCGAGAGCCAGCGGCAGATCTGGTCGAACTTGCGCACGATCTCGTCGTAGTCCAGATGCTCGGAGGTGACCGGCGCCATTTCGGGGCCGACCTGCTGTCCGGTGATCTCGTCCTTGCCGCCATTGATACAGTAGAGCAGCGCCTTGGCCAAATTGGCACGCGCACCGAAAAACTGCATCTGCTTGCCGATACGCATGGCCGAGACGCAGCAGGCGATGCCGTAATCGTCGCCGAACTTTTCGCGCATCAGCTCGTCGTTCTCGTACTGGATCGACGAGGTCGCGATCGAGAGCCTCGCGCAGTAGCACTTGAAGGCTTCCGGCAGGCGTGCGCTCCACAGCACGGTCATGTTGGGCTCGGGCGCGGGCCCGAGGTTGACCAGCGTGTGCAGGAAGCGGAAGGTCATCTTGGTGACCATGTGGCGTCCGTCCACGCCGACGCCACCCAGCGATTCGGTGATCCAGGTGGGGTCGCCCGAAAAGAGCGCGTCATAGTTCGGCGTGCGCAGGAAGCGCACCATGCGCAGCTTCATCACGAAGTGATCGACAAACTCCTGAATCTGCGCCTCGGTGTAGCGTCCGGCGGCCAGGTCACGCTCGGCGTAGATGTCGAGGAAAGTGGAGATACGGCCGATCGACATCGCCGCGCCGTTCTGCTCTTTAACGGCGGCGAGGTAAGCGAAATAAAGCCACTGGATCGCCTCTTTCGTGTCCTTCGCCGGTTGCGAGATGTCATAGCCGTAGGAGGCGGCCATCGCCTTGAGTTCCTGCAGTGCGCGGATCTGCTCGGAAATCTCCTCGCGCAACTGGATCGCCTCAAGATCCATGGCGTCGAACACGTGGCGCGCCTTGGCGGCCTCTTTATGGGCGATCAGGAAGTCGATGCCGTAGAGCGGCAGGCGGCGGTAGTCGCCGATGATGCGGCCGCGGCCATAGGCGTCGGGCAGTCCGGTGATGATGCCGTTGTGGCGGGCCAGCCTCATCTCATCGGTGTAGGCATCAAACACCCCGTCATTATGCGTCTTGCGGTAGCGGAAGACGTTCTGGATATCTTCGGGCAGTTCGCGCTGGTAGGCCTTGAGCGAGGACTGCACCATGCGGATGCCGCCGAACGGCATGATCGCGCGCTTGAGCGGGGTGTCGGTCTGGAGACCGACAATCTGTTCGAGGTCACGGTTGATATACCCCGGCGCGTGCGAAGTGATCGTCGAGATGCGCGTGTTGTCGATATCGTAGATGCCGCCGCGCGTACGCTCCTCCTGCATCAGGGCCTTGACCTCATCCCACAGCGCGAGCGTGCGGGGAGTCGGCGGGGCGAGAAAAGACTCGTCGCCGTCGTACGGCGTGTAGTGCGCCACCAGATACTCGCGCACATTGATATTGATCCGCCAGATGTCTTGCGAAAGAGACATGCCGAACCGCCTTTCTTGAAAACCCCCGCAGTATAATGGCCTCGGACGCTTAACTCAATGACAAACCACGTGGCAACGGGGGTGCGTCAGGGCGTTTTTATTTGAACGGTTTTTGTGCGGTGAGGGATCGCATGGCGTAC
>ERZ795052.5845-NODE-5845-length-11698-cov-5.504767_pt1 | contig 11698 bp, 3 predicted proteins | sample MGYA00375136_ERZ795052 | MGnify/ENA primary metagenome ERZ795052 (study PRJEB30181, sample SAMN05720156) | activated sludge metagenome | isolation source: Anaerobic digester | place: Japan | collected 2015-05-26 ... | reverse complement strand
CCCAGGGTGACAAATCGGTCAGGAAGGGGCGCCAGGCTGGGCGGTGAGTTCGGAGGCAGGTTGGGCGCGCGCGGGGTGGGGGTGGGCATCGGGTGGATGGCCGCGGCGCCGTCAGGGAAGCGGCCCTCGCTGACATCGGTGGTTTGAGGGCCGAACGTGACGGCATCAATCGGAGTGCCATCCGAGGCAAAGAGGCCAATGGCTTCGCCACCCTTGCTCAGCGCGAAGGAGACATGGAGGTCGGACCGGTTGGTGGAGTTTTGATTGTCCTCGTTGTCGGCCCAAACCAACAGGTAGCCGCCGGGCGGAATGACGTAATGGCCGTTGTCAGGGATTCGGAACTGGAACCGGTTGGTCAGGTTGTCGGTGAGGTAACAGCCGCCCAGATTGGCCGCATTGGTGCCGGGGTTGTAAAGCTCGAACCAGTCCTCGAAATTGCCATCGGCGGGATCGGCGAGGGTTCGGCTGTTGTCGGCAAGCCATTCGTTGATCCCCACTGCAAGCGGCGCCGGCGCGCCATTGTTGGTGGCTCCCGGCGTGGCGAAGAACATGGACTCGCGATAAAACGGCTGGGCATCCGGAAGGTCCCCGTAGCTCCAGTTGGCGGGCAGGGCGGGGTAGTTCAGGTAATCAACGATTTGGACCCCGCTGCCGAGGGCGCGGGTGAGGACAAGGCAGCCGGCATCCGCACTCAGGCGAAAGCTGGTGTGCAGAGCGTTGCTTGCGGTTTGTTCCGGAGCGCCATCGCACCAGACGACGAGGAACCCGTTTGACGGGATGAGGGCATTGGTGGGGAACGGCCACTTGGTCAGTTGCTCATAGGAATCCGTCAGGTAATAACCGCCAAGGCCCAGGTCGGTGGCGCCGGTGTGCCGGAGCTCGGCCCACGGCTCGCGCTGGCCGAAATTGTCGAGCGGACCGTTCAGATTCCAGGTCTGGACTTCATTGAGCCAGAGCGGCGGGAAAGGCGGCAGGTTCGTGGCGACATTATTGGGCTGGCCGGGCGTGGCGCCGGGAATGAAAGTTGGCCCGCCAATGGGCAGCCGCGGGTCCAGGGAAACGTAGAGGCCGCTGGTCGAGGTGGAGTTTTGCAGGCGCGCGATGAACGGCGTGCCGTTGGTGTTTTGCAGGTACCAAAAGCTCAGGGAATAAACACCGCCGGCGGGCAGGGTGGCGCCCAGCGTCTGGTAAACCGAGTCGTTCCCACCTGACCCGGGGGCGGTGGCCACCATCCGGAGGCTGGAATTGCCCGAGTGTTTCACCGTCGTACTGAGAGTGGAACTGGCAAAATCCGCGGAGAGCGACCAGGAGCCGCCGAGCGCAGTCTCGAATCCGCCGTTGGTAATGAGATTGGGCCCGCTGCCCGGAATGCTGCCTGAAACCAGGGCAACATCATCAAGATAAATCTCGCCGGCCGAACCGAGATACAGATACAGGCGCGATGCGGAACTGGCGAGCGTGGCGGTGGTGCTCGCATAAACCCATTGGGGGCTTGCGGCCGGGAGATTGGTCGGAAGGCGCACGGCCCAGTTGGCCACGCGGCTGTTGTCCTGGCTGGGGTCCACGAGCTGGAGCGAGATGCCGTTGGTGGCGGCGGGCCAGGGCGTGGCCGCTTCGTAACGAACCCGGTCAACCACGATTTGATTGGTGCCGGCGCCAGGCCGGAGCAAAGTCAGCGTTTCGCCGTCCTCGTCCAGCCTGCCGTCAAAGGCGCCAAACGGAACGTTGGTCAGCCCATAAGTCTGGCTGAAGGCGAACGGATCGCTGCAGAGGACCCGGAAGCCGCGGGGAGGAATCGTGGACCCGGGCGGAAAAACATAGGCCAGGCCGTTGATGCTCCAGCCCGAGAGGTCGAACGCGAAATTCGAGTGAGTATTGAACAGCTCGACGAACTGGGCGCCACCGGCAACGGGCTGGGGGAGAATCTCGCTGAAGACCACGTGGCCTTCGGGCGCGACGGCGGCGCCGGTGTAGTTCGCGGTGAGGTTGAAACTCGCATTCGGGATGGGATTCCCCTTTCGGTCCGTGGCGGTGACCGTGAGGAAATTGGTGCCGGCGGCCAACGGCGCCAGCACGCGCCAGGTGGTGGTGCCGGTCCAGGTCACGGGGTACGGGATGCCGTTGACGAAAATGTGTTCCACTGAAAGCGGCGCGCTGCCGGTCAGGGTGAGCAGATTGGTGCCCGAAACCGCCTGGTACGCGGGGTTGTTGACCGAGAACGTCGCGGAGGGAATGACGGTGAGGAGATAATTGCGCCGGGCCGCGATAAAATTCTTGATGAACTGGGGAGAGACCATCGGCACGTTGTTTTGGAGGAAACTGGCGTAACGCTCGTCCAGCAGCGGGTCAGCCGCGCCGGGCTGAAGCGGGGAGTCGAGCGCTTCCTGGAACGCCCGGAGGTATTCGCGGTGGAAGCTGGGAGTGTTGGTAATCATCCGCAGGAGCGTCTGATCGAACATCCGGTAGATGCTGTCCGAGGGGGCGTTGCCGCCGGCCCCGAGGGCGAGCTCGATGTCCCACATCAGCAGGCGCCAGGGCTCCGTGTCGGGTTTGTAAGCATACATGTTCTTGCCGCGGTCGTAGGCGTAACTGTCCCAACTGCCGCAGATGTGGTGAACGGCCACCGGCCGCAGGAAATTGGCCACATCCATCCAGGTTCGCACCCGGCCTTCATAGTCGGGGGCCAGCGTGTCATTAACCACCGCAATCAGGTTGGTGAGCGCAGACCAGTCGTCGGGATTGGTGGTGGCGCGGGGGCGCCAGTTCCAGCGATAGCGGCCGGTGTCAATTTCACCGGAGCTACGGTTGACCCGCGCAAGGGTGGCGTAGGTGCTGGCCTGGGTTAGCGCGTCGTCGGCAAACTCGAACCAGCTTTCGATCTTGCGCAACTGGCCGCGCTCATCCTCGGGGAAATACTCGTCGAGCATCTCGCGGTTGGGTTGCTGGGCGTCGTCGTAAATGGTGCCGCGGCGCAAGCCGTTGACGAAAACGTGAACATGCCGGCGGTAATTGTACGGCTGGCCGAGCTGGCGCCCAATCCACGTGCCGGTGAGGTCCACCTGGCCGCTGTCGTCGTTGAAAAAGAAGTTGCCCGACACGACGTCGTAAGCCGTCAAGACGAACGGCTGGGACCCGAGGAAAGGCTCGTCGGGGGCGAAATTGACCTCGTAATCGCAAGCCATGCTGCCAACGGGGCCATTGTAGTTGGGGACGTGAAAGGGGCTCCCGCTGTAAAGTGTGTCCACGTTGTAAAAGGCGCGGAAGTTGCCGTAAACGAAGGTGGCATCCACGGGGTCGTTGGCGTTCTTTTCGCGGTTGGTCCAGAACGTGACGTTCGAGGAAGTCAGCCACAAGCGGTAACTGCCAAGGGTGCCCGCCACCGGCGATTCACCCCAACGCACCAGGCATTCGTGGCCGGGCTCGGGCTCCGGAAACCGGGCCGTAGCGCCGAGGCTGTCGGTGGCGTGGACTTGAAACGCCACCAGCGCGCCGCTCCCCAGTCCCGGCAGGGTTGCGGAATAAATCCCGTCGCCGGCGACGGCATCGCCGCCCGTGCCATTATCAAGCATGGCGAGCGGGGTGAAGGTGGTGCCGGGGTCCAGGCGATAACGCAAGGTGACCGAACCGATGCCATCGGGGTCAATGGCGCGCGCGGACACCCGCACGGGCTGACCGACTGCCGGCAGGACCGGCGTGTGAGTGACCTCCACCAGTGCCGGCCCGGCATTGCCTACCCGCCGCGAGTTGGGCAGGCCCGGGGTCCCAAGGTTGGCGGGGAGATTCAGGCGTTGCGACACTTCCATCCAGTTGCCGCGAATGCGCAACAGGATATGGGGCGAGCCTCGAAGCCACCGGGCCCAGGCGACAATCCGGCCGGTATTCGGCGCGCCGGTGGCGGCGGTGGCGGTCAGCGCGGCGGCAATCTTGTTTGGGCCGGTGTCGCCGCGGGCAGTCGCGGCCAGGTGCAGGGCAGGGGTGCCACCGAGACCCACGCCCGCCTCCACAAAACTGCCGCGCAGCACGCCTCCCAGGGTCCAGCCCGTGGCGCCGGCGTCGAACGTGCCGTTGGCAAGGAGGTTGGCTCCGCCGTTGCTGTGGAATTCGACGTTGTCCAGGAGCGCCTCGCCGGGGCCCTGGAGGAACACTTCAAACCGGTTGGCGGTTCCCAACGTGGTGGCGGATCGGGATTCGTCGTTATAGACCATGCCGTTTTCCATGACGCGGGTGACGTCAATCGGGGTCCAGGGCGCCTTGTTGGATTCGTCGCTGTCGGCCCAGTTGGCGGCCAGCCGGTTGTCCGCGTCCGGGTCTTTCAGCTCCAGCGAGCTGCCGCCGCCATCGCTCCATTTGCCCCAGCGCCCGCCATCACGGTAGGCGACCTCGTCTTCGACGATGAAATAGAGGTTTGTGGTGACCACGCCCTGGGAATTGGTGCTGACCAGGTCCTCCGGCCGGGCCAGGGCGATGCGTTCGCCGCGGTTCCGGAGGGAGCCGCTGTAGTTGCCCCATGCGTTGGTGAGATTGAGCTGGGCATAGTGCTCAAGCAACCGGGCAAGGTTTTTGCCCACCACGACATAGCCGTCCGCCGGAATCACCGCATGGGGGGGAAAGGTGAAGCTCACGCCGCCCTGCAGCCGCCAGTTGGCCAGACTGACCGCCTGGTCACTGCGGTTGTAAATTTCGACATACTCGTCGTCGTCGGACTCTGAAATGGGGTGGTACATGATCTCGTTGATCACCACGTCGGGCACTCGGGGGCGTTGGTTGGCCGTGCCCGGCGTCACGGAAGCGAGCGGTTGAAAGCCCGGCGCGCCGTCCGGGTGGCGGCCGGCACTGACGCCGTTGGCTTGACCGTCAAACGCCACCGCGTCAATCACGCGGGTCCGGTTGGAATTAACGAGCAGGATTTTTTCGCCGTCCGCGGAGAGGGAAAAGCCGAGCTGCGTTTGGGTGAAAGCCAGGAAACCGCGGGCCGGGATGGTGGTGCCGTCGGGGATGCGGAACTTGTTCGTGGCGGCCGTGTCGCTGAGCCACATTCCCGATACATTCACGGCCTGGGTGCCGGTATTGAACAGTTCGATGTAATCCTCCTGCGGTTCGTCGGTATGCGCCAGGAACTCGTTGATCACCACCTGGTCGGCCGGCTCGGATTGATAATGGTCAAACGCGCCGGGCGACCCGCCAATGGCCGGGCTGGCGGACCAGGCGCGGGGGTCCTTCTCCCCGAAACTGGGGCGCGAGAGCACCAGCGAGTGGCCGGCGCCGTCCGGCGCCGCGTGCCAGGGCGGCCGGTTGTCATATTCGATTTCCAGCAGACGTCCGCCTAACTCGTTCAGCAGCCGCAGGACGCCGCCACTGTTGGACAGTTTGTTGGTGTAGGGGCCCAGGCAGGTCACGCCATAGAACCGCTGGGCGGCCGCAGGGTCCTTGGCGACGACCAGAAACTGGCCGGGCGCGAGCCGCGTGTGGTCCGGGAAGCGGTAGCTGATTTCGCCGGTGAGCTGGTGGCCGGTCAGGTCTTCGGTGACGAGACCGGAATTCCACAGCTCGACAAATTCGAGGTTGTTGGTCGCGTCCCACGCATCGGGTGGGTTGTACATGATTTCCGTGATTACCAAGGGCGTGCGGCGGCTGCACGGGCCCGGCGGTTCAAACGGCAGCGAGAGGTTGGTCACGACCAGCCCGGCGCCCGGATTGAAATCGCGGAATTGAACACTGGTGGCGGCGCCCGGGGCGCCGGCGCTTGCCGCAAAGCCGACCTCGACCGTTGCCGACACGGCAAGCGTGGCCGAGCCCAGGAACTCCCAGGTTTGGCCGTCGAGGCTGGCAAATCCGCTGAACACATTGCCGCTGCGTCGTAACCGCAGCCACGTGTCGGGGTAATTGACGGGGAACAAACCGCTCAAGGTGGCGCTGGCGCCGGTGGCTGCGCGGGAAAGGAAATGGCAGCCGGCGGGGCCTGGCGTGGCCACGGCCGCGGCAAAAACGGCGTTGGTCACCAGTCCGTCGCGCGCCATCAAACCGGCGCGGGTCCACGCGCTGGCAAACCCCAGCGTCGCGACCCGCACCTGAACATCGAAATCGTTGGTGTAGCGCTGATGGGCGAAAGTGCATTCATCCTGGGTGCCGCCGAGCGCCGCGCCCGAGCTCGTGAGGTCAAAACCGTTGCCCACTACGGTCATCACACCCCCCGCGGCCGGGTGGCCAATATCGGTTGCGACAAACGGCGTGGCAATGAAATGCGTTTGGGAATTGGCCGCAATCGGGTTGGCCGCCGCCGCCAGGTCGCGAACGCCGTTGACCGTGAGCGTGTAATTCGTGCCCAGGGATTGCGGGGCGGTGGTCAAAATCACCGTTGCCGCCGTCTCCCCAAAGCGCGCGGCGCTCACGGGCAGGGACCCCGCAGAGCTGGTGATGACGTAATTGGCGGCATTGAGGGCGGTGTCGGCGCGGAGGCCCTCGGAGAAACTCACGCGCACTTCGGTGGGATAGAGACTCTCGGCGCGGAGGAGCGTCGGGGGATTGGTGTCGGCGCGAACGCTCAGCAGGGCGTTGCTCGATACCACCGAGAACGTCATGTTGGTCACGGTGTTCGTCAGGGCAACGCGGTAGTTTGCGCCGTTATCCGCCAGCGTGGCGGAAGGGAGGGTGAGCGTGGTGTTGGTGGCGTTGGGGATCGGCGTCTGGTTGCGGAACCATTGCGCGAGGATGGGGCGGGCTCCCCGAACGCTCACGCTGAAAGTCACCGGCAGCAGCTCGGTGACCGCTTGGGATTGCGGATGCGAGCTGATTGCCACCGGCCCGGCGAACCCACTGGAATCGGGTCCCTCGGCGGCACTCTCCTGAACTTCGGCGGTCGTGAGCGCCCCGTCATAAATACGGAACTCCGTGATGCTGGCCTTGAGGTAGGCGTCGGCGCTGAACTGGGACCGCCCGATCCAGTTGTTCGAGGTGATCCCCAGATCGGACGGACGGAGGGTCATATTGGAATTCTCGGCAACCAGCAGCCCGTCCACGTAAAGCCGGCCGGTGTGGGTCGCGCCATCGGCCGTCCATGCCACATGCTTCAGCGTATTGGCCGGCAACCGAACGCCGCTCCATTCCAGCACCTGCTCGCCCGCCCCGCCGCCGGTGATGGTGATGGCTCCCCGCAGGCTGCCGTTGCCGGCTTGCGGCGAGAGGAACACGTACCGGGTGCCGGTTCCCGCGACATCCTCCCCCCCGGAGCTGTTGCCGAAATCGAAAATGCGCGACCAATTGCCGCTATTGTTATCGGCCAACCAGACTTCCAGCGTGACACTGTCGAGCCCCGACAGGATGCCGTTGGGCAGGTCCACATAGGCGCCGGTGCCATTCAGGACGACCTGACCGTTGGAGATGACCGCGCCCCCCAGCAGCGCGCCGTGCTGGCCCCCAACGGAATCGCTGGCATCGGCCGTGAAACTGTAGCGGTGAAGCAGGCGTGTCTCGGCCTGCCCGCGCGCTGGCGCGCCCCCAACGGCAAGCAAGACCATCAGGCAAATTGAACGACGACAAAACGGGAACATGAGAGGTTAACAACAAAGCCTGTGGCAGGACGCAGCACCTTCGACGCGGCTTCGACGCCGGGCCGGCCGGGAGGTTCGGGTGACGGGCCTGCCCACCGGGACTCTGACCCGGTTGGGCGAACTGCAGATGCTCAAGCGGGGCAGGTCTGCCAACATAGCTCAATTCTAGCAGATTGAGGTCGTCAAAAGCCAGCCCAATATGGCCCTCGGATGGCGCCCCGGGGCGAATATTTGCTCGCTTTTTTGCGGCGCTGCCTGGAAGCTGGCTTCCATGAAAGCTCTGTCTGCGTTCTTGGGGGTGGCGGTCTTGCTCGGTGGGTTCGATAACGCGCGCGTTCTGGCCGAACAGCATCGGGCGACGCGTCTGGGCAATCCGGCAACGCGGTTTGCGCCGCCGGTGCAGACGGCTGAGGACCTGCGGGCCCGTCTGCTGGACCTTCAATTACGTCCGGACATTGCCTCAATTCTGCGTCAATGGGGGTGGGAAGGGAACCTGGACGATTTCTTCCGCGCCCTCGCTACTGCGGAGATTCGCGAAATCGAGATTCCCGTGGGGACCACTCTGCCGTTCATGTCGTCGCGGAAAGACGGCAGGCCGGTTTGTCTGCGCAATGTGCTCTGGGCGGGTGACGCGCCGGCGCCCGCTTTTGTCTTTGAATTTGTTTCCAACGGCCGGCAATACCGCTGCGTGACACCCAAGGCCTGTAGCAATTTTCTGCTCGAAGACATCGGGCTGGAGCCCAAGTCGCTGCTCGCGATTGACTGCGCGGCCCCGGCGGAGGTGCTGGTGGGACGGCCCATTGAAGTGTGTCTCACCGTCCGGCAGATGGGGAATGTGACGGAGCCGAAAACGACCGTTTCCCTGTCGCTGCCGCCCAATGCGACGCCCAAGCAGATGAGCGCCGGAGGCGTGCTGGGAGCCGGCCGGATGAGTTGGGAACTTGACGGACTGGCTCCGGGCGTGGCCTACCGGCGGTGCGTGGTCCTGGAAGGCAGCACACCGGAGACAATGTCCTTTACGGCCACTGCGGCGGGCGCGGGTGGCCAATCCGCCCAATCCTCGTGCGGAACGAAGGTGGTGGGCATCCCTGCCATCCTGATCGAAGTCGTGGACCTCGAGGACCCTGTCGAGGTCGGGCAGGAGGTCACTTACGAGATTCGCGTGACCAACCAAGGTTCGGCCCCCGGCACCCAGGTGCGCCTGGTTGCCACGCTGCCCCCGACCCAGAGGTTTGTCGCGGGCAGCGGCGAAACCGCGGTGGCAGCGGAGGGGCAGACGGTCCGCGTTGTCGCACTGCCGCTGCTGGCCCCCAAGGCAACGGCGAAGTGGCGGCTGGTCGTCAAAGCCGTGGGCGCCGCGGATGCCCGGCTGAAGGTGGAGTTGACGAGCGACCAGTTCGAGTCGCCCATTACCGAGGAGGAATCCACACGGCAGTATTGACCGCGGCGGGGCGGAATTGAGCTCCTGAACCGGGCCCGGGATGCTCATCGGGTCTTTTCCGACTTGGCACTTGAGCCGAACGGGCGTAAGTAAGGAGTGGCGAAGCACGGGCGCGTTGCGGGCTGGGTTGCCCGATTGGCATCCGGTCGAAGCGAAGTGGCGCGAATTGTGCTGCCTTGAAGTTGTGCGGTTATGAGTCTGTTCGATTTAATAAAGGCAACCGTGGCGTGCGGCGGAATTGCTTTTCTGATTTACAGTTACCCGGTGGTGAGCCAGGTGGTTATCATCAGCTTGCTGACGGTTCTGTGGATATCGTACGCCTACCGGGTGTTTGGCCGGATGCTGCGTCGCTGAGGCAAATCCGTCGCCGAGACGGCACCAAGCCAGGTCCCATGCGCCGCACCAAAGGCGGCGTTGAATTGCTTTTCAAAGGGTTGAATGCCGGGCCGAAGGGCTCTGTAATTCGGATGATCGGGCAAAGTCCACATGAACGTTCAGGAACATGATCTGGTGGTGATTGGAGCCGGCCCCGGCGGTTACGTGGCGGCGATACGCGCGGCGCAGCTCGGGTTCAACGTGGGCTGCATCGAGGAGGCCCCGGCCTTGGGCGGCACCTGTCTGCGCGTGGGCTGCATTCCCAGCAAGGCGCTGCTGGAATCCAGCGAGCGATTCGCCGAGGCGCGCGAGCATTTGGCATCCCAGGGCATTCTCTTTTCCGACCTGAAACTCGACCTGGCGGCGATGCTCAGGCGAAAGGACCAGGTGGTGGCGACCCTGACCAAGGGAGTCGAAGCGCTGTTTAGAAAAAACAAGATCACGCGTTACCAGGGCCGGGCAACCCTCTTGGGGCCGGGGCGCGTCCATGTCCAGGACGGAAAGGCCGGGGCGGAGGTGCGCGGCCGCAAGATTCTGATCGCGACGGGAAGCCAACCCGCGACATTGCCCGGAATCACACCGGACGGGGATCGAATCGGCACGAGTACCGAGGCCCTGAGCTACCCGACGGTGCCCAAACACCTGGTGGTCATCGGCGCGGGTTACATCGGGCTGGAGTTGGGTTCGGTCTGGCGACGGCTGGGCGCGAAGGTGACCGTGCTGGAGTTCCTGGATCGCATTCTGGCGGGGATGGATCACGAGATCGCCGCCGAGGCAAAGAAACTCTTCGAAAAGCAGGGGTTGGAGTTCCGGCTGGGATGCAAGGTCACGGGAGCGCGAGCCAAGGACGGTCAATGTGTGGTCGAAACCGAGGGGCAGCCTCCCATTCAATGCGACCGGGTGCTGGTGGCGGTGGGGCGGAAGCCAAACACAGAAGGTTTGGGTTTGGAGAACCTCGGAATCAAACTGGACGCCAAAGGCTTCATTCCGGTGAACCCGGCCTTCGCGACAACGGCCGAGGGGGTGTATGCCATCGGCGATGTCATCGGCGGGCCCATGCTCGCCCACAAAGCCGAAGAGGAGGGCGTGGCCTGCGTCGAGGCCTTGGCCGGGCGGCGGGCCCATGTGGATTACGATACGATTGCCGGAGTGGTTTACACCCACCCGGAAATCGCGTCGGTCGGAAAGACCGAACAGCAACTCAGCGAAGCCGGCCGCGAATATCGGAAGGGCGTCTTCCCCTTCCGCGCCAATGGGCGGGCGCGGACGCTGGGCCAGGTCGAGGGCATGGCCAAGGTGCTGGCCGACGCCAAAACGGACCGGATTCTCGGGGTCCACATCCTGGGACCCCATGCGGGTGACCTGATCAATGAAGCGGCGGTGGCGATGGCTTTCGGGGCCAGCAGCGAGGACCTCGCCCGCGCCTGCCATGTGCATCCGACGCTGGGAGAGGCCTTGCGTGAAGCCGCGCTCGCCGTTTCCGGCCGCGCGGTTCACGTTTGAGCCGGCCCAAGCGTGGGTGCCCTTGCCGGCAAATCGGGGTTGACTCCGAGGCCGGGTCTCAGCCCAGCCGGTCCAGTGCCGCTTTGACCTGGTCGTGTTTGGCCTGCCATTCCGCCAGCCGCTGCCGGTGTTCCTGAAGCACGTGCGGCGGCGCCTTTTGGGCGAAGGCGGGATTGGCCAGGCGCTGTTCGGCTTTCGCAATCTCCGCTTCGATCTTCTGCAATTCGCGGTTCAGCCGGGCGCGTTCAGCCCCGACGTCCACCAACCCCTCCATGGGCAAATACAACTCGCCCAGTTTGGAATGAACGACGGGCGTGCCCTTGGAAGGCTGGTAATCGGCCTGGACCTTCAGGGATTCCGCATTCAGCAATATCTTCAGCACCTCCGTGTCGTGCGGCGCCAGCGGTTCGGCCGGCTTCAGGACGAAGGTGACCTTCTTGCTGGCGGGAAGGTTGCCTTCGCGGCGCAGGTTTCTTCCCAGGGAGACCAGCTCGTACTTGGTGTCAACAAACTGCAGGGAATAATCGTCCAGGCCGTAATGGTCGCGGAAGTCCTGGTCCAGCGGCTTGGGCCAGGGGGCCTGCATGATGGTTTTGCCGCCCTGGCCGGCCGGCATGTCCTCGTGGTAACCCATGCCGTGCCACAGTTCCTCGGTGATGAAGGGGAGGAAAGGATGAAACAAGCGCAACGTGTGGGAGAGCACGAAATCCAGCACGGCCAGGACATTCTCTTTGCGGGCGGCGTCGGTCCCGTGCAAGACGGCCTTGCTGGCTTCCACGTACCAATCACAGTATTCGCTCCAGAAAAACCGGTACAGCGTCTGCGTGGCCTC
>ERZ795052.5844-NODE-5844-length-11698-cov-8.905093_pt1 | contig 11698 bp, 7 predicted proteins | sample MGYA00375136_ERZ795052 | MGnify/ENA primary metagenome ERZ795052 (study PRJEB30181, sample SAMN05720156) | activated sludge metagenome | isolation source: Anaerobic digester | place: Japan | collected 2015-05-26 ... | reverse complement strand
ACGGCCCCTTGAGAAGACCTCCGGGCTTGCTCTCACCGACACCCATCTCGACCGCCTTGCCGTGATCGTCCTTTTCCATGACCTGGGCAAGGCCAACAGCGGTTTCCAGGCCAAGGCGGACCCCGGGTCGAAAGGGCATGACACCGCCGGCCATGTCTTGGAAGGCGCCGCCCTTCTGTTCGAGGAGAAGGTCCGAGGGCTTTGGCCGCCGTCGTGGCTGGCCTTCCTGGAGATGGTCTCCGAGTGGTTCAACAAAGGTGACGAGGCCCTGGGGCAGATGTTCCTTGCCGCCCTCTCGCACCACGGCCGTCCCCTTTCGCTCAGAGACTTGGACAGGGCAAGCAACCTTGCGAGATGGTGGCAGGCGACGGAAAGAATCAATCCCGTCGAAGGCGTGAAACAACTGGTCGAAACTGCCTATCGAGAGTTTCCCCGTTGTTTTTCCTCAAAGGAGGCTCCCTTGGAAGCGCCCGCCGCCTTTCAGCAACGTTTCGCCGGTCTCGTGATGCTGGCCGATTGGATCGGTTCGGACGATCGCTATTTCCCCCTGGGCAGGGAAGAGGGCCGCCGAGCCATCGCGGATCTTGGCGCGGCGGCGGCCCTGGAAAAGATCGGCCTCCTGCCGAAGAAGCCCCTCGTTCCACCATCCTGGAGCCGTTGTTTCGGCGCCGCCTTCGCCCCCAATCCCCTCCAGGGCGCGATAGAGGAATTGTCTCTCGACGGGGAGAACCGTCTCCTCCTCGTCGAATCGGACACGGGGTCCGGAAAGACGGAGGCCGCCCTGCGCTGGTTCTGGCGCCTTTACGCCGCCGGGAAGGTGGACGGCCTGTATTTTGCGCTCCCCACCCGGGTAGCTGCCCGGGAGTTGTACCGCCGGGTCCTTGATAGCGTCGCGTCCGTTTTCCCGGAGGCAACGGAGAGGCCCTCGCCGATCTTGCTGGCGGTCCCCGGCTATGTCCGGGCCGACGGCGAACCGGCCATCCTGCCCTATCCGGAGAACCGTATCTGGGATGACAACGCCACACGTACCCGTGTCGAGACGGTTTGGGCGGCGGAACGTCCGAAGAGGTTTCTCGCCGCCCCCATCGCCGTCGGCACGGTGGATCAGGCGATGCTCTCGGTGATGAGGGTCAAACACTCCCTCCTCCGTTCGGTCTGCCTGGACCGCCACCTCCTCGTGGTGGACGAGGTGCACGCCTCGGACACTTATATGACCGAAATCCTTTCCTCTCTCCTGAAGGGGCACGTCTCCAGGGGCGGGTTCGCCCTGCTGCTCTCGGCTACCTTGGGGGAGTCGGCCCGGGCGCGGTATTTCGACATGGTCCCTCTGCCCTTGGCGAAGGCCGTCGAGCGGCCCTACCCCTCGATCACGGGGGGCGGCGGGGAGATACCGATACCGTCTATGGGGCGTCGAAAGTCTGTCCATCACTCGTGGGTGGAAGCCCTCGATGAGGTACGGGTCTTCCCTTTTCTGCGCGACGCCCTTTCGGAGGGGGCCCGTGTCCTGGTCATCTGCAACACCGTCGGTCGCGCCGTTGCTCTCCTCCGGGCAATCGAAGCCGGCGGCTTCGCCCCCGAATGGCTGTTCCGTTTCGACGAGCGCGTCGTCTGTCCCCATCACGGGCGATTCGCCCCCGCCGACCGGGAGGTCCTCGACCAGGCCGTAAGCCGGCGCTTCGGCAAGGGTTCCTCGCCGGGACCGGTCCTCCTCATCGGTACCCAGACCCTCGAGCAGAGCCTCGACATCGACGCCGACTTTTTGGTCACCGACCTGGCCCCCGTCGATGTCCTCCTCCAGCGCATCGGCCGCCTCCACCGCCATGAACGGCCAAGACCCCAAGGCTATGAAACGCCGCGGGTACTGCTTCGCGTCCCCGACAGGCCCTTGCATACCTATTTGGATGAAGAGGGCATGCTGAGGGGACCAGCCGGTCTGGGGCGCGTTTATGAAAACGGCCTTGTCCTGCAGCGGACGATCGATGTCCTGAGGGGAGTGTCAAGGATTGATATACCGGAGGAAAATCGACGCCTCGTCGAGGAGGTGACACACGAGGAGGCCCTGGCCCTAGTGCCCGCCGATCTTTGGAAGAAGCACGCCGACTGGCTCTGGGGGCCTCGTTTGATCGATCTCCGGTCGGCCGGGTCGGCGGTGATGCCGGAAGAGGTCTTCGGCGAGCTCCATTACCACGACGACGGCCGCCGCGTTCACACCCGTCTGGGTGAGGGGACCGTCGTGGTGTCTTTGCCGGCGCCCATGTCGAGCCCCTTCGGGCAGACGATCACGGAGGTCTTGATACCGCGGAGGCATTTGCCCGACGATTTTGACCGGGATGACCCCGCGGCGACGCAGGTTCTTACCTACAGCGGTGGGTTCGCCTTTGCCGTCGCCGGCCGGTTTTTCCAATACAGCCGTTTCGGACTGGAAAGGAGGAAAGATGAATCTGCTGTATGATCCCATCATCGGCGTGGAAACGGATGCGGGCAGGGAGGACGTGGATCTCCCCCGGCTGATGGCGCTGTTGGGGGCGGGGAGGATCGATGCCTATATTGGGCAGCGGCCCCATCAGGCGGATGTCTGGCACGTCTTCACCGTTCAGCTCGCCGCGAGCGTCCTCGCCCGCCAGCCGACGTCCTCGATCGGGGCGCCCCCTGCGGATCCCGGCTTCTGGCGTGAAGGTCTCTTGAGCCTCGCCGGGGGTGACCCCGATGCTTGGGCGTTGATCGTGGATGATGTCAGGCGGCCGGCGTTCTTTCAACACCCCCTGAAGGACGAGGAAGAGCTCGAGAAGGTTTTCAAGCCTGAGAAACCGAAGGCGAGAACCCCCGATGAGCTCGACGTCCTCGTGACCGCCAAGGATCACGACGTGAAGGCCTCCCGCCTCCCCGACGACGACCTGGAGTCCTGGATGTACGCCCTGGTGACCTATCAGACAACCAGCGGTTTCTTGGGGGCCGGTAACTATGGGATCGTGAGGATGAATAGCGGATTCGCCAGCCGTCCTATCGTCGCCATCGCCCACTCTATCCATCCCTCCCAAAGGTTCCGGGAGGAGGTAGCCGTCGTGGGCGCCATGAGAGAGAGTCTCCTCGGCCCGCCTTTCGGTTACAGGAAGGACGGCGTCGTCTTGACCTGGTGCGGATCATGGGACCGGGTGGGTCATCAGTACCACCTCACCGATCTCGACCCCTTTTTCATCGAGGCCCCCCGGGCGGTGCGCCTGGTGAGGCGTGGTAGGGGTGCCGTGGCCCTGGGGGCGACGACCAAGGTCAGACAGATCGGCCCCAAGAGCCTCGACACCGGTGATGTCGGCGATCCTTGGATCCCCGTCCAGACGGACAACAAGAAAAAGGGACGGGTGGCCCTCTCCGTTTCCGGAAGCGGCTGGACGCCCGAGCTGATCTGCCGGCTCCTGTTCGAGGAGGGCTACGAGTTGACACCCCTCCAGAGACCGCGTCCTGCGGCGGGCGATCTGTGGTTTGTCGCTTCCGTCCTCGTTCGCGGCCAGGGTACCACGGAGGGTTTTCATCGGTTCCTCTTGCCGGTACCGCCGGAGGTCCAAAGGCGTCTCCTCGTCAAGGCCGAACGTGACCGGCTTTCCATCTTCGCCAGGGAGCTTCAAAAGGACGCCCGGGACGTGGAAAAGGCCCTGACTGCGGCCATGACCGTCCTGATCGAAGGGGGACCGGAAAAGGTCGATTTTGGCAGAGAGGCCGTCAAGGCCTGGGTGAGCGATCGCATGGCGGTTTTTAGGTCCTCCTGGCAGGATTGGTTCTTTCCCGTCCTTTGGAAGGGCGTCGAGAGCGGCGAGGAACAGGCGCGTGAGGATTGGGTTAAACGCCTCAAGGATCTCGCCGTCCGATCTCTCCGCGACGCCGCCCAGGTCCTTCCTTTGCCGAAGGCCCGGGGGTATCGGTCCAAGACCAGCGCCGACGGGATCTTCTGGGGGACCCTCAACAAGAAAGGTTTGACTATCAGGGAGGTTCTATGACGACGGCGGCTCAATCACACGAACAGGAAGATCTGAGAGGTTTGGTCAACCGTCTGGCCGGTGTCGTTTCCTCCGCCGGTTACCCGGCGGGGGAGCGCGCGGCCCTGAAACGTTACACCCCGGGCGGTCCTCTGCCCCTTGCCTTTTACCGCCTCTGGCTGATCCACCTGGGGAGGGAACTACCCGCCGACGTCGTCGGCTGGGCCACCATCGCCTTCGGCCTGGCCCACATGGGTCCTGATGCCCACCAGCCTGGCCTGCCGTTGGGGCGAGTCCTCGCCGAGGCCCAATACTCGGAGACGAGGTTGGAGAAGCTCCTTGCCTCCCGTGACGATGTCCGCGTCAAGCTCTTCGCGAATTTGGTCCGCTTTCTCGGTGCCAAGGGCATGGGCTTCGATTGGGCCGAGGCGGCCCAGCTGCTCCTGACCAGGGACGAGGGGAAGCGGGAGGCCTTTCATCGTCGTCTGGCCAAAGATTATTTCCATGCCCTGTCAAAAAAATCATCTGACGCAAAGGAGGAATGAAGATGTTTCTACAGATCCACACCCTCGTTTCCTATCCCGCCTCTCTGCTCAATCGCGACGACGCGGGTCTGGCCAAGAGGATCCCCTTCGGGGACGCCGTGCGCCTCCGCGTCTCTTCCCAGTGCCTGAAACGCCACTGGCGTGAGGCTTTGCAGCGGGACCTCCCCAATATCCCGGACGGCCTGCGGACGCGGCATTTCTTCACCCGCGTCGTCCTCCCCCTGGTCATGGAGAAGGGGATACCGGAGGACACGGCAAAAACCCTGACGGAGGCCTTGGCCAACGCCGTGATCATCGGCGGCCTCAAGGGTTTGGACATGAGTCAGCCGGTCCTTTTCGGCCGGCGGGAAGGGGAATATTTCGCCGCCGTGATCAAGGATTCCTTCGACCAGGACCCCGCGAACCCCGTCGAGATCCTTAAAAAACGGCTTTCCGACAAGGACGAAAAGGAGAACCTCAGGGCCATGAAAAAGGACGCGGGTTTGACCTCCGCCCTCTTCGGTCGTTTCGTGACCTCCGATCTCCTGTCCCGGGTCGATGCCCCCGTCCACGTGGCCCACGCCATGACCGTCCACGCCGCCGACACGGAAATGGATTACTTTACCGTTGTGGACGACCTCTCCCGTGAGGAGGAAACGGGGGCGGCCCACGCCAACCAGGCGGAACTGGGGGCGGGGGTCTTTTACTGTTACGTGGTGGTGGACGTGCCCTTGCTGGTCTCTAACCTCACGGGCGCTGCGGAGAAGGACTGGAGGACCCAGGGGAGTGAACTGCCCCGTCAGGTGCTTGCGGCCCTCGTGCGCGCCGTGGCGGCCAAGAGCCCCGGCGCCAAGCTGGGTTCGACGGCGCCTTACAGCCGGGCCGAAACAGTCCTGTTGGAAGCGGGCAGACAACAGCCGCGCACCCTGGGAAACGCCTTCTTGGAGGCCTTGCCGATGAAGGGCCACGTCATCCGGGAAGGGACGAGCCGCATGGAAAATTACCTGAAAAGGATCGATGAGATGTACGGCCCCACCTCCGACGCGAGATTCCTTGCCACCATCCACGGGGATTTCGATTTCGGGTGCGAGAAGACCACCCTCGATAAGGCCATCGAAGGCGTTCTCAACGCCATCTGGAGCTGAGCCATGGACTGCCTTCTGTTGCGCTTTGACGCGCCTCTCATGAGCTTTGGCGGTGTCTGCGTCGACAACCTCAACCAGACCGATCTTTTCCCCGGCCGGTCAATGATCACGGGACTGATCGGCAACGCCCTGGGGTGGGATCACGCCGACACGGACCGTCTTCGTGATCTCCAGGAACGTCTGAGGGTTGCCGCGCGGTGGGATGCCGACCCTCGAAGGATCATCGACTATCAGACCGTGGATCTCGGACAGAAGCACCTCGTGGACACGGGCTGGACGACGCGGGGGATGGTCGAGGAACGGGGTGCGGGAAAGGCCACAAGAGAGACCCACATCCGCTACCGCCACTACCTGGCCAATGGCGTCTTGACCGCCGCCGTCACCCTCGTCGGTGAGGGTTACCCCGCACTGGGGGATATCCTCGCGGCCCTGCGGCACCCGGCCCGCCCCCTCTTTATCGGCCGCAAGGCCTGTCTGCCCGCCGCCCCGATCTTCCTGAGGAAAGTGGAGGCTGCCTCTCTGCTGGAGGCCCTGCGAAACGAGCCCTTGGCGGATATCGGTCCTCGTGCCCGCCCCCCCTTGGTCACGGCCCGCTGGCCCGCGGAGGAGGGTCACGGGGACGGGCCCCATGCCGTTGCCGGAGACGTCTATGACCGGAGGGACTGGCCCCTTAACATGCCTCGGGGCCTCCATCGCTATTTCGAGGGACCTTTGGAGATCACGTCATGAAGTTGCATCTGATCAGAATGAGCCTCCGTCGGGAGGAGCTTGTCGTCTTTGCCCGCAACCACGACCTGTTGGCCCCCCGGGACGACGATTTCGGTTACGTTCTCCACGCCTGGCTCCGGGCCATGTTCGGCAGCGCCGCCCCCCAGCCCTTCTACTTTGACATGAGAAAGGCCGTTCTCTACGGTTATTCCGAGGCGCCGGGGGATATCCTGGCGGAACACGCCGCGGCCTTCGCCGATCCCATGGCCCATCGAGTCCTGGAGGGGGAAACGCTGGCGGGGAAACCCATGCCCGAGAGGTGGACCGTCGGCCGGCGCCTGGAACTGCACGTCCGGGCCTGCCCCGTCACAAGGAAGGACGATGAGGAGAAGGATGTCTTTCTCCGCGCCCTCGACCGATGGGAGGGTCAGGGGGCCGTCGAGGAAGAGAAACCCAGGAGGGCGGATGTGTACTGTTCCTGGTTTCGGCGTCAGATCGATCCGAAGGTCCTCAGGCTCGAATCTCTTTCCTTGATGGGGATGCGGTCCCGGGGCGCCTTGCTGAGGAGGGCAAGGGGATCGAGACCTTCGGGCCTTCGCGTCGTCGAACGGCCGGAGGCCCATTTTCGGGCCGTCGCGACAGTGCGGAAGGAAGAAGGATTGACCGAGATCCTCGCCCGCGGCGTCGGGCGCCACCGCGCCTTCGGCTTCGGCATGATCAGGCTGTTGCCGGCGAAATGAGATCCACGGGTTTCTTGCCGGGCCGTTTGGGATTGGCGGCGTCTCGTGTCCCCCACGCCGACCGTCACGGTCTCCTGTGGCTCGAGTACGGGCGTCTATCCGTGGAGGAGGGGACCCTGCGCTTCGTCGCCGCGGGGAGCGAGACTATAGCGGCCGGGGATTACGCGATCCCCTATCAGGCCGTGTCCATGTTGCTCCTGGGGCCCGGCACGAGCCTCACCCACGATGTCCTGCGCCTCGCCGCACGCCACGGGGTATTGATAGCCGCCGTGGGTGAGGGCGGTGTCAAGTTCTATTCCGCCCCCCCCATGGGTCAGGGGAGGTCCGACGTGGCGCGGGCGCACGCCCTGTTGTGGGCGGACCGGCAAAAGCGCCTCGATATCGCGCGAAAACTGTATTCCTGGCGTTTCGGCCGCGTCTTGCCCCATCGTGATATCGCGACCCTCAGGGGCATCGAGGGGGCGCGGATGAAGGAGGCCTACAAGGTCATAGCCCAGAGGTACGGCATTTCCTGGCGGGGTAGATTGTATGACCGTGAATCTCCCGAGGCGGCCGATATCCCCAACCAGGCCATCAATCACGCCGCCACCTTTGTCGAGGCCGCGGCGGACATCGCCGTCGCCGCCGTGGGCGCCCTGCCGCCTTTGGGGTTCATTCACGAGGATTCGAGCAACGCCTTCGTCCTCGACATCGCCGATCTTTATCGGGTGGACATCACGTTGCCCTTGGCCTTCAGTGCCGTTCAGGCGCTGCAGCGGGATCGGACGCTTTCTCTGGAGAGGGAGGTGCGTAAGCGGGGCGTGCGGGTGTTCCGCCAGGAGAAACTGATTCCGAAAATGATCGATCGCATCAAGGAGCTCTTCAGTGTCCATGACGGTGGTGGTGACACGTAACGTGTCCGATCGTATCCGGGGGTTTCTCGCCTCGACGATGCTGGAGGTGGCGCCGGGGACCTACAGCGCCCCGAGGATCTCTCCGGCCGTCCGCGGGCGGATCTGGGAGGTCCTAGAGGATTGGTTCCCCTACGAGACAGAGGCCTCCATCGTCATGATCTGGCAGGAGCGGGAGATTCCCGGCGGACAGGCCGTCCGAGTCCTCGGCAGTCCCCCGATCGATTTTGTCGAGATGGACGGCATCATACTGGCTCGACGACCGACCAGGACCGATCAGGTTCAATCATCGGGGGTCAAGACCGCCGATGATGAAGAGTATTTATGATAATCGTGAGTTATCACCAAGGGGCTCCCCCGCGCACGCGGGGATGGACCCTACTGATGATCGAGACGATTCAGGACGACATCGGCTCCCCCGCGCACGCGGGGATGGACCGTATGCGTATAGGGGGCCGAGGAGCCGGATTTAGGCTCCCCCGCGCACGCGGGGATGGACCGTGACGCTCATATTTGCCCTATAAGCCCTCCGAGGCTCCCCCGCGCACGCGGGGATGGACCAAAGATTACGCCCGCAGGCGACGCAAGGGCGCCGGCTCCCCCGCGCACGCGGGGATGGACCGTTCCCCAGTCCGAGGCCCAGGCCGGAAAGGCGGGCTCCCCCGCGCACGCGGGGATGGACCTTATGTACAAAATTGGAAAAAAGCCAAGGGGCAGGCTCCCCCGCGCACGCGGGGATGGACCTCGGTCAGACGGGCGCTTGGCCTGACGCAGGCGGGCTCCCCCGCGCACGCGGGGATGGACCATAAAATAAGGGCGGACCGCGGCCTAAAGGCGGGGCTCCCCCGCGCACGCGGGGATGGACCCGAAGAAAGCACCCGGGCCGACCTACGGCGTAAGGCTCCCCCGCGCACGCGGGGATGGACCTAACTATACATCTCTCCAAAAACAATAGTAGCCGGCTCCCCCGCGCACGCGGGGATGGACCTTTAAACTCGTCTCCGGATGTAAATATATGTACGGCTCCCCCGCGCACGCGGGGATGGACCCTTCCCGGCGAAAAAAATGGACGGCGTCTGGGAGGCTCCCCCGCGCACGCGGGGATGGACCTGGGGGATAGGTGTCGCGAGCCGAAACCCCTGAGGCTCCCCCGCGCACGCGGGGATGGACCTCAGGGCCTGCGGGAGACCGACGGCCCCGTGATGGCTCCCCCGCGCACGCGGGGATGGACCTTTTCGTATAGGCTGAATCCAAAAAAAAGGAAGGCTCCCCCGCGCACGCGGGGATGGACCCCCATAGAGGCGCGCCACGGCCGCGCGATGTAGGGCTCCCCCGCGCACGCGGGGATGGACCTTTCGTCGGGGAGAGTGTAGTCTTTTTCAAAGGGGCTCCCCCGCGCACGCGGGGATGGACCCTACGTCATTGAGGGCATGGAGGACTAAAGATGGGCTCCCCCGCGCACGCGGGGATGGACCACCCCTGGCGGATCTCATGATCGACGCCATCGAGGCTCCCCCGCGCACGCGGGGATGGACCCCCAGCACGCCCCCGCCAGTTGCCCCGTCCAGCGGCTCCCCCGCGCACGCGGGGATGGACCTCGAGAGCGCATACAAGCGAGCTACGGCAAGGGGGCTCCCCCGCGCACGCGGGGATGGACCATCATCATAATAGCTTTCTTCGCCTGTATCTTCGGCTCCCCCGCGCACGCGGGGATGGACCGAATCGTGAGCGTGTACTTGTGGCCGTTAAGGCGGCTCCCCCGCGCACGCGGGGATGGACCCCCTCGCGGTTATCTCGTTAACAAACAGAGCAAGGCTCCCCCGCGCACGCGGGGATGGACCCATATCCATCCGAACCAGCATTTGCGGCGATGAGGCTCCCCCGCGCACGCGGGGATGGACCGCAGCAGGTTTTGAGGAGGTAAAACGGGGCTTCGGCTCCCCCGCGCACGCGGGGATGGACCCGATAATTATTCCCCCTGTACCTATCTAAACAAGGCTCCCCCGCGCACGCGGGGATGGACCTCACCTTCTCTATGGCGATCCCGTAGTCCTCCCGGCTCCCCCGCGCACGCGGGGATGGACCTTCAAAGATGATGATAAAAGACCATCACCAAAAGGCTCCCCCGCGCACGCGGGGATGGACCGTGAAAGTGAAGCCGATATTCGCCCTATAAGCTGGCTCCCCCGCGCACGCGGGGATGGACCGATAGATTATGACCCCTACGAGGCGGCGATGGCGGCTCCCCCGCGCACGCGGGGATGGACCTTTCCTACCTGAAATTTTTTTCCTTCAATTTTTGGCTCCCCCGCGCACGCGGGGATGGACCTGTGTTTACGTGTTCGCCGGTATTGGGTAAAAAGGCTCCCCCGCGCACGCGGGGATGGACCTCCCAAAACCCTTGTATAGAGCCCATCTTCAGCGGCTCCCCCGCGCACGCGGGGATGGACCCAAGCGGACGGCTGGCTTGAAAGGTGGAAAAACGGCTCCCCCGCGCACGCGGGGATGGACCCCACATCGTGCCCGCGCTGTCAAGAGAAAAATCGGCTCCCCCGCGCACGCGGGGATGGACCTATGGGCGTCACTTTCACATCCCATCATACGGGGGCTCCCCCGCGCACGCGGGGATGGACCGCAGCAGGTTTTGAGGAGGTAAAACGGGGCTTCGGCTCCCCCGCGCACGCGGGGATGGACCCGATAATTATTCCCCCTGTACCTATCTAAACAAGGCTCCCCCGCGCACGCGGGGATGGACCTCACCTTCTCTATGGCGATCCCGTAGTCCTCCCGGCTCCCCCGCGCACGCGGGGATGGACCTTCAAAGATGATGATAAAAGACCATCACCAAAAGGCTCCCCCGCGCACGCGGGGATGGACCGTGAAAGTGAAGCCGATATTCGCCCTATAAGCTGGCTCCCCCGCGCACGCGGGGATGGACCGATAGATTATGACCCCTACGAGGCGGCGATGGCGGCTCCCCCGCGCACGCGGGGATGGACCTTTCCTACCTGAAATTTTTTTCCTTCAATTTTTGGCTCCCCCGCGCACGCGGGGATGGACCTGTGTTTACGTGTTCGCCGGTATTGGGTAAAAAGGCTCCCCCGCGCACGCGGGGATGGACCTCCCAAAACCCTTGTATAGAGCCCATCTTCAGCGGCTCCCCCGCGCACGCGGGGATGGACCCAAGCGGACGGCTGGCTTGAAAGGTGGAAAAACGGCTCCCCCGCGCACGCGGGGATGGACCCCACATCGTGCCCGCGCTGTCAAGAGAAAAATCGGCTCCCCCGCGCACGCGGGGATGGACCTATGGGCGTCACTTTCACATCCCATCATACGGGGGCTCCCCCGCGCACGCGGGGATGGACCTGGGAGATGGTCCATGTCTGTTTGGGCGCAAAAGGCTCCCCCGCGCACGCGGGGATGGACCCGGACCACAAGAACACATGCAACACAGTAAGCTGGCTCCCCCGCGCACGCGGGGATGGACCTGTCATTGATTCGAGGTTCCCATATATTATCGCGGCTCCCCCGCGCACGCGGGGATGGACCTTGCTACGTGCGTTGCGTCGTATCCAGGCCGCGGGCTCCCCCGCGCACGCGGGGATGGACCTTTTTCTAGACGTGTCCGCAGCTCGATCGCCCCGGCTCCCCCGCGCACGCGGGGATGGACCTGATTTCGCCTATTTTATAGGCCAGCGCCTTCTGGCTCCCCCGCGCACGCGG
>ERZ795052.5833-NODE-5833-length-11718-cov-3.799794_pt1 | contig 11718 bp, 8 predicted proteins | sample MGYA00375136_ERZ795052 | MGnify/ENA primary metagenome ERZ795052 (study PRJEB30181, sample SAMN05720156) | activated sludge metagenome | isolation source: Anaerobic digester | place: Japan | collected 2015-05-26 ... | reverse complement strand
ATGAGTCCCGCGTCGGCTGAATATACCGTTTCCTCAACATATCTGGACTGGATTACCGCCTTGCCGTGGAATCAGGCCACGGAAGACAACCTCGATATTGTCCAGGCACGCCGGATTCTGGACGAGGATCATTACGGGCTCATGAAACCAAAAAAACGCATTATTGAATATTTGTCCGTCCGCAAACTCAAACCGGATTCCAAGGGGCCGATTTTGTGTTTCGTCGGTCCGCCCGGCACCGGCAAAACATCCCTTGGACATTCCATCGCCCGGGCGCTGGGACGGAAATTTGTCCGCATCTCTCTGGGGGGCGTGCGCGATGAAGCGGAAATCCGCGGACATCGGCGCACTTATATCGGCGCTTTGCCCGGACGAATCATTCAGGGACTGCGGCGGGCGGAATCGAAAAATCCTGTTTTTATGCTGGATGAGATTGATAAACTCGGCAGTGATTTTCGCGGTGATCCTTCAGCCGCCTTGCTGGAGGTTTTGGATCCTCAGCAGAACAACACGTTTTCGGATCATTACCTCGATGTGCCTTTTGACTTGTCGAATGTCATGTTTATCACCACGGCGAACGTTTTGGACACGATTCCACCGGCCTTGCTGGACAGGCTGGAGGTCATTGAACTGAATGGCTATACTCAGGAAGAAAAGATAAAAATTGCCGAGAAATACCTGATTCCCCGTCAAATGGCGGAGAACGGTTTAACCTCCGCGCAGTTTAAGATGACACTGAAAGCGCTCAATACAATTATTGCCGGCTATACACGCGAAGCGGGCGTGCGGAATCTCGAAAGAGAGATTGCCAGTGTGTGCCGGGGCGTGGCGGCGCAGATCGCGGAGGGAACGTTGAAGTCGAAAACGGTGAATGAAAAGGACGTGCACAAATATCTCGGGCCGGTGCGTGTCCCGACGGACCTAGACTCGCGCATCACTAAGCCCGGTATTGCCATTGGCCTGGCGTGGACGCCCGTTGGCGGCGACATGCTTTTCATCGAAGCCACCGCAATGAAGGGAAAGAAAGGTCTGACATTGACCGGCCAACTGGGCGACGTGATGAAAGAGTCCGCTGCCGCCGCGTTGAGTTTTATCCGTGCCAACGCAAAAGCGTTAAATGTGAATCCGGAATTTTTTGAAAACATGGATATCCACATCCATGTTCCGGCGGGTGCCATTCCCAAAGACGGTCCCTCGGCCGGAGTGACCATGCTCACGGCGCTCACGTCGCTTTTGACCAACCGCAAGGTGAAGAAAAATCTGGCCATGACCGGCGAAATCACTTTGCGCGGCGCCGTGCTGCCGGTGGGCGGAATCAAAGAAAAAGTTCTGGCGGCTTACCGGGCGGGAATAAAAACAATTTTGTTGCCCGACTGGAATCGTAAGGACGTCGAAGATATTCCGGCCAAGGTGCAAAAGAGCATATCCTTTCATTTTGTCAAAGATATGATGGAAGTGGTGACCTTGGCGCTGGAGCCGGCCAAAGAAAAAAGACCCGTTGTAAAAAAAACCAAGAAGGATAACAAACCGGTCAAGGCGACAAAAAAGAAGAAGGGGTCCCCCAAAAAAACCGGAAAAAAATAATCTCCGCGGATTTCAACGTTTTCATTTCAAAGAGTTGACGGCGCCGCGAGTACTTCCCCTAGATTTATTTACGCAAGTTATAAATCAATTTTATTGACTTGCGGTGCGCATTTCTTTATATGCGAGAAACAGAAGGGGTAATAAAATTTCAGGAGAACAGTATATGGAACCGAAATATCTTTTGCTTTCCGTTGAAGACCATGTGGCCACCGTGACCATCAACAGACCGGATAAAGGCAATTCTCTTTCGCCTCAAGTGCTCGAAGAAATTGAGGAGATGTTCACCGACCTATCCAAACGACAGGATGTGCATGTGGTTATTTTTACGGGCGGCGAAAGATATTTTTCCGCCGGTTTTGATTTGACCTATATCCGCACGCTGCAAAAAGCCAGCAATGAAGAATATACGGCAAAATTTCACCGCGCCTACCGAGCCGTCTTGTTTTGTGAACAGCCGGTCATCTGCGCAGTCGGAGGACCGGCGATTGCGGGAGGATTTGATCTGACCATGATGTGTGATATCCGCTACGCGTCGGAAAAAGCACGGTTTGGTCAGCGCGAAATCGTGTTATCCTTAAATCCGACGATGGATCCCCTTTGGCGTATTGTCGGCCTCAGCAACGCACTCGAATCCGCTTTGACCGGACGGATCTGGGACGCGCAGGAAGCGTTGCGCATGGGATACGTATCCCGTGTTTTTCCGGAAGGCCAATTGCTTTCAGAAGTCGGAAAAATAGCACGGGAGGTGGCCACTTACGACAGGGGATGTCTTAAGGAAACCAAGCAACTGACCCACCTGCTTATGAACGCCAACCTGGATCAGGCCATGCGCCTCCAAGAGTGGCTTTTCCGTTCTTATATCGGCTCCGAAGACAATCACCGGCGCATCGATGACCTCCAGACAAAACTGGCTTCCATGCGAAGAAATAAATGATTTATTTTAATTATATTCTTTCAGTTTCAATCAAGGAAGAACGTGAGGATAGTTTAAGAAGTAATGGGAGTTTTTCCAAGCTTTTTTATATCCCTCATTTATTTTGTAAATGGCAAACCAGTTTATCGTTTTTCTAATTTTGAATAATGATTTAAGCATTCGTATTTGATAGTTTGGAAAAGAATAAAGTTTATTTTTAATGTGATTGCTTGCCGTGTATATTAATTCAGGTGCTGGACCTTTTACATCATGTACGATGTAAGAAAATCTGTATTTGTCCCAATCAGAAGGATAGTTGGTATAAGGAAGACGATTTTCTCTTTTTAATTGTTCTATGAAATCCGTTCCGGGGATCGGAGTAAGTAGAGAAATTTGAAAAATATCAATTCCTGATTTTATCAGGTAATCCGAAAATATTTTGTAGTACTCCGGTGTTTCATAATCGCTGCCGATAATAAACGCGCCCAGAACACCAATTCCATATTTGTGAAAAATATCAACGACTTTTTTATAATTATCAGCACCAACCTTCAGGTTGACACCTTTTTTATATTCCAGCAGTGAATCATGTTTTATCGTTTCGAAACCAATGAAGACAAACATACAACCGGCATCCGCGGCCAGTTTAATTAATTCTTCGTCTTCTGCAGCGTTAATGGATGTTTGCATCAGCCACTTTTTATTTAATGAGCGCTCGATCATTCCACGAAAGAGTACCTTTGCGTGTTGATAAGATTGCCTGCCGTATCCAACAAGATTATCATCTACAAAAAAAATGTACTTTCCCTTTAACTCATCAAGTTCTTTTAAAATATCTTCAGCTTTTCTTTGGCGATATTGTTTGCCGAGATATCTGGAAACCGAACAGAAATTGCAATTTAAGGGACAGCCTCTGGATGTTTGAATTGTTTCCCAGAAATAATTTGGATTGAATAAATCTCTGCGGGGAATAATATCAAGTTTTGTTAAGTCAACAACACTTCCCTGGTATTTTTGTTGGAGCGAATTGCTTTCAAAATCATCAATGACTTTTTTCCAGATATTTTCGGCTTCTCCAATAACAACGGCATCGGCAAACCGCAATGCCTCATCGGGAAGCATCGAGGCATGAATTCCCCCGATGACCACCTTGATTTTTTTCTCTTTATAAATGCCGGCTATTTCATAGGCGCGGTTGATGTTGCTGGTGAAAGCGGTAATGCCGACCAAATCCGCTTCTTCAAATTGAAAATTATCAAAATTTTCATCTATAATTTTAATCTGCCAGTGATCCGGTGTCAAAGCGGCCACATAGCCCAGACCTAAAGGAGGGAACGTTGTAGATTTGCTTAACAAGAAACCGCTTTTATGTCCCACCGGGTTTATCAATAATAATTTTTTCATGTTGGGTGTATTTATATTATTAAAAAACTTATTTCAATATATTTAATTTTCTTTTTATGACTTATTAAAAAATGTTTTCTAGAATAAGTTCGAGAACTTTCTATTCTCATAGTATGTATTACCTTGACTTAAAATACATTTGTATATATACATTATTCTGAATAAATTATTATTTGATGAGAATTTAAAGAATTTTTCTAAAGACAATATTAGAAAAAAATCAGCAAATAAATAAATTTATTAGGATACAATAATGGAAGAAGAACGACTGTATAACAGCCGTATCATCAATACTTATATTAAATATGTAAAAAAATGTTATGAGCGCGTAAATATTGATGAGCTCTATGAATATGCCCACATGGAACCTTATGAAGTTGCCGATCAGAATCACTGGTTTACCCAGGAACAAATCAATTTATTTCATGAAAAGTTAACCCAGCTTACTGGGGATGCCAATATAGCGAGGCAAGCGGGTCGCTATGCGGCTTCTACTGAAGCAATCGGCGTAATGCGACAGTATGTGCTCGGAATGATAAGTCCAGTAGAAGTATATAAGCTTGTTGGTAAGATAGTTAGTCAATTTTCGAGATCAGCAACTTATGAAGCATCGAAAATAGATTCAAAAAAAATTGAAATTACAGTTACTCCTAAGGAAGGTGTTCATGAGAAACCTTTTCAGTGCGAAAATAGAATAGGGCACTTTGAATCGATATCTATAGGATTTAATAACTCCCTTCCAATGGTTGACCATCCGGAATGCATATTTAAGGGTGGAAAGTGTTGTAGGTATATTATCGAATGGGAAAGTAATTTTTCGTATCGTCTAAAGAAAGCAAGAAATATTATTGCAGGTTTATTAGCAATTGTTAGTGTTGCGATTTTTTTTGTCTATCCTCTTGATAAATTATTGTATTATATTCCAATTATGTTGGTGGCTGTTCTCATTATTAATGCAATCAGTGATAAATATGCCAAGAAGGAATTAAGAAACAGTATTAGCAACCTTGAGCAAGCGAGAGATGATTTAATCAGACAGATGCAAATCAATTATAATAATTCGAAAATGGTCAATGAGATCGGAAATGCAATTAATAAATTTATTAATATTGAAGAAATTATTGAAAATATAACGCAAATTCTTGAAAAAAGGCTGGATTACGACCGTTGTGTTTTGCTCCTTGCCAACGAACAAGGAACGCGGCTGGTATTCAAAGCCGGTTATGGTTACGATGAAAATCAGTTCAAAATTATAAAAGAAACGGAATTTAATTTGACTAAACCGGAATCAAAAGGTGTTTTTGTCGCTACCTTTCGAGAACAAAAGCCTTATTTAGTTAATGATTTAAGCTCCATCACCAACAATCTGTCCCAAAGAAGTTTGAGATTTGCCAAGGCGATGGGCTCCAATTCATTTATTTGCTGTCCTATCGTTTCTGATACAAAGTCTGTTGGGGTACTGACGGTGGATAATTATAAAACTCGGCGAACACTTGTAGAAAGTGACTTAAATTTATTAATGGGTATCGCATCAGTAATTGGTATAAGCATTCGTAACGCGGAGCTGTATCAGGAAAAAACCAGACAGTTGAAGTCAATTTTGAAAGCTCTGGCTGCGAGCATTGACGCGCGCGATCCTTTTACGGCAGGTCATTCCGAGAAAGTCACCGAATATGCGATAGGCATCTGCAGGGAGTTAGAACTTCCGGCCGACTATACGGAAGTGGTTGGCATAGCCGCGTCCCTGCATGATTATGGCAAAATTGGCATTTCCGATGCGCTGTTGAAAAAAGAAGGCGTGTTGAGCGAAGAAGAGTATGAGGTCATCAAAACTCATTCGGTGAAGACCAGAAATATTCTGGAAAAAATTGAATTCCATGGTCCCTACAGCTTGATTCCGATCATAGCGGAAGCGCATCATGAAAAACTCAATGGCAACGGCTATCCCCGCGGATTGAAGGGTAATGAAATACCTCTCGGTTCACGCATTATAGCTGTCGCTGACTTTTTTGAGGCCATTACGGCCAAGCGTCTTTATCGTGAGCCGATGCCCATTAAGGATGCTTTGGAGATGTTGAAACGCGAAAGCGATGTTCATTTCAGCAGGGAAATAGTTGAAGCTTTCATTCAATATTATACGAGGACTCATGAATTCAGCACATGAGATTATTTTTCGAAACTAAATATGGGAGGACTGGAACGATCGAATCGCAACAATATCTGATGGAGAACGAGGAAGAAGAAAAACGCTTGGATATTAAAACGGATCCGGATGCCGTCAGGGAACAGGCCCAGTGGTTTGGCATCGGTTCGGGAGCGCGCGTGTTGGATGTGGGTTGTGGTCCCGGGAAAACAACCGCCGTTCTTCATGAGTTGGCCCAGCCCGGCGGCGAAGCAGTCGGGGTTGACATAGCAGAAAGCCGCATCCATTATGCGCGAAAGTTCTATGGGGATGAGTTAGGGATCAATTTTCAAGTGAAAGATGTGCGATTTCCCATGAATGATCTGGGTCAATTTGATTTTGTTTGGATTCGTTTTCTGCTGGAGTATTACCGCGATGGCGCTTTGGATATTGTCAGAAATGTCAGCGCCAATCTGAAGCCGGGCGGTTATATGTGTTTGATGGATCTTGATTACAATTGTCTTAGTCATTGGCAGATGCCGGAAGACTTGGAGAAGGTCGTTCTGAAGTCCATGTATTTCGCTTATGAACATTATAATTTTGATCTTTTTGCTGGCCGCAAATTATACGCACATCTTTATGACATGGGTTTTGAGGACATCAACGTTAGTCTTGTCGGCCATCATCTGATATTCGGCGAGTTGAAGGAATCTGACGAATTCAACTGGATGAAGAAACTTGAAGTGGGTACCAAAAGAGCTCCTGAAATATTTGACACGTATCCGGGAGGCATTAAGAAATTTCTTGCTGATTTTAGGATCTTTTTCAGGGATCCGCGGCGGTTCACTTATTCTCCTTTGATTTTGTGCCGCGGAAGAAAACCGATTGATGACAGATAAAGAAAAGAAAAGAAAATTAAAATAAGACAAGAAAAAATAATTTGAGCCATTAGAATGGCTGAGGTTCATGATGAAGTTCGTTCGAGGCTTCAGGAATGATACTTCGGTAAACGTTATTAAACGTTCGCCGCCTCTTCCTTTCGTGAGGGTTTTTAAGAATTCCCTGCAGGCGGAAATCAATTACACGAAAATATTTGAGCTAGGAGAACATTTTTCCCAGAGTTCGGAAGAAAGGGGGGGGGCACCGCGGATCTGGAGCATTCCTCGATGTTTCCAAATTTACTATGGGCAGCGAAAATAGCTTTGGATTTCAATGAAAATGATGCCTTAGAACAACAGATCAAGATAAAAAACGATATCATATTCAAAAAAGTAGATCCTTTTGTGATTTCCTCGGCGCTGGCGACAGAGCCGAAGGTTAATAAGAAAGTTCTTATTAACCTTATCAATCATATCCATTTTACAAAAGAACAGGTTTCCGTTCACCTAAAGAATAATTTTACAGGCGAGGAGTTTTTACATCAAGGAGAACCCGGTCCTTATCTCAACGACAATGTTGCAATTCATTTCACTGACTCGGATGTTTTGGATTTGAGAATTCATACACCTCTGAATGTCATTATAGACAACCGTAAATCTCTGATTGTTTTTCCTATAGATCTACAGTCAATAAATCCAAAACAACTTCTGATAAAATTGCCCGAAAAAGCTCATGCTTACAGCAAAAGGCAGGCCGTGCGACATGCCTGTGAAGGTGTGCATGCCGAAATAGTTCAGGGTCAGATTAATGCATTTGGTTTTTTGGTAGATATAAACCCATATAATCTCAGAATAAGTCTAAGAGGCCACCGAGATTTTAATCCTAATATGCCTTTATATATAAAGCTTTCTCAACACAAAAACATATATTTCTTCGGGGAGTGCCGATTGGTCAGAATTGACAAGGAAGGAAAGGAATTGATCCTCGAAGCTTTTCAGGATAACCGGCCGGTATTAAAGACCAGAAGGTTTCCGAATGAAAGAGTCCGGATAATGCCTGAACCTATGATTCGGTTCATTCATCCCCTCTGTGGTCTCGATGTCCAATACAAAATAGAGGATATATCTTCGTCAGGTTTCGCGGTGGTCATTCCTGACAAAGAATCCCTCTTAATTCCGGGAATGATTATTCCGCGCTTGACTATGCATCTGCCTGGAATGTTGAGCCATCTAACATGCACTGCTCAGGTCGTTTATCGCCACAAACAGAAAAAAAATATGACAAGATACGGATTTTATATTTTAGACATGCAATTGCATGAACAACGCTTGCTTTTTGATGCGGTGACCAAAGTGGTTGATCCCCATGTCAATTTAACAGGCAAGGTGAATATGGATTCTCTTTGGGAATTGTTTTTTGATTCCGGCTTTATTTATCCAGATAAGTACGGGATCATCAGTCCGCATAAAGAAGAGCTCAAGGAAATCTATCGGAAACTTTATGACGAAGGTCAAGATATTCTCACGTATTTAACATATCAGGACCAAGGTCAGGTTTACGGCCATTTATCCATGGTGAAAGCTTACGAAGACTCTTGGATCATTCATCATTTGGCTGCGCGTCCGCTGAGAGGCAAACGTGTGGGGTTAAAGACGCTCAATCATTTTGTAAATTATATCGATTGCCTTTATCGCCTGCCCGTTTCTTCCAAGGCAATGCGCTATAATTTTTGTTATTACAGGCCGGAAAATTCCTTCTCGGATTACTATTTCGGTGGCATTTACCGAACGTTAAAGAAACGGGAAATATGCTCACTTGATCTTTTTGGTTATATGCCGATGATTGTCGAATCCACGGTCACTGAACTACCTGCCGGATGGAGCATAGAAAATTTATTCCAAGATGATTTACAGATCATGCGCGATTACTACAATAACCTAGGCGGCGGATTAATGCTGGATGCTTATGCCTTAGAACATCGAGTAGAAGAAAATGAAAAGCTGACGGATAGGAAATTTAGCTCTGCCTTCAATATTCATCATCAAAATATAACAAACATGTATCGCAAGGTGGGATTGAAACGAGACAGTTTTGTGTTTGCCGTCAGACATAATAATATCATTAAAGCGGCCTTGATCGTTGATATATCGGATTTGGGTGTGAATATGTCCGAGTTGCTCAATAGTATCAAAGTGATTATCCTTGATCAGGCGTTACCCTGGCAGATCATCAAAGATGCGGTCAGCATCTTGGGAAAAGTTTATGGAAGTGATGCGATAATGATTCTCATTTTCCCCTATAGTTATTTGCCGATGCAGGGCGTAGACTGTAAGAAAAAATATTATCTATGGGTCATAAATACTTGCATGGATGAAACGGATAAAGATGTAGTAAAAGAACATGTGCGTATTGCCAAGCGCAAGTTTATTAAGGAAACCTTCATCAAGGAGCTGGCAAAATATCGCCTGACGAAGTTATTCTCTAAACTTGAAAAGAAATGACCTCAGTCCAGCTTTATCATTCCCGCAAAGGCTTTTTTTAAAATCCAATACAATGAAAAATATTTTTTTCAAAGATAAAAAGGTGTTCATCACTGGCGCGGCCAGCGGCATCGGGAAAGCGACGGCCGTCGCCATGGGAGCATTGGGATGCCGCCTTTTTCTGACCGACATCAACGAACAAGGCCTGCTGAAAACGGCGGCGGAAATTCAGGAAAAGGGCGGCAAGGTTTGCGCAGCCGAAGCGTTCGATGTGTCGGACTATCCGATGATGAAACATTTTGCCTCGGACGTTCAGGAGCGCCACGGCGCCATGGATATCTTGGTGAATGTGGCAGGCATCGCCCTTTTTTCGCAGATCGAGGATATGAAACACGGCGATTGGGAAAGGGTCATCAACGTCAATCTGTGGGGCGTGATTCATGCCCTGGAATGTTTTGTGCCGGAAATGATTCGCGCGCGCCGGGGTGGCCACATTGTCAATGTTTCGTCCACTGCGGGACTGATCGGCTTGCCCTGGCATGCGGCTTATGCGGCAAGCAAACACGCGGTGGTAGGCCTTTCGGAAGTGCTGCGTTATGATTTGAAGAAACACGGCATCGCGGTGAGCGTCATCTGTCCCGGTGCCGTCAATACCGGCTTGGTAAAGACGGCTGAAATTCACGCGAACGATTTGCAGGCGGCGCAAAAGGCGAAAGCCCGGTTTGCCAACATTGCCATTAACCCGGAAAGGGTCGCGCAGATGATTATGCGCGCCGTTCGAAGACGACGCTTCATCGTGCTCACGTCTTTTGATGTTCGGTTGTTCTATTTCCTGAAGAAATGTTGTCCTTGCGTTTACCATATGATCATGCTCATAATTTTAAACATAATGGATAAAACATTCAAAAAACTTCCTTAATGGTTAACGACGGAATGGCGGATAAGAATAAACAAGGCGGAATCAAAGCTTGGCCCAGTGATGATCGGCCCCGGGAAAAACTTCTGGAAAAGGGGCCGGCGGCGCTGAGCAATTCGGAGTTGCTGGCCATTTTGCTGCGCACGGGTGTTCGGGGCGAAAGCGCGATTGATCTGGCCCGGCGAATTATCGACCAGTTTGGAACATTCCGCAACATGAGCCAGACGGATGCGCGCGACTGGAAAGCATTTAAGGGGATGGGACCGGCGAAAATCGCGCAGATTCAGGCCGCTTTGGAAATCGGGAGGCGCTTCCGGGAGGTGGAAGTCAAACAGGCGATGAAAAAAATTACATCGGCGCGCGACGTCTTCGAATTCGTCATGCCGCAGATGCGCGACTTGAAAAAAGAGGTTTTTAAGGTCATCTATTTGAACAGCGACAACCGAATTATCGAAATGGGCGACGCGGCCGCCGGAACGGTCAATCATGCGATCCCCATTGTGCGGGAAATTATTCACGCGGCGTTGCAGAAATTTGCGGCGGCCATCATCTGCGTGCACAATCACCCCAGCGGCCATATTTTCCCCAGCGCGGAGGATAAAAAAATCACGCAGGAATTGAGCGCCGCCGGCAGACTCATGGACGTGAAGGTGCTGGATCACATCATTATCGGCGATGACCGTTACTTCAGCTTTGCGGATGAAGGCATCATGGGTTGACGTTATGAAAAATGCAAATTATCAGGTGTTGATTATCGGTTCGGGCCCGGCGGGTCTTTTTGCGGCGATGTGGCTGGAAAGGTTGGGATGGGAGCGTGTTGCGATTATTGACCGTCATCCCTATCCCGCGGGGGGATTGCTCAACGACGGCAAGCTGAATTTCGATTACCGCGTTGGGCTGGATATGGAGACGCTGCAGATCGACCGCGCGACCGCGGAAGAGATGATGCGGGAGATCAAACGGATTTTTACGGGATTTCCCCGTTGCCGTCAGGTGACCTTTTTAAACGACAACAAAAAATTGCTGGCGCTTTCCGATATGGCCGCCGAGCATGGCGCGCAGTTTATCGCGCCGGAACAGTGGCATTGGGGTACGGATAACGGCAAAGACCTCGTGAATTATCTGCGCGCGCTTTTGAAAAAAACCGATTTTCTGCTCAACACCGAAGTCCTGACCGTTCAAAAACGACGAGATCATCATTTCCAGCTTCACTGCCGGTGCGATAAAAAAGCCCTAATCTACCACGCTCCGGTGATTCTGGCCGCGCCGGGGCGAAGCGGCGCGTACTGGTTTCGCGACGTCGCCGATCAGTTGAACATCGATCACGCCTTCGGTCCGATTGATGTGGGCATCCGGCTCGAGCTGAACAGAAATTTTTATGACGGCGTTACGGATATTGTTTACGATCCCAAATTTATTT
>ERZ795052.5820-NODE-5820-length-11742-cov-4.937623_pt1 | contig 11742 bp, 11 predicted proteins | sample MGYA00375136_ERZ795052 | MGnify/ENA primary metagenome ERZ795052 (study PRJEB30181, sample SAMN05720156) | activated sludge metagenome | isolation source: Anaerobic digester | place: Japan | collected 2015-05-26 ... | reverse complement strand
GCCCCGGCCAGTAAGAGCGGAAGTACTTCTCGATAAGCGGAAAGGAAAAGACATCGTGTCCCGCGGCAACCGGCGTATGGCTGGTAAAAAGGGAAGTACGGCGGACAGTAGCGGCTGCTTCCGCAAAGGACATCCCGTTTTGGACCATCTCCCGCAGTCGCTCCAGGAGGGCAAAGGCGGCATGGCCCTCGTTGAGGTGCATGACGGCGGGCTTGATACCCATCGCTCCCAGGAGCGCAGAGCCACCGATCCCGAGGACGATCTCCTGACGGAGCCGCTGTTCGCGGTCGCCGATGTACAAGTGCGACGATATTCTCCGGTTCCAAGGATCGTTGAGCGGGATGTCCGTATCCATCAGGTAGAGGGGGACCTTTCCCACCGCGATCTTCCAGACGGCGACATAGATCGGCGGGTCGATCAGGGGAACGCGCACGGTCAGCTGAACACCATTTTCTTGCAAAACCCTGGCGATGGAGGCGGCGTCCCTCTCGAGGAGCTCATCCATACTCTCCTGCCAGCCATCCTCGCGGATGCGCTGTCGCACGTATCCCTCGGGGTACATGAAGCCTATGGCCACAAGTGGCACACCTAAGTCGCTGCATTCCTTAAGGTAATCGCCGGCTAAAAAACCCAAGCCCCCGGCGTAAAACGGCAGAGAATGATGGAGACCGTATTCGGCGGAAAAAAAGGAGATAGTGCTGCTAGAAGCCGCGGCCTCGCCGAAGCAGCGTGCATCTCCAGCCATCTCCCGGCGAAAGCGGGCAAGAACCTCGTCATACATTTTTAAATATTCAGGGTTTTTCGCCGCTTCGGCCAGCATTTGCGGGGGTACTTCCCGGAGCATTTTTACGGGATTGTGCCTGCTTTCCTTCCAGGCAGCACGGTTGATCGTCTTGAAGAGCATGCGCGCCGCCGGATGCCAGCTCCACCACAGATTGCTCGCTATCTCCCCGAGCCCTACAAGTCGCTCGGGAAGAACGGAAAAGGTCGTCGGCATGGTTTCTTGTCTCCTTTCTTAGAAAATGCCGTCGCGGGCAGGAAGAAAAGATCGCGGGAAAGTCATAAAATTCTTGACCCCGGCCTCTTTTTATGTAATAAAATTCAAACTTTTATACGGCATGGGGTGAAGGGTAACAAGCATAGACACGACTAATATATATGGAACCTCCTAATTGTAGACGCAAGCTTAAGGTCGGGCTGCATCTCCGACAACCGGACAAACAAGCAAAGACCAATCCCTGAAATGACCGCCGGGAAACCCTCCTGACAGACTCCACGGCCGTTTCCGGGAACGGACTCAAAGCCGGGAACGGAATCGCGTCGGACCTCATTCTCTCAAAATTCGAATCATACTGCATCAAAAAAAGGGGCTTTCCCTTGCGCGGATGAGTATTGCCATGTACTGGATAAGCAAGAGTATCCACATCATGAACCGGCTCCGCCGGCAGTTCACCATCTTCCTGTCTGTGCTCGGTCCCGGGATCATCGTTACCTCGGCGGACAACGACGCCGGCGGTATATCCACTTACGCCGTCACCGGTTCGAAGTACGGGTTTTCCCTGCTCTGGGTCATTCTGCTCCTTCTACCGATGGTCTATTACATCCAGGAAATGACGGTGCGGCTGGGTGCCGTCACCAAGAGGGGGCATGCGCAGGCCATCTTCGAAGGCTTCGGACCCTTCTGGGGATGGTTTGCTCTCATCGATTTGGCCGTCATCAACTGGCTGACCCTCGTGACGGAGTACATCGGGATGACCGCCGCCATGAGCCTCTTCGGCGTGCCCGACTGGGTGACTTACATCTTCGTGACGGCAGTCCTCTTCGCCGTGGTAGTAACCGGAAGGTACTGGACCTTCGAGAAGATAGCCCTTCTTTTCTGTGTTTTCAACCTTGTCTACATACCGGCCGCCATCTGGGCAATGGAGATGCCGACCGCCCCGGGATGGGACGAGGTCCTGAGAGGGTTTTGTTGTCCGAACATTGGCGGATTGTCGGGAGAGTTGATCTTTTTCGTCCTGGCCAATGTCGGCACGACCATCACGCCGTGGCAGATAGCCTTTCAGCAGAGCGCGGTTGTGGACAAGGGCCTCGATGTCCATGATATAAAATTCGGCAAACTGGATACTTTTTTCGGGTCTCTGATGACCTGCCTGGTCGCTGCCTTTATCATCATCACGACGGGCGCCGTGTTCTACTATCACACGCCCCCGATCTTGATCGAGGACGCAAGACAGACGGCCGAAGCGATCGTGCCGCTCATGCCGGCGGGGGAAGGGGAACTGGCACGGAAGCTCTTCGCCATCGGCCTTTTCGACGCCGGGTTTCTCGGCGCCCTCTGTATTTCCCTTGCCACGTCCTGGAGTTTCGGAGAGGTCTTCGGATGGGCCCACTCGCTAAACCAGAGGGTCAGGGAAGCCCCCTGGTTTTACATCGTGTACCTCGGCATACTGGCGACGTCGGGGGCCGTGGTTCTCATTCCCGAGGCGCCGCTCGTGACGATTACCATGTTCGTCCAGGTCATAGCCGTGACGCTTCTGCCTGCCTCTCTCGTATTCATGATCATCCTGCTCAACGACAGGTCTTTCATGGGAGACCATGTCAACACGGGCTGGCAGAACTTCGTGAACGGGTCGATCATCTTGGTCGTCATCGTCATGTCGACGCTTATGGGATTGAATACCCTATTCCCGAATCTTTTCGGCTGATGTCTTCGGAGGTGTAAAATGGCTGACCAGACGAACTCGAAAGCAAAGGTCGCGGATATCCCCCGCAGCATCGGGAGCTACCGGTTCCTCAATTTTTCTGAGTTGATAAAGAGGCCGGTCTGTGTAGGGAACATAAAAAACCGCGTCGGTAGGCTCACGGACCTCGTCTTCGCCCTGGCGGAGCCTTACCCCGAGGTCGTGGGTATTTACATCGAGCACGGCTGGGGTAAGCCCACAGAGTTCATTCCCTGGAGCAAGGTCGTGAAGATCGAAGACGACGCGATATTCGTGCACCCTCCCGACCAGGGCGACTCGTTCCCGCCCTTTGTGGACCAACCCGGGTGGATACTCCTGGACAAACACCTCATGGGTAGGACGATCCTGGACATCGACGGGCGGAGAAGCGAGGTGGTGAACGATGTCCACCTCCTCGAGGCCAAAGGCAGGCTCCTTCTCGTCCATGTTGACGTATCGATGAGCGGTTTCTTCCGGCGCCTCGGGCTGGGAAAGCTGCGCTGGGTGAAGGATAACCTGATTTCCTGGAAGACGCCATCGCGACAGACAAGGTGACTCTCTCCATCACCCGGAAGCAGTTGCTGGAACTCCCCTCCGAGGACCTCGCGGACGTTCTTGAAGAGCTGCCCGGCGAGGAGCAGCAGGCCCTCTTTTCGGCCCTCGATTCGGAAAAGGCGGCGGAGACCCTGGTGGAAGCCGAACCTAGAGCGCAGCGCCGGATCATCGCCAGTCTGCGTGCCGACCGGGCAAGGAACATACTTTCAGAGATGACCGTGCCTCAGCTTGTCGGCCTCTTCTCGGTTCTGCCCCACGACGACGTGGAGAAGCTCATGGGGCTGCTCAGCAACGAAAAGGCCGAGCGCGTCAGAGATATCCTGTCCGAGAGGGAGGTCCAGGCGAAGGACATCATGTTGCCGGACTTCGTTACTGTTTTCAAGACGGATAAGGTCGGTGAGATTTTGGAGAAGATCCGCCGTTCGGGCCGCGAACCGAGGAGCATCTCTTACGTTTACGTGGTCGATTCGGACGGCCTGACGCTTCTCGGCGTCGTGGACCTTCGTGAACTCGTCCTTGCCGCGGATCACGTTGAGGCAGGGGACATCATGGCCTCACCGGTTGTCACGGCGAATGAGGACGACCTGCAGGAGGACATCGCCGCCATGTTTGCCAAGTACCATTACGAGATGATCCCCGTGGTGGACGATCAGGATCGGATCATGGGCGTCATCCTGTATAGCGATGTCATCAAGAGCATCGAAAGCCGTGTAAAAGTATAAGTCAGTTCATACTATGACGGTTTTTGTTCTTAACAGCAGTCGAGGGAATTGAATGCCTCCTGTCAAGATGACAAAATGGATACGCGCTCTCCTTTACTTTCTGGGCGCTTACATCGTGGTGCTCTTCATCCTGATCTTGGTGAAGTTTTTCAGAGTAGTCCAGGGGTGACTGAGAGACGTTTGTTTTTCAGGCGCCTCTTGACAACTTCAGCGGGATTTAGTATCCACATCTACGGTGATGGAGTTCACCGGGAAAAACCGCCCGTAAAGGCTGATAACTCCTGCAAGGATAAAACCTGGCAGGAGTTTTTATTATGGAACAAAGGCAACAAATCGAGCCTATCGCAAACATCCAGGATGTAGCCGGCCGTCTGCTGGAAGATGTCCGAAAGATATGCAAAAAATTCCAGCTTATTTCCCTGAACCGTCAGCTCGAATCCTGTGAACGTCTCCTGTTCGAAAACCCGCCGATAGACGTGGCTGTTCTGGGCCAGTTCAAGGCCGGGAAGAGTTCCTTCCTCAACAGCCTCATCGACAAACCCATTCTCCCTGTCGGCGTCATTCCCGTAACGACGGTGATCACCCGTCTCACCTACGGCGAGAAAGAACGGGCGATCGCATCTTTTTTCGACGGTACCCGCTCGGAGGTTGATATCAACCGTCTCGATGAATACACCTCGGAAGCGAAAAACCCATCGAACCGGAAAAATGTGGAGATGGTGGATATCGAGCTCCCCTCCCTGAAGGATTACGCGGGGCTTCGCCTCGTCGACACGCCGGGCCTCGGGAGCGTCTTCAAGTACCACATGGAAACCTCAGAAAACTGGCTACCCGAGGTGGGTGCAGCCCTCCTCGCCGTGAGCTCCGACCGGCCGCTTTCGGAGAGCGACCTCCAGTTGATCCGGGAACTGACACAGCACACGCCGAAGATCGTCCTTCTGCTCACCAAGGCAGACCTCCTCACTCCGGAGCAGCAAGCCGAGGTCGTCCGTTTCTTCGGAGATACCCTTAAACGAGAGCTGGGTCGGGAGTTTCCTGTTTATCTCTACTCGACGCGCACTGAAACCGAACGGTTCCGTGAATTGCTGGACGACGAGATCCTTTTCCGGCTGTCCCGCAACCGCGACTTTGAATTCGGGAAGATCCTCCAACACAAGATACAGTCCCTACTCGCGGGCTGCCTGAGCTATCTCGACATCGCCCTGAAGACGTCCCTACAGGCGGATAAGGATCGTGAGGGGCTACGGAAACAAATCCTCGACGAGAAAGTCAACTACGACCTCGTCCGCGAGGAGCTCTTTATCATCGGTCGTGAGAATCAGCGGCAGACAAGGACGCTCATCATGAACTACCTCGACCGATTACAAATGCCCCTGACGATGAAGGTGCTCGACCGGCTTGCCGCGGAAATGCCCTCATGGGAGGGGAACCTCTGGCGGCTTACCCGGCGGTACGAAGAATGGGTGGCCGACACCATGACCGAAGAGATGCGGCGCGTGTCGAAGACGGAACACAAGCACTTTTACGGTACCCTCAAGAAGGCCCATGCGAGTTTTTCCCGGTCCATCGAAGCCTTCAGGACTTTGCTCGGACAGAACATCGAAAAGGTCCTCGGTGTGAAACTCGCCGGAGCCGAATGGAAGATCGATATATCCGAGCCGGAGCACCCCGACATCAAGGCCGTGAGGCCCTTCGACTACCATTTCGACCTCATCTGGTTCCTCATCCCGATGTTCATCTTCCGGCGACTCTTTGAAAAGAACTTCCTGAGCAAGATCCCCCGCGAGGTGGAAGCGAACCTCTCCCGCCTCGCCGCTCAATGGGAAGACCGGATAAACCGGGCGATCGAAGAAATGCGCAAGCAGTCCCTGAAATACGTGCAGGACGAGCTTTCCACGATCGAGGCGCTCCTATCGCAGGCGCAGGGGCAGTCCGAGGAAATCCGCAGGCTGATCCAAGAGTTGCAAGGTAGATCGAAAACACTGGTGAATTGAAAAAGAGAGGAGAATTTCATGAAAAGAAAGATCGTGTCCGTAAAGGCGATGGAAATTTTGGATTCACGGGGCAATCCAACGGTCACGGCGTCGGCGTCATGCCCCTCCGGAGCCTCTACCGGAGAGAACGAAGCCGTTGAACTGCGTGACGGCGGCAGGAGCCGATACGGCGGCAAGGGCGTTCTAAAGGCTGTTGCCAATGTCAACGAGAAGATCGCCCCGCTGCTCATCGACATGGACCCGAGCCGCCAGGCGGAAATCGACCACATCATGATTGCCCTGGACGGCACATCGAATAAAAACAAGCTCGGCGCCAACGCCATCGTCAGCGTATCCATGGCAGTGGCGTGTGCGGCGGCCTTGGCCTCCGATTTATCCCTTTACGCGTACCTGGGGGGATCAGTGGCCCGGACCATCCCCATGCCGATGATGAATATTTTGAACGGGGGCAAGCACGCGGATAACAGTGTGGACTTCCAGGAATTCATGATCATGCCGGTCGGGGCTTCGGCTTTTGCCGAGGCCCTGCGGTATGGGGTGGAGACTTTTCATGCCTTGGGGAAAATCCTGAAAAAGAAGGGATACTCAACGAGCGTAGGCGATGAAGGTGGTTTTGCTCCCAACCTCGGGAGCAACGATGAAGCATGCGAAGTCATTCTTGAAGCCATCGAGGCAGCAGGCTTCAAGCCGGGCGGAGACATAGCCATCGCTCTCGACCCTGCGGCGAGTTCTTTTTACAAAGACGGTGCCTACGATCTCGTCAAGTCAGGACAGGGCAGGAAAAGCAGCGCCGATATGGTGGCCTTTTACGATACGTGGATCCGGAAATATCCCATTGTCTCCATCGAGGACGGGCTTGCCGAAGACGACTGGGAAGGTTTCCGTAAGCAGACGGAGACGCAGGGGGACAGGATTCAGATCGTAGGCGACGACATCTTCGTAACGAATACCCGGTACATCGCCCGAGGCATCCAGGAAAAGACGGCCAACGCCGTGCTGATCAAGCTGAACCAGATCGGCACCGTCACGGAGACTATTCAGGCTATTGATCTGTGCCGGAGTGCGGGATGGGGATATGTCATTTCCCACCGCTCGGGAGAAACCGAGGACACCTTCCTTGCTGACTTCGCCGTGGCCATGGGAGGCGGCCAGATCAAAACGGGCTCAGCAAGCCGTAGCGAGCGAATCGCCAAGTACAACCGCCTGCTGGAGATTGAAGTTGAGCTGGGCCGGGCTGCGATATTTGATAATCCTTTGAAAGGAAGGGTATAGAGCATAAGTCAAGTCGGCGATGGAGTCCGCCGCAACTGCCTTCTTGGGCTGATGACTCCTGCATGAATGGGAAAAACGATGCAGGACGATCCGGCCAGGCAGTGAGGCACGGCAGCAATAAGCGGAACCTTTGGAGGGGTAAGATGGGCATTCAAGAGGCCGTCTTTCCTGAAAAGTTGACATTTCCCCGTCTTTCACGTCTGCAGATCAACCCTTACATCACATCTTATGACGACCCGATTCTTTTGCCCCAACTGTTGGGAGGAAATAGGGCCTCAAGCTGCCCGATGTCCATATTGCGGATATTCTATGTCCGATTACGACTCGTGTTCATTCGAGGAGAAACTGATTTATGCTTTGAGGCATCCTGTTCGAGAAAACAGGATGATGGCCGTCCAACTGCTCGGCGAAATGAAAAGTGAAAAAGCCGTGACCGCGTTCGCATCCATTCTCGAATCGGAGAAGGACTTTTACGTGATCAGGGAAGTGATCAACTCGTTAAAGAAAACAGGGACCCCTGAAGGCATCCGCCTCATTCAAAAGCAGGGAAGTCATCCTTCAAAACTGGTGCGAAAACTGGTTCGGCAAGTCATAGGTGCTCACAATGAGCAATGAAATGAAACTTTCGGACTATCGCTCCAGCGGGAAAGAACCCTACGTCTTTCGGGCGGATGGACCTGATGGGCTGGTCGGCGGTCACGCCGATCTGATCGCATCTGCTCTCCAGCCGGAAGAGAGAATCCACTATCTCCTTTATGCACCCGTAAGGAAAGCGGACAAAGCGCCGTTTGACGTTCAGGCCGCACCCGCGTCTCATGCCGTGGCCGTTACAGGGCGTCGCTTTTTGATTTCCAGAGATTTGCATGATGAGGCCGCTACCCCCTCGGTGCAATCGATCCCATTTGATCGGGTTTTGTGCGTCGAAGTCGGAAGCGCCCTTCTTCTCGGCTGGCTGGTGATCACCTTTGAAAACGAAAGGGCGTTGTCCAGATCAAGCCTCTTTTACACCTCCACGGGCAGCCATCATTTTGAGGCTGCCGTTCGCGAATATCGCAGGTTGACGGAAAAGGCCCGTGCCGTTTCGCAGGGTGAAACCATCGGATGGCACGCTGCTTGGCGCCTGACGCCGCGATCACAGGTAGATCTTTTGAAATCATTGATTACGGATGACGAAAAGCCTCTGGATATTTTACGATTCAGGGAGAAATGGGAAGAGGGGGAAAAGAGAAACAGGAAGATTTGCCAGGCAACCGACGGGATCCTCCTGGTGACAGGTCGGAGAGGCTGCCTTTGCATTACGGAAGAGCGACCGATCAATCCCGGCATGCTGGCCTACGGAATTAATGCCTGCTGTTTTCCCGCGAGTGCGATCCGATCGGCGATGAACGTCATGAGGGCAAATAAGAATAGCGTGTCCTATTGTATGTGTATTGAGCTCGAACGCCCGCCCGCTGTTTTCACCTTCGACATCCCTCTGTCGCGGGAGGAATTCGATTCGGCTGAGCGGTGGCTCGGACATGTCAGAAAACTGATTGAACGGTGAGGGGATGACATTCGTCGGCCGGGAAAAAGAAGTAAAAATAATCATCAGGGCTCTTGAGCGCGACGACAACATCATCGTCAAGGGCATATACGGCATCGGGCGCACCGCCCTGATCAGCCACGTCGAGGAGTGCACGACGAAGCAATTCCGGTTTCTGTTCACGGATTTTTCAAAAACGCCCGGCCAGGTCTGCCACGAGCTTCTGTCGGACCTGTTTCCCCAAAAAAAATATCGGAAAGAGGATTTTGAGCATCACCGGTACAGGGAAATGCGTTTCAGAATCGCCAACAGAGCGCTGCCGGACGGCCGGCGGCACGTGATCGTGCTGGACAACATCGGGCGGCTCACCCACCAGAGACTGACCTTGATCCGGTATCTTGGCTGGGACAAGAGATTCCGGTTTATCGCCATTGTGGAAAGTTATGTGTCCGACGCCGAGCTGCTTCTCCTGCGCGCAGAGCTCATGCCGGCCCAGGTAGTCACTTTTTCCTATCTTACCGCACGGAACACGGGGGAATTGTTGCGCCGTTTGGCTGAGCATCACCGCCTTGAATGGACCGAAACGCAGATCCATCATCTGGCGGAAGCGAGCAGGGGTTATCCCTTGGGTTTGAGGGAGACCTTGGATCGTGAATTGAAACGTCACGGGAAGTCGAGCCATCAAACGTCTCAGGAAGAACGAGCTTGAACATGATGAACAATGATGGGGAGAGCGTCGATTTTCACGAAGACCTGAAAACGCAAGGGTGCCCGGTCTGCAATTACATGAACGAAAATGTGCTGGAATTCTTTTCCCAGTGGATTTCCGCCTTTGCGAAACATGAGGCAGTACAGGAAGAATATGCGGCCGCCCTGGTATTCTGCCCGGCCCATACATGGCAGCTGGAATCCATTGCCTCTCCGCGGGGAATCTCGGCAGGCTACCCGAAATTGCTGGAGCGCCTTGCCCGGGAACTGTCGGATCTTGCCGGATCCCCGGCGCATCCAGCGGCGGGTGTTGAAAGACTCATAAAGCGCGACCATTGTTCGATATGCGTTCTCATGTGTGATGCGGAGAAATTCTATATCGAACAGCTTGCAGCCTTTCTGAAAGTAAAGGAAGGCCGAGATTGTTACGGACGATCCCGGGGGGTGTGCCTGCGGCACCTCGCGTCGCTCCTGTCGGTCCTGTCAGATGAGGAGACGGCAAAACTTTTGCTGTCTCAGGCAGCCGATAGATTCAAAGAAGCGGCCAAAGACATGAAAAGCTATGCCCTCAAATACGATGCGCATGAAAGATACCTGCTGACGAGGAATGAAAAAGATGCCTGCCGTCGTGCCCTGATCCACGTCGCGGGATACAAGTGGATCATCGCCCCGAGGTAGACAAAGGAAATGTGCGTGCGGTGAAGAATTATGGCTGAATTTAGCGACAATCACAGACGAGTATTGGCGAATACATTTCGTCACGTGAACGAAAGACTGACGGACCTGGAAACGAAATTGGGGGTGTCGAGTCGTCAACAATCGCCTTTTCACAAATTAACGATGGATTTATCTCCGGCGCAAAGACGAGCGATCATCACACATACCGCACTCATCCAGGAAACCATGCTGAAGTTTCTCGAAGACCAGGAAATCCCGCTCAGGCAAGAAAACACGAGCATCTGGAGGTGCGCCAAGACGATCATTCAGTTTCTGCATATTATATTTAAGGAACTTCGGCCGAATTATTTTCGAGGTTACGGTGCTCTGCCGTATACCGCCGCCCAGGAACTGGACGAATTTGTCTCGAAAATCCAGAGACTTCTTGGCCAGATGAACGACGAATTATCCTGAAGGACATGAAAAAACATTCTTGACAACAACCATTACTATATGTTTGCCACGGTAATCATTTCATGAAAAGATTCACGGTCATGAACAATTTTAGCCAGAGGGAGAGAGTCATCGATTACGTCCTGGAGCGCCGTTGCGAGAGCGGCGGTTTCTGTTTCTACAAGCTGGATGAACCGAACGGATCGGATTGTTACTATGCCTTGTCGATCCTGAATCTGCTGGATGTACCGTTTCACGATGAAAAGACCGCGGCATGGCTGCAAAACATGCAGCATGACGACGGATCCTATGACGGCATCTTCTCTGCTTTCTATTCCCTAGAAAGTTTGCGGCTCTTGAATGAGAAACCTACTCGCAATCCTGCCCCTTATCTCCTGAAACACCTGCAGCACTACGCTGTAGACGTCAGAAAACTGCCGGCAGAGATTCTCTCCATCTTCAAGCGCCTGATCTGCCTGGTGGATCTATACAGAGCCGTGGAGATGGAAAGGGACGAGATGATCGATAGTAATATCATCCGTTTTATTTTTTCTTTCGAGAACGATGATAGGGGTTTCGGTTATATCCAATCAAACCTTACGGAAACTTCCATGGCCCTTGCAATACTCAACATGCTGGATTACCCGGTCAAAGAATTGGAGACTGAACAATTCATCCAGAGATGCGAAACGCCGCTCTTCGGCTTCACCGATGTTCCCCACCGTTCTCTATCGTACATGGAATATATCCATGCCGGAGTCCTGGCATCGTCCATCATCTCTTACTGTCCCCACTATCATGACCGGTGTGTCGATTTCATCCTGAACTGCCAGAATACCAACGGTGGGTTTTCAAGAGCGCCTCATGCCGGCATCGCCACGATGGAGAGTACTTTTTTTGCCGTGCACGCCCTCAAGCTCCTGTCCGACCTCCGTCGACGCGTTGTGCCCCCTAAAAGTACATCTTGAATCTTCGATCCCTCGCCGTGCGGTCCACCGGCGCCCAGTTCTGCCGATCCAGGTAGGTCTGCGCGGCGGCCAGCCGCTTATCCATCCCGGGATGGGTGGAGAAGAAGCCGGCTGACGCCCCGCCGGTCTGCTCTTTCGCCAGCCGCCCCAGGTACGATGTGAGCGCACGGG
>ERZ795052.5819-NODE-5819-length-11744-cov-4.813500_pt1 | contig 11744 bp, 10 predicted proteins | sample MGYA00375136_ERZ795052 | MGnify/ENA primary metagenome ERZ795052 (study PRJEB30181, sample SAMN05720156) | activated sludge metagenome | isolation source: Anaerobic digester | place: Japan | collected 2015-05-26 ... | reverse complement strand
ATATTCGGTGGAGACCATAGAAGGAACAGGGGGCAAAACGAAAGACGAGGCGATAGGTCCTGCTATCCGTGTAGGCCTCATGCAGGTCAAAGGCATATCCAAAGACGCAATTCGCAGGATCCTGGCGGCCCGCGAGGAAGGCAAGCCTTTCCGGTCGGCGCCGGACTTCCTCTATCGAGTTGAGATCCCGCGCGACATCGTCCAAAATCTCGCGCTGGCCGGGGCCTTCGATTCATTGGAACCCAACCGCCGGGCGCTCGCCTGGCGCCTCGGCAGTCTGGCCGACGATGCCGCCGCACTTCGCGCCGCCTGTGCGGCCGCCCACGGATCGGGGCAGGCAGCACTTGTGGGAACCTTAGAACCGCCCATAGCGTATGAAACACATGTGGGGTCCGAAATGCCCGACTTCACCGAAGTCGAGAAGTTCAAGCATGAGATGTCCATCCTCGGTCTCTGCGTGTCGCGCCACGCCATGGAGTTCTTCCGGCCGGTCCTGGCACGAGGCGGCGTCCTCACATCCCGCGAAATCGCGGGCGCGCGCCACGGGCAGGCGGTGCGCATAGCAGGTCTTGTGGTGCGCCCCCACAGGCCCCCCACTAGAAGCGGCAAGACGGTAGTGTTTCTGTCTTTAGAAGACGAAATGGGCCTTACGGACGTGACGGTGTTCGAAAGCATATATCAGAAATATGGGTCACTGATATACGGAAGCCCGTCCCTGCTCATCTCAGGGACGGTGTCGCGGCGCGGCGACGGCGTGTCGGTAATTGCGCGTTCCATACAGAGGCTGGGGCGAAGGCAGGGCAGTTCGGCAAAATAGCGGCGTCCGCAGCGCCACGGTTCGCGGGGCTATGGCGCGGGGCTATGGCGCCGCGTCATGGCGCCGCGTAGTAGCGCCGGGTCATGGATCGACCAGCGCAAGGCGTTCCTCGCCCACCTGCGGCTCGAAAGCCCCGGATAGCAGCTCGGTCATGGTCTTCGCAAACAAGTCAAGGGCATCCGATGGAACCATGACCCGCATGGTCACGCGTTCGGCGTAGTCGACATCGACCGTTTCGACGCCCGTCTCGGCTAGCTGGTTCTGGACCTTGCCCAGCATTGGGTATTCTATGACAAAGCGCACCTCGCACATGGGCTGCGCCCGCGCGATGCCCGCAGCATACAGCCCTTCGCGCGCCGCCGCGCTGTAGGCCCTGATCAGTCCGCCGGCGCCGAGCAGTGTTCCGCCGAAGTAGCGAGTGACCACAACTGCGCAGTAATGCACATCTTCGCGGCGGATGACTTCTAGCACGGGCCGGCCGGCGGTGCCGGAAGGCTCGCCGTCGTCGCTGGAGCGAGCTACCTCGTTGTGCTCGCCGACGACGAACGCATATACATTATGAGTGGCGTCCCAGAACTCCCGGCGGACCTCATCCACGAATCCCTGCGCGTCTTCCTCGGCAGCGACTGGTGACGCCGTAGCGATGAACTTGCTCCTTTTCACAACGATCTCCGCGCGTCCTCGGCCGCGCACGGTCAAATAGCCCAAGGTCACAAAAACCACCCCTTGTTCGTGAGAGGGAATCCTGTTCCGCAGTAGAAGTACCTAAGCGCAACCGCGGCTCGAAAAGAGCTTGAGGAGGCGAATTCGAACAGTGCCAACCAAGAGGCTGTATTACGACGATCCCTACCTCGCGGGCTTCACTTGCCAGGTTCTCCACTGCGAGCCTGCCGCCAGGAACTCCCATTCAGCACCTCTATATGAGGTTATCACTGACCTAACCGCGTTCTACCCCAACTCAGGGGGCCAGCCGTCCGATCGCGGCACTCTGGCCGGGACGGATGTGGTCGACGTGATCGAAAGGGACGATGAAGTCGTCCATATTACTTCCACAGCTGTCCCGCTCGGCCCTGCACAGGGCAGAATTGATATCGAGCGCAGGTTCGACCACATCCAGCAGCACAGCGGGCAGCATATCCTGTCCGGTGCATTCGCGAGCCTATTCGGAATGGAAACCGTCGGTTTCCACCTAGGTGACGAATACGTTACGATAGACCTCAATTCTCCCGATATCAGCCACGACCAGTGGGCTGCAGCCGAACGCCTTGCGTGCGAGGTCGTGTTCCAGAATAGGCCCGTTAGGGCCACTTTCTGGGACCGCGACGCCCTGAATGACGCCATCGACCCATCGCGCCTGCGCAAGCTGCCAACCAGGACCGAGAACATCCGCCTCGTTGATATCAACGGTTTCGACCTTACCCCCTGCGGCGGCACGCACGTTCGGGCCTCCGGCGAGGTCGGCCTGATCAAAATCACCCGCACCGAACGTATCCGGGGCATCACCCGTGTGGAGTTCGTCTGCGGGCGTCGCGCGCTCGCAGACTACCGCTGGAAGAACCAGGCGGCGTATGAGGCAGCCGCCATGCTCTCAGTGCACGCGCGCGATCTGCCTGAATCGGTAAGCCGTCTGCAAATGCAGCTACGCGACACCGCGCGTCAGCTGGAACATGCCCTGAAGGACCTGTACCGGTATCAAGCTGAGGCGATGTACGATAGCGCCGAGCCGGCTGGGGAGTCCGGTATCCGTGTAGTGTCATGGGCATCTACCGATGGGCACGACATCGGCTACCTCAAAATGGTCGCGCACGAGATCTGCCAGCACCCGAGTACCGTAGCCCTCCTGGGCTCGTCAAATGGTGAGTCCGCGCACGTCGTGTTCGAAAAATCCCATGATGTGTCTATCGACATGGCAAAACTCCTCCGCGAAGTGTTGCCTTCAGTCGATGGCAAGGGAGGCGGTACTCACCAGATAGCCCAAGGAGGCGGCAGGCGCCCCGACAGGTTGCCTTATGCGATCTCCCTGGCCGCCGAGATGGTATCGAAAGCTGTAGCCGGCATCGAAGCGGAGACGGCCGCGTCGGCCGACCGCCACTAGATCCTCGCCGATACGAGGTTGCCCGACTCGTAGCGACGGAGGCCGGCCGCAAACAGCCACGATGCGCCGCATACCATCGCAGCCGCGAAGGCCAGCAAACCTGCGAAGTGGGAGAGACTGAAGCTGCGAAGCAACGAAACGGGTACGTAGATTACGAAACCCACAGGTATTACCGAGTACAACACCGCCCGGACCAGGCCTTTGAAGATTGAGCCGGGGTACCCAGCGAATGTGATCAAGGCCCCGACGAGCTGTGCGCTGATGGTCTGGGCGTTTCCTATAAAGAACGCGATACTGCCCGTGATGACTGCGAAACAAGTGTACACAGTGCATGAGGCCAGCGATACGATGACAAACAGCGCTATCCTGCCGGGGGTGGCCGGGGTGAACAGGCAGAACGCCACGAGGCCAAACACCACGTCGCCAAGGCCCGAAATGTCCGACCGACTTATGAGCACATGGACTAGCGGGTTTCGTGGCAGCAACAGGTAGTAATCGAGCTGACCTTCGGCTATGATGCGGGCCAGACGATTCACATTGCCGAACACCGACACGCTCAACCCGTATGCCGTCGCCAGCACCGCGTGCATCGTCATGACATCGGCAAAGGTCCAGCCGCCGATGGTCTGTACCTTCCCGAAAATCAGCCACCAGAAGAACAGGAGCAGGAAGTCGTTCAACACCATGAACGACACCTGGGAGACAAAACTCCACTTGTACTCCATGGCCGAGGCCAGGTTGAACTTGAAGTGCTCCCACACGAAACCTGCAGTCCGCGCAGGTGTGCGCACCGCCCCGCCCGCCGCGCTACGCGCTGCTCTGCATGCTGCTCTACTCGCTGCTCTACCCGCCGTTGACATTGAGCCGTCTCACCCCCATGCCGTACAGCGCCGTGACCAGTAGCGCCAGGACAGCCACCCACACTGCCTGCATCGTCACGGTGCTCAGGAAGAAGTCCATGTCGAACTGGACGAACAGGCGCGCCGGCGCATACAGCACATAGTTGAAAGGAGTCGCCCGCGCCACCCGCGCGAGGGCATCTGGGTAGATTTCCATGGGAGCGAATAGCCCGCCCAGGACGAAAAGGACCTTGCTGTATATCCAGAAAAACGGGGCCGTATCCTCAACCCAGAAGGCGGAAAGGCCTAAAACCATGCCGATGAAGAAGTTGAGCGTCAGGGCCAGCGCTGTGCATAACAACACTGCAGCTAGATGCGGGATGCTCACGGGAATGGGCCCCACCGCCGCCAGGGCCACGGCCGAGCCGATCACAATGTTCAGCGCCATTTTGAGGGCAGTCTCTCCCCAGTAGGATGCCAGTTTGAACATGACGTAATGGTAAGGCTTGTTGAGAGAGTAAGCTATGGCCCCAGTCTTCACTTCTTCATCAGTCTCCTGCTCGAATCGAGCACGGCCCAGCATGATTGCCTCGCTGGCCATCAGGTACCACACCAGCTCGCGAGGGCCGAAGCCTTCCACTACAAAGCCTCGCGTGCGCCCGATAACCGACCATAACTGCACGAACACATACAAAATCAGCGCATAGAACACCGAACCCAGCAAGAAGTCCGCCAGGTACGCAGTTCGCGCCCGCATGCTTACTCGGGCGACATGGAAGTATTTCGCGATCGCAGCCACCGCCTCATCTTCCTTCCAACGCTTCCGACCTACCGCGCCCGTAAATATCGGCGATAACCTGCTCCGTAGGAGGGTCGGCAATCGTGATATCGACTATCCGCGTACGGCGCATCAAGCCGGCGAGCACTTCATCGATGGAAGTCAGGTCGGTATCCACCGACAGCTTAAGGTTCGTCCGCTTATGCTTAACCACGGCAACACCATCCATCTCAAATCCGTCGATGGCATCGGCAAGCCTGACACGCACGATCTTGAAGCGCAGGTAATCGCGCCTCAAGGCCGACACGGATGTATCCAGGATCAGCTCGCCGTGGTTTATGATCATCACGCGCCTGCACAACTCCTCCATATCGCCTACATCGTGCGACGTCAGGAACACTGTGATTCCCTCTTCCCGGTTCATCTGGCGAATCAGTTCCCGGATAGTGCGCTTGGCCACTACATCCAGGCCGATAGTGGGTTCGTCCAGGAATAGCACCCTCGGCCCATGAAGCAGTGAAGCGGCGATCTCGCACCTCATGCGTTGGCCCAGCGAAAGCTTGCGGACGGGAGTGCACATGAATTCATCCAGCCCAAACCTGGATGCCAGCATTTGGAGCCGGTCACGGTAGACGGGCTTTGGGATCTCGTACACGTGTGCCAGAAGCTCGAACGTATCGCGCGGCGGCAAATGGTACCACAGCTGCGATCGCTGGCCGAACACGCACCCGATCTCGCCCGCCAATCGCTGCCTGTCCTCCCACGGAGTGACTCCCAGGACCGACGCCTGTCCTCCAGTGGGGTGCAGGATTCCGGTGAGCATCTTGATCGTAGTTGACTTGCCGGCCCCATTGGGGCCTATGAACGCCAGCATCTCGCCTTCGTCCACCGAAAACGATATCTCCCGCACTGCCTCAACTTCGCGCACAGACGGCGAGACGATCGAACGTAGGCTGCCTGCCAGGCCAGGTGCTTTTTCGCGCACCTCGAACACCTTGGATAGCCCACAAACGTCGATGGTTGCCACATTTTCCACCCGCCTCATGAGAATGCTACTTTAGGCGCCTCGCGCCGGTGATCACTTCGCGACATCGGGAGGTAGAAGAGTGGAACGGAAACACAGATCTACAAGCCGGAAACTGACGCCCACTGGGTCGAATACGTCTACAAGCTTTAAGTGCGCCCAGTGCGGCACCATGTACCCTGCCGGGGAAGAAATGGGCGCATCGGGATGCATGGTCTGCCCCAGCTGCGGCTTCGAAAACTGCACGGACGATTCCACAATCGTGAACGCATCCGACGAAGAGTACTAGGCTGCAGGAAGCAGAGGGTTGCAGGCAGTTGTAGGCAGTTGTAGGTAGTTGCAGCATCGCCCGGGCCGATCGGACCTGCCCGGGCGTCTGTATTCAGTGCCGGCATTCAGCTACACAGCCCTATACCTCTCCCCCGATCGATATGGACTCTGCCTTCCAGCCAAACACCCCGGTGATCAGGGGCACGCCAATCGGTCGGTACTCCAGCACCAGCGGGTTTTGCATGTTGTTCCAAATAGTCAGCTGCCCCTTGGCGCACCTGTACGCGGGCAGGAATACCCTCCTCCCGTTAAGGTCCACAGGGAAGAGCACTTCCTCCTCTACCTTCAGATCCCCGGCCAGAATCCCCGTGAGGCTGACGCTGCCCATCTTGAAGTTGTACGCCACTTTGCCAGTGCGTAGCTCGCGCAGGACCTCCCGCGACACCCAAGGCGCAGTGCTATCAGTGTCCACCGGATCTCTCACGCCGAATACTGGACCGAACGTGCGCCCTCTCTCAAGCCCGTTGATGCGCCTGATGGTGGCAGCAGGGAGCGTGCCGTCGGATCTGGGCCACACCCAGCTAATCTCGACCCATTTGGGGTAGTTGACCGATTGCACAGTCACATGCCACTTGCTGCCGGTGGAAGCGCCGGCCGCGGTGCGTTCAAAGATGATGTGCATTCCCCCATGCATCATAGGTTCAACGCTGATCACCTCGTATCCGCCAGTGGCGGCGTCAGCCTGCGGAGCCGGCGGAACCGCAATACACACAATGAAGACAATGATGAACAGAAAAACCGTGAGGACCGGTCGTTTCAAGCCGAACTCCCCTTTCCGCAAATATCGCTATAGCCGCGTGCGGCCTAGACTCCCTCTCTGAACACAAACTGCCCGGCGATAACCGTAGCCGCCACACGCACGTCCAGAATCTCAGCCGCGGGCGTCGAGAAGATGTCGCGCGACAATACCGTCATGTCCGCAAACGAGCCACGAGCGAGCGTTCCCCGACTCAGCTCGTCGGCTGACGCCATGGCTGCGCCGGCTGTGTATGCCCTGATTGTCTCCTCAACCGTCATCCGCTCCTCTGGATACCATCCCGAATCAGGAGTGCCGCCCAGCTGTTTCCTGGCCACAGCGGCGTAGACACCGCGGATAGGATCGGGAGTCTCAACAGGCGCGTCCGAACCGAAAGCCAACATAGCGCCGCTCTTTGACAGGCTGCGGAAGGCGTATGCCCACCGGCTACGCCGACCCCAGTGACGCTCGGCCACCGGTATGTCGGTCAATATGTGAACCGGCTGCATCGAAGCTACCACGCCAAGGTCTGCAAACCGCCGCACATCCTCGGGATGAAGCAGCTGAGCATGCTCGATCCTGTGGCGCAGCCGACGCTGCGCGCTCTCGGCCTTCACCGATTCGAATATGTCGAGCACATCGCGGTTGGCCCGGTCGCCGATGGCGTGAATCGCACAGCAAATCCCCGCGAGCACGGCCTTGCCCACTAGCTCTGCCATCTCCTCTTTGGACGCTACAGCTAGCCCTGTGTTCCTAGAGTTCCCCTCATACGGGCGGAGCAGATGGGCCGTTTGGGATCCTAAAGCACCGTCTGCAAATGCCTTGAGCGGCCCGACGCGGAGCCATTCGTCGCCGAATCCGCTTGAAAGCCCCAGGTCAATGGCGTCATCCAGATTATCCTTGGCTATGGACTGGGTGACACGAATCTTCAGGCGCCCGGTGTTGCGCAGAAGTTGCAGAGCCTCAAAGGAGTCGGCGCCGTCCATGTTGTGAACCGCCCCTATCCCCAGCTTGTGCAGCTCAGACTGGGCCTTCTCCATCGCTGCCGCCATGGCTTCGCAGGTCGGCTCGGGGATCACCCTCCTGATTAGGGCGGTCGCGGCTTCCTTCAGGATCCCCGTGGCCTGACGGGTATCATCGTCCCTCACGATCTCGCCGCCTTCAGGGTTCGGCGTGTCGAGGCCAATCCCGGCTATACGCAGCGCAGCCGTGTTGACCCACAGCGAGTGAAGGTCCTTGCTGAACAAAGCGACCGGGTTGCGCTGCGCGACGGAGTCTAGGTATGACCTGTCGGGCAGAGCGCCGCCGGGCCACGTATTCTTGTTCCACCCCTGACCTACTATCCATGAACCGGACCTGGCGCCTTCAACAGCTCGCGCCACGCGCGTCGCAGCCTCCTCAGGCCCCGACGCACCATCCAGTTCCACATTGGCCAGGCTCAGAGCGTAGTGCGCCAGATGAATGTGCGAATCAGTGAACGCGGGAACCAGGGCCCGCCCAGCAAGATCGATCCTTTCGAAGCTATCGTCCACCATCGCGGCGACTTCCGATTCGGACCCGACCGCGATGACCCGCTTCCCCACACACGCGATAGCCTGGCAGAAAGGTCGGCGTCCCGACGCCGTGTACACCTTTCCGCCCGTGAACAAGTACCTGCCCACAACGGTCCCCCCAGTCTTACACAGCTGATTACGTATTCCATCAACCACCCCCCTTTTCCTGCCGGGCCCGGCGGAGCAGGAGTCAACCACGAGTTATCGAAGTAAAGAAGGCGCAAGCGCGCAGAAAGCGACGCGCCTTCAGGAGCCGGATCGATGAGCGAAAGGTGGTTGCGACATGCCGATCAGCAGAATCCTCGTTGTAGGGGCCGGGCAGATGGGCGCCGGCATCGCACAGGTGGCGGCCCAAGCCCAAATCGCCGTGACTCTGACCGATATCTCAGTTGACTATGCCCGGCGAGGCCTTGACCGCATATCGAAAGCCTTGAGCAAGCTGGTAGACAAAGGACGTATGGCGCCGGAACAGAGGGACTCTATCCTCTCGCAGATCAAGGTGGCGCCGGATCTGGAGGTTGCTGCCCAGGGCGCAGACCTTGTGATCGAAGCCATCGTGGAGGAGCCGACGGCCAAGTCGGAGCTATGGAGCAGACTGGCCGACATCTGCCAACCGGATGTCATCTTCGCATCCAACACTTCGTCCATTTCGATCACGTCAATGGCACGCGATTCACGCCGCGCCGATCGGTTCATAGGCATGCACTTCATGAACCCCGTCCCCATCATGCAGCTGGTTGAGGTAGTTCGCGGGCTCGAGACATCCGACTCAGTATGCGACACAATCGTGGAGCTTGCGCGGAAAATGGGCAAGGAGCCGGTGGTGGTATCGGATTCGGCCGCGTTCGTAGTCAACAGGATCGCGATCCCCATGATCAATGAAGCCGCCTTTGCCCTCATGGAAGGGGTATCCACAGCCGAGGGCATCGATACCTGCGCAAAGCTCGGGCTCAACCACCCTATGGGCCCGCTGGCCCTTGCGGACCTGATCGGCTTGGATACAGTAGTGTCGATTCTGGAAGTGATGGTGGCGGAGACGGGCGACCCCAAGTACCGCCCCTGCCCGCTCCTGCGCCGCATGGTGGCCGCCGGCAGGCTGGGCCGCAAGGCAGGCCAGGGGTTCTACAAGTATTGACGAGCCACGCGACCGAGTGATCATGGAAGCGAGGAGGTGCGGCGTTTGAGAAGTGACAGCGTCAAGCTAGCTGTTTCCGACTACACGGCGGTTATCACCATATCGAGGCCATCCGCGCTCAACGCACTCAGCAGCGCGGTTCTGGCCGAACTCGATGCGGCGCTGGCCGAGGTGCGCGCAAGTGGCGACTGCCGTGCGCTGATAATCACCGGGGAGGGCGAAAAAGCCTTTGTGGCCGGCGCCGACATCGGCGAGATGCGCGATCTGGGCCCGGATGAAGCGGCGGATTTCGCTCGACGTGGGCAGGCTGTGTTTCGCGCCATTGAGGAGTTGCCCATTCCGGTGATCGCCGCCGTCAACGGTTACGCACTGGGCGGCGGATGTGAACTTGCCCTGGCGTGCGACATAAGGATCGCCTCAGAAAACGCCCGATTCGCCCAACCAGAGACGGGTCTGGGCATAATCCCCGGCTTTGGAGGCAGTGTGCGCCTTCCTGCTACAATAGGCCGAGCCCGTGCGGCCTACCTGATCCTAACCGGCAGGCAGGTGAACGCGGCAGATGCGCTATCCATGGGATTAGTATCAGAAGTGATGCCGCGCGAATCCTTGATGGCTCGAGCTCGCGAGATCGCTGCCGAACTGGCGACGCGCAGCCCTGTGGCCCTAGCTCATGCCAAACGAGCGATGGCCACACGCATCAAGGCGTATGAGCGCGAAGCGCTTGAGTTCGGCAGGTGTTTCGAGACCGATGATCCGAAAGAAGGGATGTCAGCCTTTCTGGAACGCCGCAAGCCCGGCTACGCACGCTGATCGGCGATCGGCCGTGATCCTGCATGATTCTGCACGATTCTGCGAGAGTCTGCGAGACTCTGTGCAACTACTGTGATGTGATATGATGCGATTACGATATACCAAAACACCAAGACATGCAGCTGGGGCAGGGGCACTGACACGTGCCGTCATCGTCGCTATCGCCGTCGCCTCAATAATTGCCCTGCCCGCCGCAGTCCCTGTCAAGTCCGCAGCGGCGGGCATTGCCGATGAGCTGCTTGCCAAATCGCTGTCGATTCCACTCGCGCCGGGTGTTTCATTCGAGCGACGCAGCGCCGTAACTGGCGCGGGATGGGTCGGCCTGTCGATCATCCGAGTCGACCTGACCTCCCCCTACGTTACGGTAGGACCGGCCCTTGCCGGTGGTGTGCTGACCTCGCCCGCCAAGGCCACGGAGATCACCGAAGCAGCCGGTCTGGTGGCCGCAATCAACGGCGACTTCTTCGATGCCGGCGTCACCGGAGCACCGCTTTCGCTGCTCATCGCAGACGGCCAGTTGGTGCGCTCACCGCGCAACGATCCCGACTTCGCGTCGATGGCCATCGCAGGCGAAACGGGCATCCTGGGCAGCTGGAGCTGGTCTGGTCAGCTGATTGGCCCGGGCGGGCTCAAGATACCGATCTCAGCGGTGAACGAAGTCTCAGTGCCGGCAAACGGGGCGGTATTGTACACCGGCCACTGGTCATGGCTGCGCAACCCGCCCACCAACGGGGTAACGTGCATCGCCATTCGCGACGGAGTTGTCCAGTCTCGGATCGCCGGGTGGCCGCGCCCCGCGCCGTCCTCAACATCTGAGGAGCTGGGCCTCATCTATCTGGCCGTAAGAGGCAGCGCAGCCACTTCCGCCGCCTCCCTCTCTGTGGGAGACGCGGTGGAGATCTCGGGACAGTTGCGCCCTGACGCCGAGAACATCATTGCGGCATTCTCAGGCAAACCAGTGCTGCTCCGCGACGGCGTTATCGCGTCCGACTTATGGAAGCATACAGGCATCCAGTCGCTCTTCGCGGCGCCGCGCAGCGCAGCCGGGCTCACACAGGACAGCCGAACCTTGCTGCTCGTGGTAGCAGACGGCCGGCAATCAATGGCACGCGGGCTGACCCTGAGCGAGCTTGCAGAGCTCATGCGTTCGCTCGGCGCTTGGAACGCGCTGAATCTGGACGGCGGAGGGTCATCGTCAGCCGTCGTACGCGACCCCTTCTCCGGCGAGATAGTACTGGCCAACCGGCCGTCAGGCGCATCGCAAAGACCGGTGCCGTATGTAGTAGGTGTGCAGGCACTTCCGCCGGCCGCAGGCAATGAGGCCGAGCCTGACATCGCATTCCTCTTGATATCGGCGGATGAACTCCAAAGCCGAGCCCATTTGGGCGACCGCCCGTCCCTCGCAGCCGCCGTCCAGGGCGGACCGGCGCACCTCGTAGAGCAGGATCTCCAGGTCGAAGCAGGCCGCCAACTCCTACTGTCGGCCCGGCTCTACGACAGCCTGATGCGCATGGTCGATCCAGATACACTCCACACAGTCGAAGTCAGGTGGAATGTGATCCCCCCAAAGTCCCTGCGTGGACGTGACCCTGCAAGCCTCGAGTCCGGGGTCTGGGCAGTCTCGACC
>ERZ795052.5813-NODE-5813-length-11752-cov-4.408139_pt1 | contig 11752 bp, 13 predicted proteins | sample MGYA00375136_ERZ795052 | MGnify/ENA primary metagenome ERZ795052 (study PRJEB30181, sample SAMN05720156) | activated sludge metagenome | isolation source: Anaerobic digester | place: Japan | collected 2015-05-26 ... | reverse complement strand
TCTTATAGAATATGAGATCTTGCCTAAATTGGAAGCATTGTTTGCATCCTTCAAAATGTATAGTGATAAGGGTATATGATGCCGCTTTTTCAAATAACGTATTTCTGGAAAGATACCGCAGAATCTTCAAGTGATGTACGTCTGCTATTAATTGTCATCCTTGTTCTTTTTGCAGTTATTCTCGTATATGCACTCATTAGCTATCTCATAAAAAAGTCAAAGGAATCGAACACAAGCAAATCGCTAACCCCCAAACAGGTCAGCCAGAGGAGTCTACAGCGCTCTGCACAATCTTCAGGCTTCTCTGGTATTGAATCTGAATTTCTCGCTTTTTATGCACAAAAGCTTGCGGTATATAACTACAGGGACATACTCAAAGATAAAAATAAATTTGATAGATTTTTAAGAGATATCTATCACTATATAGAGAAAAACTCGAAAACTGAACAGGAAGCGGAAGAATTAAAAAAGAAACTCTTTATGATTCGAGAAGCGCACAGTTTTAGACTGCACGCATCAAAAACTTTACGGTCAACTCACGAAATACCAAAACTGACACCTCTCTCGCTTGTAACAAACCGTGATGCTCATTATGCAACTATTCTCCTGGCAAATGAATCTGATGGGCTCTATGTTGAATATCCTCGTGATGCGTTTGGCGATTTCATAAAATTTCCTTCAGGAACCAAACTTACTGTTTACTTTTATACAGGAAATCATGCGGGCTTTCAATTTAAAACAAAAATTACGGATAAGATTAAAAGCAAAGCAACAGCAATGCTTAAGCTCAAACACACCCATACCATTACAGCACTTCCCTATCGCAAACATGATAGAAAAACTGTCCGCATGGAATGTTCGTTGTACAGAACAGTAGTAAAAACCATAAGCTCGGGAAATAGCACAAAAAAGATCCTGCAAAGCGATACTACACCGCTTCCAGGCATTTTAACTGATATCTCTGCAGGTGGTGTTTCATTTCATTCCACACTTTCCATGATGCCAGGCGATATTATAAAAATTGAATTCAATCCGGGGATGGGACGACGGTTAGCATATATTTCGATTGTTCGCGTGAACCGTATTAAAAATGGCTTTTTATACCATGCAAAGTTTATCAAAATCGATCCAAAAACTACCAATGAAATATACGCACTGGTATATGGATACCTGTAACCATTTTATCAGGAATTGTATACGTATACAAAAAATCACTTTTCAGATAGCATGATTACATTAGAATTACATTCTTGACCATTGTGAGCTTGAATACTACAATTATACTATGAAAATTATCGATATATCAGACTTAAAGAAAAAAGAAAGCCCACTCCATTATCGAAAAGAATATCTTGGAACCATTACTATGGAGATTATGCAACAAACAATCAGCAGTCCGCTGTCATTTACCATCGAACACAAACCAATGGGACCAGAAGAAATTAAAATTGATATTCAGGAAGAACTTGATTATCCCATGCTGCCTGTCATTTCTGCAGTAAAGCAGCATATTCGCAAGCTAATGGAAAAGGGAGCACTACCCTGATACGCATACTCTCTTCATCGACCTATGAAACCGAAGTAATTGGAGCAAAAATTGGATCCTGTGCATGGGCGGGCATGGTTTGCGCTTTGCGAGGTGGCTTGGGATTAGGAAAAACTACCTTAACAAAAGGGATAGCACAAGCGCTCGGTATAGACACAGCAATAACGAGCCCTACATACACTATTGTGAATGAATATAGCGGAACACTGCCACTCTACCATATCGATGTGTATCGTCTGGGCGGAGTAGATGAATTTGAACTTATTGATGCATCTCACTATATTTATTCTGATGGTGTCTGTGTCATTGAATGGAGTGAAAAAGTTGCTTCACTCCTGCCTGTTGATACCGTGTTCATAACGCTCGAACACTCAGGAATGGAAAAACGGATTATCACCATTCAACATGAAAAACTCGAAAGGTGTCTGCATGAACATTTTAGCACTTGATTGTTCCACAGCTGTACTTGGCATTGGAGTATATAGAGGTACCAACCAAAAAAGTGCTCAGCATCCAAAACACCCGTACTCATCACAGGAAGGACATAGCCCTCTACCAGGTGTTGTCCAGGTACATATTGATGCAGGATATCGTCATGCAGAGCGGATAGTACAGGGAGTGGCTTACTGCCTCGAAGAAGCAGGGCTTGATATCGATGATATCGATCTTTTTGCCTGTACGGGAGGACCAGGTTCGTTTACCGGTCTCAGAATTGCTGCTGCTACTATAAAAGGGTTTTCTTTTAGCAAGCAAAAGCCATATGTGTTTGTCCCGACACTCGATGCATATGCATGGGGTTTTGAACAGGTTAGCCCGGTCGTAGTACCACTCATTGATGCAAAGCGAGGACATTTTTATTTTGCTGTCTATAAACATGGTCTAAGAATGAAAGGACCGTTCGATGCTCCACTTTCTGCTGTTTTACAGGAAGTAATGGGAGAATCGCAGGTACTGTTTACCGGTCCCGACGCAGATCTCATAGAACATGCTGTATTAGATTACCCTGGGTATATGGTCTCTCCCAATCACCATACAAGTGCTGTTCATAACGTGCTCATACTTGCAGAAAAAATATATCACGAACAAGGCCCGGCAGATGAACAAGCAGGACCAGATTACCTGCGGTTAAGCGATGCAGAAGAGGCACAAAAAAATAATGCAACAGAAAACTGAAACATACAACACAAATGATGATTCATGCAAAGAACAATTAGTAACGCTCTATAAAAGTATTGCTATGCCGCTCGCTATTATATCAAAAGATTTAACATACATATATTTTAATGAATTATACAAAAACCTCCTTATTAAATATCAATACACGGAAACAAAACATTTTTTAAATACTTTTTCACGAATATTAAAACCTGAAGAACTAGCTGATATTTACAGGTGTATGAAAAATAAAAATCGCAACTATTCTTGGTCTGGAACGCTTGAGCATAAAGCACGCGATATTCACGCTAGTATTACAAAAATGCAGATTATGCCGTATCTTTTTTCTAAAGAAACAAGAGAACCACAAAGCTGGATTGTTATTCTCGATGATTTCACCGTTGAGATGCAAGGATTTGTATATGTTATGTTCAAAGGACTCCTTGATGCTTCTAAACTTAAAGATAATGACACCGGGAAACACATTGAACGGGTAAACCTCTATGCTACTGTGCTTGCAAAAGCCCTCTATGATGAAAACCTGGATATACTTGTTGATGTTGATTTTGTTGATAACATCGGATTCCTTGCTGCAATGCATGATGTAGGAAAAATTGGTACGCCCGATGATATTTTAAACAAAAAAGGCTCATTAACCGATTTCGAATGGAAAATCATGAAGGAACACACCATCAATGGTGCGTTCATACTTTCTGCATATCCAAACCCTATGGCAAAAGAAATTGCACAGTCACATCATGAACGCTGGGATGGAACAGGATATCCATATAACCTAGAAAAAGACATGATTCCACTCTCTGCACGCATTGTTGCTATTGCAGATGTATACGATGCGCTCCGAATGAAACGCTCCTATAAAGAACCTAAAAACCACAAAGAAACCTATGATGTAATTATGCGGGGAAGCGGAACACACTTTGACCCTTCGCTTGTGCTGGTATTCAGGAAACACCATAAAGAATTCGAAAAAATATACGATGATAACGCAGACACTGATTAATACTGAAGCTTACTGAGAACTACTAAATATTTTTTTTATTTTTTCTTCGTTACGTTTGAAAACAAGCTGGAGTTTTTTTGCTAAAGCACAGTATTGTCTATCAAGAATATGAAAATAGTTAAATGTAGCAAGAGGCTTTTGAGTCATCGCTACTAATTTGCTATCAACACCAGTTAGTGCAAAATAATCAATTAACGCACCAGGAACTGCAAATATCATGTCTACTCTTCCAGCTACAAGCATATTAAGTGCATTTCCATAATCTGGAACAGGAACTGGCTTTGCACCAAGCTCAGTAATTGCATTTTCATGTGCCTGGTTCCCCTGAATATATGCAATTACATAATTTTTATATGTTGCAGCATTGTTAAATTCTGCTATTCGAGTTGATAATACATACCCATAAAGTTTGGAAGTAAATAGTGGTTTCCCCTTCTCCCATCCTATAGTAATCGCTCGGGGTCTATTTTTTATAGCATACTCTGATGCAAAGAGCACAGCATCAATTGTGCCTTTGTCAAATTCATTCATGATTCTAGCAGTTGGAAGTTCTTTAATAACAGAATTCGCGCCTGCTTCGCTATAGAGCTCAACAAACAACTTGCGGAGTGGCTCTCTCATGCCAGGAGTCACTCCCAATTTTATTTCATTTTCCGACTCTGCAAGGATGCTTATGCAAAAAAAGAAAATTACTACTAAAGAAATGGTTATTCTTTTTTTCATACCAGTTTCTTTATGTAAGCCCTCCTTCTTTTATGCTGACGTTTTTCATAAGCATCCCACATAGAAATCACAGCAGTATTTGTTTCAAGTTCTCCAGCTGTTTCCGCTTTTTCTACACCGTCTTCAATGGCATTTTTTGTGATTTCTGCCATAAGCAGTGCATTGAGACCGCGACCAACATATTCCGTTCTAACTCCAACAAGATATAAATCTACAATTTTTGGATGCCGCAATGCTTTAAGAATATGAATCCATCCAAATGGGAATAACCGTCCCTGTGCTTTTTGTAAAGCACGAGACAACGATGGCATCGCAATGCCAAAACCGACGACTCTATCAGATTCATCAACAATTATTTTCGTGTATCGTAAATTTATGAAACCTAAATATTGCTTAATGTATGCATCTACCTGTTTTTTTGATAGAGGAACAGTTCCATAGAGATGCGCATATGCCTCATCGATAATATCAAAAATCTGGTGAGCATACTTTTTGGACACTTCGCGTGCGCTTTTTGCTTGAGCAAGATGCAGGTTTGAGCGTTTAAGAATCAGTTCATTCACACGCCTAACCTTTTCAGGAATTTCTTTTGGGGCTTTTACTTCAAATTCAAGCCAATCGACATCTTTTACATATCCAAGCGCTTCAAGATGGTCTTTGTAGTATGGATGATTATAAATCATTGGAAGTGTGCCTAATTCATTAAATCCCTCTACGAGCATGCCTTCTTTATCTAAGTCGGTAAACCCCATTGGACCTTGAATCCCTTCCATACCCTTAGAGCGTGCCCACGCTTCAACGGTATTAAAAAGTGCTTGAGAGACTTCGCGATCATCAATAAAATCGACCCAGCCAAATCGGGCATTTTTATGACCCCATTTTTCAATTGCTTTATATACGATAATGCCAGCAATACGGCCAACGATCTTGCCATCTTTCCATGCTAGCCAATATTCAGCTTCTGCATCTTCAAATGCTGGGTTTTTGTCTTTTCGTAACGTATTGTACTCATCAAATAAAAGCGGTGGAACCCAGCAATCATTACCTTTATACAATGAAAATGGGAACATAATGAATTTTCTTAGGTCGCTTCTGCTAGTAACCTGCGTGATCGTAACAGCCATCTGTACTCCTTTCCAGTTTCAGCGTCGCCAAACAAATCTGTGCGCTGGAAACATATGAACAAAATTCCCTTCACTGCAATTACAATGCACTGCTGTCTTTCTATCTATTTATTTTGATCTAATTGTTTTTCTAATTCTCGCTTAAAATCCTCAAGAGCATGAATCGTCGCTGCTATTGCAGTATCCTGCACAGCGCCTCGACCTATCCAATCATTTCCTTCAAATATATAGTAATGATTGAGCAGACCTGTAAGCTCCTGTATGGCTTCTTGTGTTGCATCTGGATATTTTTGACGCAACGACTCAACCATTTCATTATAATTTCTCATATATAAAGCTTCAAGCCAGGATTCTTCCATTGCTATCCTTTTTTGCATAATGTATCGAGATGTACGCCCGCTGGTGCATATGATGTGCCTAAACAAGCGCACCAAAGAAAAAGCCGCCCCATGAGAGCGGCTTAATCTGGCGACGGGGGGGGTCGAACCCTCGACCTGACGGATATGAGCCGTATGCTCTGCCTGCTGAGCTACGTCGCCATGTGGATTGTTTTATACCAGAAAGGACAACTTTTGTCAATTGTACGGGCTATGCTAGATGTTAAGCTGTGCTATTGTAGCAAGTCCATCAAGTGCAAGACTTCCACAAAACTCGCTATGTTCTGGTAAGAATTGCCTGTATTTTGGATTACCCGAGGCAATAATCTTTACCTGTTCCCGCTCATTTTCATCGTGCAGGAAACCATTAGTAATGGCATTGCATAAAGCTGATACAGCGCCTGAAAATCCCCAATAAACACCTGCTTGCATAGCCTGAACAGTATTCCTGCCAATAGCGCTTTTAGGTACAGCAAGACGCACATCAGGCAGCTGAACTGCATGATGTCGCATTGCTTGAATTGACATTTCCGGTCCAGGATAAATCGATGTTCCAAGAAATTCACCTGCTCTATTGACAAAACTTACTGTGAGCAATGCACGGCAATCGATAATAACACAGGGTGTCTTTCCTAGAGCATGTGCTGCAGCAGCCATAGCAACAAGATCTGACCCTACTTCCGAAGGGAATTCAGTTCGGATTTTAATACCTGTTTTAATTCCTGGTCCAACAAGCATTGCTCGAATTCCAAATGCTGACTCAATTGCTGATGTTATAGGCTCTGTAAGTGCGGGAACGACGCTGGACACAATTGCATGAGAATCTTTTCCTGCCTGTGTGCCCAGCATACCTGAAATAAAAAATGCATATTCGTCCGCTGAATGATTCGTTCCCAATTCAAGTATCTTGAGCCATCCTGCACCAGAATGAAAACCAATAGTTACTCCATCGTTTCGAATATCAGCGGCGATAAGCATATTATTCTTCCTTAGCTATTTTTGCCTTTCCCTTTGTAATACCCCAGTAACCAAAAACAACAGCAAGTGTTATTACTATTGATCCAATAGCTTCAGGTACTCCATTCGCCCATGCAATACCAATAAGCGTTTTAGGAACAGCATTTACATTGATTCCTATCACCTCAGCAAGTCTTATTGCAGAAGTAAGCCCCAGCATGGTAAGCACGAGAATGGTGTTGGTAGCAGTACCGAAAAAAGCAGAACATGCAACAGCAAGTGGCTTTATTTTACCGTTAAAAGCAGTAAATATGAGCCAGGCAACTACACCTATAAAGAGTCGCGGGAGCACCGACACCAGAGGATTTACGAACAATAAATCGACAGGACCGGTAGGTGCACTTGCTGCCTTCAAAAGGCTCGTTAATCCAAAAACCAATCCAACAATGGTGCCCGCAATTGGTCCTTCTAAAATTGCAGCTACAATTACCGGAATGTGCATAATCGTTATCGATATGCCGCCAAACCATGGAATATACCCCAGTGATGTAACTGCAAAAACAATCGACAGAGCACTGAGAACTGCTGTAATTACAATTGTTCTCACCATTTTAGTTTCCATAAACAATTTCTCCTTTCGGTGTAAATCAAACAGTATTCCTATAATAAATACTGTTTTTTATATTTATTTAGCATGACCATCTTAAAATCATGCTGGATCATGCTATTTTTTTAACAAAACTAACAACGAGCACAGCTACAGGCAACACAAAACCAAGATATAATAAAATATTTTCCATATATGTATGCTTGAGCGCTCTATATCTCGTCCTACCCTGTGAACGGTAACACCGTGCATCCATTGCATCACCCAGAAGCATTGCCTTATCAAGCGATCGCACTATTACCGGAACAATAAGCGGCAAATAATCTTTTATAGCTTTAATTGGACCGGTAAATAACTTTTTTTCACTGAATGAACTCCCTCTGCTAACCTGCGCTTTTACAATTAACTCAAGCTCGCCTATTACTATTGGTACAAATCTGAATGTTATATTGATTGTCATTGCAAAAGCATGTACCCAGGGAGAATATTTGCTGAATGGTTTCATTAAATATTCAATTCCTTGAACAGTATCTGCTTCGGTTGTTATTGCAGTAAACAATGTTACTACGGTCATAAAATCAACAAACCGAAGAATAATACCTGCCAATGTAACTATTAGATTTTTTGTAATTACCAATTTTCCTAAAGTAATTATTGCGATATCGGCACCTGTTGGTTTGAAAAACAACAACTGAAGTATGATTATAAATACCACAATGCCAAAAATTGGGAGCAGACCACGGAGAATAAAGTTTGGATTAATTCTGGCAAGCAAAGCCAGAGAAAACGTAATAATTAATAGTGATAATAATATAACTAAAGAATTTATTCCAGTAATTAAAACTATTATCATAAAAACCCAGACAATTTTAACTGCTGGTGAAAGCCTGTGTAGAAAAGTATCATTATCAATATATTGTCCAAAAGGAATATTTCTAAAAAACTCAATACTTTTCATGTAAAAACTCCACAACAGAATGGGTATTCACGCCAGCTGTAACACAATCAGCACACGTTTTCTGTTCTTTTAAATATTCAGTAGCGTGGCCTCTATCAAAACAAAATACCGTGTCAGCAAAATCGGCATAGTGCATATTGTGCGTTGCAAATACAATCGTTTTTCCTTGTTCAGCTAATTCAAGAATCAAATTCATTATCTCCATGGCAGAACAGGGATCCAGAGAGGCTGTTGGTTCGTCAAACAGATACGCATCAGCATCCATTGCAATCACTGAAGCAAGTGCAAGTTTTCTGCGTTCACCGCCCGACAGTTTCCGAGGGTTTCTATCACGATAGAGTTCATACGGAAGTCCTACTTTTTCCATTGCATATTTTACGCGTTCAACGAGAGCTTTCCCCTTATACCCCTGCATCCTGGGACCATAGGCAACTTCGTCGCCAGCAAAATTTTCAAAGAGCGCTCGTTCAGGAATTTGAATGACAAGAGGACAGCGCATGCGGATTTTTCTCAAGGATATTTTTTTATCATTCGAACAAGTTTCAAATATTTTGATATAACCTTTACCGGGTATAAGTATGAGGTTCATGAGCTGCAGTGCTGTCGATTTCCCCGAGCCAGTAGCACCGACAAAAGCTGTAATTGACCCCCGTGGTATAGTTATGGAAATATTTTCTAGAGCTTTAGTTTCAAACACAGTATGTTTTAGATAATTAAAACTAACATCATGAAACTCAAAAGCATTATCGGGTGCTTGAGTTATTTTTTTGTTTGCAGCATCGTTGTTTATCACAGCATGTTTTTTCTCTTTCGAAGGCTTAAATGGCGGACACAAGCGCCATTCTTTTAAATGTGGTAATGCAAACAGTGCGTCCGGTAAACCATCAAACACCATGTTGCCCTTATTCATCACAATTACCCGACGCGCCCGTGCCGCTTCCTGCATGTCATGTGTTATATGTACTATCGTAATACCCTGCGCATTAAGTTCATCCATTATTTCAAGTATGCTATTTCTGCCCGATGGATCAATCATAGCTGTAGCTTCATCAAATATGATGCAGGCAGGTTCCATAGCAAGTACAGAAGCTATTGCAAGCCGCTGCTGCTGCCCTGCAGACAGGAAGCGGCACGGGCGCTTTCTCACTTCAGCAAGGCCCAGTGTATCAAGCACCTTGGTAATTCGATATTCCATAATTTCCTCGGGAATACCAAGGTTTTCAAGACCAAATGCGACTTCTTCTTCTACAATGGAAGCAACAAGCTGATCCTGTGGAGATTGAAACACCATGCCAATCGTGGTACGGATCGCAAATAAATTTTCTTCAGAGGCTGGATCGTATGTTCCGTTTATGGTAATGGTGCCAACCGGCGGTTTACAGAGTCCAATAAGACAGCGACCCAGTGTAGTTTTTCCCGAACCATTTGCGCCGCATATGGCTACGTATTCTCCACGTGTAATTGCAAGCGAGACATCGCGAAGCGCATATGCATCAGTTTCTGGATAAACAAAACTGAGCTTTTTAATATCAATGAGAACAGTGTTGCTTTGTATAGTTTGTTTCATAAACTTTCCAGTCCCGGCTTATACAAGTCCAGGCAGGCTTGTTTAGAAAGTACTGTATTAGCTATGCTCTGTCAAGAGACCGCATCTTCCACCGTCACCACCAGCTTAAAACCACTCAATAGACACACAACCTGAACCATGCTATAGTATTAGTACATTTTTTAATACACTATTCACAAGGAGCTCGTATGACTGGTACTATATTACTCATACTCTATGCAATAATTATTGTAATTATCGCAGTATCAAGCTGGAAGTATAACAATTCAGTCGAAAACTATCTCATTGCAGGAAGAAAACAACACAAAGTACTCATCGTTGCTTCGATGCTTGCTTCGACAATTGGAGGCGCACTGACTATTGGTCAGGCTGGAAAAACCTATTCGATGGGTTTCCCTGCTATATGGTTTATCCTTGCAGGAGCCATTGCCCATTTTGCACAGGGTACATTGCTTTCTAAAAAAGTCAGAGAAACCGAAGCGCTGACATTGTCCGATATGGCACTCAAATTGGTGGGACCACGAGTTCAATTCTTGACATCACTCTTTATTGTCATAACCTGGACAGCAATAGCTGCTGGACAGTTTATCGCGGTAGCAAAAATTTTAGTTACAATTACCGGTATTACCTATAAGACAGGGGTTATTATTAGCGCCAGTTTCCTAATTGTGTATACCATTATTGGTGGTCAAAAATCGATCCTCAAAACAGATCTTTTCCAGTTTGGCATTTTGAGCATTGCACTCATGGCTACACTGATATTTTTATATACTGCAAAGCCAGTGCCAGCAGGCAGCATTGCAATTTCACTCTTTACAACACAATTTACGTTCTGGCACTTCCTGCATTACCTCATTGTGATTGGCGGATCGTACTTTATCTGCCCCATGATGTTTAGCCGAATTCTTTCCGCAGACACGCCACAGAATGCGCGTAAGAGTTCCTTCATTTCCGGAACTGGGATGCTCATCTTTGCTTTTGTCATAACCTTCATTGGATTGTGGGCTAAAGCTTCAATACCAGATCTTCAAAAACTCGATCCATTAAACTATCTTGCAAAAAACACACTGCCTTCAGCCCTCGGTATTCTGCTCATCTTTGGTCTCCTGGCTGCTATTTTATCAACCGCTGATACAGTGCTCATAACCGGAGCAGGAACACTCCAGAACGATATCATTAAAAGAAAATCGGTAACAGGAATACGAGTTTTTACCATACTCATTGGCCTTGTTGCGATGCTCATTGCTCTCTTCAAATCGGATATCATCGCCATCATTATTAAAACCTATAATGGTTATACAGCAGGTGTTGTTCCAGCACTGTTTATTGCTTTACTATTCAAAGGTAAGCGAATTCTTAATGAACCACTTACGTTGATCGCTATGGTAGTTGGCTATGTGCTTGGCATTACTGGTAGTTTTTATCCAACCGAATCATTACCAGGAATTCTGCTTCCGCTCCTTGGTGTAATACTTTCAGCAGTACTGTCTCTAATAGCTGCTTCTATTCCTGAAAGAAAGTAATTCGCGTCCTCTCGATGTGTCAGGAAGCCTGCTACTGCATCGTTTTCACAACTTTCCTGACACTGAACGAGACACCTGATTCTTCACAAGCATCCTGATACAATACAATCATTGCTGGTAGCACTTGACAACCATCCTGTTTTAGAACATTATAGCCAATAATGACAATTTAATCTTTTATGTCAAGGAGGTAA
>ERZ795052.5809-NODE-5809-length-11762-cov-5.391134_pt1 | contig 11762 bp, 9 predicted proteins | sample MGYA00375136_ERZ795052 | MGnify/ENA primary metagenome ERZ795052 (study PRJEB30181, sample SAMN05720156) | activated sludge metagenome | isolation source: Anaerobic digester | place: Japan | collected 2015-05-26 ... | reverse complement strand
AGAAGAGTGGAATGAATACTTCGCCGGCCACTGGCATTTTCCCGGGGAGAAACAGGATAAGCACCTGGCCATGTTTCCGGAAGAGCTTCCCAGGAGGTTGATCAGGATGTTCAGCTTTGTCGGGGACACGGTTCTCGACCCCTTTTTGGGGAGCGGCACAACCTCTCTTGCGGCAAGGAAGCTGGAGAGGAACTCTGTCGGGTATGAGATCAACGAATCATTTCTACCGGTAATCAGGAAAAAGATAGGGGCCGACCAGCCGGATATTTTCAGCGAGACGGCTGTCGAAATCATCAAACCGGCAAGCCAACCTATCGATTACATGCAGGAAATAAAGAAACTGCCCTATGTATTTCACGACCCGGTGCGCTTCGATAAGAAGGTAGATCCTCGGAAAATGACCTTCGGTTCCAAAATCGAAGCCGACGGAAACGGCAACGAACAGTATCTACGCGTGAAACGCGTAATAACCCCCCACACGATGGAACTCACCAACGATGTAGTCATCAGGTTGATCGGTGTCGGGGCCAAGGCAGGCAAAGAACGGGAGGCCGTGGAGTGGTTGTGGGATAGACTGAAGGGGCAAAGGCTTTGCCTGAAATTCGACCAGACCAAGTATGACGAAGACAACCGTCTTCTCTCTTATCTGTACCTCAAAAACAAGACCTTCATCAATCTTCACTACCTTCGCTCCAATCTTGTCCGGTTGGACGAGACGTTCCCCTTCAAGTATCGCGACAGGTTCAGGGCGATCCTTAAGGAGGAAATCGAGCCGTGAAAAAGCTCAGGATGCAGAGGCCTTCTAGCGAGACTAAAACTCCTGGCGCGTTGGCCGAAACAGGATCTCGTTCACATCCACGTCCTCCGGTTGGCTGATGGCGAAGGCGACCGCCCGGGCAAACGACTGGGCAGGAATCGCAACGTCATAGAGTCGACGCGAGGCCGCGGCGAAGTCAGGGTCGGTTATGCTGTTAGGCAGTTCCGTGGCTACTGCGCCCGGCGAAATCACGGTGGTGCGGATGTTGTATGGTTTGACTTCCTGCCGTAGTCCCTCCGATAGGGCCCGCACGGCGTGCTTGGTCGCTGCATAGACGGCGCCGCCGGGGCGTACCTTATGGCCCGCCACAGAGGAAACATTGATGAAGTGTCCCGATTTTTGCTGCTTCATGTACGGCAGGGCGGCGGCAATGCCGTACAGCACGCCCTTTAGGTTCACGTCGACCATCCGGTCCCAGTCCTCGACCCTGAGGCGTTCAAGGAGCGACGACGGCATCAGCCCGGCGTTGTTGATCATGACATCGATGCGGCCGAACGTCTGCACGGCCGCGTCCACCAATGCCTTAACCTGGTCGACCTGGGTAACGTCAGTCACTACGGCGAGCGCCTTACCCCCGTTGGCAGTCAGCTCTTCTGCCAATGACCGGAGTCGGTCGGCACGCCGAGCGCCGAGCACGACGCTCGCACCTTGAGCGGAGAGCAACCGGGCAGCCGCCTCGCCCAACCCGCTGCTCGCGCCTGTGATCACAACGACTTTTCCTGCGATGTTATCCATGGAACCTCCTTCTGCATCTCTTCTCGATCCTGATCAATCTTGACGTCCCCGTAAAAAGTCCAAAAACGTCATGCCGGACTTGATTAAGCCTGCCCCGTACTCGATACGGGGGCATCCAGAACATATTGAATATACTGGATTCCGGCGTTCGCCGGAATGACGAAACGCGTAATTCTCGACTTTTTACGAGTCCATCAATCTTTATTCGGTGTCTAAAAAACCCTTGACCCGTATGAACGACCTCGTCATGTCTCCTTCAAGACCAGGCTCAAAACGGTGGTCAGCTTGACCACGTCCTCATCCGCTTTTCGCAGCCGCGACCCCATGATCTTCGCCAGATTCAGGATTACCTTGAATCCCAGCTCAGGGTTGCTCTCTGCCAGCCTCAAAAAGGCGTCTCTCCGAATCTCGTATAGGAGGCAATCCGAAATGGCCCGGACCGTCGCCGTTCGCTCCGACTCTTCCAGCAGAGCGACCTCTCCGAAGATAGAATGGTTTTCAGCTTCCAGCTTTGTGAAGACTTTGCTTTTTTGGTCAGAATCGTCATCGAAGCCTTTCATGGTCAACCTCTTGACCACCTCCACCGACCCCTCGAGGATGATATACATGGTGTCGCCTGTCTTGCCTTCTTCCATGATGATGTCATCCTTGCGGAAGGCGACTTTTCCGGCGATGGTCAAGAACGTTCGAACCTGATCGGCCGTTAAACCCTGGAACAGGCCGGTTTTTGCAAGGGCGCTCATCAATTCGTCCGTCATTTTTTCCCCGACCTTCCTTGTGACCGGCGATCCTCTGTCTCTCCCATATGCTGTCGTCGGCTCTAAGACTACGATTCCGGGGACGACAGAATCACGGCATGGTCATCGGCTGTGATGACATGGTGGTCATCGGGATTGATGATGACCTTCGTCGCCTCCTCGCGTTGCAACACGCCCTTGTTGGACGCCTTGAGTTTTTCCCGTATGAAGAGGTCGATAGCCGAGGTGTCGTCGCTCAGTACGTCCTCAACCTTGACCCCCTGCGATTCCTTCAGGAGGCCGATCAAAATCGCCTTCCGCTTGCCGCGGTAATACGCCGAAAGTTCTCCGAAGGTATGGCCGACGTATTGTTTCGGTATCTCGTCCCGCTTCAACATTCCCGCACCTTCAAAGGATAAAAGACCGGCATACACCTTGGAGAGACCCGGCGACCGCACGGCACCGGCAAGAAGAGACCCTATGTGTTCCCCCCTGACGATTATTTCATCTACATTGGCGCGCTTAAGGTGAGGCTTGCTTTCCCCGTCGAGAAGCTCGGCGATGACCTTGATCTTCGGCGCCAGGGACTTGACGGCCAAGGCACCCAGGATCGTCCTGTCGTCCGCCCTATCCCTGGGATGGGTCCCGGAAAAGTCGGCCATGATGAGCGCAAATCCGGCCCTCGTGATATTCGCCCTCAAGAGGACCTCCTCATGAACGAAGTCGCCCCTCAAGAAGATGACGTTCTGTTTTCCATACTTTGCCCGCAGAATGTCCATCTCGTCGATGGGAAGCTCATTGATCAAGACGATGGGCAAGCTACCCGACGTCCCGGCAGTCAGCCCCCGTATGACTTCTTCGGTGTTGTTGTTCCAGCCGCAGACGACGATGTGCCCCTTATCCTTGATGGTTTCCAATCCCTTCCCCTCCTTTATCTTTTGCTCCACAAGGACGGACGCAACGGTCGCCGTCAACATGGACAGCAGTCCAATGCCCGAAATCATCAAGAAGATCCCGATAATCTTTCCCGCAAACGACAGGGGGACTTTATCGCCGTACCCCACGGTGCAGATGGTCACGAAGGCCCACCACACCCCGTCCCAGATAGAATGTATGGTGGCGGCATCCATATGGCGTTCCGCGTAAAAAACGCCGACCGAGGCAATGATGATGACGGCGAGCGTTATGGGCGCGACGAAGAAGAAACGCTCTTTTGCTAGAGCCTTCGTGACCGTCCTGGTCTTCGCAACAAGTTTCATGGGTCAATCCGGTGGGAACGGTGCCGATTTGCCGTCAGTATACAAATCTTCTTGCGTATGACACCCATTCAATTCAGGACATGTTGATTTCACCAGTTACCTATTTTTTACGGCGAAAGTAACGACGAGTCGAGTCCCGTGCCTTCAAGCCCGGGACTCGAACGACTTGTCCGGCTCTTACTTGACTTTGCAGCTTTTGCATTCAGATCCAAAAACTTCTTATTTCGTCTTTCCAACAAAGGTTGCATTCACTTTACGCTGTGCGTCTGTCTTTTCGCCCGCTTTGCGGTAGGCTGCTGCTTTGAGCTCCGGCGAACCTTCGTACATGCTGCAGCTTGCTTCGCTCTTAGCATAATCAGGGTGTGACCTGGGAATGCCGAGTGGCGGCAACTTTGCTAACGCGGCCATGCAGACCTCATACGGGGTTTTTCCCGGCATGCTCGGCTTCATCTCGGCATACTTTTTCTCCAGTTCCTGCTGACGGGCTGACTTCTTAATGACGACGGGTTTCATCTGCGACAGGTCCAATGCAAACGCGTTTGATGCAAAGACAACAATTACAACGATCACAGCGAGCTTTTTCATATTAACTCCTTTCTTTTCAGGTTTTTACTAAATCCCTATTTTCCCCTCGACGGAAGTGCGACCGGTTTAAAGATATCTTTTGTCATAGTATCGGGGCGGAAAGATGGGTCCATATTCAGTTTAGGCATGCTTGGGATACGAGCGTTCTTATCGACTTTCATCACAAAGGGGGCAGATTTTATCGCCGAGAGTAGCTGACTCCCCACGAGAACAAAATGGCCGTCCATAGTCTCATCCATATCGTAACCGCAATATCTTACCCGAGGTTCTCCGAGCATCCTTACCCATTCCATGGTGCCCATCCGATCCAGTTTGATTACGAGCAAGTAATCTTGGCAAAAGAGCACATACGCCCCGCCGTCATCGGCAGGACAGGCAGAGGCACGCCCCGTGACACCGCCTCGGTCCCATAGCCATTTCCCTTCAGCATCCAGTTTGATTACGAACCCCTTGATAACACCCAATGTCGTCCCACCACTCACGATGATACCTCCGTCACGGGTACATACAATGGATTGAACGACATCTGATGAATTTTTCCCGAAAGAGCTATATCCCCGCTGCCAGACCACGGTTCCCGCGGCATCTAATTTGGCGACTCGCAGACCTTCCCCACTTTCAATCGCCGTATAGGCAAACAAGTAATGATGATCCGGAGTTTCGGTAAGGGCGCTTCCTTCGTATTGGGCACTCTCCAAAAATGTTTCCCACACCACGTTCCCTTGTTTATCCAGCTTGATCACCCAGCCGGTATCGCGGTTGCGGGCTTTATTAAATCGGCTTCCTCCAAAAACACACCCGCCGTCCGCTGTGGCTGCAAGGGCATTGCCGTACCACGTAACCTCTTTCCCAAATTCCTTCTCCCAGATGACCCTCCCCGTATCGTCCATTTTGATGACGCGCAATCCGTCCCGAAGGGAATTTCCCTCTGCGAGGTTCTTGCAAGCCAGAACGAAGATGCTTCCATCAGGCCCCAGGCGCACGTTATAGAAACTACTGCCATGTATAGCCTTGGGGAAAGTTCTCTCCCACAGCTTGTCGCCTCGGGCATTCAACCGTAACACCCACAGGTTGGGTGGCGGGAATTTAGAGGCGAAAGCGTACCCGACCGCCACGCATCCCCCGTCGGCCGTGTGAGACACGGCATACAATACTTTGAAATTAGGGCCGCCGAATGTCTTGAACCATGTCGTAGTTGCGGGAGGTGCCGATACCTTCGCTTTCTTTTGCGCCCCCATGGATGAGCTCGCACCTAAGACAAACACACACACCCCAAGGACTATACAGATTACGAACGCTGCTCGCTTCATATGGACCTTCCTCCCTCAGTCATTACGTTCAAAAAAATAAAGCCTGTTTAACAGTGTGTATACCATATCATAACAAGTAGTTACAAGCGGCCTAAGAAGTACTTACCCTCATAGCTATGGTAATTTTGGGGCTGTAAGGGCATTCGCAATGCCCCCCAGTCTACAAGGGGACGGTCCACTTTGCCCGCTTTATACTTGACACGCTCCTCTATTCTGTCATATTTCTGAACACAAAACTCAGCAGAAAGGAGGTTATTGTTATGAAAAGAGTATTTTTACTTGTTTTTTGCTGTGTATTATTTGTCCCGGTGATTGCAAGTGCAGTAGAACGCCCGCCAGACGGGACGGTAAGGGTTTATCGCGATTCTCTGTGCAAAACAGGACCTCAGTCAACTTTTGCTAGTACTTTAACCGGCTCAGCAGACGGGAAATATCCAAGCCTGGTAAATTTTCCACAACATGACGAGAATGGTTCGCAAATACCCGGAAGCACCTGGAATGACCAGATTTCATGCCTGACGATTGGTGGGGGCATCAAAGAAGTCGTTATTTACGAGAATGTCAACTTCAAAGGGAAAAGCAAAACACTGAAGAGGAAAGATGGCTGGGTCTGGAGCTTTGGCGGCGACTGGTGGAACGACCGCATCAGCTCCTTTAAGATTATTGCACAGTAGACATTCCCTTCGCGTCCTCCAGAAAACCCGAGATATGCAAAGATATAACACCGGTGTGGTGTCGGAAAGACATCGCACCGGTGTTTGCACTTTGATGTTGTAAAACTTAACCTCTTCCCAGGCAGTCAGCTTCTCTCCCGTGATGATGCCTAAGCTACCTCATTTGCCGCGTGCTCTTTGACTAACTTACCCGCTTCGATCGTTTCAATGAGCCTTCTTCGGGTCTTCTTCCCATGTTGCGATAACCCCGGTGAGGCCTCTCGTAATTGTAATGATAGAGCCACTTGTCCAGGTCTTCCTGAAGCTCCTCGACCGAGGTATAGAACTTTTCCCTGTGGGTCTCCCCGCTGCTTAACTTGTCCGTCTAAGCCTCTCCCCACCCGTCATATCTCCTTAGCCCTTCAGAAAATCCGGATCCCGGTACGCCGGGTTGGGATAGGTATAAAAACCACGGCCGGTTTTTACTCCCAGCCAACCTTTGTCAACATACTCCTTTTTCAAGAATTCCGCGTTCTTGCGGCTCTGTTGGTTGTCGCGGTTAACATTCGATGATTCCGCAATGTGCAATGCGGTATCCAGGCCGACATCATCCAGCATGCCGAGGGGTCCGACGGGCATTTTCATGATCCCCATCCAGGCACGATCCACATCGTGCACCGACGCGACACCATTGGCGACCAGGGCAATCGCGGCAGCGTTCAGGGAACTGTACATAGCGTTGAAAATATACCCATGATTCTCCTTGCGGAGAACCATGGGTATCTGATTGATGGAGCGGGCGAAATCGCGGACCAGCGTTACAACTTCCGTCGCGGTTCCGGGATGGGGCATTATATCGGCCACATTCCCGACCCAGACAGGTTGGTGGAAATGAAACGCGAGGAATCGCTCAGGACGGCCGGTGGCTTCGGCGACAACCGACGGAACCAGCAGGGATGTATTGGTGGTGAAAATGGTCCGGCCTGGGCACAGCTCGTTGAATCGGGCAAGTACCTTCCTCTTCAGGGCAGGATCTTCCGGAATCGATTCGCTGAGCAGGTCCGCCTCCCGGGCCGCTTCCGCCTCGTCGGTCGTGGCTGCAATCCCGGCAAGGGCTTTTTCGGCAGCCCGCTTCTCCAGGTAGCCGCCGGTGACGAGATTGTCGGCATAGGCGGCCAGCCGCCGAAGAGAAAGTTCCAAGGCAGCTTCATCAATGTCGTAGAGAGTGACTTCGTAGCCGTGGGCCGCGCACTGGAAGGCGATCTGCCGGCCCATCGTCCCGCCGCCGACAATCAGCACTTTCCTGATATCTTTCAGTTCCATTGAATCGCTCCTTTCGTTTGGGGCAATGGCAATAGAAGAACTGCGTATGTCTAACGCTCTGGAAATTCGTTTGCCGAAAATCTCCCGGTTTTGGTCCCACGCTTATAGCCTGAAAATTTTAATCGTTCGGAGGCAGGGGGGCCATTTACATCATATTTATCAAGGGGCTCCTTAAGCGCCCACCCCGATTTTGGGCTGCCTTGGCATGGATGACCCTTATCACCCTTTTTCTCCTCATGCGAATGCAAATATGTAAAGGGCGTCTCCATCCCGCGTCCACATTGTCGTCTACGCTGGCCCAGGAAGTCCATTTTCTACCTTTGCCTAACTCTTGACGTCACCCGGAGCCAACTTTTTCGGCGATCGGGTTCACGCGCTTGTTGTACGGTCCTTTTCTCATAGCGATTTAGTGTACCGACACTTCTTCTTCGCATAATTAGAACAGCCGAGGAATTTTCTCCCGTACTTGCTCCGAACGACGAGGTATCCGCCACATCCTGGTTCTGGACATGGCTCTCCGGTCTGTTTTCCAGAAGGCATGTCTTCGTCCAGTTCAAGATTCCTGATGATTTCTTCAATAGTGGACTGACCTTCGAAGCGCCTCATGTGTTCTGCCGTGTCCTTGTGGCTTAATATGTTTAGACTGCCCTCCCAAGCAATGGTGTCATCAATAATTGCCACCTTCTGGTGCATGCTACGCCGCTCAATTACCATGACGCCAATACTGCGTAGTTGGTCAATTACGATGTCCGCCTGGTTTGCCATTTCCCCGGTCTGCTGGTTTCTTGGTCGAGTATAAACCCGGATGTCTATGCCCCTCTCTTTCATAACTCTGAAGTAATCCATGAAATTGCTGCTACGTCTCACTGAGAGAAAGGGGCTCAGAATAATAAGTCTCTGCTGACTTCGTATTACGTCTTGAAAAAACTGAGCCCAAAAGTTCTTTTCAGTATACATTTGGCCGAGATCAGGATTGTAGTGTCCCCCTGTAGATAGAAACGCCGTTGCCCACCTCTCAAAGTCACTTGTGAAGTAGCTGTCTACAAGACTTCCGGATGGTATCTGCTGCGCATTGCCGTAGAAATGGTGGATTATTCCAGACAGCACGGAATCACCATGCAAATCCGAAAGCAGGTGTTTAGTGTGTGCAACCAGGTAGAAACGATCCTTAGCTCGTGTGATTGCGACGTTCAACAAGAGCCTTGCATCGGAATCAGGTTTCGTGTCGTCGAGCATCGGCGCAACCTTTGTGCCTGATCCCTCAACCGTATCGAAGATAATAATCGGTTCCTCCCCGCCTTGAAACCGATGCACAGTGCTCGTCCGTATCCGATCTAGTATTCCCCAGTCTTTTGCGATCTTGTTTATCAGACGAGCCTGTGCTGCATAGGGAGCGATTATTCCGACTCGACCATCATGGATGTTAGAGATGATTTTCTTCGCGATTGTGCAGCAAAGCAAGGCGTTGTATAGGTTGAACCGCCCGCCCGTAGAAAGTCGACTGCACCAAGGATTCATTCCAGCTGTTTCAACCAGCACAAGCGATTGCGTTGCTATACCGTCATCTGGACTCCCGTTGTTCGTGGCCGGGGCATCTTTTAACATACCCTGATAGAAGAATTTGTTCGGAATAACAGAGATGTCGGGTGCCATACGGTATTGCGTGTCAAGGAGGGTAACGCGATCATCCCGAACGGCCTTTTTTACCTGGTCGATACCTAGAACAGAAAATATGCTTCGACCTAACCACTTTTGCGCCATGGCCTCCTGTGCTATGCATATGGGTGGTAATTGAAGGAAATCTCCAACAATCGTGACGTAGCCACGACATTTGCTAGCGGCCCAATAGAGATGCGGCAGCGGTGCCATGCTGGCCTCATCAAGAATGAGAACATCAAAAGGCGCATCCGGGAATTGTTTTGCGGTAAAAGTCTTTGTAAGTGTCGTCGCAATGAGCCTTGCTTCCGAGAGAATTTTCTTTGTGATTTCATCAAGCTCGTGATTTATTTCAGCAATTCTCGATAATATCGCAAGTATCTTCGCCTCTATTTCCTTCTTACTGGATTCGATTTCAGCCTCCGAAACCCCGGCAGCGGACAAAAGACGGTCGGCCAATACTTTCGCTTTCTTGACTTCAGCGTCTTTTGTGACCATCAATTCTTCCAGGATAACGAGGCGTTCTGTTATCTCTTTTAATAGCCTTTTCCTGGAATCTACTGTCACACTGGTCTGATCGATCTCCCGCTGAATTTTGCGAGGATCAAGGCCCTTAAAAAATCTCTTGATCGAGCCGGATGACTGAGCCTCGATCAGCCTTTCTCGGTTCTTTCTCTGCCGTGTCTCCAATTCTGACAGTTCGCGGGTGGTTGCAGAAAGCTTATCTGACAGCTGGGACAATTCAGATGAAAAGGCAGACAGTTCTGAGGACAGGGTTCTGACAGCATAAATAGCGTAGATTAAAGTTTCGTATTGAGCTAGCTTGGCATCAAACTCGGTTTTTTGTTCTTCAAGTTCGCGCTTTTCTTTCGATAGGGATTCACCGAGATGATTTGCGATCTTGTCCAACAACACTAAAGGATAATTTTCCAGTCTCTTAGAATGACTGGATTGCGGGATGCCGAGCCTTACCAGCTTACCATCTGTGTAAAACGAAGTGGCCTTTAGCTGTTCAGCAACGTCCTCCAATGCCTCATCAACGGCAGCGTTTGCATGGGAAACCAGAAGAACACGTCGCCCCGCATGAAGATGGGCTTCAATGGCTTGAGCAATAGCTTTGGTTTTGCCTGTTCCAGGGGGCCCCCAAATGACAGCCGTCTGAGAAAAGAAGGACGCTGTAATCGCTCTTTTTTGAGCCTCATTCGGAGGCCTTACGGAAACAGAACACTGCGGCCTGATCTCGTGCTTGCATCTGCCGCAAATCGGGCTTCGTGACGATATGTAGTTCGTCATTCTGTTCACGGTTCCGCAGTTTCCACATGGGACTAAATTCTCGAAGCCGGGTATTGCAGCGGTTTTCCCGCTTAAGAGAATCTCGCTGATAGCCGGGGCAGTGCCATCGTTCAATTCAGTAAATTTATTTTTGAGTAGCTCCAGCAGATACCACATATTGGTTTGAAGCTTAGCCTCCGCAATATGCTGACCGCAGAACTGTTCAATTCCGATTTCCACTTCCAGGCCTTGCGTCAACAGGACTTGCGCCGAATAGCGCTTGCCGCGAATGTCGATCTCGGCAGGCGAATCATCCAAAACGGCCAAGAAGTTCTCCAGGTTGAATACATATATGAAAAGGCCCGAAACCCTGCGTAGAAAGCAGCCGTTGAATACCTTGACAATACTGCCTCCCTTGCCTTTCTTGATAGCGGTGATTTCCTGGTCAAGGGCTATGATAAACTCGTTGATAATGGTTGAAGGCATTTTCAGATTTCCATGTCATATGCCATTTCGTTCGCACAACGGCAGGGGTGAAGCGCGGCGGCTTTTGACCGTCGCCGCGATCCAATTGTTAACAACTGTTTTCAATTGTCTGTTGGTCACGGTAAATGAATGGCCTTTAGAACCCGGTATGTTTCACGATCCAATCTCTCAAATATTGCGGTATTAGTTTCTGCGCAATAGCAGGCTCCTTTATTCGTGTGGTTTTTGCAATGGTCTGATGGGTAGAGCCAATCTTCCATTTCGCGAAGTTCAGGGAACCTGCGGAGAAGCATCTCTATAATTTCCTTTTTCATCAAAACTCGGCCTTCGCAAAGCATCATGGCATCTGCAAATTGGTTATGGAATTTGGTCGCGAATTCTCTCCACCCCATATCCGTTACTCCTTTGGAGCATTGGTATCGCTCATTAGGCTAACATTAAAACTCATCTACATGCCGCGACCCTCCACATTTCCGTGCAGATGTTAGCCGGGGGCATGGGGAATGTCAAGGTGATTTTTGGAAAATTCTTAAATGATTTCAAGCCAGAATGTGCTTACAGTGGGCAGATGGGATAACAGAACGCTGAAATAGTCCTGGCCCGTTGCCTCATAAAAATTGTTACCGAAGGATAGGCTGATCGCGGTAAAGATGTCCTTTCTTTTTAATACGAGATTCGCTTATAATTCGGTGCCTGACGGTTGATGTCTTTTGACGAAAGGATTCCCGATGGATTACGTCCCGCATACGCCTGCCGATGAAGAGGCCATGCTGCAGACGATCGGCGTCGGGTCGGTCGAAGACCTTTTCGCGGACATCCCGGAGCGCTACAGGCTGAAAAGACTCCTCGACCTGCCGCAGCCCATTTCCGAGCAAGAACTCTCCGCCCTGATGAGGGAGCTCGGCTCTGAGAACAAGGTCCCCGAGATA
>ERZ795052.5805-NODE-5805-length-11768-cov-5.218817_pt1 | contig 11768 bp, 12 predicted proteins | sample MGYA00375136_ERZ795052 | MGnify/ENA primary metagenome ERZ795052 (study PRJEB30181, sample SAMN05720156) | activated sludge metagenome | isolation source: Anaerobic digester | place: Japan | collected 2015-05-26 ... | reverse complement strand
CGGCGTCCCCGCGCGCGACGATTTTTTGTCATGCGCGCAATAATTGGGCGCGATGATACACCGCCGGCGCGGGGTCAGTCTACGGGCCAGAAGCGCCACGCCATGACCAGGGCGCTGGCCCAGCAGGCGGCGGCGGCGAGGTAGAGGCCGAGCTGCAGGCGCAGGTCTGGCGGGGCGGGGGCGGCGCTGGCGGCGAGCAAGAGGCCGAGAAAGACCAGGCCGGCCACGACGCCGGCGCGGGCGACGTTGCGGTCGAGGGCGGCGTAGGTGGTGTTGACGTTGACGGTCCCGGCCGTGGGCTTGTCCACCTTGGGCGACTGGCTGGACGATTCGGCGCCGGTGTCCACGTTGCCGGCGCTGGCGCCTTTGGCCAGGTTGACTTTGCCGCCTTCGGCCTTGGAGCCAGGGGCGGCGCAGGATACGACAAGGCACAGCGCCAGGCCAATGCAGTAGCACAGCGCCACCGAAAACCATGCGCGGGGGCTGGATGTCATGGCCGTCTCCTTGCGTGTTCCGTGGTTGCGTTGCGACCCGGCCAGGGGCGGTATGTTTGGCCATGCCGCCCAGCCGTCCATGACCGCGCCAAAGCCCCAAGACCCCAAACCCAAGAACCCGGCCTCATGGCAAGCCCTCCCAAGGGAAGAACGGGGCGTCGCTGGATGGCGTGGACGCGGGTTCCGGGGTCACGCCGCGATCCGGCCGGGGGCCAGCTTGCGCAACCTGTTCCCGTGGCTGGCGTTCGGCGGGCATGGGCTTGCGTCCAATGCCCCAGCAGTCGTTTTCCACGCGATAGGCGCTCATGCAGATCAGGCCGGCGCTTTCCATAAGGGCTTTCATGCCGTCGGGCAGGATGCGCCAGCAGTCAATGGGGTGGGGGTGGTAATGCCAGTTCCACGGCGCCGTCCAAAACGCCCAACCACCGGGATTGAGCATCCGGGCCATTTCCTGCGCCAGCAGCCAGGGATGGCGCACGTGCTCAAGGCACTGGCCGGAGATCACCACGTCGTACAGCCCGGCTTCCTCGCGGATGCGATACTCGCCGAGCTGGACCAGGTCCACGTTGTCGCCTGGTTCAAGATCGCAGCCGGTGTACGTCCACGCCGCGGGCATGAGGCCGCGGTAGGTGGGCGCCTTTGATTGAACGCGACGGCTGCCGACGTCAAGGACGGCCAGGGGCGTGTCGAAGGCGCGGCCCAGGTGTTCGGCCAGGACGCGGCGCATTTCGTCATAGCTGGCCTGGTGCATCACACCCACCTTTCAGGCGTGTCGAAATGACGGGGCTGGATGTCCCAGTGGCAGCAAACCTGCCAGCCGAGCAGGCGGGCGTGTTTCATCAGGCTCCACTCGTGGCCTGCGCCGCCGCTGCCGTCGCTGTTGGGCGTGGCGGAAAAGCGGAACCCGCGCAGGATGCTGGCGCGGATGAGGGTGAGGCCGAGGCTGACGCTGTCCACGGCTTCGACGCCCGCGCGACGCAGCTGCGCGCCACGATCCAAGCGCCAGGGGTCCAGGCTGGCGCAGAGGTAGACCATGACGTGGCGGCTCTGACGCGAGCGAATGGGACAGCCGAGGACGCCGATTTCGGGAACAGCTTGGGCGGCGTCGAGCAGTTGGCGGAGGATAGTCGGTTCCCCCTCGTCGGTGCTGCCCACGGGCTGTCCTTTTCCGTGTGGCGCTGTTCCGGGGACACGTTGCGATCCCGCCGGGGGCGGGCTTCCGCAACATGTCCCCGCGCGCCGGCCTTCCCCGCGCGCCGGAACTTCCACGTCCGGTTCCACGGAGAGAACCCAATCCGTGTCAGCGGGCACGGCGTCGAGCATGGCGTTCTTGAGCCGGGCCACATGGCCGGAGACGGCCACGGCGCCGTCGCGCTGGCGGTCCACATGGGTGGTATCGCGCAGGAAGGAGCGGCGGCGCAGCAGGCGGGACTCGCTGCTGGCAAGCGCTGTCAATGACTCCCACAGTCCGCCTTCTTCCGGACCGCTGTTGTCCATGACCACCACGTCAAGCTCGATGCGCTCGCCCACGGAAAGCAGGTTGTAGAAGGAGTTGTAGAACAGGCTGCCCAGCCACGGACGGCCAGGGCCAAAGGCGGCCAGGACGCAGACGCGGGTTACTTGGGCTTTGGGGCTGTCGGGCTTGGGGCTTGGGAACGGATGGGCGGCAGGGCTATGGGGCTTGGGAGCGGCGGGAGCGGTAACGGCGGCAAGCGCCGCCCCATCTGGCGTGGTGACGGCGCAAGTACTCCTTGCGCGCGTGGCGCATGAGCCTTCGGTGGTGTTGGACACGGCTGCCTCCGTTTTGGGCCTGGCGGGTCACGCCTCGCGCTTGAGGAAAAACCACCACGCCGCGGCAAAAGCGGCCGCGCCAAACGCGACGCCAAGGTCAAAGCCGGCGCGCCGCCAAAAATAGGAGGGGTTCTCGGGCTTGGGGTCTTCGGGCTTGGGAACGGCGGCAACGGCCGGGTTCTGGGGCGCGGGGTCTTGGGGCTTGGAAACGGCGATAATCTGGGTCAGCAGGGCCTCAAGAACCGGGTCGCGGTAAAAGATGGGGTTGGCGGCGGAGCCCGGCGTTGCGGAGGCAGCAAGAGGGGCGGCAATGGCCTGGGCCGCGGGCTTGGCTGGCGCGCTGTCCTTAGGCGCGGCAGCGCAACCGGCCAACACCGCCGCCACCAGCAGCCCGACAATCCATTCCGTGCCGCGCCAGGTGAACCGCGCGTCCAGCTTGCGCAGCAGCCACCACAGCGCGCCCAGCGCGCCCGCTCCAACGGCGAACCCAATCAGGTACCAGAGCATCGCGACCTCCTTTCGAAAAAGCAGGGACACGGCAGACTGAAGGCCAAAGGCACGGCAATGGCAGAGTCATCCACGAAGAGCACGAAGATCACGAAGGACGGCGGAGACAAGCAGACAACGATAGACCGGCAAATGCCTTGAAGCTCGGGGACCTTGCTTCCGCAAGCCATCCCTCCCAAGGCCGCGCCTTGGCCGTTCTTCGTGCTCTTCGTGTCCTTCGTGGTCTGTTCGCGTTTCACTTGGACACGGCCTTATCAAAGAACTCCTCATCCGTTCTCACTTTGCGCTTGCGGAAGTTGTCGCGCATCTTCCAATAGCGGCGGCTGCGGTCGAGCTTGGCCCAGTCGGCGGCCACGTCGGGCCAGGCCTTGGCGAACAAGGGCAGCCAATGGCGCCGCCACGTCCGGTCGTCAAACAGAGTCCGGTGGGTAATGAAGCGGTTGAGCAGGGTGAGGCGCAGGGACGTGGAGTAGGGGAACTGCTTGCGGTAACGGTGGCGCACAACCGTCTCCGCGTCCGACTCGATGGCAATGCCCAGGAAGAACGCCTTCATGCTCAGGGCTTGCTCGTTGTAGCCCCAGCCTTGGTTCTCTACCCAGCCGTCCAGCCGGCCCCACAACGGCCTGGGGATGGCGTAGCATGCGCCGTGCAGGCCCAGGATGGGGGCGAAGCGCTGGCCGCGGTCCGGCCGGCGCACGATGTGGGCCATGCGGTAGGCCGGGCTGTCCTTGTCGGGCACGATGCGCGCGCCATAGCAGGTCGTGTCGTGCTCGCCGTCCAGGGGTTTGACCGCCGCGTTGAGGATGACGCCGCGCTGATACGCGGCCAGGGCGAAGTCGCGCAGGCTGCTTTCGGCGCGCATGTGAGCGTCGGCGAAAAGGATGACATGGCCCGTGGCGGCCCGGCCGCCGATGTTGCGGCACAGCGCGCAGCCCAGGGGCGTCTTGTTGCGGATCACGCGAACGGCGGGGTTCTGGGGCTTGGGGTCTTGGGGCTTGGGAACGGCCGCGCCTTCGGCGCCGAGAACCCGAAGCCCCAAGTCCGAGAACCCCTTTTTGCCGCACGACCCGTCCCGGCTGGCGTCGTCCACCACGATCACCTCGTCCACGCCAGCGGCCAGAAAGCTGGCGGCCGTAGCGGCCACGTCCGCGCCCTCGTCGCGCGCGGGCAACACGGCGGAAACGACAAACGACGACGGCAACCGCTTATCTCCGCTCATCGGCGCTGATGGAACGGCAACGGCTGGGCCACGTTCGGAACCCATAAGCGTAGATGAGCGTGGATAAGTGGTTTCGCCGTTGCCGTCTGGTTTGGTCTCGACAATCCGGGCCTTGGGGCTGGCCAGGACGGATTCCTCGCGCAGGGGGCAGCGCAAGCACGACATGGCCAGCACGTCCGCGCCCGTCTTGGCGCACCAATACTCCTCCTCGACGCGCTGGCCGCCGCAGCAGCCACGCAGCGTGGCGAAGGTCACCGGGCCGCGAAACACGCAAGGCGGAACCTTCCATGCCCGCACGCCGTTGCGGCCGTCCTTGCCGCGGGGCCGCACCCACTCATACTGCTCCATCGCCTTGGCGCGGCTGGCCTCGAAAGCGGCTTCGGCGGCCGGATTGGACGCCCACGGAGCGAAGCGGCATGTCGCGGCGCACCTTTCCGAGTCCGCCTCGCCATGCTTGGCGCAGGCAAATGTCTCCAAACTGCGTTGATCCTGGCCACACGGCTCCAACGTCGCATAGATCACGGCGCCGCGATGGGGGCACGGCGGCAGTCTCATGCCGAACACGCCCCATCGGCCGTTGCCATCACGCGGCCGCAACCACTCGACAAGATCGGGGCGCTGTTCAAGACAAGGCGAATGAAAGTTTGTCATGACCCACACTCCCAGCCGGTAATCGTGATATAGCCGGGCGACTGGCCAGCGCACTTGTCATACACGACGCAACCGCCGACCCGTGGGCAAATCCATTGCCAGGCGTCATACTCGTCCGTCACTCCAGCGGCCATGACCTGCTCGCTATAGGCGAGGGCGACGATGATCCAGCCAGCGCCGCTGTCATAGCGATACACCCTTTCACCGTACATGTTGTCCCCGACATAGCTGCAGGTGTAGGAGCCGTTGCCGATGGGACTGCACGCGGGCGCCTTCGTAACCGTGACGCGCAACGCCGTGGATTCGGTGATGGAGCAGGACGGCGTGGGCGTTGGCGTTGGCGTGGGCGTGCCTGTGCCGGCAGGCGTTGGCGTTGACGTGCCTGTTCCCGTGGGCGTCGGTGTCGGCGTAGGCGTAGGCGTTGGGAAGCTGGACCCAGTAGGCATGGGCGTGGGCGTGGGCGGTCCCTGAGTAGGAGCGGGAGTCGGTGTCGGAAAACTGGACCCCGTAGGCATGGGCGTGGGCGTGGGCGGGACTTCCGTTGGCGTGGGCGTGGGCGGCGGCGGCGTAGGCGTGGGCGTTGGCGTGGGCGTGCCCGTGCCCGTGGGCGTGGGCGTTGGCGTGCCTGTTCCCGTGGGCGTGGGCGTGCCTGTTGGCGCGGGCGACGGCGTGGGCGTAGAAGGTCCGGGCGTTGGCGTAGCTGAGCCAGAACCCGAAGGACCGGGCGTTGGTGTTGGACCCGTGGTCGGCGTAGGCGTTGGCGTGGACGTAGGCGTTGGCGTCGGCGTTGGGGTCGGAGTCTGCGTTGGCGTGGGCGTGGGCGGTCCCTGAGTAGGAGCGGGAGTCGGTGTCGGAAAACTGGACCCCGTAGGCATGGGCGTGGGCGTGGGCGGGACTTCCGTTGGCGTGGGCGTGGGCGGCGGCGGCGTAGGCGTGGGCGTTGGCGTGGGCGTGCCCGTGCCCGTGGGCGTGGGCGTTGGCGTGCCTGTTCCCGTGGGCGTGGGCGTGCCTGTTGGCGCGGGCGACGGCGTGGGCGTAGAAGGTCCGGGCGTTGGCGTAGCTGAGCCAGAACCCGAAGGACCGGGCGTTGGTGTTGGACCCGTGGTCGGCGTAGGCGTTGGCGTGGACGTAGGCGTTGGCGTCGGCGTTGGGGTCGGAGTCTGCGTTGGCGTGGGCGTGGACGTAGGCGTGCCCGTGCCCGTGGGCGTGGGCGTTGACGTGCCTGTTCCCGTGGGCGTAGGCGTGCTGGTCCCAGTGCCCGTAGGCGTGGGCGTACTGGTCCCCGTGCCGGTTGGCGTGGGCGCGCCCGTGCCCGTGGGGGTGGGAGTGCTTGTTGGCGTGGGAGTGGGGGTCGAGCCCGGCGTGGCCGGAGGCTCACGGTAGGGTTGGTTGCGCTCCCATGTCAACGACGGCGGCGGGTCGAACGCCGTCTCCGCTTCCGACGCGGGCAGGGGGTCTTCGTAGGACGGATCAGGCCAGGGGAAGCTCGGGTCGTCGAACGCGGCGCGCGGCGCCACGATCTCCACGCCGATGACCGCGGGCCGCGATCCGGCGCCGGGTCTGTGGCGCACGGCCGCCACCCAGCCGCGCGTGGCCGAAGGCAGCAGGCCCAGGTCCAGCTCGGCGATGTCGCCCACCTCCAAGGCGAGGGCGCCAAGGAAAGCGTGCGCGGACACGACGTCGTGGACGTGGCGCGCCATGTACACGCGCCAGGCCAGCATCCACTGAACCGGGTTGCGGTGGCCGAAGATCCACGCGGCCGTCTCCTGCCGGCGCAGGCCGTCCTGGGCCACGCGCGCCGCGTCGCGGACCACCTCGAAGCGCGACTCCGCCACCAGCGCGCCGCTCTGCCAGCGCTGGAAGCGATAGGCGCCGCGGGCCTCGTTGACCAGGTCTCTGGCGTCGGTGGAGCTGAGGCGCAGACTGCCCGCGCGCGCGTCCGAAAGGTCCAGCGCCGCCGCCGGCGCGCCGCTCAGGTCGTGATGGCGGACCACGAGGCGCATCTTGCCGCCGCTCCAGTCCACGGCCAGGCCGGCCTGGGCCGCGATCTCGTTGAGCGCGGCGGCGAGCGTCTTCTGCGACGTGACGGCAAAGGCCGCGCGCAGGGCGTCGCGGGCTTCGGCCGCGGCGGTCACGGACGCGGCGTCAATGTCCGCGCTGGCCACGCCGCCGCTCAACGCCACGTGCTCGATGAGCCGCGCCGGGTTCTCGATAAGCCCGCCGCCATCGGCCGGGCCGCGCACGTCCGCGATGACCTGGTCCGTCAGCGCCTTGCCCACGAGCTGCGTGCTGAGCAGCCGCGGCGGCCAGCGGAAAGCGACCGTGGTCACCCCGCGTCCCAGCCCCGCGAAGCGCGTGTCGTTGAGGTTCACGCTGTACGCGGCCGCGGGGAGCAGATAGGGCTGGCCGCCGCCGGCGGGCACGGCGTACACGCGCTCGACGCTGGACGACGGCCGGTCGTTGACCACGTACACGGTCTCGTCCGCGGCCAGGATCACCGCGTCGCCGCGGTCGTGGCTCTCAGGGCTCGAGGTGATGGCGCAGTCGTAGATGTCGTCCGCGTTCTCCTCCGGCGGCAGCCACGACGCGAAGCTGGTTCGCGTGACGTAGGAGGGGATGAACTCCATCCACGGCTCGGACGCGGAGAAGGGCTGCTCGACGACGACAATGCCCTCGCCTTCGCCCGTGCGCTCGTGGGTCAGGATGCGGCGGTGCTGCGCCGGGCCGATAGGGGCCGCGTCCGGGTACGCGCGCACGGTCAAGCGCAGAGCCGCGCCCGCGTGATAGCCCGTGGGCGCGCCGGTGAAGACCTTGAACCGGTCGAACGGGCCAAAGGGCGCGCAACCCGGCAGGCCGCGGTCCGGGTCCGGCGCGGCGCGGAGCGTGGTGTTCTCGAACACGATGGGCCGCTGGACGCACGTGAAAACATTGCCCGTGAAATAGCCCTCCACCAGTTCGCCGCCCACCCACACCCGAATGGGCGATGCGGCGCTGGAGGCCGGAAAGGCGGATGCGTCCTTGACGGTGAAGGACGTGTCCGCGTAGTCGAAGCGCGCGGTCAGGACCGTGGCCGGGCCGAAGCCTTGGACCGGCGCGGCCTCCACGCCCTGGGCATAGCCGTAGACCATGGGCAGGCACTTGCCCGCCGCGTCCTCCGAGGCGCCCGGCAGCGCGCCGGGCTGGACGTTCAGCAGCAAGTCGCCGTTGTAGCAGGCGTCGAGCCCCTGCGCCATCAGCCGCAGCCGGCCCGTGGCCCCGTCCCACGCCGGCGGCAGACACAAGGCCCCGCCAAAGACCCGAACCCATTCGTCAACGGACGAGCCCGGCCACGCGCAAAACAGGGAAACGCGCGCGCGCAGCGCCCCGGACGCCCGCACAAGGGCCCGGACCTCGCCGCCGGGATCGGTAAGCTCAAAGGTCCACGACGACGTCTTGCCCAGTTCGCTGACGGCCTCGCCCCACGACGCCACGCGGCCGGCCATGACGACGCCGCTCGCGACGCGGTCCGCGCACGAGTACCACAGCGTCCCGGCGGCGCCGCCCCATTCGATCTTCACGGCGTGGAAGACCGTGGCGCGGTCTTGGGCGGCCAGGCTTTGAGCCGCAAAAGAGAGGGTTCGCATGGGAGCTCCGGGGGAAAATGGACAAGCCGGGCGCGTCGGAAAACTGCGGCAGGTCCGGCGGGACGGGGGGGTGGGAGAAGGGGAGGGGCGCGGGCTCAGCGCGCGCCCTGGCTGGCCAGCAACAGCGACACCTGGCGCACGGCCTCGAGAAAGCCCAGTCCCGCGCGTTCCTGAATGAGGCGGTCGAGCGGCGCGATGAGCTTCAGCGCGGCCTTTTCCGGGTCCTCGATGTCCGTCTTGAGCGTGGTGTTTTGCGTAATGTTATTGGTGACGCTGGCCTGAATGGCGCCGGGCGAAGCGGGCCCGGCCGGCGCCGCGTCCGCGCCGGCGCACAGCGCGCCGGGCGCCAGCGACAAGCCCATCCGGTCCGCGTCCGGCAGCAGCGGCGCCGCGGCGGCCGCGTCCGCGCTCGTCTCTTCGGCGGCGCCGGCGGACAGGCAAAGGCCCGCGGCGCCGAGCGCCTGCGCCGCGCCCAGCAGCGCCTCCGCGGCGGCGTTCAGGCCGGGCGCCGCGTCTTGACCGGCGGGGCTGAGGGACGCGGCCGCGCCGGCGTCGGCCAGGCCGCCCTCGGCCGGAGCAGCCGGCGCCTCCGGCGCCAGCCCGGCTTGCGCGGCCACGCTGTCCATCAAACGCGCCGCTTCGGCGGCGGCCGCCGCCAGTCCCGTGGTGTCGCCGGTAAAAGAGACGGACAGCTCTTGGAAGACGGAGGAGTTCATGGGGGTCCTCGGGGAAGAGAGGGAGCGAGCCTGCCGGATACGTCCGGCGGGTCCAACGAGCCGGACAGGTCAGAAGCGGCGGAAAGGGGGCGCCTGCTACAACCCCAGCAGCGATGACGTGACCAGCTCGACCTCCACGTCCCAGCGGCTCGACAGGCCAGCCGCTTGGAACTTGAGCAGCGGCTCCGCGAAGCGCGCCGTCACCGACCCGCCCGCGTGGTCGGTCAGCGTGAAGGTCTCCATCACGCCGTTGACGCCGGGAGGCGTGTCGGCCGGCCCGTTGTGGAAGAACGCGGCCAGGCTGGCCTTCGTGGCGGAGTCGACGTCGCGAAACGCCAGCCGCGCGCGAAAGGTGGAAAGCGCCTGGTCAAAGGCGCTGGGCTGGCCCGCGGCGGTGAAGTCGAGCGACTGGGACTTGTTCTCCCAGACCTCGATGCGCGCGGGCACGTCGAGCGTCACCGTCACGCCGCCGGCGGCAAAGGTCCAGACGTTGGGCATGGGCTACTCCTTGGCGCGGCGCAATCCGGCTTGAAGGGCGCGGACGTGGCGTTTGAGCGCGGGGTCGCTGACGAGGCGGTCGGGCGTGTCTATGGCCGGCGCCAGGCCCGCCAGGCTCTCCTGCGCGCCGGCCAGCCACGCCGCGCGGCGGGCCGGGCTGGCCCATGGCCACGCCGCCGCGGCGCGCGCCTCCATGGCGTTTTGAATCTCGCGCCGCCGCAACAGCCGCGCCAGCCGCAGCAGCGACACCACCGGCAGCCTCAGGACGGCCGGCTCGGTCCACCCGTAGTGGCGGGCGAAGAGGTCGAGGAGCTGTTCCCATCCGTCCCTTGCGCCGCGGCGCGCGCTTGGCCGGCGGCTGGCGCAAGGAGGACGAAAAAACGGTCCAGCTCCTCGAAGATCTCGGGCAAAGGGTTCACGTCAAGAGCGGCTTGCAGCAGGCGCCGCGCGTCCTCGGGCGCCAGCGCGTCCAAGTCCGGCGCCGGCGACACCGCGTGGCGAAGCGCCACCTCGACGAGCCCCGAGGTCAACAGCGCGGCCGCGGCCTGGCGGTCGTTCGTGGCCGCGCAAAGAGCGGCGCGCAGCCCAGGACGGCCCGCCAGCGCCGCGGCCACGGCAAAGTAGCCGCGCGTGGAAAGCTTGCTCACGCGGTAAGCCCGGTTGCTGATCTGAAGAATGGCTTCGGCGGCTGGCATGGCAGACCTCGCTTGGAAAAGAGCGCCGGACGCGTCGGACAGGTCCGGCAAGCCAGACGGACAGGGAGGAGGGCCGCGCTCGCGCTTTCACGCGCCCAGGCGGATGTACCCGATCTTTTTGCCGTCGGCCTTGGTATCGTCCACGATGGACTCGAACGTCACCTGGAACGCCCGCTCGCGCTCCACGGTCCAGCCCACGGGCGCGCACGACGTCACCACCGCTTTGTAGATCACAAGGTCTTCGTCCGCGCTGCCGGCCGCGTCCCTGTCCACGGGCCGCACGCGCAGCTCCTTGGCGTGGTCGCTCATCTTGCCGCCGGGCACGCGGCCGAAGTAGCGCGTGGAGCCCGACGTGGCGCCTTCGGGCAGCACCTCCGCCAGCACCGCGATGGAGTTCTCGGCCAGCGTGGCCTTCACCGTATGCTTTTCGCCCGTGTGGATGAAATCCACGCTGGCGTCGCCGTAGCGCGCGGTGTGGCGGCTGCGCGACAGCGTCTCCGGCGTCCACTCCACCTCGTCGAGCGTGACGCCAAGGCAGGCCCCGCCGAAGTAGATCACGGCCGGGCCGGTTCTCATGTTCGCGTGCGTGAAAGTTCCAGGCATGACAGCGGGCTCCTTTCCAAGAGCGGTAAAAATGAGGAGACAGCGAAGCTCAGCGCGCGAGCAGCAGGACATCCCAATGCGTGGCCGTCACCAGCAGCGGGCCGGCCGTGGCCGGGTCGCGCTGGCCCAGGCTCGACTGTTCCGACTTGAGCAGGCGCAGCCGCGCGCATCGCCACGACGCGGTGGACAGCGTGTCGTGGCTGGCGTCCAGCAGCGCGCGCAGGGCCTCTTCGATGCGGTCGAGCGCCTCGGGATCCGGCCCGGCCGCTTCGATGACCAGGCGCAGCGCGCGCGCGCCGGCCGGCGCGGGCTGGCGCGGGTACTCGGTGTCGTAGTGAAAGAGCAGCGCCGGATACGCCACGCTGGCCGGCGGCCGGCGGTAGTAGATGGCCGAGGCCGACGACAGCAGCGCGGTCAGCCCCGCGTCCGCGGACAGCGCGGCCGCCAGCCGCTTCTTGAACGAATCGTGATGCGAGGTCATGGTCGCTCCTTGGCAGCCTGTTGAAGATGTCGCGTCTGTTCCGGGGACACGTTGCGATCCCGCCGTGGGCGGGCCGAGGCCCCATGTCCCCGCCGGCGCGGTGTCCTTTTCAACGGGACGTTAGCGAGATTACCGCCGCAGCGCGGCCGATACGGCGCCGGCCAGCGCGCTCTTGATCGCGGCCAGCCTGCGCCGAAACGCCACGCGCAGCCACGGCATGAGCTGGCCCGCCTGGCCGCGCGCGACAAGCGCGGGCCACGCGCGCCGAGGCTGCTCCACGCTTCCCACGCGGATGGGCCGGACCCACGCCGCAAAGCGCGGCGGCCCCTGGCCGCTGGCCAGCCGCAGCGCCCCGGCGCGCCGCGGCGCAATGACCGGCCCCGCGCCAGGCGCAACCGCGTTGGGCGTGTTGCCCGCCTCGGTCCACCGCGCCTGAGGCAGGTCGGAAGAGCGTCGTGTAGGGAAAGAGTGTTCGCTGTTGTGTAGATCT
>ERZ795052.5799-NODE-5799-length-11775-cov-5.491126_pt1 | contig 11775 bp, 11 predicted proteins | sample MGYA00375136_ERZ795052 | MGnify/ENA primary metagenome ERZ795052 (study PRJEB30181, sample SAMN05720156) | activated sludge metagenome | isolation source: Anaerobic digester | place: Japan | collected 2015-05-26 ... | reverse complement strand
CGTACCGAGACCCGTCTTTGTGAAAGTTGCGGAAGTGGCGCCGCCCGCCGCCGTGAAATTTTGGTCGAGTGTCACATCGAAGTGCTTCGAGTCGAGCGTGAAACCGCGCGCGCCGAGCGTCGCCACACAGCCGCTCATGAACGGGACCGGCGGCTTGGAGGTACCGGAGACGGCGAGCGTGCCGCCATCCGCCGTAAATGTCATGGTCTGCGAACCGTCCGTCGGCGAGCCGCCGTACACGGCGCGCACAGCGAGCAGCGCGTTGGAAGAGAGCGAGACGGAGGTGTTGCCCGCCACCGCGCTCTTGTTCGTGAGGGCCGATCCCGTGCCGCCGAGCAGCTGCGCGTTGCCGGAGAGGATCAGTTCCCCGCGCGAGGTGCCGCCCATCGTCATTTCGATCGAGGACAGATTGCCAAGCGTAACCACGGCATCGTCCGTCGCCTCAAAGCGGGCATAGGCGTCATCCGTGTTGGGTGCCAGGCACATCCAGTTGCCGATGACGGGACTCACGGAAAGCGTGGCGCGGTCCTTGAGCGTCACGTAGGCGCGCGCCTGTTTCGCGTTCCCCATGTAAAGCACACCGCCGCAGACAACCGCGGCGTCGTCCTGCGCCACGAGATGCCCCACGGCATTCGAGGACGCGCCTATATAGAAGCTAGACGCACCGTCGAAAAGACCGTGGCCCGTCACCGTCACCATACCGGTGGAGCACTGCGTGTTACCGAAATAGACGGTATTATGCGAATAGAAGGATGCGTTTTCACGGATGTCGACACGCCCCTCGTTGCGCGCGTTCACAACGCTCGTATTGCCCGCACCGAGCATGACGCCGTTCGTGACCTCCATACGCGCCGTGCAGGTGAGGTCCAGCAATCCGACCGACAGACCGGCGGACCGGTTCCCGAGGTAAAGCCCGCCCCGCGAAACGACCACTGCGTCATTCGTGACATGCAGCCAGGTGCGTCCGGCGTTTGAATTGCCATCCTTGAGATAGATGCCGTTAAGCGAGTGGCGTCCACCCAAAAACGTGGTGTGCGTGACGGCATTCGCGCGCTGCTGGATTTCGGCAGAGCCGCTGAGCGTCGCTTCCGGATGGATGGTGAAGTGCACCTCGCCGCCGTTTGAACCGAGGTAGAGCGCCTTGGCTATGTCGAGCGTTCCGCTCCAGAGATCGAATTCCTGCTTCGTCGCACCCGTCGATTTCCAAGTGAAGAGGGCGTCGTCAAAGCGCCAGACGCGGGCTGTGTTCGGCACCGTAGAGAGGCCTTCGAAATTAAAGATGTGTGTGCCCGTGAAATTCTGGGAGAACGGCACACCCCACCAGGTGTTGGTGGCTCTCAAGCCCTTCTTTTCCCAGTAGGTGCCGCGCGTGTCGAGCGTGAGCGTGTGCGTACCATTGCCCGTGCCGAGAAAGACCGTGCCGGAGTTCTCGACGAGACCCTCCGGCGGAACCTTAATCGTCACGTCGTTCGCCTGAAAGCTGATGCAACCGTATTTTCCGTCGATGCCGTTTGCCGGCAACTCGCCATCCCAGTTTGCGGCATCATTGTAAAAGCCCTCCGTCACGGAGTCACGCCACATCACGCGGTGAGCCGGGTCCAGACCCGCGAGAGCCGCAGAACATATCATGCACACGCATGCGAAAACCATCGTCTTCTTCATGTCCAGTTCCTTTCTTACTTTTCTTACTTCGAGCGCTTACGTGCTTACTATTGTACGCGTCTTTGTGCCCACCGTCAACGCTGGCGCCATTTTATTCTTACTTCAAAGTCAAGTTCCCGTCCTCTGAAATCCGATGACGTCGGTTGAAATCGATACCGCCCCAGACTCATCGTATCCGTGCGGCGATACGCTCATAAGCGCACGAACCGATTACCAAAACGGCCTTGACCTTGCGCCAGAAGGGTGTTACCATTTTTACAAATGGGTAATACCGTTCGGAGGAGGCCATGATAACGGTCACGCTTAAGATGCCTCAGTCGCTTGTGAACAAGCTGGGCGTCATCGCTGAGAAGCACCAGACGTCGCGCTCGGAACTGATCCGAGCAGCCGTGCTAAAGTATATCGATGCAGACCAGTCAAAGGCCGCTGAACCGTCAGCCTACGATTGTGTCAGGGAGTTTTCCGGCACTGTAGAAGGGCCGTGCGACCTGTCGTCTCACGCCCGCCACATGGAAGGATACGGGAAATGAGGCCGCCGGTCATCATCGATGCCGGTCCCCTCGTGGCGCTCATCAATGCCCGCGACACTTATCATGCGTGGACCGTAGAACAGCTCAAGCAGGCATCGGGGCCGCTGCTCACCTGCGAGGCCGCGCTTTCCGAAGCCATCTTTCTTCTGCGTACAACATCCGGAGGTGTCTCGCAAATAGGAGGGATGCTGAGATCCGGCGGACTCAAGTGCGACTTCTGCCTGAACAACGAAATCGTGCCCGTGTGTGACCTCCTTCGGAAGTATGCCGACGTCCCCATGTCGCTGGCGGATGCCTGCCTCGTCAGAATGTCGGAGCTTTTTCCGAAGCATCGGGTTATGTCCCTTGACAGCGATTTCCACGTCTACCGCCGTAACCGGCGGCAGGTGATTCCACTTCTGACGCCGGAGTAACGAAGTAAACGTACTTCGGGCAGACGTTTCTGTTGATGGTAATGGACGGGCGCACTGCGGCTTAACCCTGAACGAACCGGAGATTACCCCTGTCGGAATCGGTGCGCCCGTGGCGCCGGCATTGCCGCGACAAGCGGTTTTTGTTAAGGTGCGGCTCGAATGGATAAGGAGTCTTATGTCTCTCTCATTTTGCGGCACGCTTTTGGATCCGGTCCAGAATACGGCATACGGAGCGCGCCTGACCGTCTCCGACACGGGCGTGATCGACACCATCACACCCGAGCCTGATCCGGACCCGGGGTTCATCATGCCCGGACTGGTGGACGCCCACGTGCATCTTGAAAGCTCGATGCTCACCCCAGCCGCCTTTGCGCGGGTCGCAGTGCGTCACGGCACCCTTGCCGCTGTGGTCGATCCGCACGAGATCGCCAATGTGCTGGGTGAGGCGGGAGTGGAACTCATGCTGCGCCTGACGAAACAGACGCCCTTTGTTTTTGGTTTCGGCGTACCCTCCTGCGTACCGGCCACACCCTTTGAAACCGCGGGCGCGACACTGGATTCCGATGCCGTCACGCGGTTGCTCGGTCTGCCGGGCATCACCCATCTCTCGGAAATGATGAATGTGCCGGGTGTGCTCAACGAGGATCCTGAGGTGCGCGCCAAATTGGATGCGGCCCGGGCCCGAGGCCTGCCGATCGACGGGCATGCGCCGGGGCTCACCGGCGAGGCGATGCGGACTTACGCCAACGCCGGCATCACCACGGACCACGAGAGCCTCTCTTTTGACGAAGCCCGGGAGAAGATCCGGGGCGGTATCCAACTTCAGATCCGCTACGGTTCCGCAACGCACCTTTTCGAACCGTTTCTGCCGCTCCTGACCCGCCATCCCGAACACTGCATGTTTTGCAGTGACGACAAGCATCCCGATGATCTGCTTCACGACCACATCAACACGATCGCGGCCAAGGCCTATACGAGAGGCATTCCGCTTCAGGCCATCCTGCAGGCGGCGTGCGTCAATCCGGTCCGGCACTATGGCCTGCCGCTCGGCTTGCTGCAACCGGGCCACACCGCCGATTTCATCATTGTGGATGACCTGAACACCTTTAAGCCCCGCGAAGTCTGGCTGCGGGGACGTTGCGTCGCCCGCGACGGCGTGTCGTTCCTGCCGAATGGTGAACCTGAGATCGCAAACCGTTTCGCCGCCTCCTTCGTTTCGGTTCCGGACCTGAGTTTCCCGCAACCGACCGGTCGGCGCGTGCGCGTGATCGGTGTGCGCGACGGTGAACTCGTGACCGACCTTCTGCAACTGGATCCTTTGCTCAACGCCGGCAAGGTGGTCTGCGATCCTGAGCGCGATCTGCTCAAGCTTGTGGTGTGCAACCGTTACGCGCCGGCGCGTCCTGCCGTGGGCCTGGTCCGGGGGTTTGGTCTGCAGCGGGGCGCGCTCGCCTCCAGCGTGGCCCACGACTCGCATCATCTCATCGCCGTGGGGGCCACAGACGCCGCGCTGGTCACGGCCCTCAACGAGGTGATCCACCGTCAGGGCGGTCTGGCCGTGGCCGATGACAACAGCAGAGTGCTCGCTGCCTTCTCCCTGCCTCTGGCCGGACTCATGTCCACAGACGACGCGGAAACCGTGGCGCGCTCCTATTCGGACTGTGACCGGCTCGCCAAGTTGCTCGGCACACGCCTGACCGCGCCGTTCATGACCCTGTCGTTTCTGGCCCTGCCGGTGATCCCCAAGCTCAAGCTAACCGACAAGGGGTTGTTTGACGGCGAAGCCCTCACGCATGTGCCGCTGTTCGTCTGAACCGAAAGCCGTTCAGGCGAACGGGCTCTCCTTCTTGACCAGCGACAGGATCCGCATGGTTTCGATCGCGACGTCCAGCGGCACGGGGTAGGGCTTGTTCTCCCGGATGGCCTGGTAGACATACTTCCAGATCAGCGACATGCCGCACTCCGCCTTGGGCTTGACAGGTACCGACGTCTCCAACCACTGCAGCGTCTCCGCTGTGCCGAAACTGCCTAACGGCGGCGTGCGCACGCTCGACCGGCGCCGGGCAAGCTTCTGTTTGGGATCCAGATAGCGCAAGGTGCCTTGTTCGGCATCGGGATAAAGGGTGAACGCCCCTTTTGTGCCGGTCACAATGAATTGCGGCATCTCGCCGATCCGCCCGCCGGACACTTCGAGGTCCACGGTCAGACCGGCCATGTTGCGCAGGATGATCCGCACATAATCCTCGGCATCGCCGACCGAAGCGACCCGCTTGAAATCGGACCACACCTTGATCGGCGGCGTCCTCAACAATTCCAGCGCCTGATCGAGAAACGCCGTGCCCCACGCGAGGGCCGCCCCGCCGCCGCAACGCTTCACCGTCTGCCAATCGTCACGGCGTTCGTACACGCCCCGTCGGATCTTGATGTCGTAGAGTTCGCCGAGCACGCCGGATTCGATCACCTCGCGCACCTGCATGAACGCCGGCTCAAACCGGTAGTTGTGGCGCACGAGGAGCCGGTTCGACGCCTTGATCGCCGCGGCGCGCAACACCAGCGCCTCATCGTAATCGCGGCAGAACGGACGCTCCATGTTCACCCACTTGTCAGTCTTCAGGGCCTGCATCCCATGCGCGGCATGCTCGTCGGATCGTGTGGCGATATCCACCAGCTCCACATCGGGATCAGCCAGCAGATCTTCATAACGCCGGTAGGTACGGCACTCGGGGATGCGTTCCACCGCCAGATCGCGCCGCTCTTTGACCGGATCGCAGACCGCGATGATTTTGAACAATTCCGGGTATTGCTCCAATTCGGGGACATGCATCTCCAAACCGGCCCGCCCCAGCCCGACAAGCCCGACCCGGATCGGGGGACGTGTTGTGCGAATCATACTTACTCCTCTCGCTAAGCGCATTACCGATCGAATACGGTAACCCGCTTTCCATATGGTCTTTTATCATAGCGATTTCCAGCCCGTCCGTCAAACAGCGTATCGATCCGCGTGTTTTCGGGATTGCGGGGAAGAGGCGCATACGATACAGTACACCTCCGTTGTGACCGGACATGGCCAACCGAGTTGTCCCCGGTCTTCAGGAGGCTTTCCGATGAGCGATTTGTGTCCCTGCGGCAGTGGCATCGAGTTCGAGTCCTGCTGTGAACCGTTCCTGCTCGAGCGTCAAAAACCGCTGACCGCCCAGGCTCTCATGCGTTCCCGTTACTGTGCCTACGCCATGGGGGATATCGACTATCTCTACCAGACCTCAGGGGCCAAGGTGCGCAAAGAATTTGATGCTGAAAGCAGTCGCAACTGGGCCAAAAACGCCAAGTGGACCGGCATGGAGATCGTGTCGCTGGAAGGTGGCGGGGAGAACGACGACACCGGCGTGGTGGAGTTCATCGCCCATTACTCCGTGAAGGAGACGGATTTCAACCATCACGAGCGGGCGGAATTCGGCCGGGTCGGGGGCGAATGGCGTTTTCTCGACGGCAAGATTTTCGGTCCCGACCCCGTGCGCCGTGACCATCCCAAGATCGGGCGCAACGATCCCTGCCCCTGCGGGAGCGGCAAGAAGTATAAAAAGTGTTCAGCCAAACCGTCGCATGACCCTTCAAGCTGTCCTCTTTGATCTCGACGGCACACTGGTCGATTCCGAACGTCTCTGGGCCGAGGCCATGCGGGATCTGCTCGTGGACCGGCAATGCCCTTGCGACACCGAAACCGTCCTCCGTATTGTCTACGGTCACTCGTGGATTGACATTTACCAGGCGTTGGTCACCCGTTTCCCGGTGCTGTCGGAGATTCCGCGGCATCGGCTGGCGGAGCATCTGCGCGTGTATTACGAACGCTTGCGCGGTCAGGGCGAGGGAGTCGTCATCCGTTCCTCCGTCACGCTCCTGAAACAACTGGCTCGCGACTATCCGGTGATCCTCGTCTCGGGTTCCCCGCGCCACGACTTGGAAGAGGCCGTGCGCCTGATGGAGATCGAGCGCGATGTGCGGTTTGTTCTGGGTGCCGAAGATTACGAGCCCGGAAAACCGTCGCCCGCCGGCTTCCTGCTCGGCGCGCGGCGTCTTGGCGTCCCGCCGGAACACTGTCTGGTTTTCGAGGATTCGCGCGTCGGCGTGCTGGCAGCCAAACGGGCCGGCATGCTCTGCGTGGCCCTCGCTCGCCCCGGATCGCACCCGCAAGAGCTTTCCGAAGCGGACTGGATTCTCGAAGATCTCGCCGCGTTCACCGTGGACGGTCTCCGCAAACGCCTCGCGCGTCCGAAATAAGCCGCGTCCGGGCTGCCTGCGGACGCGAATTTCCGTTTCTCTGATCTCCGTGCGCCAAACCGCGCTGCCGTCCCGTCAAAAAAACTGCAAAAATCACTGGTTTTGCGGTTGCATGCCCCGCACGCTTCTGATAAAGTGCGTCCGTTCTTTTGCAGCGGGTGTAGCTCAATTGGTAGAGCGCGACCTTGCCAAGGTCGAGGTTGTGGGTTCGAGACCCATCACTCGCTCCATGCTTTTTATGGGGGTGTAGCTCAGTTGGTAGAGCAAGTGACTCTTAATCACTGGGTCCACGGTTCGAGTCCGTGCACCCCTACCATAAACACCGGAAGGCTGGTCTGACGACCGGCCTTTTGTTTAGCGGAACCCCGCCAGCTTGTGCGTTTGGAGCGACAGACGCCATTTCCCGCTACGCCGGCCGCGGTTGAGTTCGCCCAACAGCCTCACCGTCTCCCCGATGTTGAACGTGCCGTCGCGCTCGCACGGCGAAAGGTAGTAACGCGGAGCCTCGATCCGGTTGCGCATCGCCATGCAGAAATCCCGTACCTCGCCGTCCACCACGATGCGGACCTCGTCCGCACGGCGCACCATACGCGCGTCATCGTAAAGCGGCGCGTACAGGGCTTTCGGCGACACCGTCAGATAATCCACGCGGCGCAGCACCTCCGCCGACGGCGCCAACACCCCGTTGGTCTCGGCACCGATCCAGAACCCGGCATCCCGGAAGCGCGTCAGGAGCCCCTCCAGCCCCGTTTGCAGAAACGGCTCGCCACCGGTCAGAATCACCGCGCGCGCGGAACATGCGGTCACCCGCGCCACCACCGTCTCCTCGTCCAGCGTTTCGAAAGTTTCGTGCCGGGTGTCGCACCACGGGCACTTCAGGTTACAGCCGCCGAAACGCAAAAACACGCTCTCCAGGCCGGTGTTGTACCCCTCGCCTTGCAGGGACTCGAAAATCTCCACCACCGGATAGCTCTGGCGCTCACACATACGCGGTCATCCCCTGCGGTATTCGGCACACGACTCCGGGGTCTCGTAGACCTTGACGGAGACCACGTTGACGCGCGTTGCCAGTTCATGGAAGAAATAACGGGCGAGATTCTCAGCGGTCGACCGGAACGGCAAGCCCACGCTCCGCATGCCGTGCTTGGCGATCACCGCCGCAATCTCGCACTCGCTTTCACTGGTCTCGTCGTAAAGGAAGGCATGATCAAAGCGATCCACAATCACATCACGAATCACCTGCTTGAGATCCTTGAAATCGATCACCATGTCTTCGCTGTCCGCGTCTTCGGCGACTTCCACGATCACGCGGTAAGTGTGGCCGTGCAGATTTTTGCACTGTCCCGCATGATGAGGCAGCACGTGCGCCGCATCAAACTGGCACTGCTTCGACACGGTCAGCATGATTACCCCCTAACTCCTTGCCGATCACTTCCATCATAAATCCTGTTAATCCTCACCCATGCGCCCGACGCGCCAGGTAGGCCTCATACCCGCGCTGCCGCAAGAGACACCCCGGGCATGTGCCGCATCCGCGTCCCACCACCCCGTTGTAACAGGTCAGCGTCTTTTCCGCCACCAACTCCAGAATCCCCAGCTTGTCTGCCAGTGCCCACGTCTCGGCTTTCGTCATATGCATCAGCGGCGTGATCACCCGGAACGGATACGCCATCGCCAGATTCAGCGTCTCATTGCACGATTTCACGAACACATCCCGGCAGTCAGGATATCCGCTGTAGTCCGTTTCGCCCACGCCGATGATAAGGTCCCGGATGTTGCGGCTCTTGGCGTAAATCGCCGCGACCAGCAGGAAGAGCATGTTGCGGCCGTCGACCACCGTGTTTGGGCACGCGCCTCCCTGCCCTGCCGCAATCGCCATATCGGAGTCCAGCAACGCGTTGGTGGTGACTTGCCGGTACCAGTCCAGAGCGAGGATCGGGTGGTCGGAGATGCGAAAGATCCGCGCGATTTCCTTGGCGACCTCCACCTCGCGGCTGTGTTTCTGCCCGTACTGGAAGGTGATGCAGGAAACGTTGCCCTCCCCGTAGTCGCGGATCGCCTGTGCCAGACAGGTCGTGCTGTCCTGCCCGCCCGAAAAAATCACCACTGCCTTATTTTTCCTCATCATAACCCTCATGGAAATCGTCATCCGAGAAACCACGCCCGGAACACATCGCCCTTCGTAGTCGGTTAGAGACAGAGGTCATGCGAGTCGAGTGCGTGTTTTGTGCGTACGCAGTCGGGAGCGCGGGCGTCCCCGCCCGCAGAGAGTTGAGCGTTGAAAGTTTTTTAACGCAGAGACGCGGAGACGCAGAGGTTTTTACGGGACGGCGTCGTGACTGCAAGCCTGAAAAAAAGTGTGTATCCGCGCACAGCGCGGAGGGAAAGCGGGGCCGCCACGCCGTGCACGGCACAACAATCTTGTCAATCACGTTAATCATGTCAAAAATTGTCAGCGACGAGTTGCGCCTTGATCCAGCAGAACAGGGAATCCCCGATCTGCAGATATCCCTCCCGCGACGGATGGACCCCATTGTTCAGTCGGCTGCCCGCCTCCCGGGTTCTGGCATTCCACGGGCCTTGCAGCGTGGGATAGTTGTGCACGCAGTCGAGATTGACATGGACGGGGACCAGAAAGAGGTTCTCCCCCTCGCGCCCGCCGTACCGTTCCATCATCCGCTCCACCGTCCGGTGCTGGTTGCGCTTGAACTGCCAACGGGTCAGGCCGCAACGGTAGTTGGCACCGAACGCATCCTGCGTACCTGCGGGCGGCGTCACCAGCAGCACCCCGATACGGGTCTCCCGGCTGACCCCGCGCACCATCTCGATCAACGCATCGTAGTGCTTGAACATGGCGTCGAGGATCGCGTCGATACTGCCGTCATCCGCGCCGAAGATGTCATTACACCCCAGCAGGAAAGTGACGAAATCCGGCGCACGGCCCCCGTTGAATTCCCGGCAGTAACGGGCAAAATCCAATGCGGGAACACCCTGCGCATCCGCGTACAGAAACGGACTGCTGCTCGCATTCCACACGCGCCAGTCTTGCGAACCCGTATCTCTCTTGCCCTCTTTGTAACCGGTCGTGAACTGTTTCGCGGTCCACCCGCCATAGCCTTCGATGCGGATCGCGGGGCGGTTGGTATAGGGCGTATGCCCGACCAGCGTGACGTGCGGGTTGCCTTCGGCCTTACACAACTCCAGCAGATGCGCAGGATAGACGGTGGCATGCGTCAGGCTGTCGCCAACCGTCAACACCGTGACCGGCGCTCCCGCGCCGGCCGCGCGGGGCGCGACCCGCAACCGCGATTCCGCGCGCGCGATAATGGTGTTCGCCGCATCCCGGACTTCGAGGACGAACGGATACTCACCCGCATCCTCCTCCTCGGGAACGAATGTCCAGCGCTCAACCTGCTGCCGTCCCTTCGTACAGGTCACATCGAACACGACGCTCTCTGGATTGGGCATCAGGCAGACGTTGTCGAAGTAAACGTTCATTTCGATGCCGGGAACCGCGTACAGGCGGGGCGGAAGCAGGAGGCGGATTTTCCCCGCGAACGGCGCGGTCGTCGGTTCTGCGGCCCGCGCACCCACTCCGGCGCACCACAGAGCTGCCAACAGCAACACGCGCACACCGCGAACGACCGTATCCGTGAATCCAATTTGACGTGTCATGGAATCCTCTTTCTTGAACAATCCGCTTTTCCGGAGTTGCACACGCGCTGTCCGAAACTCACCGCGCTGCGGGATGAGTCGCGAAACGGGTTTCCGCCAGCGCGGCGAACGCGGAATCGGGCCGTCCGAAGTTGACGTACGGTTCAATCGCGATCCCGCCGCGCGGGGCGAACCGTCCCCACACCTCGATGTACTTGGGGTCCATCAGGGCCTTGAGGTCATTCAGGATGACATTGACGCAGTCCTCATGAAAATCCCCGTGGTTCCGGAAACTGAAAAGATAGAGTTTGAGAGACTTGCTCTCCACCATCCGCTGATCCGGCACATACCGGATGATGATCGTGCCGAAATCCGGCTGGCCCGTCACCGGACAGAGCGAGGTGAACTCGGGACACGTGAAGGTCACCCAGTAATCCCGGTCCCGGTGCTGGTTGGCGAAAGCCTCTAATACCGAGGGGTCATATTGGTCGGCGTAAACCGTGCCTTGGCTTCCCAACCGGGTTACTCCCGGAACCGTCTTTTTTGTGCGGCGCATGCTCAACTCCTCTTCAGCGGATTTCATTATCCCGTTTCGCATCCTCGATTTCAATGGCTTTTTCCGGACAGACCTGACGGCACGAACCACACTTCGTACAGCGGTCCTGCAAAATCACCGCACGCTCCAGCGGGGTGAAGGCGATCGCCTCGGCCGGACAGTTCTGCGCGCAGAGCGTGCAGCCGATGCACCGGTCGGACACCGTATAGGCGATCAGCGCGCGGCAGGCGCGCGCCGGACAGACGCCGCGCACATGCGCCTCCACTTCCGCACGAAAATGCCGCAACGTCGACAACACCGGATTCGGCGCGGTGCGGCCCAATCCGCACAGACTCCCCGCCCGCACGCTTTCAGCCAGACGCTCCAAGGCCGCCGGGTCCTCCGGCCGCCCCTCTCCGTTGCAGAGCCGTTCCAGAATCTCCAGCATGCGCCGCGTGCCGATGCGGCATCCGGTACAGGTGCCGCAGGACTCCCGCTGGGTGAAGGAGAGAAAATACCGCGCGATATCCACCATACAGTCGGTCTCGTCGAGCACCACCATTCCACCCGACCCCATCATGCCCCCGGCCCGCGTCAGGGTCTCGTAATCCACCGGCATATCCGACAAGTCCGCCGGGATGCACCCTCCCGAGGGTCCGCCGACCTGAACCGCCTTGAACCGGTGGCCCTCGCCGACCCCGCCTCC
>ERZ795052.5796-NODE-5796-length-11779-cov-4.624190_pt1 | contig 11779 bp, 7 predicted proteins | sample MGYA00375136_ERZ795052 | MGnify/ENA primary metagenome ERZ795052 (study PRJEB30181, sample SAMN05720156) | activated sludge metagenome | isolation source: Anaerobic digester | place: Japan | collected 2015-05-26 ... | reverse complement strand
TTGCGTGGGCCGCATCGTGAAGATCCTCAACCGGGAGCGCAAAGCGGTGAACGGGTCGAAGATTTTGGTACTGGGAGTGGCTTACAAGCGCGACGTGAGCGACACGCGGGAATCGCCCGCCGTCGATATCATCCGGTTGTTGGAGAACGACGGAGGAGCCGTCGATTACCATGACCCCTATGTGCCGGAGCTGGCGACGGATCAGGCGTTCGGTTCACCGGCGAAACGCTCCGTCGCGCTGACGCCGGAGGCCGTAGCCGGCTATGACCTGGTAGTCCTGACCACCGACCACAGCGCTGTCGACTACGATATGGTCCGTTCCTCGGCCCGGCTCATCTTCGATACGCGCAACGCCTACAAGGGGCGGTATGAAAACGTGGTAAAGCTGTAGGTGTATCGGGGGCATCCTTGCCTGTGGTCCCTGCGTCCGGAGGAGAAAGCCCGACCACGGGCAAGATGCCCATGCCACAGGCCTAACGCTTGCCGCGGGCTGGTCGGACGGACTCCACCGCCCGGATGAAGCCGGACAGCACACGTTCCCAAGAATAGTGTTCCCGAACGTAGCGGCGGCCGCGTTCGCCCAAGGCCCGGTCCACCGCGGCCACGGCTCGGCGGAACTCTTCCAGGTTCCCGTAGCAAAGTCCTCCCCCCGATTCCCGTACCAAGCGCTCGACGACGCCCCCCTTGCGCGCAACGACGGGCTTGCCGTGGGCCCAGGCTTCGAGAGTGACCATGGACAGGCTCTCCAGGAGCGACGGGACCACCACGGCACGGCAACCCGCCAACAGCCGATCCTTCTCGCGTTCGCTCACTACGCCGAGATAGCGTACGTGAGGGGGGATTTCCATTTGCGTCGGGCCCGCTACGGTCAGTGAACCGCCGATCCGACGGCAGTATTCGAACAGCTCCCGGCAACCCTTTCCCACCTCGACTCTGCCGAGGTACAGCAGGTCGACTCCGTCGGCCTTCTCCGCCTCGGATTCCGCCCTGATCTCCACCCCGTATCCCGCAACCTCGTGCGGAATCTCGGCAATACCGAACCGACGGTGGACGAAGTCCCGCTCCGCCTCCGTCATGAACACCAGGTACCGGGGTTGTTGCAAGAGCTCCTGGTAAATTGCGAACCGGGCCGCCGGTTCGTCATGCATCTGGGGTACCAACACGGCGCGCTCGGCCACCCGGGGCAAGCCGAAGACGGTCGGGTAGTAGAGATAGCCGAAGAATACGACCGCCTCGTATCGGTCGCCGAAACGTTGCAAGTAACGAACCAGATCGGGTACGGCGGGACCCTGGGCCGCCACCCAGAGCCTCTCCGCAAATCGAGGTAGACCGAAATTTCGTTGCCAGGCGAACAGGACGCCGGAGACGAGTCCGAAGAGTTTCCAATGACGCCTCTGGGCTACGGGGAAACGGAGGATCCGCTCCGCTCCGGTGTCTTGGACGCCTTCGGGATACTCGTCGGCCCAGTCACGGTGATCGCGGGCGCACGAGGTAAGAACGTCGATGCGGTACCGTGCGTTGAGCCGCCGCACGACTTCGCGGGCCAGGACCTCGGCTCCCCCGATGATTCCCTCTCCGTAACGCTGGATGACGACGGCCACACGGGGCGGCCCGTCCTGTTCGCCGGGTGCCCAAGCGCCTAGGTCGGGCCGGCGGCGTAGCTCGGGCCGCGCGGCGGCCGCGTAGCCCAGGGCGAGCAGAGTCTCCGTCAGCAGAAGGGTCCAGGCGGCACCCAGGGACAGGTGGCTGGGAATCAGGAGGAACCCCAACATGAGGTTGACGCCCAAGCCGCCCGCCGCCACCCAAGGTAGGAACCGAACCAGGCTTCGTTGGCTTAGCAGCACCTGGCTGAAAGCCATTCCGAGAAACATGGGGATCACCAGCCAGGCGAGCTGTCGCAGCACCGGGATCGCCTCTTCGTACTCCCGTCCGTAGATCCAGCGGATCAGCCAAGGGGCGGTCACATAGAGAGCCAGTGCGGTCGGAACCGCTATGACCGTCATGGTCAGCAGGGTGCGTCGGAGAAGTCGTCGGAATCCGAAGGTACGTGGAGACTTGGCCGCCAAGGAAGGGAAGACGGCGCTCAAGATTCCCGTTGGAACGTTGGCCAAGGCCTGGGGAAAACGAAGCGCTCCGGAATAGATGCCCGCATGGTACGGTCCCGCGAGAAACGTTACCAATGGAATCGCGATGCGCGCCGACACGGTCCGGAACAGCGTCGCCAAGCCGACGGCTAGAGAATCCCGTATGAATTCCCCGGCTCCTCGTCGCCGGAAGCCGATCGGGTGGCGGTGACGGAGATACAACTGAAGGTTGATCGCCGCGGCAAACAATACCGCGACGCCGTAAGCTGTGCCCAGAAGGATGAGATGTCCGCCCAGGAGGAGGAACGTGATGCCGAGGACGGCCTGAAAGAAGAAAACCAGGAAAATGTTCAAGCTCGCCAGGTAGAGGCGGTCGTAAGCTTGGTGGACGATATTGAAGGCGGTGGAAAAGGACTGCACCAGCATGCCTCCGCCGAAGATCAGCAGCGCCCAGCGGACCTCGCCGGGAATCTCGAGAAAGATCGCCAGAAGAACCGTCAGCAGCAGCAAAGCGCCGGCGATGCTTCCCTTGACGAAGAGAAACACGGGGATGACCTCTCCGGCTTCCCTCCTATCCCCGGCCAGCCAGCGCAGCGTCGTATTGTGGGTGCCCAGGTCTCCTCCCACCAGCATCATCTGCACGATGCTCCAGGCGAAGGCGAACCATCCGAAGTCTTCCGGTCCGAGAAAGCGGGCGACCAGGAACATGTAGACGGTCTGAATGACCAGGACTCCGCCCAGGGCGAGAATCTGGGAGAGGGCATTCAGGGCGATCATCCCGCAGGAATTCTAGCAGGGGGGGACGCGATTCACGCGAATGACACCAATGACGCGAATCACACGGATTACGCGGAGTCGTGGGAGGGGGCGTCGGTCAGGCGGCCGAAGTCGGTCTCCGGAAAGTCGGGAGTTCCCTTGTAGAACGAGTACACCAACCCCCCGGGGAGGGCGGTTCCCGCCACCACCAGAAGATTCAACCAGGAGAGCATCACCGCCGTCTCCATACCGACCCCCAGCTGTGAGAAAAGGAACAGGTACATCAGCTCCCTGACTCCCATCCCGTTGATGGTCAGGGGAATCGCTACCGAAAGATTGACCAGGGGGATGAAAACGAGGAAGAGGCTGAAGGGGCCTTCGACACCGATGGAACGGGCCACAAGCCACAAGGCCACGATGACCGTGAACTGGATGACCAACGAAGAACCGACGACCACGGCCACCGCTCGAACATTGTGCCGCAGCCTCTGCAGACCCTCCGAGATCAGTTGAAAGCGATCCAAAGCCGAGGAGAGGCCCATCCGCACCAGCAGTCGTTCCCACAAGCGGTGGAACCAGGGATGGAACACGCTGAGGGTAATGATCAGGAAACCTCCCGCGAGCGCCGAAAGGAGGAGGCTCGCCGGCCACGGGCCGACGCGGGCCGGCCATATGAAGTTCGCCGTGAGGGCGATCAGGACCATGGCGAAAAGGCCCGCCAAGCGGTCCACCGCGGTGCAAATCAAGCAGCAGGTGAACCCGCTGCGTTCCCGCCGGGACAGGTAGTAGGCTCGGGCCAGATCTCCTCCGATGGCGGAGGGGAGAAGCAGGTTGAAGAAGTAACCGATCATGCAGATACGGAACAGTCCGCTCCAGGGTGTTTGCATGCCGAAGGGCCGGACGATGCTGCGCCAGCGGGAGACGGAGGGAAAAACGGTCAAGGCGTGTAGCAAGACGGCGAGAAAGATTAAAGACCAGCGGGCCTCCCCCAGAATGCGTAGAAATTCACCCCAGTCCATTTGTAGGAGGAAAAAGCCCAGCAAGCTGAAGCTTACCAGACCCCGCAGCAGCGTCGACCGCAGGCGAGAGCGCGGGGCGGCTGAACCGCCGACAGGTGCCTGTGCGACGGTGTCGTCCCGAGGTGGGGTACATTCCTCGAGCTGCGGAGCCGGTAAAACCTTCATACTACCTTAGCCTTACGTATTCCATGGTACGCGAGTCGCGTTGTAAGCGTTCCAGACGGCGCCGGACGTCGGTGCCTCCGTCCGAATAGGTCGGCGGGCGGACGTTTGAACGGGAACGTGACCGCATCGACTGCGGGCGTGGAAGCGCCGGGTTGCCACGGCGTGTGTCGTCGGCCGACGCGGCCGCCCTCCGGTGCGGCGTCTTCTCGATGATGACTCCAGCATAAGTGAAATGGGCCTATGGTAACCGCTTTGTATAGCTTATGGGAGTCTTGTATACAACTCTTATTTTGCACGAAGTATCCGGAAGTGATGTGCCTCGCCGAATCTGCGCCTGCGGTGGAGATTCTGCTATCGTGTCGTTGATGGCGAAGACGCGGCTGACACGTCCGGAGCGGCATCCGGAATGGTTGAAAGTTAGAGCTCCCTTTGGGGAGCCTGTTCATCGGTTGAAATCTCTGCTGAACGGACTCGAGTTGCACACCGTCTGCCAAGAGGCTGTCTGCCCCAACTTGGGGGAGTGCTGGGCCCATGGAGTCGCCACGTTCATGATCTTAGGGGACGTCTGCACCCGCGGCTGCCGCTACTGTGCGGTAAGCAAAGGAAAGCCCCCCGGCTTCGATCGAGAGGAGCCGGAGAGGGTGGCCCGCGCCGTGGCGGTCATGGGATTGCGGCACGTGGTGATCACGTCCGTGAACCGGGACGACCTGCCCGACGGCGGAGCGGAGATTTTCGCGCGGACGATTGAGGAGATCCGGCGGCAGTCGCCGGGATGCCGGGTGGAAGTTTTGACACCCGACTTCCAGGGGGACGAAGCCGCCTTACGTACGGTGCTGGAAGCCTGTCCGGAAGTCTTCGGACACAACGTGGAAACAGTCCCCCGGCTCTATCGGCAGGCTCGCGGGGGAGGCAAGTACGAGGTCACGCTTTCCGTCTTGCGAACCGCGCGCGAACTCTATCCCGGCGGAGTGATCAAAACCGGTCTGATGTTGGGACTGGGCGAGACCGGTGAGGAAATTCGGGCGGTCATCGAAGACTTGGTGGCGTGCGGGGTGGATATGTTGACCTTGGGGCAATACCTGCGGCCGTCGTCCTGGCATTTGCCCGTCGAACGCTACTATTCTCCCGACGAGTTCCGCTACTGGAAGGAAGTGGGAGAGAGCCTCGGCCTGCCCCACGTGGAGAGCGCTCCCCTGGTGCGCTCCAGCTACTTGGCCGACCGCCAATTCGCGTCCCTGAACGGGGGCGGAGACGTTCTGGTGCCCCTAGGCTAGTTCTTGGCGAAAGCTCCGGCGGAGCGAGATGCTCGAGATACGCGAATCGCGCGAATCACGCAAATCGCGCGATTCACGCGAAGTATTCCTAGGTGCCGGCCGAGAAGAGCTTTTCCGTCCAAGCCAGCGATTCCCGATAGGTGCGGCTCAGTTCTTCGACTTGGAGCCCCGCCCGCGTTGCCCAGAGCACGACCTGGTCCCAATCGCCCCGCTCGTAGGCGAGGGCTGAGCGCAATGCGTTCCCGAGGCGTGAGTCGCCGCCTTGGAGCGCCGTGACGACAGCTTCGGGAGGAGACACCCGCTCCAAAGCTTCCTCCAAGGAGACGTCAAGAATCGCGTCCAGGTTGGCCAAGGCGCCGACCAGAAAGCATTCGAGTTCGGTGTATTCCCGCAAGCGGGAATGCAGGAGCTCGAGCCACCGGCCTCGGAAGCAGGCCAAGCGGACCAGCTCCAAGGGTTTGTCAGAGGCCATCTCGCCCAAGGTTACCAGGGAGATCCACTTGCGAATCTGAGATTCCCCCAGCAGGACGAGGGCCTGCTTGACGGACTCGATTCGCCGGCTCCATGGAAAAGCGGCGGCGTTGATATAGGTCAGGAGCTTCGTCGTGAGTCCAACGTCGGCCTTGATGATCCGATCGAGGCGGGAGTACTCGAATTCCGGGTTGGAAATTTCCCGAAGGAGTTGCAGCAGGGTCAGCTTGTGAGAGGGGATCGTCTTGCCGCTCCTCAACTCCGGGCGGGCGAAAAAGAACCCCTGGAAGTAGTGGTAACCCATGGCGTGGGCTTCCTGCATGTCGGTCCGGGATTCCACTTTCTCCGCCAAGAAACGGATGCCGCGGCTACACCGGTTCCGGAGGCTGTGCGTCGTCCGGACGCGCTGCTCGGAGGTCAAGGCCAAGAAATCCACTTTCACTATGTCGGCCAAGCGGAGAAAAGGATCGGGCAGGTCGACCGTTGTGACATCGTCGAGGGCGATCCGGTAGCCGTGCCCTCTGAGAAGCAACAGGGCCTCGTACAAGGGGGGGTCGGGTGCCACCGACTCGAGTACCTCCACCACGAGCCATTGAGGTGGAAAGAGCAGAGGTAGTTGCTCGATGAGATGGGGGGCGGCGAAGTTGACCAGAGCCGGAAGACCTCCGGTCAGTTCCGACAGTCCGAGCTCGAGGAACGTGGTGCGCAGGACATGGGCTGTGGCGGCGAGATCATCGGAGACGTTTGCCTCGGCCGACGGTCGGCTGCGGAAGAGAAGTTCGTAGCCGCAGACCGTGAGGCGGCGGTTGAAGACGGGCTGGCGGGCGATAAAGACGGTGTCTCCCGGCGAGTCTTCATGTGCGGCGACGGAGGGGCTCTTGCGGACGGTTTCCGATCTTTGCCTCATGACAATCTGCTACGACTCCCCGGCCGCTATCCCTAGGTTTTTATCGGCAAATTGCCGGAAAGAGTTTATCGTGAGTTGTAGTTTGGTCCTGGGCCGGCCTCCCGGCGGGTTTCCGCGAATCGACCTGCCGTTGCGGGCGGTTCTCTGCTATGATGCTTCGGAAAGGCCGAGTCAGGTGTCCTCCTTTAAGTCACCGATTATGGTGCAGACCTTCAGCGCGTTTCTCGCGCTGTTTTGCTTGGCGGTTACCGGGTGCCGGTCCTCCCGGCCGAATGAGGGAAGCGCGGCGACAGTCGAGAGAAGCGGCGAGACTCTTTCCCCAAGTTCCACCGGGAGAGGGAGCCTGGAGGGCAGGTTCTTGGTGGCCCAGCCCCAGGTTGAGGATCCCCGCTTCGCCCGCAGTGTGGTTTTCCTTGTTGCCCACGACGAGGGTGGGGCGATGGGCCTGGTGGTCAACCGTCCCTTAGGGTCGTTCTCTTCGCGAGAGTTGCTTTCCAGCATCGGCTTGGAGGCCGACCGAGGTGACGGCGAGGCCGAACTGTTTCTTCATTACGGTGGGCCGGTGGAACCTCGCCGCGGCTTCATTCTTCACAGCTCGGAGCAGACGGGCAAGAGTAGTCGGGAAGTCATTCCAGGGGTGGCCTTTTCCGCCGATGCGGTGTTACTGAAGGCGATTGTCGACCGCAAAGGTCCGCAGCAATACTTGATTTTTCTCGGCTATGCGGGCTGGGCTCCCGGTCAGCTGGAGAGGGAGATCGAGCGCGGCGACTGGCTGGTTCTGGAGGGAGAGGCCGACCTGGTGTTTGGTGTGGATCCCGAGCATCTGTGGGAACAGCTCATGGGAGATCGGGTGCTGCGGATGTAGGAGCGCGTGCTCTGCTTTTGGGCTTCGGCGACGCGAGTGTCGCCCGTAAAGCTCCCATCCGAATTCGCGTGATCGGCGTGATTCACGCACTTCTCGAAATCCGCCTGAGATTCGCGCCACTGAACTCTACCGATTCTCAAGACGCGGTTCCTTGGTCTGGTGACTGATCGGCGAAGGGGGATAATCCCTGGACGGCCTCGACGGCGCGGCGAAGCTGCTCCTTGGTGCCCGACAGGACGAGCAGATCTCCCGCCCTGATGCGTTCGTGGGCACCCGGGTTATTGATGGCCTGTCCCCCGCGGACGATCCCAAGAATCAGTGCACCCGTCAGGTTCCGAAGGTGTGTCTGCCCGATGGCCTTTCCCAAAAAAGGCGACTTCTCGGAGACTCGACAGGTTTCCACGTAAACGTCGAGGTCACGGGCCAGGCGCAGGCGCGGAACGGTGGCCCGCTCGCTGCGGAACAGGGAATAGCGCTCCTGCCGGATCCGCCGGATTTCCGAGGCCACCAGCTCCCGGGGTAGGTTGTATACGCGTAGGATGCGGGCCAGCAGCTCGATGGAAGCCTCGAATTCCTCGGCGATCACTTCATTCGCGCCGAGCTGGTACAGTTCATCGATCTCGGCGAGCCACTTTGTTCGCGTGAGGATCACGATCTCCCGGTTTAAGGATCGGGCCAAGGGCACGGAGCGTCGGAGGGCGAAGGGGTCCGAGACGGCGTAGACGATGACTCGGGCCGTCTTGACGCCGGCGCGCTCGAGGGCCTCGACGTCGGTACAGTCGGCGAAGAATATGGGCTCTCCGTTGGCTTGTTCTTCTCGCACCGTTTGCACGTTGAGTTCCAAGATCACATACGGGATCGCGTTGGCCTTAAGCACCCTGGCCAGATTCCTCCCGCTGACTCCAAAGCCGCAGATGATGACGTGGTCACCGGCGGTTCGCTCTTCGGTCGCAAGCTCCGTCAGACCCCGGCTCCGGGGGGCGACTGGCGAAAAACCAGCCAACGGAGGCCAGGCCGACACGACGCGGCCGGCTTTCACCAGGAAGGGGCTCAGGAGCAAGCTCATGACGGCGACGGAAATCAGGGCTTGGTACCATTCGTAAGGGATGAGTCCGGGGTAATCACCGGCGCTCTGGAGCAGCACGAAGGAGAATTCTCCGATTTGAGCCAAGGCGAAGCCCACGGTCAGGGCGACTGCGGTGGGTACTCCCGTTAAGACGGCGGAGGTCGCGGTGACGACGATCTTCCCGGCGATTAAGGCGAAAAGGAGGATCAGCAACATGCTCCAGTGGGATAGCAGAAACCGAGGCTCGACCAACATCCCTATGGAAATGAAGAAGAGGCTGTTCAGGCTGTCCCGTAACGGTCGGATTTCCGAGAAGACGAGCTGGCTGTATTCCGATCCGGAAATTACCAAGCCGGCTAGAAAGGCCCCCAGCGCCAGAGAGAAGCCGGCCTTAGCCGCCGCCCATGCCGCGCCGAGGAACAGCACCAGGCTGACGATGACGAAGAGTTCTTTACTCGGAATACCCACAATACTGCGCAGGATGGCGGGATAGAGGTAACGGGCCAGGAGGAACACGCCCACCAGGAGACCTCCCGCCCCCACCAGGTTGACCAGGATCTCCATCCAATTGCCGTGCGGTCCGGCGATCTGGGGAAGAAGAACGATCATTGCCACGACCGAGAGGTCTTGGAAGATCAAGATCCCGAAAGCGCATCGCCCGTAAAAGGCGTCGAGTTCCCCCCGATCGACCAGGATCCTGACCACCATGGCGGTACTGCTCAAGGCGACGCAGAAGCCGATGACAAGAGCCACAGGGGTGGGTAAGTCAAAAATGCGACCCAGCAACCAGGTCAGGCCGACGGTCCCCAAGACCTGAGCGGGCCCGGTGAGGAAAACGACCCGCCGCATCTGGAGAAGCTTCCGAAGGGAGAACTCGAGGCCGACGGAGAACAACAGGAGCATTACGCCGAGTTCGGCCAAGATCTGAACGACCTCCAGGTCGGAGACGAGGCCCAGCATGTTGGGACCGACCAGCAGGCCGGTGATCAGGAAGGCGACTAGCGCCGATTGGCCGATCTTATGAAATAGGTAAACAACCAGGGTGCCCGCGGCGTATACGATGATCAGGTCCCTGAGAACCGGTAAGTGCTCCATATCTGTACGCCGTCCCGCAGAAGGCGCACCGTATCCACGGAACCGGTAGAAAGTTTCCGCGGGACGGGGGCCCGTCTGCGGACGCCATCATAGCGCCTTTGGTGCGCCTTCTGAAGGCGGGAACGATCTGAGGGGGGAATCCGGGAGAAAGGGAGGAAGAGCGGATCCCGCGGAGCGGGCGGATCAAACGGAAAAGATCGAAGCATCACTTTTCCGCGCCACGTTCCTGATCCGCGGGATCCGCCTCCCTAAGACTTGAAATACCGGCTTGCTAGCGCCTTAGGGGAAGCTCCACCGGGCTTTCCAGCCGGAACTGGAAGCGCTGTTCCTTGGCAAACTCCACCTCGTCGCCGGGGGTGGCCAACACGGCGCCGGTACCGGCTCCGGCACCGATGAGCGTACCGATACCCAGCCCTTTCTTACCGCCGGCGATGGCCCCGACAACGGCTCCGACGGCGGCACCGATACCGACCTTCTTGGCGTCTTCCTTCCCGGTGCCTTCCGCCTCAAAGGCAAGCGTATTGGTAGGCAGGCGGTACGTTTCGGAGCCGAGCTTGAGACTCGACAGCCGGATGGACATTTGGGCCTTTCCCTTGACCTTGCCCGAAGCTTTCGCATCGACGACGGTTCCGATGACCGTCGTGCCGGCGGGAGCCACCACTTGTCCGTCGACTTTCAGATCTTCGTCGAGCACGGCTTCGAACTTGTCGCCCGGCTCGGCCGTCTTGCTGCTGAGTGCATGGGCCAGGCGAATCACCAGCTTGGTATCTTCGGGCACCACGATGGTGGTGGGCTCGGGCTCCGGTGCGGCGACTTCCTCGACAAACGTCACGGGCCTGGTCTCAGCGGCGGGAGCCGGCTGCGCCTCTTCGCGGGCGGACGAAGCACTCACGGGCGTGGGGTCCGCCGTCGCGGCGCCGCCCTCCCCTGCTGCCCGTACCTCGTTTGTGGAGGCCGGAGCCGGGGCCCGGCCGGCGGAATTGGTCGGCTTGGCTGTGGACGTGCGGGCGGACGAGACGGGTTCAGACACCGCGGCTTGTCGAACAACTTGTTTTGCTCCCGAGGTGTCGCCGTTCGGCTGCGCCGCCACGTAAGCACGCTGACTTTCGATCATCACCCCGACGGGAACTCCCACGGGAAGTCTTCCCTCGGGCAGATCCGGGTGAACTCGGCGCAGATAGCTCTGAAGCAGCTCGAACTCCTCGTAAGACAATTCCTTCTTCGCCCGCTCATACAAGGTGTCCGCGTTCTCAGCCGTCACCACTTCATTCCGGATGTCCGTTTGTTCCTGTGCTCCCAATTCGGTCTGAGCAATATCAGCCAAGCGGGAACAGCTCAGCCCGCCGAAGATAAGGAGCAGACTCACGATACCGATTGGCACCCAAGAAAATGACCGTGTCTCTCGCATCTCTCAACTCCTCCCGATGGTCGGGCCGAATCCAGACGGCCCGACACCTTGTAACGCCCCCGCTTCCCAGCGGGAGCCCTATACTTCATGCCCGCCTTCCAAAAGCAGACGACGTTGGGAAGGCGGAAACCGTTCAAACCCGTTCAATCCCTACTACCCCCTAGCAGACCAGCCCGGAAAAGGAAGTACAGTAGCGTCATCAGGGTGGAGACGGCGGCCGCGACGTAGGTCAAAGCCGCCGCGTTTAAGACGGCCGCCACGCCTTCCCGCTCCCGATCCGTGACGATACCGTACTCGGTCAGTAACCGCTTGGCCCGCCTGGAAGCATCGTACTCGACCGGAAGGGTGACGATCTGGAACAGCAATACCGCGGAAAACAGAACGGCACCGACCAACACCAGGTTGAGCGAGCCCAGAATCAAGCCGAGAAACATCACCAAGTAGCCCAGAGACGAGCCGATGTTGGCGGTGGGCACCAGTACCGAGCGCAGCCAAAGGGGAGCATATCCGGTAGCGTGCTGAATGGCGTGTCCCGCCTCATGAGCGGCGACACCCACGGCCGCCACCGACGGGGACGAATAGACTTCGTCGGAGAGCGCCAGGGTCTTCGTCACCGGGTTGTAATGATCCGACAGCATACCTTGGGCGCGTCGGATCGTCACTTCCGGA
>ERZ795052.5790-NODE-5790-length-11788-cov-13.476690_pt1 | contig 11788 bp, 9 predicted proteins | sample MGYA00375136_ERZ795052 | MGnify/ENA primary metagenome ERZ795052 (study PRJEB30181, sample SAMN05720156) | activated sludge metagenome | isolation source: Anaerobic digester | place: Japan | collected 2015-05-26 ... | reverse complement strand
TCAGGTCTCCTCGACATCTATATCCGGATTTTTCACGCGGTATAGCGTCCCAAACCCCTGGGAGACACCTTTCCCGATCCCGATGTAGTCCGGCAGACGGGCGTTGACCCTGAACTCCCCCAGAAACCCCGTCATCTCGATCCCCTTGTAGCGTGCCCGCATCGCATCCAGCCGTGAATGGACATACAACCGCCGATCGATGACAATCCCGAGCCCTTTTGCCAGACTCAGGATGTTCCCGATGAGGATGTTGTTGAGGAACTGCTTCTTCTCGCTCCAGTCTGCGATGGACTGGAACTCCTCGTAGTTTCGTGAGTTCAGGGCAAACCAGGGGGAGAGAAACCGGTATTGCAGCGGCCTCCGGGTCGCCTCAATCTCAACCATATGTTCGTACATCACCTTTCCAGTCACACGGTAGGTGCGTGTGTGCAGGGCAATCTCGGTTATCTCGTCCGAGATCTCCTTCAGGAGCGCTGCCCCTTCATCAAGACCCAGGATGGCAGGGGTGCCCTCCAGCACCTTGTACTGCACCCGGGGATAGGTGAAGAGCGGGGTTTCGGCATGGTGGTGAAGGAGGGGGTAGCCCGCAAACCGGTTTCCAATATACCCACGCAGTCTGGTCGCGTCTTCCTGCATCGGCCTGTCGGTCTGCAGGACCATATAAAGCGTGCGTACCTTCATCGCTTCATGCACTGTGGAGGTTGGAATCGTCCGAGTTCAGCCACTCAAGCCAGCCGAGAAAATATCCCGCAGCCGTCATCTCGATGGTCTTGGGGTATGGCGGTTCAAGGCAACCCTCAGGGCTGACCGTCCTCCGGTATCGCCCGATGTTGCTCGCGATCTCTGCCGCAAGTTCTGGATCCTTCTCCTCGATCAGTCCAAAGAGCGTCTGGTAGGTTGTCCCGACGCCGAACCCAACCCTGATGAGGTCACTCTTGCCAAGTCGATTCTCTATACCGTTCATCTTCTTTTCGATACCCTTGTCATGGGCCTCTTCGGCCAACCTTCGTTCCTTCTTCAAACACCAGAGGTTGAACTCCCGCATAACCTTTTTCAGGTGGGGGATGACCGCGTCGGTATCGTCAGGGCCGTCCATCCCGAGGATCGCCAGTTTCTGCCCAAGATTCCTGTATTCAGGGTGGCGGATGGCCGCTGCGATCTGTTCAGAGACCCCGATCGTTCCCTCAAACGACCCGATCACCGCCTCGACAAAGATCTCAAACTTTTTCTCCTCCAGCCCCCCATCTCGCCCGAGTGAGAGCGTCCGCACCTTGTCGAGACGGATATTGTTGACGGCTTTCGGCATGAAGTCGGATACAGCCAGGAACTTGAGAAGGTCATACGTCGGGTTGTATTTTTCATTACTGCAGTTGAAGACAGACTCCTCGTAACGCTTCCCGATCGTTCCCTTATTCATCCTCTCCCGTGCCTCCTCTCTTATGGCGCTTACAAACCTCTCATCGTCCTTTGCAACCGACCAGAGCAGAGCGGTCCTGAAAGCCCCTTTCAGGCTCGACCCCGGGAGGTAGGCGCGGTCGGCCGTCTTGATGCACTCCCGAACAGCAGGGATGTGTGACTTCCCTGTGAAGTTCCTCACGATATAGCGGCGCATCGGCCGAAGATCCATACCCTGCGCAAACCTTTTGAGATCGAAGTTCGTGTTGTTCACCGCCGCAACAAACTGGTCTCGTCTCTCTTCGCTGAGCGAGGAGAGGAACCGTGACGGGTCGATCCTCCAGAGCCAGTCCTTATTACCCTTATCCGTATTCAGAACAAACTCAAGCGGCGAGTACTCGATCCCGGTTCCGATATGTACCGGCGAGAGCGCTTTCAGCGTGATCCTCATCCCGACCACCGTATCCCGACGGGAAACGCCATCCCGTACTCGACAACCCTGGGCGAGTCCCTGACGGTCGCCATCGTGCCGTATGAGGGGCGGTGCAGGTTTGCAAAGACCGAACCCTCGGAAAGCATTCTGACACTCTTCTTCATGACACCGTCACCGCTCCGTCCACGGATAGAGACCAGATCATACCACACACGCCCTTCGAAGGCTGCAAGCGACTCCGGAGCAAACCGCGAGAGGCTCATCAGGTATGGTGCTCCCGCATCCTCAGGGATCTCCATCTCGCCGAACGAGAGCGAGAACTGCCCCTGTCCTCCGGAGGTTCTCGGGCCGACACCCCGATCCTCCAGGAGCCGGAGGGCCGCTTCAACCGGAGCCTCCCAGGCCCTGTCGTAAAACCGGATCAGGAAGTATCTGCCGCCTCTCCTGAAAATCGAGCCATAGGTGTGGTAAAACTCCTCCGACTCGGAAGTGATGCGGTTGATCCGGTTGTGAGGGATCTCCGTCTCGGCCCTGTCCAGCGGGAGATACTCTCTTTTTCTGGCCAGCATCCCGCTTTCGACGGCGTAATTGTCGAGATCGCCTATGATGTCCTCGCGTCGGAGTTTGCCGCCGGCCAGGTCGTGGAAGACTGCTTCGTGGATATACCTGACCTTCTTGAACGCTTTGGCTTTATCAAAGTCCTCCTCAAGCCGGATCTTCGGCGGCGGCAGCAGCGGTGATGGGAGGAAATGGTGGATCGCCCCTCCCGCGTTGAGGTACGGGAAGGCGGAGGAGAGAATGAACGCTGGATCCTCAGGGTAACGCTCGATCAGATCATCGAGATCGTAATCAAGGTCAAACAGTCCGGTGCAGATCGCCCCAAACAATGTGTTTGAGGGAAAGACTGATGGAAAGGTCGAATGCGGTGTGAGATAGACTGCTCGCATGGTGTCTGCTCACTCCGCGCTGAGCAGTCCGAGGATCTCGCGTGCGGTCGTCGCCCCATTGGTCTTTTCATGGGGTCTCCAGTCTGCTCCACTCCGGTAATCCTCCACCGTCTTCTCCATCAGAGCGAGATCGGTGAACCGTATCTTCCCGTATCCACGGCTGCCCGAGGCTCCAAGGTAGTTGTCCTCAAGGAGGGTCATCGCCTCAAGGACCAGTTTCAGGCGTCTTCCATCATCCACACCGTATTGCGAGAATATGATCTCGAGATCGAAGGAAGACCCGGCAGGGACACGCTCGATAAACCTGGGTGTTGCCATCGAGGTGATCCGGTTGAGGAAGTTCTCACCCTTCACCTCTGTCCCGTGCAGGATGTCCTCGGTTGAGTCCCAGAGCGCCCGGGTCTTCTGGTCGGGGTAGGAGTCGCGGACGATTATGCGTGTTGGCCCTCCCTCGATCTTCTCGGCTGCTGACCTGCCGAACGTGACACAGAGGTCGCAAGATGGCTCCTTGCAGGTGTGGACATCGCCGCCGTTCATGAGCCACTTGTCTGAGTGACGAACCTCAAGGAGCGATCGCATCTTCCCCTTCAGCGAGGAGCCAGGGATGTAGGGCAGGTTCAGGACACTGTCCATGATCACCGGCGAATCGGTACCCCCGATCTTGAGTTCCTCAGCAATCCCGCCGATGTGCAGCCCGGTCAGACACTCGATCACACCGCAAATACGGTAATTGCGCTCAAATTTCATCATCACCACCTATCCTTTTCCGTGATATTTTGCGTATGCCACGATCGCTTTCATCAGGTCTACAAACCGGTCGTAGTTCTTTATTGTCTGGTCTTCGGTCCCCGCCGGGATCTTTTTCATGCAGGTGTCTACGAGGTCGAAGAACTCGTTTGGGATGAGTTTTCGACCCTTCGCGTACGCAAGGCTTGGCCGGATCATGTAGAACTCGGCCCGTGCTGCATCCCAGCCCTTCTCCCGGATCTGTTCCTGGTTGCGAACGATGGTATCGAAGAACTTCCGAAGCTGAGTTGGTTTTAACTGGCCACTTAGCTCCAGAACAAACGATTCAGCGATCCCGTTTTCCTTTGTAATCTCTTCGATATCCAGTTCGGCAAGGTTTTTCAACTGCCCGATCTGTTTAATAGTACCCTGAGTTTTTCCGCCACCCTCTCTCCGCCGGGTCGTCCCACTATAAGAGGATGGGGAGTAATTTGATCTTGCCATGGTCATTTTCACCTGTTTTTTCCTTTTGATCAGCGTCTCTCTTCTCTCAACCGCAGGCTAGTCCAGTAGACCGGGAACCTGATCCAGGGGAATACCGGCTGGACGAGGCGCTCGAGGCTTTCAAGGTCATCACGGGTCTTTGCGTGCCGTTTCATGACATACTTGAGATACGGCACGAAGCGTTTCCGCCGGATCCGCTCTTTTGTTTCCTCCTCGATGCTGCACGATTTCAGGTCGTCAAAGGTCTGGTTCCAGAGGGCGAGGAGTGTGTAGACGAAACTCTTTGAGATCTTCTTGCTGGAGGTTGCCTGCTCGATATCCCTGGCGGTCGTGATCAGGGTGTTGTAACCCCTCTCGGCATACCCTGTATCGTCCCAGATCAGGCATTCGTCGAAGAGGGCGATGCGGTTCTTGCCGCTCTCTTTGGCTCTCTCGAGAAGCCGGTCTGCCTTTGCAACCGCCCTACCGACGGGCAGGCGGGGGGTTGCCACGGCGACGCCGGCAGAGAGGGTGATATCGGGGTTGTTGCAGGTGAACCGGCGGAACTCGTCGTTGATCCGTCCCGCGAGGAGGATCGCTGCGTCCCAGGGGCCGATTATCAGGAGGTCGTCTCCTCCTGAGTAGGTGATGTAGAAGGGAGAGAGACTCTTTCGTGCGCACTCGTCACAGGGTCTCTCGATCTCGTAGTAGGTCTCCTTCCTCTCGATCCCTTCGTCGTCGGTCGTGGTGACGCTGATCTTGCGGGTCGCCCGCTCCCTGCAGCCTGCGCAGAGATCGTGGTATAGGAGGAACTCCCGGCAGATGGAGTTCAGGTAACCTGAGAAGAAGAACTCAAGTTTTGTGCTGAGAGTGTGTATTCTCGAGATGGTTCTCTGCTCTTCGGGCAGGCCGAAGGCAAAGATTCGGCCCAGGTTGTCGACGTCCGCCTTGATCACGCCGAGACGCTGTGAACCTCGGGCAAACTGGGCCATCTCACCGAAAGAGAGAACGCGGTCGCCCACCGTCGGCACGGTGTTTCCGAGGAATATGAACCCGTGCGTGAGATCTCCTTCGATGGGGAAGTCCGTACTGTTGATCGAGAGGGCGGCGGTCAGGCCGCGGGTGGTCGGGATATCCTGCGTCAGGTCGTAACTGGTTCGCAGGCCGAGGTCTTCAAATGCTATCGGCAGCCCGCTGCCCCGAACCTGGTATCGTGCACGGGCGATCTTCTGACCAATCTTCTCGTGGAGGTCACAGACCTGACACCGGCCGGTCTCAGGTTCAAGCCTCTCTCCGCAGGAGGGGCAGCAACCCTCGATCGGCCAGTTCTCACCCCGGGGCTCAAAGGAGATCTCGCAGTCGATGAACTTCTGGGTTTTTGCTATTCCTGTTTTGTGGGAGAGCCGCTCGAGTGTATCCGAGAACGACTCGATCTCGCTCCGGCTACAGGTCAGCATACCGACGGCGAGGAAGAGCCTTCCCCCGTAACGCTCGAGGAGGCGCTGGTTGACCCGGCGTGCGATGGTCTCGACGCTATCCCTGTTTGTGGGCGTGTTCGGCGCTAGGATTGCGAAGTTCCCACCGGTGTTCCAGAGCACGGAGGGCTCGAAGAGGCCGAATTCGCGGCTGATCTCCTGCGCCACCGCGTCCATCAGCAGCGAGAGCCAGTATGATCTCCCCCGGAGCCGTTTTGCCATCCGTTTTCGGGCGTCTTCGGGGGTGACGATGCCGTAGATGAAGTTCTGGATCCCGGATAGGTCGCCCTGGATGAGGAGGAAGGGTTTCTCCTCGGTTGAGGCGGCGAGACAGTGGGCGATGGCCGCTGTGGTCTTGGCGTGATCGTAGAGGGGGATGTCGGGCCTGTTTACATAGACCGCCGACGGTATGGCCGAGGTGTACTTCTTCAGCAGCGCAAGCAGTGTGCCGATCGGCGGGGGGTTGTCGAGACGGTTGCAGCTGGACGCGAAGTCTTTCCAGAGGGTGCGATAGGGAGATGTCAGTTTCCAGAGGTCGATCTCCCGGCGTGAGACGGGGAACGCATCTCTGGAGATGCTGAGCGGTTTCAGCGGGTAGACCCGCTCTGGCGGGGGTGTTTTCTCGCTCCTTTCCCTGGTAAACGATATGCTCGGGAAGATGCTCTCTAACGGCTCTTCTGCAACTTTCCCTTTCGATTCGCGTGTTCTTCTGTCCATCGCTGAGGAGAGGTTGTCTGCGTCCTGGATGATCTTTGCCTGGACGGGGTGAGCTGAACGTGCGGGGTTGTGATGGTAGAGTATGAGGTCTTCGATGTATGGGTCTGGCAGGCATGAAGAGACAAAACTGGCTCCCCATTTGGCGTGGGCGCCGTGCTGGCCGTAGTCCTCCCCTGTCAGGCGGTCGTATCGCGGGTCGTGGGGAACACCTGCTCGCTGCATAAATTTGCCGATGTCGTGGAGCAGGGCTGCGATCACCAGCCCACGAATTTCTGTCTCATCCACACTGCAACATTTATCTATTGCTACATATGTCTTTTGAAAGATTTTTTTCCCGCGGCTGTTGATCAACGGTGCAGTTTAACTCTAATACGGCGGCAAAATAAGGTTTAGTCCATGGTGTGGCCGGTTCTCCCCGGGAACTGGGGGTGGCAGCCGCAGTCTCTTCGCCCGCCGCGGCTGAGGCGGGATAACCCTCCAGTCAGACGGTCGCGAAGTTCTTCGGCGTAATCGAGTGCGGGTTGCTCTGCCGGGGGGTTTAGGTGCAGCATCCACGTGGCTGGCCCGGATTTTGAATCACTGATACCTGGTCTGAGGGCTCTGTTTTGGGGGAGGGTTGTATGCAACTCACTAATTAAAGTGCGCTTTACCTTGTTACTATCTGATTGCAGTCCTTGTTTTGCTGGAAGTTCGTATGCAACCCTTCGGGAGATATAATTTCCTACCGACAATACATGTTGCAGTCCTTGTTTTGCTGGAAGTTCGTATGCAACGCCGTGTCTGAGGCGCGGTGGAATGGGCTGGAGGACGCGTTGCAGTCCTTGTTTTGCTGGAAGTCCGTATGCAACCTGGGCAGTCCGGCTCTGGCCGGTGGTCGAGCGCGCGTTGCAGTCCTTGTTTTGCTGGAAGTTCGTATGCAACATTAGATTTTCCGTATATTATGAGAGGGACTCCAAGTTGCAGTCCTTGTTTTGCTGGAAGTTCGTATGCAACGAAATTAAGGAATTCCTTGAAAAATTGGATTATACGTTGCAGTCCTTGTTTTGCTGGAAGTTCGTATGCAACTATACACGGAAACGAAACATCCTAGCGATAACACATTGTTGCAGTCCTTGTTTTGCTGGAAGTTCGTATGCAACAGCAGAAAATTTGCTCCGATTCGATAAATACCTTTCCATATGGCTCCAATGATCATCCCTATTTAAAGAGAGTGAGCCACTTTTCGTGATCCCTTTATAAGGTCACTCCGCTCCGTGGTCAGGCGGGGCGTTTGCCGTAAAGAACTCCCGTAAGCGTTCCGGCAGTCCCTTCGCCCGCCGTTCGAGACTTGCGACTCTGCTGGCCTCCCGGCTCATGCCACAGTGAGCGAGATCGTTTCGAAGCCCAGTTACCCCGTCCCAGGTTGCGGCCATCTCGTCCCACCCCTCCAGCGTCTCGAACCGGCTGGAGAGTTCTGTCGGTTCGAAACACTCCATCCACTGCTTTTTCGCCCCACCAGCAAGCGTCCGCTCAACAACAGAACGGCACTCCCGATCGAGCCAGTCGGCGGCGTCACCGAACCTGACGATCAGGGTTGTCACCATCCACTCCCGGGCAAGTGTGGCAGCCTGGAGGTAGAGACCCTTCTCCACCTGGTACTCGATCAACCGCAGCTGACGCTCCACGTGGCCCCAGTCCGGACCTCGCTGCGGATCAGGGGGAGCCGCAGCGAGCCGGTTCAGATCGCTGATCCGGTCCATCACAGGGTCAAGCGCCGGGACAAAGGCTGCGATCTCCTCCCCGACAGAATCAAGACCGCCGAAGATGTCTCTCGCGGCAGACAGGGCATCAACCGGCCTCGATAGCCTGACGGCGGCGGTGAAGTTCTGCAGCCGCTTTGACCAGCCTGCAAGGTGCGTTGGCGGCGCCCCATCGCCCCTCTGCCGGTGTTCCTCTGCCTGGATGCCCGCGAGAAGGTCACGGAGATAGGTTGCATCAACGTGCTCAACAAACGACCGAACAGCCGCAAACCAGTCAAGGATGCTGACGAAGCCCGTCAGGTCGAAGATGGGGGTGCCGGTCTCATCCCTGGCCTCGTATGCACCGTAGACCACCCTGCAGATCCTCACCTTTTTCGTATCTTTCAGGTATGCCATCGTCAGGAAGGCAACAAACGGAAGCGACCTGAACCCGTGTGTGATATCAAAGAGGATCTCATCACCGGGCTGAACCTCGTCGCAGATGATCCGGAAGATCTCCCAGAGCTCCTTCTCGTTCCTCCCATCCGGGATACCGACCTTCCGGCACCCCGGCACCCTCCCGGCAACCATGGGGTAGTTCGTTGCTGCGGCCCCCTCTGTGGTGAAGAGGACAACTTCATCCACGGGGAAGAACTGGAAGAGGGCCTCCTGGACGATGCTTGTCCGGCAGCACTCCCCCTCCCAGCAGTAGTTGGTCTCGTGGAGGTTGCCGCTCCCGACAAACGAGAGGCACTTCATCGCCCCAGAATCACCTCCAGCAACGCCTCTCCGTGAGGGGTGAGCGTCACAGAACTGCCGACCCGCTCAAAGATGCCATGCCGAACCAGGAGATCCCTGTCCTCCGCGGTGAGCCCGGCACCCCGCTCGAGCATCCCCCTGACAAGGTACTGGAGGTAGTCCACCGGGTAGGGGAGCGTAGGGATACGGATGATCTCATACGTCCGCCGGTCGGGGAAGAGGAGGTGGTCAAAGTCCGCTTCATGCATCTCATAGAGTTTCTCGAGCTCCTGCGGGTCATCCGCGTCAGCAAAACCCATGATCTCGCTCCTGAACCGTTCCAGGCGTTCGTTTATCACGCTGATGTCATGGTTGACGATATGGTATACACCGTCTGCCTGCAGGATCTGTCCGATGAGCGATAGAGTCATGCACATATTTTTCCGTCCGCCGGAGACGTTGAGATAGATGGCATCGCAGTGGTGGATATCCCGTTCTTTCCGGAAAATTTTCGCCGCTATTGACATAAATTTGAAATTCTGCTCCTCTGTTGCGATATCGTCCCAGGGGAGCATTTCGGTATGAACCCGCAGCCAGGGGTAGCGGCGTGCAAGCCCTGTTGTAAGCAGGCGGGCCCCGGCACGAACGCTCGCGTTGTTTGTTGTGAGCAGGACAAGATCCGATACAGGTTCGTCCAATCCGTCAATGAAGGTGCTGACAACCGGAGGGCTCATGCCCAGTGGGGCAATAACTGCTGTTTTCATATTCACACCTCAGAGCAACCCGCCTGATCATGGGTATTCTATGAGGGTGACTATAAACCCTCCGATCGTGTCGGCGATCGATGCCATAGCAACTTCCCGTATCTCACCCGCCCCGAAGGCGGTGTGGGACTGTATCCTGTATCTGCTGTAACCTCTTCCCGGCCCTGCGGCAATCGTGAGCGTCCGGCTCTAAGCCGGAGCCGCCGCCATGGGCGGTCTGCCGGCTGCGGATTGCGGCCCCGGTGGGGGCGTCCCTCGAGGGCTTGAGTTCGCGAAGGCGGCAAAAGGGAAAGGGGGATCGAGAGTTTCTGGAATATGATAAAAAGAGCTATGTTTATCTTATCTACATTGAACATTGTGATTCAGTGACCAGCGTCATGTATTATGCACACTCTACGGACAGCCCCGACAAGAGATGCTGGCAGTTGCTTGGGGTTCATCTCAAGAATGTAGCTGACATCGCCTCGACGTTTGCCGATCGTTTCGATGCCGGTGATCTCGCCTATGCCGGGGGTCTATTGCACGACATCGGGAAGTATTCGATTGAATTTCAGCGGCGTCTGGAGGGTGCCAGTATTCGGGTTGACCATTCAACCGCCGGTGCGCGGGAGGCCCGGGCGCTGTACAACTGGCAGTTAAGCCGTTTACTGGAGTACATCATCACGGGGCACCACGGAGGGCTCTTAAATTACGGCAGCAGCGAGAGCGGGCTTGAGGAGCGCCTGGCAAACAAATATCTGCCGGATTATTCGGCATACCGTGAGGAGATCTCAGTCCCTGATCTAACAAATTTCCGCATCAAATTGCGTCCTATCAGGAAAAAGAAGGGCTTTTCGGTATCTTTCTTCACACGAATGCTTTACTCGTGCCTTGTCGATGCAGATTCCCTCGACACAGAATCTTTTGCAGATCCCCGGTCGGCCCGTGCTCGTGGGCAGTATGAATCGTTCGAAAACCTTTCGAAGAAATTAGATGACTACATGGTCTCCCTCCACTCAAAAGCAGAGGACACCGCGATCAACAGGTGCAGAAGAGAGATTTATGAACGGTGCAGAGCAATGGCCACTCTCCCGCCACAGTTCTTTTCCCTGACCGTTCCGACCGGCGGGGGGAAGACTCTCTCATCGATGGCGTTTGCGCTTGACCACCTGAAATATCATGGCTTGGATAGGATCGTTTACGTAATCCCATATACCAGCATCATCGAACAGAACGCTGCGACGTTCAGGAAGGTCTTCGGAGGCCGGAACGTGCTGGAACATCACAGCAACTTCGACCCCGCGGCGATAGTCGACGACGATGTTGGCTCGGTGGAGCACTTTCTGAAACTCTCAGCCGAGAACTGGGACATGCCAATAGTTGTAACTACAAACGTCCAGTTTTTTGAATCTCTTTTCTCTAACAGGCGGTCAAGATGCAGGAAGATCCACAATTTAGCCCGGAGTGTCATCATACTCGACGAAGCCCAGATGTTACCAACGGGATACTTAATGCCCTGCCTGCAGGCTCTCTCCGAACTCGTCCGGAACTATGGCTCTACGGTTGTCATCTGCACGGCAACCCAGCCGAAACTTGGCGATCTTCTGGACAGGGAACTCAGGCCCGTTGAGATCATGCATTCGCCTGAGGAACTCTATGAGGCTTTCCGCCGGGTGCGTGTAACCGATCTTGGATCCTTGAGCGACGAAGAACTCTCCGCGAGGCTGAAAGAGCATCGCCAGGTCCTGTGTATTGTCAATACCAGAGCCCATGCACAGAACCTGCATGCTGAACTCTCGAAACAGGAGAAGTGTTTCCACCTGAGCGCCCGGATGTGCCCGGTTCACAGGAGAAAGCAGCTCGGCGAGATCAGGAGACTGCTCAGGGAAGGTGCTGACTGCCGTGTCGTCTCAACCCAGTTGATAGAGGCCGGTGTGGATATAGATTTTCCAGTGGTCTACCGGGCGATAGCCGGTGTTGACTCCATTGCCCAGGCATCCGGCCGGTGCAACCGTGAGGGAAAGATCGAGAGGGGGGATGTCTATATCTTCCGGTCAGCCGAGCGCTACGGTCAGGCTACCAGCTGGCAGCGCCTGACTGCGGAGATTGGCCGGATGGTCCTCGACACCCATGAAGATCCGCTCTCTCTTCAGACCGTTGAGGCATACTTCCAGAAGCTTTACTCGTATGAGGGTGAGGACGGACTAGATAAGAAAAAAATAATATTCTCATTTGAGAAGAGGGCTCGTGACCTCGCATTTCCGTTTGAGGATGTGGGGTGGGAGTTCAGCATCATCGAACAGGCTACAAAGGATCTCATCATCCCCTACGGTGAAGAGGGGAGATCACTCCTCAGTGACCTCAGGACCAGTGAGAATCCATGGAAGTATGCACGACGCCTCCAGGGGTATAC
>ERZ795052.5784-NODE-5784-length-11795-cov-4.919932_pt1 | contig 11795 bp, 11 predicted proteins | sample MGYA00375136_ERZ795052 | MGnify/ENA primary metagenome ERZ795052 (study PRJEB30181, sample SAMN05720156) | activated sludge metagenome | isolation source: Anaerobic digester | place: Japan | collected 2015-05-26 ... | reverse complement strand
TTTAAACTACTTTGATCCACATCCAAGATTGTTTTATGAATGTGTCTTCTATAATAAGAAGATTATATATATCAATCATGATAATATAAAGGATGGAGGATACTTCAGATATATAGATGCAATACAAAATGGATTGAAGAATTGTTGGTTGGATGGTAATGATGAAATTGTTAAAGAGATGATTAAATGAAACAGATAATATATGCTGAAAGTGTGGATAATATATCCACTCCCAATTTTTTATGCATTTATACTACTACCAGATGTCAATTCAATTGTTACTATTGCAATAGCAAAAATGTTGTTAGAACAAATCCTCCAAAGTATTTGGATGCTAATAAGTTGCAAAAGTTTGTGGACATATATGACAAAGTGGCTGATGACTATCTATATATAGAATTGACTGGTGGAGAACCAACTTATACAAATTCTATATTAGATGTAGTAAATATACTGGCACATAGTGAGAAGATTAAGTATATAAGTATGGTCACCAATGGACAAGCAGATGTTGATACTTATAAAAACATTGCAAAGATATGTAAAGATAATAATAAATCTAATGAAATATTCTTTTCATATCATTTCAATTCAGTTAATGATCCAAATACATTCTCAGATAAACTTAATAATATGTATGAAGATGATGTAAATTGTATATTACGTATAATGATTGATCCTTTTAATATAACTGAAGAGATTAGATCAACTGTTGAATATTTTGTAAACAATGATAAATATCATTTATTAAGAGAACTTGGTTATATTACTGGACATGGATTTTGTAATGATACTTATATAGACAATATAAAAAAACAATTGGATGATAAAGTAATTGGAAGATATATAAGAGTCACATATGATGATGGATCAACAGAGATATTATCAACAGGATATATACAATCATTGGATTACAATCCATTCAAAGGCATGTATTGTGAAAGTATGTATAAACGTCATGGATTGACTTCAGATTGTGATTTATATCCAAGATGCTATTCACCAAATCAAACTAGATTATTGCCAAAATTTAGAAAATGCTTTTCAGAATCAATGGTGAAAGATTATATAGCATTTATAAAATCCAACTATGTTAGATGTGAATTGAATAAATGTGAATGCAGATCTGGTATAGTAAGTAAGAAGTGGAGATAGATATATGTTAACATTCATAAATAGACTTGACAATTGTATGCATGGATCAATGGTAACTATCAATGATTATTATACAGAGTTAAGTAAGCTATATCCATCATGTACACAATTGGCCAGATTTGATCCATTAAACAACAACTATAATAAGCATGTTAATACATATAAACAGCTTAGAAAATATATTGATTTGAAAAATATATATCCAATAGATTATAACACTCATCATCCTATTATTATAACTTCATTCTATACTATACCTTATATAGACCTAAACAAATTACATGGAGATGTATTAATACTGTTGGATGCTCTTGAAGTTTCAGTATTCCATTCTACTGGTATTCTTGGTGAATATCTGGATACACTAGCTAAACAGTTTAAATATATATATCTACCAGTCAATCCATTCAATGAGAAGATTATGAAAAAGTATCATTTGACCAATAATGTATTATTGTTTGAATATTATACAAAGTTATCTAAATCTAGGGTTGATAAATATGGAAAAGATATAAATATAAATGCTATACTGATTAGAGATGAAAGATTAAAAGAATACTATACAAACTATTACTTATATAATGATAGACATAAATATTTAAATACACTTCAATTTGCTGGATATGCATTCTGCAGAATATCACCAATACGCAGAGGTATATATGAAGGCATATATATAGAGAACATAGGCAAACTCATATTTGAATATATGTATTTAAATAGAACTGTTGATTACTATCCATACAGGAAACATACAGATGATGGTTTACATTACTACTTGCAATTATTTGGAATAGATGATAATATAATAAATATAGATATAAGTGTAGATCATGATGAACTTGTATCAAAGATGATACTACAACCAACTGATGATATCTGTAAGATTATAGAAGAGCATATATCATAATTGTTATCAAGAGGAGGTAAACTGTTTTGAGCATAAATTATTATGATTTGTCTCTTGATCCATCAATATTTGAAAAGTTAAATGAATATTTACATACTGTGCCACTTACAGACTTCTCTATAAGATTGAAGACTGAAGAAAGATTCAAAAACTATTTTAATTGTAAGAAAGCAATATTAGTAAACTCTGGCACAACAGCATTATATCTATCAATGCTGGCTATCAAACAGTTATTAAATAAAGATATTACAGATAATGATATATCCATCATAGGCCCAGCTTATGGTCATCCAGCATGGATACAAGCAGCAAGATTGGCAGGATATAAACTTCAATTTTGTGATGTTAAAGAGAATACTTTATCTATGAATCCAGATATGTTAATAAATAGCATTAATGATACAACCAAAGTAGTATTATTTATAAACAAAGCTGGATATATAGGAGAGGACTTATTCAAAGTAAAAGATATATGTAATAAACATAATCTATTTCTAATAGAAGATTCATGTAATGCACTTGGACATAGATACAATGATATATATGCTGGAACAATAGGTGACTTTGGCACATTCAGTTTTAGTAATCCAAAGACTATAACTTGTGGTGAGGGTGGATTAGTAATATCCAATAGAGATGATGTAAATGGTATCCTTGATGATTTGCAATATGAGGGTGGATGGTATAATTATCATAGAAACAAAGATAAGACATTTATAAATATGGGTGGTAATTTCAATCTATGTCCACAGAACTGTTTTATAGTTAATGAACAAATAGGTTTAATAGAAGATTATTTGCATAAACAATTAGATATATATAATAAATATGTGTCTAAAAGCATAAGCTTAATTAACTTTGGTAATAATTATAAGTATTGTCCATCTATAAATATAACAATAAACAAGAATGCAAATAAGATGCATGATCTTTATAATAAGATGAATATAAGAACACTTTACAAACATTATAAGAATATGAGCAAGTTCTTTACTAGTAATAGATATCCAGTTGCAGATAGATTGGAAGAAGAAGTATTGATGTTGCCTAAAAGTTTTAATCTTACTGATAAAGATATCAATGCAATAGCTAGTATTTATAAGACATATAATAAAGGATAACAATATGTTGGAAGATAATGTTAAGTATATTGGACCAACAAGTGTAATTGATAAATATCACAATTATAAACAAACCAAGTTTATAATTACTGATAATTGTAATTATAAATGTGACTATTGTCCATCTCATCTTGAAAAGCCAATTAAGTTTACTAGCATTGATAAGTTGTTAAAGATAACTGCTTTCATAAAGATGTTACATGAGGAATACCCAAGAGAAGTTAGTTTATTTGGTGGAGAGCCAACAATACATCCACAATTTCTTGATATAATGGATGCATGCACATTTGCATACAGACTATTATTAACAACCAACTTATCATGTTCGTTAGATAAGTTGGAGCAGATAATAAAGATTGGTAAGAAAGCTAATTACTTCCAAGTATGTGCATCATATCAAACAAAAGCAAAGTTTGATGAATTTAAAGAGAAGATCAATCTATTAGTAAAAAACAAAGTTACAACATGGGTTCTGCTTATGTTAACACCATACAACTTTGATGATATATTTAGAATTAACAATTATTTCAAATTATACAAAACAGTTTCTCCAACATTCAAAGTATATATTAATAGAGTATTTTATTCTAAATATGATAATGTATTTACAAAAGAGCAATTGAGCAAATATGAAAACTATTATAAAGACTTAGATGATACAGATAAATGGGTATATTATCATTATAATGATGATAGTATAAAACGTTACACCTATGATTATATCCTACAACTTAATGGTGGCAATTATAAGGGATGGCACTGTATGGCAGGAAATGAATACTTAGCATTTGATTATGATGGTGATGTATATCCATGCAAAGGTTATAGAAAAGAAGGATTTAAACCATTGTTTAATATATTTGATGATGATATTAATAAGTGTAAAGACATACTTAAACAAGTTGAGAAAGGTATAATATGTGATTGTGAATATAAATGTTTGGTAAATCAAGTACCAAGATACTCTCCAAAGTTTTATGATTTTAATAAAGAAGACTTTTATGATTGTTCCAATAAGTGTGAAGAATTCTGTGGATTGAAAGGTCTAAACAGTTATGGGAGTGTTGAAGAGTTTTGTTAGATATTATAAGTATTAGAAAGTTGCATACATTACCTAATGAGATATATATAAAATTGATAGTTACTAATTCTTGTAACTATAACTGTAAATACTGTCGTTCTCACTCAAATGAGGATGACAGTATTACTTTTGATGATTATAGATATATTCTAGACTTTATCAATAATATATCCAAGATATATAAATACAATAACTTTAAGATACAATTGTTTGGTGGAGAACCAACCCTATGTTCATATTTAAGTGATATTACAAGGTACTTAGATAATATAGAGAATGTAAAAGATATTATATTATATACCAATCTTAGCAAAGACAATAACTATTATATAGATCTATCAGATATATCAGATAAGCTTACCTTGTATGCTTCATTTCATCCAAGATATATACAATTTAAAGACTTTATTAAGAATATACAAGATATACTGCCATTCTTCAATAGAACAATGATATTTGTCATGTGGGATCCAAGCGTGTTGGATTTAATACAAATTAAATTTATTGATAAATATTTAACTGCATTAAAGTCAAAGTATAATAATATTGCATATGAGCTAAGCAAGATAGTTGGAAATGATCAGCAAATGATAAGAAGATATAATGATAAAGAAGAAGAATGGTTTAAGAATAAAGTTAATACAAATATGTCATCTAAAGATTATGAATTGACATATAAAGATAATAACATATTACATGTAAACTCTGAGTTTATGCGTTGCAACAATATCAAAGGATTTGAAGGATATATTTGCAATGCCATGAAAACACATTTTTATTTAAACAATGATGGTAATATATATCCATGCAAGTCATATCATTATTATAGATTTGAACCAGTGTTCAATATATATACTGATGATATATCAAAGTTTCAAGATATATTTGGAACACCAATCAAATGTTCATGTAAGAAGTGTGTTGGTATGTATAACATTGACAAAGTACATCCATCATATTATAATGATGAATATAATATCTTCAATAATACAATTGGAGAGGTGGATTATGAATGGGAAGAGTAGAACTGGAAATATATTTGAAATAATATTGACAGAACACTGCAATTGGAAATGCAGTTATTGCCAATTTCCAACTATAAAGAACCCACAAGATACAAGCATAGAAAAGATAGATAGACATATAGACTATATAAGAGATATCATTGACAAACTTGGTTATAACTACATTATGGTCCAAGGTGGAGAAATTGGATTAGTTGATAAAGATGTCTTAAAATACTTCTTATCCAAATTTAATAAAAAGATAATCATAGATACAAATGGATTATTTATAGATAAAGGATATCATACAATTGATGGTATAAAAGAATATATTGAAGAGATATGGTGGCATACAATTGATGAGCCAAGAAAGATAAAGATAGATAATAAAGATACTGGTGATATTAAACTTGTGCCAGGTGTAGTTGGATGTAATGTAGATGATATAATATCTTTCTTAGATATCAACAAGCATATAGACTTTGATTATGTATTTATAGAAGTGCCAATCACAGCAAAGAATGTTGATTGTGACTATATAAAGAAATCATATGAAAAACTATATAATTATTGTATTAAATATAGAAATAAGAAAACTATATTGAATAACTTATTATGTGATATTAGAGAATATGATTTGCAATTATTACAAAAGGCATGTTGCACAATGAATGCATTTAATACAATCAATCTTGCAAGTGAGAAGTTATGTTTATGCACAACCAGATCAAATCAGGTTCAGATTGATCTAACTAGAGATAACTTGATAAATGTATTAACTAAATCTAATGTATTTAGAGATAAATCAAATGCATTATGCAATACATGTTATAGAAGTTCCAGAAAGGGACATGATATGAATGCATTGTTAAATAAGCAAAAGTATAGGAGCATTCTAATATGAAATATCCAGTAGAACATAAATTTGCTAAACAATGGTGGATCAGTTTATCAGAAGCATGTAATTGGAAATGTTGGTATTGTGACTTTCCAATGAAGAAAGATATTAAAACAGTAGATGCTGATTACTTGAAATGGTTTTTAAATATACTAAAACCAGTAATTAAAGATAAGAACATAGAAATATGTGTTGAGGGTGGAGAGATTGGTTTAGTAGATTCACACATATTGGATATATTCTTTAATTCTGATTTGGACAAATCATATACAGTAACTACAAATGGATTGTTCATGAAGCAAGATTATCATAATAGATATAAAGATCATATTCACTATATATTATATCATGTAGTATCAGATGTAACTGATCCTAATGTTGTCTTTGAAAAATACAAAGATACTGATCCTTCTATTAAGATAGACTATACAATTGTAATACATAAAAGAAATATAAAGTATCTGGATGAGTTCTTTGATAATAATAAGGATTGCATATTCTTGCCACATTTGATGCAGCCAAGACGTCTAGGATTAGACTTCTTGTCAATTGAAGAGTTTGAACAGATATATGATATACTAAAAGATAAAGAGAATGTGTATGATCACTTTAAGAATAGAATTCTAAACATTATACAACATCTTAAAGAAGAACAATCTGATCCAACAAAGCTAAAGAAGATGAGAGACTTTTGTGCAAATGTATATCATAAACCAATATTTGATTTGCCAAATAAGCTTATTAAGAGATGTTGTATTACAATAGACAATTGCAATGCAGCAGATATAACAGAAGAGAATCTATATAAGTTAGTAAACAATGATGTTAGCTTATTTCCAAAGACAGATCCAATATGTGATAACTGTATAGCTAACTTCTTATGGAGACATAATCCTAAATGGATGTTAAAGTATAATAGAGATGAACTTATGAATATAACTAGAAGTTTGAGAAGGAACAATTATCATGAAGTTCTTTAGTAAGAATGAATGGGATCCATTAGAAGCAGTTATTGTTGGTTCCAGCTTTAAGAACTTTAACTTGACCATGGATGTATCATTGGCACAATTCTATAGACATATTGGATACATGTATCTATCTGCACAAGATAGTAAACATAAACCATTTTATAAGAAACAATATATGGAAGAACTTGAAGAAGATATAGAAGGATTTGTAGATACACTTAAACAATTGCATATAAAAGTATATAGACCAGAAGATTTCAAATTAAAGAAGATATCTTCTACTGTATGGGAGTCATATTCTACTCCTCCATTAAATGTAAGAGATCAATGTATCATAATTAATGATACTATAGTTGAGACTCCACCAATGGTAAGAGGAAGATATTTTGAAAATGATTATATGAAGAAGATATTTTATGAACATTATCTATCTGGTGGTAATTGGTTATGTATGCCAAGACCATTATTAAAAGATGAAAGTTTTGATAAAGAATATGTTACAGATGACAAGTATCTAAGAGTTAATATTCATGAAGTTAAGAAGCTTGATGATATTAAGTATGATGTAAATAATATCAATGGACTTGAAATGTTAATTGATGCAGCACAATTTGCTAGATGTAATGATGATATATTGGTTAATATTGCCAATAGAAATCATGCTTTGGCATTACAATGGTTTAAACTAAACTTTCCTAATAAGACATTTCATGTTATGAGATCTGTAACTGACAATCATATTGACAGTTACTTTGTGCCATTGAAAGAGGGAGTAATGTTAGTTAGGCATGAAGCATGTATAGATCTATTACCAGATAAGTTTAAGAAGTGGAAGATTATAGAAGCACCAGAACCACAAGATAACAATTTTCCTAAATATGATATACTTGGTGGAGATATTATATTAACAAGCAGATATATAGATACAAATGTATTGAGCATTGATGGAGATAAGATAATAGTAAATGCATTATCACCACAATTGATAAAATGTCTTGAGCAAAATGGATTCACTCCAATTCCAGTCAGACATAGACACAGAAGGATATTTGGTGGTGGATTTCATTGTTTTACATTGGATGTGAAAAGAAAAAATGTATAACTTCTTATTAGAGATAATACCAATGAGATATTGTAATCAAAAGTGTTACTATTGCAATAATTCTGATTGTGTGTCAAATGACTTTGAATATATTGTTGATTTGGACTATTTGAATTGGATATTGGAGATATATAATAAGTTTAATGTTAAAGATATAAAGATAGAGATATCTGGAGGAGAACCAGCATTAATCAAGAACATTTATGAATTGGTTGAGCTACTTAACACAAAATCTTATATAACACAGATATATATACTTAGTAATGGACTATTAAGAAAGAAAGTTGGTAATGTAAAAGCTTTTATAGGCAACAAGTATCATGATTATCATGAACATAATGTATTAGATATAGTTGATAAAGATATTATTCAGTTTTACAATGATATAAATATTTATGACAAGAAAGATTATGGCACATATGCTGTTATATTAACTGAAACAACATTGAAGTCTCTATTAGATAACTTTGATTACTTTAAAGATACTAAATTATTTGAACAACCAATCCACTTTAAGTTTCTTACACCTAAAACATATTATCCATCTCAAGAGACATTGGAAGATACAAAAAGATTCTATAGGAAGCTATTAGCATTAGATAATCTAACTTTTATTTCCAGATATGTAGCAACAGAAAGGTTAGCTCAATTGGAAGAGACAATCAATTTAAATAAAACTACATTATGTGCAAAGATATCAAGATATCAGTTTATAGATATGCAAAATAAGACTATTGGATTATGTAGCAAACAAGTCTATCAATCACCAGCATTTGCAATAACAGAAGATGATATCAAAAAAGCATTAGATGGCACATTATTTACACCAAATGATTTCTGTGATAAGTGTTATGCATCAGCAGATATGAGTGAATATTATATTAAACGTAGAATCAAAGGACAATACATCAATGTGGGAGGCCAATAATATCATGAATATTCTAATAACTGGTGCTCTTGGCAATGTTGGTATATGTACAATAAATGAATTATTAAAGAATAAATATAATTATATTATTGGAATTGACAATTGTATAACTAGATCTATCAATAGATTATCACATATTAATGATCAAGATAGTAGATTTACATTTATAAATTCCAATAACATTTATCAAAGATTTAATGTTGAAGATATATTCAAAGAACATAACTTTGATGCCATTCTACATTTGGCTGGAAGAGTTGGAACTGCTAATTCTTTTAAGGAACCAAAGTCATATATTGAGAACAATGTATTGTTTATAACAGAACTGTTGGATTTATCTGTTAGATATAATATCAATAGATTTGTATTTGCATCCAGTTCAGTAGTATATGGTACTAACTATACTGTGCCATCATTTGAGATACACTTTCCAAAACCAAACTCAGTATATGGTGTAAGTAAATATGCTGCAGAATTATTAGCTAAAGTTTATTATGATACATTTAAATTGAATACAATAGGTTTAAGATATTACAATATCATACCACCCATAGAGTTTATAGATGAATCTGATATAATATATATGTTTGCCAAAAAGATATTAAATAATGAAACCATAAGATTATACAATAATGGTAAACAATTGAGGCAATATGTACCAATTGATAATATAGTATTAGCAAACATATTGGCATTAACTACAGATAATAAAGAATGTTTTGGAGAAGTGTTTAATATAAGTGTTGATTGTAATCCAATATCATTAGAATCTCTTGTATTATACATTGCAAGATATTATGATGTTGATTCTCCAAAGATTGAGTATATAGATGATAAAGCTATTGGTGATGTTGATGTTTGTTTTGGTAGTATAGAAAAAGCTAAGAAGCTATTGGGATATAAGCCTAAAGTTGATATGTATGAATATATTAATAATATGCTAAAAAATATAAGGAACAGCCATGCTCAATAACTCATATATTCAGAAGGCATATGGTTGTGCAGGTATTGGTAAAAGACTTATTATGGAAATAACAACCAATTGCCAGTTTAAATGTTCTTATTGTCTTAAGAGAATACCATTGGTTAGGAAAGTTAGTCATACTAAATCAGAATATATTAAAATATTCTTTGATATATGCAGGAAATATAATATTTATAATAATAATGAAGTAAGTGTGTATATAGCTGGGGGAGAACCAACAACATCTCCATATTTTCTAGATATTGTTAAACTGTGTGCTCAATGTGAATTTGTAAAAGATATAAATCTTTTAACTAATGGATATACCAATTCTGATGTGTATATTCAAGTGAATAATATATGTTCAGATTATAATAAAAGATTTATTAATAATATAACATATCACTTTAATAAATTAACAAAATTAGAGGATTATATACATAAAACACAATATTTATTAGATAATGGTGTGAATTCATTGCTCTCAATTATTATTGATATTGATAATGTTGATGTTGATGATATACTGAACATTGAACAATATTTGATGTATGATTTTATAAGAGAGGTATATAGTATAGTTGGTAAACATATTCCAGATGAATTTACATTTATACATAAATTTAATTCACAAAAAACGCTTTCAGATAATAGAAAGATAAAGATAATAACAAACAATGATGAATTAATTGTTTCTGATAGTGATATCAGAAACATGGGAATAAATCCATTTTTAGGTATGTATTGTACAGGTATCAGTGATAATGTTACTATTGATGAAGAAAGTTATATATATTCATCATGTTGTCCTTCTAACAAATTGTATAAATGTTATATTGAACCACATGTAAAGAGATTCTTTGATAATATATATAACACCAAGCAGATATGTAAGGCTGATATATGTTGTTTTCCAAAACCAATTAGATATAGATAAATTAAGTTAATCGTTGTTGGAGAGAATAGTCACAGTATGAATAAAACAATCAGAATGTTTGTCAATAATGGATACACATATAAGATATTCAATGAAGCCAAGCAATATTTAAATGTCAAAGATTTATTACATTCAATAGACTTTAATTATATACATCTGCCATTTAGATATATACAATATGTTGATAAATATAATAATATAATACCAGAATTAAGATTTGATGTAAGAAAATTATGTGATTATTTTAATATTGAAGATACAAATCAATATGCAATGGCAACAACACCATGTATTGATTATGTTATGCAGATGATAGTTAATTACAAATCTGGTAATCCATTATATTATAATTTGGATAATTGCTCATGGGTTGGCACAGATAAATTATATGATGTTGCTAATAATAATGTTATTTCCTTTGAATCATTAAATACATATTTTGATAGTATAGAAAAAGCAGATTGTTATCTTATACATATGGAAGATGAAGCTTTAAATGTAGTGCTAATTATGCTTGCTATCTTTTTAATAAGGAAATATAATGCTACTGTTCTAATTGGTGGAACAAAGAATAACAATGATTCAAATCCATTATTGCAACTTATGAATCATATCAGTTCTGATTATTTGGACAACAAACTCATCATGTGCACAGGATTTATAGGACCAGCTATAGAATCATATATAACACAAAGGAATGAATATAATAATCAACATGATATATCTT
>ERZ795052.5769-NODE-5769-length-11822-cov-7.470553_pt1 | contig 11822 bp, 8 predicted proteins | sample MGYA00375136_ERZ795052 | MGnify/ENA primary metagenome ERZ795052 (study PRJEB30181, sample SAMN05720156) | activated sludge metagenome | isolation source: Anaerobic digester | place: Japan | collected 2015-05-26 ... | reverse complement strand
AATCTGTATAATCCTTTTTGAAATTGGCATTCCAATCTTTTACTGATCCGTCAGCTTTGTAAACTCTACCAGTAAAGTAGTCGTTTACAAACTGTTTTCCGGTGCTGTAGTACGCCCCAAAGTAAGGTGTCGAGAATGTGATTGACTTGAGACTCAGAGCAACGCCACCAAATGGGGTGTAACCAAAGCCAAACGTTGCCCCTGCTTGCGTGTCAGATGTTGGTCCAAATGCGAGACTTGCATCAACGTTTGCAAGTGAACCAGAGAAACTAACACCGTCTTTATCCGCTACCAACGAGAAACTAACGCTTCCTGTGTAAGATACGTTTGGACCGAGTGTGAATGGCTTTTCTGCTGCGAAAATGCTAACAACCATAAAAAGTGCTACTAATACCGTTAAAAGCTTTTTCATAACTTTCTCCCTCCTCCTGTGAGTTTCTTTGAGTTTTCAATGAATGGTTTAAGAAATCTTAGATGTATCAAAAATTATTCAGATAATCAATCTATTGTGTCTGCTGGTTCCCTTCCCCCCTTTTTCTCCGCATTTTTTGAATTTCGATATCGTAATGCTATGCGTTCTGGTACTAAAACTTTGTACATCATACCATCTAAGAATATTAAATACTAAATTATCAGAACCATTTTTGCAAAGAACCTATTATAGCTATTGCTCCTATCACTATGCCAGCCACTCCGGTTACTACTCCCCATGTTGCGAGTTGTCTTGTTTCTTCGAGTTCTGCCTTTGTTCCTGCTGTTTTTTCAACGTTGTCGACCTTTGCTGCCAAGTCTTCTACATCTGTCTTATCTGCCTTTGTGTCTGCTACGATTTGATCCAAACTGATTGCCTGGTTCTCGAGTAATGTGACTCTGTCTTCGAGTGTACCAATTTTATCGTTTGTTTCTTCTTTCAAGTTTACCACACTTGCAGCCATTTCGTCTTTCGTTGTTGTAAGTTCTTCTTGTTGGCTTACTATCGCATCTGATAGAACACTGTATGTGTTTACTAAACTATCGTTTAAGTAAGAAATCTGTTCTTTAATAGCATCGATGGTAGAAGATAAATCTGCAATATTAGCAGCAAGTTCCTCATCCTTTGCCGAAAGTTGATCATCTTTTGCTGCAAGAGCGTTTATTTGTTTTCTAAGTGCGTAATCGACATCACCGAGCTGTCCAGCCAAGCCATCGATGATCATGCTCAATTCATCGATATCACTCTTCAGTCCAGCCAAGTCTATTTCTTGTTGGTTACCTTCTTCATCAGTATAAACGAATTTGTCGTTTATGCCGTTTATTAGGTCGTAAAGTTTGATTATATCTTGATCGTGGAGGTCTAATGTCAAGTTAACGTCTTCAAATTGCATTGCTACATCGTTTTGCAATTTCTCGATTTCTGCGTAAAGTTCATCGTAGAGTTGTTGAACTGCAGACGCATCAGCCTTTGTACCGAGTGTATCGTATATCTGGTTTGCATATTCTTCCAACAAATCCGTCCTGTTGCTAAGTTGGTCTGTAGAAGACTCAAGAGTGTCAAGCCTTTCTGAGAGCTCATCTACCCTAACATCGGTGTACGACGTAACTCTGTCTTCAAGGTTCTTAAGGTCGTCGGAGAGGCCGTATATCATATCTCTCATGACGGGCAAACCTGTTGCTACCGTATCTTCTATGTTTAAAACTCTCGTTTCTAAGTTATCGATCCTGGTTGTAAGTTCCTCTTGTTGGTTGGATATTGCATCGGATAGAACGCTGTATGTATTTACCAAACTATCTTCTAAATATGCATCCTTTTCTTGTAAACTATCAATTTGTGCTTGTTTATCGTTAAGTAGACCTTCAACATAATCGAGCGTTCTTACGATGTAAAGAGCAATTTGGTATCTTGTAGTTGCCTCGTCACCACGGTATGTTCCATCAGGAAAACCTGTGATAACACCTATCTCTTCAAGTTTCTGAACATACGCCTCTGCCCAATGCCCCTTTGGAATGTCTCTGAATGCTGCTAAAGAAAGTACCGATATCGACAATAATGTTAAAACAACTAGTATCTTTTTCATCTTTGTTACCCCCTTTCGGTGTTATTGTGTTTTCACATTCTATCTCTAAAATGATGAGAACCATGAAAAATGATAATAAACATACCGCAGAATAATTATATCACAATAAAGTGCAACAGTGCAAAGATTTTTTAAAAAATTTCCAAGTTATTTTTGATCAATGTGCCACAATTTTGATGAATAAACGTTTTCCCACTCGTAATATGTGTTCATCGCTTATTTCTACGCTTGATTTGATGTTGTCGATACGGTTGTTGTCGAGATAAACTCCACCTTGCGATATGAGCCTTTTGATCTCGCTCCTTGTTCCAATGCCAAGGTTGTCGAGTAGATCAACGATGTTGTATCGTCCACGTTCTACAGTCTTTTCTATCATCTCATCTGGCATTTCTTTCTTTTGAAAGACTGTCACGAAGTAACTTTCTGCCTCTCTTGCTCTTTCTTGACCGTAGAATTGTGTTACAATCTCTCTTGCAAGCCACATTTTGTAGTCTCGTGGATTGACAATCTTTTTATCAATCTCTTCTTCCATCTTTTTCAGTATATCATCGCTGACATCGGTTAGCAATCTGGCGTATTTTACGATGAGTTCATCTGGAATAGACATGACCTTTCCATACATATCTTTTGGTTGGTCAGTGAGTCCTACATAGTTGTTGTAGCTCTTACTCATCTTCAGTTTACCATCTGTTCCCTCAATTATGGGCATCGTCATGACTATTTGAGACTTCAATCCATACTCTTCTTGTATCTTTCTACCAACCATGAGATTGAAGAGCTGGTCTGTACCGCCGAGCTCTACGTCTGCTTGTATTGCAACGGAATCGTATGCTTGAGCCAATGGATACAAAAATTCTGAAACGCTGATTGGTGTGCCTTCTGCATATCTTTTGGCAAAATCTTCCCTTTCTAGCATTCTTGCAACGGTGTATTTTCCAGCAAGTTTGACAACGTCTGCAAAGGACATGGAACCGAGCCATTCGTTGTTGTATCTGATCTCTGTCTTTTCTCTGTCAAGTATTAAGAAAGCCTGCTCAGCATAGGACCTTGCGTTCTCAACAACTTCTTCTCGTGAGAGCATCGGGCGAGTCGTGCTCTTACCAGATGGATCACCGATCATCGCTGTAAAATCTCCGATTATGAGCACAATTTGGTGGCCGAGTTGTTGAAATTGTTTGAGTTTCCTGAGTACAACCGCATGACCTAAATGTAAATCAGGTCTCGAAGGATCAACTCCAAGTTTAACCCTAAGAGGCCTACCCTCCTTTAATCTTTCTAATAGCTCTTCTTCGGAAACTAAGTCTACACAGTTCTTCTTTAGTGTCTCTAATTGCTTTTCTGGTGATACATCTACTGTCAACTCTTTGCACCCCACTTAAGACTACATTTAGTAATTGAATTTCAAGATAGCTATGCAAATTCATGGTCGCTGAACAATTTAAATCTTTGAGTAAATCTTTGAACGAATTAAAGTGATAATACCCAAGACGTCAAGAAGCACATGACGAAGAACGCTACCGCCAATCCTACGGTAATCTTTCCTGATGTGTCTAATCCCTTTTTTCTTCCAAACATCGTAGAAGATGCACCACTGCCGAATGCACCACCGAGTTCAGAAAACTTTTCCATTTCCTGGAGTACCATCCATATCAAAGCTACCGCGATGATAGTGTGAATGATTAGTAATATTGTTACTAACATCTCTTACACCTCCGAATATTCCTAAGATATTTTATACTCTTTGATTTTTCCACAACACACAGAATAAATATGTAATAATATGTAAGTGTTGCGAGCAACAAAAATCGTATGCCAGAACTGTATGTATTATATCACAGCTTCTTGATGTTATGCAAGTCTTTTCATCTTTTCTCAGATAATATTTTGATATCATTACGACGGATTAGAAGAAACTAAAGAGTGTTGTTTGATCAGTATCTGGTAATCCTTCAAGTACGCCGATTCTTCTGAGTACTTCTACTTGCGCTTTCGTTACGTGTGCCCTGTTCATGAGGTCTTCTATAGATGTGTAGGCTTTTTCCTCTCTTGCTTCTTCTATGGCTTTTGCTACGTTGTCACCTATACCGTGAATTTTGTTGAATGGTATCACTAATTCTTTACCATCTATTATGAATTTTGTGGCGCTGCTTCTGTTCAAATCAGGTTTTTTGAATCCATAGCCTCTAAGTATCATTTCAAGTGCTGCTTGCAGTACTTTTTCTTCGTTTTTCTCTTTTGGATCTTTTTTCATGTTGCTTGATAACTCCCGCAGCCTTGATCTTATCGCATCTTTCCCCTTTAATACAAATTCTGCATCGAATTCATCACCCTTTGTTGAGAAGAATGCTGCATAGAATGCAAGTGGATAATGTACTTTGAAGTACGCTATTCTAAAGGCCATGCTCACATATGCAACCGCGTGCGCTTTGGGAAATAGGTACTTTATCTTCTGGCAAGATTCTATGAACCATTCCGGTACGTTGTGTTCTTTCATGAGGTTTATTTCTTCTTCTTTTAGCCCTTTGCCTTTTCTGACGTTTTCCATGATTTTGAATGCATTTGATGATGGCAATCCTTTGTGTATAAGGTATATCATTATATCGTCCCTACAGGCTATCACATCGGAGAGTGTCGCTATTTTCTTGTTGATTATACTTTGGGCATTTCCAAGCCAGACGTCTGTTCCATGCGATAGTCCGGATATTCTAACGAGTTCTGCAAATGTTTTCGGTTTTGTATCTCTGAGCATGCCCATGACAAAGTCTGTACCGAACTCTGGGATGCCGATAGTTCCCATATCGGTACCGAGTTCTTCTGGATCAACTTTTAGTGTCTTTACGGATGAGAATATGCTCATAGTTGCCCTGTCATCCATGGGTATCGTCATTGGGTCTATTCCACTGTATTCGTAGAGTAAACGAATCATCGTTGGATCATCATGGCCTAATGCATCGAGTTTTATGAGATCATCGTGAATCGATTCGTAGGCGAAGTGTGTTGTGTAGACTTTTGCCTTCTTATCGTTTGCCGGGTATTGATAAGGCGTGAAGTCGTGCACTTCCATGTCGTTTGGTACTATCATCAACCCTCCAGGATGTTGCCCCGTTGTGCGTTTTACACCGGTTACGTACATGCCAAGTCTTTCTTGCTCCGCGGGATTTAGCGGATTTACTATGTTGCCTTCTTTGTCTTCCATGTATGATTTGACGTACCCTATCGCACTTCTTTCCGCTATTGTACTGATGGTACCAGCTCTGAAGACGTGTGATTTACCAAATAGCTCTTCTATGAACTTGTGTGCACGTTCTTGATATTCACCGGAGAAGTTGAGGTCTATATCTGGGACTTTGTCACCTTCGAACCCCATGAAGACCTCGAAAGGTATGTCTTGGCCAGCTTTTTGCAATTTTGCACCACATTTTGGACATCTCTTGTCTGGTAAATCGTATCCTGAACCTGCATCCTCTTGGATTTCAAAGTACTTGCATTCGGTACATATGTAATGCGGAGGCAGTGGGTTTACTTCTGTTATACCGGCAAGATGCGCTACCAAGGATGATCCCACAGAGCCACGAGAACCAACTACGTACCCGTCTTCACCCGCTTTCTTAACTATGAGGTGAGCTATCATATAAAGTACGGCGTATCCGTGCCCTATTATGCTATTTAGTTCTCTTTCTATTCTTTTCTCAACGATTTCAGGTAATGGTTGTCCGTACAACTCGTATGCTTTCTTGTACGTCATGGACTTTAAGCTTTCTTCAGCACCTTCTATCTTCGGTGGATGGAGCTTTTTCTCAACAGGTTGTATCACCTCTATTCTGTCGGCTATACTCTTTGGATTGTATATGACTAGTTCTCTTGCTATTTGTTCGTCGTCAAATATCTCCATTGCAGCTTCTATCATTTCTTCCGTTGTACGTAAGTAGTAATTCGAGTTTTCATCTGCTATGTTACTCTGAGGAGCGAGCAATACCTTGCGAGCCTTTATATCTTCAGGGTCTATGAAGTGCGCATTCGATACCATGACGATTGGGACGTTCGATTCTTTACTCACTTGGTAGAGTAGTCTGTACGCTTCCTTTACCTCATCTTTTGTAAATTCTTCTGAACTTATCGTATCAAGTGGCATTACTTCAACGTAATCGTAGAATTTTAATGCCTCATTTAGTGCGCTCTTGTCTTTCTTCAATGCAAGGTTGAATATCTCTGAATTTGAGCAGCCCGTACCAATCAAGAGACCTTCTCTGTTTTTTTCTAAGTCTGATTTTAGTACTTGTGGCACAACGAAGAATGTCTCTGTGTGAGATTTGGATATGAGTTGATATAGGTTTTTGAGTCCCAATTTGTTTTGAACTAGTACAGTAAGATGAAGTGGATGTTTTGTCAACGGATTCATGCTCTCAACCAATTTGTTGAGTTTTTCGAACGTCGTGATAGACTTTTTCTTTGCAAGGTCCACGAGTTCCCAGAAGACTTTTGCAGTTACACTTGCATCGTCAAGTGCACGGTGGTGGTTGAACGTGCCTAAACCGAAATAATCGACTATCTTATCGAGTGAAAATGATCTTAATTTGTTTCTCAAGAGCGCATACGATAATCGTAGTGTATCAATATACGACGGCGTAAATTCTTTTCCAACTCTTCTGAATGCGTTCTGCAAAAATCCAACATCGAAATCTGCATTGTGTGCCACAATTATGGAGCCATCTATGAATTTCTCAAGTTCTGGTAATACTTCAGATATGTCAGGTGCATCTTTCAACATTTCTTCCGTTATTCCCGTGATTTCCAAGCTCTTTCTTTTGACTGCCGTCGGTTTTACGAACGTACGAAATTCATCTATGATTTCTCTGTTTCTCGTCTTTACCGCTCCAATTTCCATTATTTCGTCTTGCCGTGGATTTAGCCCCGTTGTCTCCAAGTCCAACACAACGTAAGTAGCTTGCGATATTTCTCCTTCTATTTCATTTATCATTATCTTCTTTGGGTCATTGGCTACGTACATTTCAACGCCATATATGGGCTTAATTCCAGCTGATTTCGCCAACTCGTAGAATTCCGGTATGCTTTGTACATTACCATGTTCTGTGATGGCAATGGCTTCCCAACCCCATCTCTTGGCAGTTGCAACATACTCGCCGATACCCATCACGCTGTCCAAATCACTCATTTTCGTGTGTGCGTGGAGTTCTATACGCTTTTCGCTTGAATTGTCAACGCGGTCCAACGATGGTATCTCAGTCAAATTTTCCAATTTGAAGAATGTGGACCCCATTTTGTCGTAAGACAATGTACCGGTGAATATGTACCAACCACCTAAGGTGGCCTTCTCTTCTGCAAGTGGCACTTTGGAATTGAATGCTTTGACGATGACAGAATCTTTCTTATCCGTTATATAGATGTTCAGCACATCGTTCGATACTTTTTCTATCTTGAAGACCTTACCAAAGATCTTTGCCCTTTTCTTTGCAGGTGGCATATTTGAAGGTGAGTTGATACTGCTCAAGTTAATTTGTACATCCACGTGAGATGAAGTTATGGAAGATGACGTTGTTATGTTGTTGTCCGCTGCCAGTTTCTGCTTACTGCTTTGTTTATCTACGTTAATTGCAATGTCAATTCTTTCTTCCGCTTTGTCAATGTCGTCATTAACGTTGTAAGAGTTATCTTCAATTGAATCTACGTCATCACCAGATTGTACAGCGTCAACAACCTTTGGTACATTTGGCGATAGTTCTACTACGTATCCTTCAAATGGCAATTTGGATTTTATCTTTTCTATCTTTTTCGTCAGGTGTACCTTTGCAAACTCACCGAGTGCATATACTTTCAGCACATTATTCTCTATCTCCAACTTTTCGAGATACTTACCAGAACCATTGAGCAGGTCCATGGTGTACTCCTTCAGGCTATCCGGATTCGCCAAGTCTACAGCCCTTTCTTCAATCAACACGTCGGCATGGACACCCAAGAATTCGGTTAGTTGATGCTTAAGTAGCTCCGCATCTCCTTTGAATTTCTCCACAACAAAGGTGACAGACTCCCTCATCTTATCGTATATTACCTTTTTGAGAGTACCTTGCGCATCTATACCAAGCTTTTTAGTGATGTCTTCTATAGGCTTTTTTACGTCGAATGTATATATCATCGAATCACCCCGATTACTATCTGACAAAATACTTGAATTGCTTTGGTTGGATTGCTTTGGACCTGCTACTGTCTAAATTCTCTTGGTGATGTCATTGACACAGTCATTTCGTTGATTGAGTTGATGTTCTTTGTAAGTTACAGCCGCAGACCAAGCGATTGCAAGTGCATCAGCTGCATCGTCTGGTTTAGGTATTTCATCGAGTTTCAAGAGCATCTTCATTACTTTTTGAACTTGATTCTTATCAGCTCTTCCATACCCGGTTATTGTGAGCTTTACCTGATGTGGAGTGAATTCAACAAAAGGGATATTTGAGTGCTTGATAGCTAAGAGAATAACCCCTCGAGCCTCACCAACAAATATAGCAGTTTTTACGTTCTTGTAGAAATACAAGCTTTCTACTGCGATAAGGTCTGGTTTGTATTCTGCAATGATCTTCATTAGTTCCTGATATATTGTGTCCAAACGGTCTTCAAATTGCTCTTCCTTACCAGTGGTAATTGCGCCGTGCATTATGTAACTTAGCCTATTACCTTGCTTTTCTAACATACCATATCCTACTATACCATAACCTGGGTCTATACCAAGAATCCTCATCTTATCCCTCTATCCAAATGAAACTATGATTAGTGAAACTATGATTATTCTGTGATTATTCTGTATTTTGCAAAATGGTTCGGCACTTCTGACACTTGGTTCAGTCGATATTATACATCGAAAGGTTCTTCCTTGGTGTTACAATTGTATCGGTGGTGTATGTTAACTAAAAAAAGAAACATGCATCGCCAAATGAGAAGAATCGGTATTTTTCTTCAACTGCAGTGTTGTATGCTCTCATTACTAAATCATACCCAGCGAATGCACTCACCAGCATTAAAAGTGAAGATTTTGGAAGATGAAAATTGGTTATTAACGCATCGACGTACTTAAATTCATACGGTGGATATATGAACAAATTGGTTCTTCCACTGTAGGAAGGTGCCTTTGGAAGCTTGGCTATAGTTTCCAACGTCCTAACGCTTGTTGTACCTACTGCAACTATTCTTCCACCATTCTTGCGACAATCTTCTATTGCCTTTGCACTCTTTTCCGATACGATGTAGTACTCTTCGTGCATCTTGTGTTGCGTAATGTCCTCGTCCTTTACCGGTCGGAATGTGCCGATGCCTACATGCAATGTGATTTCTGCAGATTGTACACCCTTTTGGGCTATTTCATCGAGCAACTGTGTTGTAAAGTGCAACCCTGCAGTTGGAGCGGCAACGCTTCCTTCTTCCCTTGCATAGACTGTCTGGTAGCGGTCAATGTTTACGTCTTGTGATTTTATGTAGTGTGGCAGTGGAACAGTTCCAAAGAAGAATATCTCACTATCTTCCACTGAGGAAAAAGAAAAGATTCTCGTGCCTTCTTCAGCTCTACCTATACATTTAGCAATGAGCTTTTTGAAATCTTTTTCGAATAGTACCTCTACTCCTTCCTTCAGTGCCTTGCCGGGTTTTACAAGGCACTTCCACACACCGGGTTCCAGTTTTTCTAACAGCAGCAGCTCTACGTGTGCACCAGTTAATTTCCTACCGAGCAACCTTGCAGGTATCACCTTACTAACGTTGAATACGAGTAAGTCACCTTCTTTGAGATACTCTTTTATGTCTGAAAATATCTTGTGCGATATCTCACCCGTTGTCTTGTTGATGACCATCAGTCTTGATCTATCACGAGGTTCCATCGGAGATTGGGCAATAAGTTCTTGTGGTAGATAGTAATCGTAGGAATTCAATTTGTGAAGGTCTACATCTTGACAAGAATTTGAATAGAGTTTCTTCATATTATCACAACTCCCGTAAATGATTTGTATAGATTGACTTCCATGAACAGAGGGCGGATAGACCGCCCTCTGAATTGAATTAAGCAATTGAAAATTCTGATCGTTGATTATTGTAAAACGTCTTTATTTTCTCAATGATAGCTTTTCGAGAAGCTCTCTGTACAGCTCCGGATCTTTCTTCATCAAATACTTCAGCATCTTTCTCCTTCTTCCAACCATCTTCATGAGTCCTCTTCTGGAATGAAAGTCTTTTGGATGGTTCTTAAGATGCTCAGTGAGATGTCTTATACGAGCCGTTAAGAGAGCAATTTGAACGGCTGCACTGCCAGTATCTGTGTCGTGAATCTGAAACTCTTTGATGATATCTTCCTTGTTGAACTCTTCCATCGTTTCACACCTCCACGTGTTTTATCCACAAGCTAAGTAGGGGAAAATCCCACAACTGAGCAAGGGTAAAAATATGATACAATATATATTGGTTGTTGTCAAGAAATACTAAAATTGTTGAAGTATGATTAGATGAGCGGATGATATGAAAACGGTAACGTCAACGTGATTTTTTTCGAAAATGGTGCAATGTTACACGGTTTCGTCCAAATGTTCACTATGCAAAGTAAAATCATCGTAGAAAATTTCATAAATCTGTTTGCACTTTCGGGTAATATAGTGATATAATAACAAATGTATGTAAAAGCTTTGATTCCATATCTTTGAATTTGCACTGTTTTCTGTTCATCTTTTGTTGCTTTGCTGTAAACTGAACATTATTTTGTTCATTGTTGCACTATCAATTATTCGTAAGTGGGCGGAGGAAAAATATCGTAAACCGGCGTATTTCAGTTCTCTATGCATATTTCTATATTACATTTTCAAAAGGAGGGAAAGATATGAAGAAACTGGGGATTATCCTTGCGGTTGTTTTGTTCAGTTTAGTTGCTTTTGCACAAGAGGTGGATCTTGAAGTTCTTCAAAACAGGGTTGATTTACTAGAAGAATATTCAAACATGATCTACGATTCACTTGGTACAAAACTTTCAGTAGACGATTTTGACGTAGCTATGGCGGGTCTCGATGAAAGATTGGGAGCACTCGAGGCAAATGTTCTAAATTTACAAGGTACCATTGATGACGGACTTCCTGCACTAAGAGATATGATTTACGAACTTTCAGCGAATATTGCATCTGTTGAAGAGAGGCTTACTTCGTATGTTCAGGTAGCTTCCGATGAGGCCAAGGCAGCAGCAATAGAAGAGGTATTAGCTGAGGTCAATCCAATTCTCGATGATATCAAGGTAACGCTGGATATACACGATGGCGATATTTTGAAGATCTACGAGACACTTGGGAACCTTTCAGATGAACTCGCAAATCTTAACGATATGGTTAGTGAGCTTCAACCAGTTTCCGAAAATCTCCAAGCACTTTCTCTAAAAGTTGATATGCATGATCAAGACATAGTCAACCTTTATGACAATCTTTCTACAAAAGCAGATGCAGAGAGAGTGGATGCTCTCGAAGCAGCGGTGGTGGATCTTTCAGATAGCATAGACGGATTGAGCGAGATCATCACTGGACTTGGTGCACAGATAGGCGATACAGATTACTTACTCAGAAAGCAGATAGAGAACCTTACAAAGACAGTCGATGCAAATACAGCAAAGATCGACGAACTTGCAAAAGGCACCGAAGAGAACTATGGCACATTATCAGACAAAGTATCATTACTCGAAGATTATTCTAACATGATTTATGACACTGTTAATACAAAGGCAGCTCAGGAAGACGTTGCTCA
>ERZ795052.5765-NODE-5765-length-11830-cov-5.947006_pt1 | contig 11830 bp, 13 predicted proteins | sample MGYA00375136_ERZ795052 | MGnify/ENA primary metagenome ERZ795052 (study PRJEB30181, sample SAMN05720156) | activated sludge metagenome | isolation source: Anaerobic digester | place: Japan | collected 2015-05-26 ... | reverse complement strand
CTTCCGCCCTTGCGGGCTTTCCACCTAAGCGCCTCACGCAACCAAGTTGCTCGTACAGCAATAGAGAACTTTGAGTATTACACACTTTTTGTTATACATATTACTTTTTTTTACTTTCCGCTTTTCATTTTGAGCTTAAATGGCTCTGCACAAGCAACTTGGCGTGCGTGAGGGCGCAGCCGTATAGCCCGCAAAGGAAGGAGCTTTGAAGAGCAAGGAGAAAAAGAGCGACTTTAGAAGCTCCTTTTTCGACTATGCTATTCATAGCTCCTTCCTGCGGACTTGGAGGCGGAGACCGACCCCGAGCGAAGCGAGGGGGCACGCCCTAAAGAAAAAAATAAAATTATAAATTTAAAAATGCTTTAATCTTCTTAAAAGCAATTTCGGCGTGTTTCTTGTCTGCATCGTAAGTCTGTCCGGCGATATGCGGCGTGAGAATGACATTATCCATTTCACTTAACGTTTGCAAAGTGTTATTCCATTCACTTTTAGGCGGAATCTGGAGGTTGCTGTTTTCAAATTCCAATACGTCCAGCGCCGCCATTCGGATTTTTTTATTGTTTAAAGCGTCAATCAAGTCGGCAGTATTGACTACGGCACCTCGCGAGGTGTTAATGAAAATTGCCCCCTTTTTACAAAAATTAAATGTCTCTTTATTTATAAAATAGTGATTCTCAGGTATATAATTGATATGAATTGAGATAATATCACTTTTTTGTAACAACTCGCCGAGCGTTACTTCTCGAATCCAGTCATCGGGAAATCCGTGATTATATTTATCGTAAATCAGAATTGTAGAGCCAAAATGTCGTAGTAGCTTTGCAAAGGCTTGCCCGGTATTTCCGTAGCCAATAATGCCTACCGTTGCCGAAGAGAGCTGGTAACTTTTATTTTTGTTACGAAGCCACTCTCCTTGTCGCACCTCTTTATCGGCACTGAAAAGATGTTTTAAAGCCGCCAAGGTGAGCGCTAAACTATGCTCCGCAACAGCCGGGGCGTTGCCTTCGGGAGTTGAAATACAGGCAATGCCTTTTCTCGAACAGTATTCAGAATCAATATGTTCTATCCCGGAGCCAATCCGAACAATAAATTTTAATTCACTTTTAGCGTCAATTAACTTTTTATCAACCGGGAAACGGTTACGAATGATTAACCCGCAATATTTTTTGGAAGAAAGCAAGAAATCGTCATAACTCATTGATTGATTGACTTCACAAATAAGATTAAGGGAAGCTAAATTATCTATCAACGTTTGATGAACGGAATCAACAATTAAAACATGATTATTCATAAGAATATAGAAAGTGCGGTTTAACTCTCTTTTTGGTCTCTTTTAACGGTGAAAATTTCAAAAATAGAGTATAAAAGGTAGATAACTAAGAATGAAATGGCAAATAAAATTCGATTTTCTTTAAATACGAGCAAATGAACAGTAATAAAGATTAGATATGAGACAAATTTGATAATGGTTGCTAATAAGTAGTTAGAGACAAATTTTTTATTTTCTTTGTGGATTCCGCGTAAAATAATATAGTGGGTAAATAGCATTACGAAAAAGAAAAAAAGTATGATATAGGGTAGTGAAGAAGAGGTATAAGCAGGGCAATATAGCTGCATAGCGAAGGTAATTCCGGTTAAACAAATTGAGAAAACAAGAAGTCGGAACAGATATTTTTTAAAAGTGATTTTCAGCATAAAATTTATTTTTTATTTTTAGGGGGGAAGAAGTCTCTTAAAGACAAGTACATAGCAATAGCAATGGAGAGCAAGGAGCCAATAATTGTAAAAAGAGGTTTGGTGTTTAACCATTTATCTAATTTGATACTACCGAATGTTCCGGCAGCAATGATGATGCCCATTTGAAAAGCCATGCCGGAATAGCGCATGTAACTATTAAGAGGAGTGTTTTTCTTTTCAGAAGAGCTCATTTTTCTTCTTCAGGTTTTTCAACAACGGGAATTTCGGTTTTTATATTTTGCATTTTGCAATTACCGACAAAATTTGCACCGGGTTCAATGGAGAGTTTGCCGGCTATAACATTGCCGATGAGTGTGGCATTAGAACGAATGCACAATAGCTCGCCCACGTTAATATTTGCTTTAATTTTTCCTTCAATTTCAATATTTTTGCAAACAATTTCTCCTTCTACACTACCGGTCGCCCCTACAATTACTTTTGCATTTGATTGAATATTACCCTTCATAGTGCCATCAATTCTGCAATCACCTGATGTAACAATGTTGCCTGTAAGATTTGAGCCTTCTGCTATTACATTGACTCCACTTTCTTGTTCGAAAATTTTTGCCATCTTATTACAATTAAAAGAATTACTATTTATTTTGATTATGCAATAATACAATTTTTACTGAAACTATCAGTCAAAAAAGTTGTAATATTGTTAAATAAATTTGGAAAAGTAATAATAAGTTACTTTTTTCCTTTTGTTTTGCTAAACTATGATTTAGTATAAAATATACTTTAATCCATATCTTTAATGCATCGAATGCTGTACCCGTCAGTTGTATTTCCGTTTGCGAACGATACGGCGGTATTATTAGCGGCTAATTCTCTTATTGCCATGTCGCTTGTCCAAAAATGGGCGCTGGTTCGATAGCCGAGACAATTGCCGTTATTAGAGAAACCGCTTCCGTAAGCATTGAATCCGGTTGAATTGGTTGCTCCTGTATTCCCTACCCAATATTCATGATTGTTTTTAGATTTAAGTTTTCCTCCGGCTACATTAGCGCCGCCAAGAGATTTAATCATACTATTCCATTCGGAAGCGCTAGGTACACGCCAGCCCTCAGGACATGGATTTGTTTTCATAGCTACCGAGTTATATAACAATCCACAATCTTGATAATATTGATACGTAGGGTTGTAAGCGTACCATGAACAGCATGCCTGTGTCGTACTCCATTGCGTAGGTGCGGTTGCAATGGTAATATTTTGTCCGCTTTTAGTTTTGGTAGATTTAAGATTTGCTGCCATCCAATATTTTTCATTAATAACGACAACTTTGTAATTGTTACCGTTTCTGTCAGTTACATTTGTAATTACTTCTTTTTTTTCTTTACAAGAAACGGAGATGAAAACTAAAGCAATTAAAAGTAGACTTATTATATTTCTAGTAAAAAGGGCATATTTTTTCATTTTTTTCTTTTTTAATTTATAATTGATACTATGACTATAATTAAGAGGACAAAAATAGTTTTTTTTAGAAATAAAATCTGCAATTTTATTTTTTTGAGTGAATTTTTTTAAAAAAAATGCTATTAGTAAATATTATTCATTAAGAGCTTCGGCGCCGCCGACTATTTCTATTAGTTCTTTTGTAATAGCAGCTTGGCGAGCGTTATTATATTTTAATTTTAAATCTTTCAATATTTCATTAGCATTGTCTGTAGCTTTGTGCATAGCGGTCATACGAGCGCCATGTTCCGAAGCTACGGAGTCGATTACAGTTTTATGAAATTGTACTTTTAAAATTTTCGGCATCAACTCCTTTAGAATAATTTGCATAGAGGGTTCAAAAAGGTAGTTGGACAACGTAGTCTCTTGTGTTGTTGAAGTTTTATTTGTAACAGGAAGGAAGTTTTCGATTTCAATGGTTTGTGTGGCAGGATTGATAAAACGATTATAGATAATCTCAATTTTATCAACATTTTTTGCTTCATATTCTTCAATTAAATATTGCGCAATTTTAGTAGTATCTGTGAATTTTGGTGCGTCAACCAGTGATTCGTAACATTGAATAACTTCAAATTTTTTACTAAGTTGCTCTTTCCCTTTTCGTCCGAGGCAAATTAATTTTACATTATTTTTCGAAGCTTGCGTAGCATATTTTTCTTCAATATGACGCTGAGCTTCTTTAATAATGTTACTGTTAAAACTTCCGCATAATCCCTTATTGGAGGTAATTACAATAAGAATAACTTTTTCAATAGGACGTTGTTCAAACAGTTTGATATCTTCGTTATTATCTTGATTTTGAGAAACTTGCTGTAATAATTCATTTAATTTATTAGAGTAGGGGCGAAGTCCGAGAATGGCATTTTGTGCTCTTCTTAGTTTAGAAGCAGAAACCATCTTCATAGCTCCGGTAATTTTTTGAGTTGATTGTACCGAGCCTATTCTTACTCTAATCTCTTTTAAATTTGCCATAGCTTACTCTAAATTTCATATTTTTTTGCAACACTTTTACATATCTCTTCCAACTTGGCACTTATTTCATCATCAATTACTCCTTTTTTCAAAGTATCCAGTATATCTTGATGTTTTTCACGTAATGTTTCTAAATATTCATGCTCAAAATTGGTAATTCTGTTAACGGGTATTTTTTGCAGAAGTGCTTTTACTCCACAGAAGATAATAGCAATTTGTTCTTCAACTTTCAACGGAGAATATTGGCGTTGTTTTAAAATTTCTACGTTACGTGCACCTCGTTCGAGTGCGTTCTTCGTAGCTACGTCCACATCGGAGCCGAATTTCGAGAAGGCTTCCAATTCACGATATTGAGCTTGGTCTAATTTTAAAGTTCCTGCAATTTTTTTCATTGATTTAATTTGAGCATTCCCACCCACACGAGAAACTGAAATGCCGACATTGATAGCAGGTCTAATACCGGCGTTAAATAGGGAAGTCTCTAAGAATATCTGTCCATCGGTAATGGAAATTACGTTTGTTGGGATATAGGCGGAAACGTCTCCGGCTTGCGTTTCAATAATAGGAAGAGCGGTAAGCGAGCCACCTCCCTTTACCATCGGTTTCAGCACTTCAGGAAGGTCATTCATCTTAGCAGCAATCTCATCGGATTCGATGATTTTAGCGGCACGTTCAAGAAGACGGGAGTGAAGATAAAACACGTCACCGGGATAAGCTTCACGTCCGGGAGGTCTTCGGAGTAATAACGAAACTTCGCGATAAGCCACCGCTTGCTTTGAAAGGTCGTCATAAATAATTAAGGCAGGGCGTCCAGTATCTCTAAAAAATTCACCGATAGCAGCTCCGGCAAAAGGAGCGTAAAATTGCATTGCCGCCGCATCCGATGCGGTAGCCGTTACAATTACGGTGTAAGGTAACGCTCCGCTTTCCATAAGTATCTTAACAATATTTGCTACCGTAGAACCTTTTTGTCCAACGGCTACATAAATACAATAAACGGGTTCTCCTTTATCGTAAAACTCTTTTTGATTTATAATAGTGTCAACAGCGATAGCTGTTTTACCGGTTTGACGGTCGCCGATAATCAACTCACGTTGTCCACGACCGATAGGAATCATCGCATCAATTGCTTTTAGTCCCGTTTGAAGCGGTTCTTTAACAGGTTGACGGAAGATAACTCCCGGAGCCTTACGTTCAATGGGCATTTCATATAACTCCCCTTCAATAGGACCTTTACCGTCAATAGGTTCTCCCAGTGTATTAATAACTCTTCCTAAAAGTCCTTCTCCCACTTTGATAGAAGCAATGCGTCTTGTACGTTTACATAAGTCGCCCTCTTTTAACGACCCGGAGTCGCCTAAGAGTACAACCCCAACGTTGTCTTCTTCCAAATTTAAAACAATGCCCATTAAAGATTGATCCTCTTTTTCAAAAGTTACCAATTCTCCGGACTGTGCGTTATGCAATCCGTAAACACGGGCAATGCCGTCACCTACGACTAAAACAATGCCGGTTTCGTCAAGACTGGTGCCGGAATCAAAATTTTGTAATTGTTGACGTAAAATAGCAGTTACTTCTGAAGGTTTTATTTCTGACATCTCTATTTTTTTATAAGTTAATATAATCGTTATTTTATTGTTTTACAATAGTTTGTATGTTAAAAACCTGCTTGATAAATATTGGTCGCAAACTCTCTTTTTAAGCGATTGATTTTTCCTAATAAACTTGCATCAACAAGGTAATCTTCAACCTGGACGATAAATCCCCCAATAATTGCAGGTTTAATTTGGGTTTGGATTTGAATCGTTGAATTTGTTTGTTCTTCCAATACGATTTTTATTTTTTCAATAAGCTCATTATTTAGTGGAATTGCTGATGTTAATGCAGCTACTTTTATGTTATGGTGACGATGATAATAGTTGATAAAAGCATCAAGTGTCTGAAAAAGAGATGGTTCGCGTCTTTTTCTGACAATCAAGTCAAGGAAACCATAGGTAATAGAGTTAATTCTATTTTCAAATAGTTGGGAGAAGATGTTACTTTTTATCTTAGGAACAATAACGGGACTTTCCATAATAGTCTTAAGCTCCTTATTGTCAGCCAGCACATTTCTAATAAACTTTACATCTTTAAAAACTCCCTCTAGTTGTTTTTCTTCAAGAGAGAATACGTATAAAGCATTCGCATATCTATTAGGTACTTTAGTCCATTTTTTCATCTCTATTATTAGTTGTTTATTTCGTCACGTTATTAATTCAGATTTACTTCATTAATCCACTTGTCCACCAGTTTTTCTTGTTTATCTTTATCGGCAAGTTCTTGTCGCAAAATTTTTTCAGCAATCTCAATAGACATATTAGCTATTTCATTTTTCATTTCTGTCATAGCTTTCATTTTCTCAAAATTGATTGCTTTTTTAGCGTCTTTAATAATTTGCTGAGCTTCTTCATCTGCTTTATCTTTAGCTTCGTCGTATAGTTTATCTCTTAACTTACGGGCATCTGCGAGGATGGTATCACGTTCTTCTTTAGCCAAAGTTAATAAAGCTTGATGTTCGGATTTGAGATTTTTCATATCCTCACGTGCTTGTGCGGCGGCAGCTAACTGTTCTTCTATTTTTTGTTCTCTGTCTGCAATAGACTTGCTAATTATCGGCCACGCATATTTAGCTAAAATGAAAAATAGGATTCCAAAGCCGATGAGCATCCAGAAAATGAGACCAAAAGAGGGTTTGATAATTTCCATAATATTTTATCTATATATATAAATATTCGTTTTGTTTAATAGCATTTTACTTGAAAAAATGTCTCTTCACCAATCGTGAAGAGACATTTTTTAGTTCTGTTAAGCTATAGCAATTAGTAGACAAACTACGATAGCAAAAAGAGCAACTCCTTCCACGAAAGCAGCCATTAGAATCATATTCGTTCTAATGTCACCGCTAACTTCGGGTTGGCGTGCTAAAGATTCGAGAGCGCTCTTTCCGATGTTACCAATCCCAAGTCCGGCACCAATAGCCGCAATCCCAGCACCAATACCGGCGCCCATTTTGCCGATAGCAGTTAAATCACTAGCAGCTTGTAATAAGGTTAATAATGACATGATTTTGTTTTTTTAATGGTGAATAAAAAGGTTAATAATATATATTTCGTTAAATTAAGGTTTTTGTTCAATATTTTCATTTGTTGAAGAAGTAGGAATAGCCTCTTCGTGGTGTTCCTCAATAGCTAAACCAACATAGAGAGCCGTCAGTAGGGTAAAGACAAAGGCTTGTACAAAAGCGACAATCAATTCTAATAATCCCATGAAGAGATAGAAAATGATGGAAACTACCGATACTCCGTAGCCTAAAGCAGGAGTCATCTCTCCGAAAATAAAAATAAGCCCGAGAAATCCTAAAATGATAATGTGTCCTGCCGTAATATTCGCAAAAAGACGAATCATTAAGACAAAAGGTTTTGTGAAAATACCGATTAGTTCTACGATAGGCATTAACGGAACAGGGAACTTCAACCACCACGGCACGCCGGGAGTATTAAAGATATGTTTCCAATAATTTTTATTTCCGGAAAAAGTGGTAATCAAAAAAGTTAAAAGTGCTAAAACACCCGTTACTGCAAGGTTTCCTGTAAGATTCGCTCCACCGGGAAAAATAGGAATCAATCCCATAAGATTGTTGAAGAGAATGAAAAAGAAAAGTGTAAGTAAATAAGGAAGATATTTTTTGTATTTTTTTTCTCCAATAGACGGAATGGCGATTTCATCTCGAATAAAGAGTATTACCGGTTCTAAGAGAGATTGTAAACCTTTCGGCGCCTTCCCTTCACGTCTCTTATATTGTTTGGCAACTGATAGAAAAATAATGCTTAAAAGGATAATAGAGATAAAAAGAGCACATACATTTTTTGTAATAGAGACGTCAATAAGGGAGGCTTGCGTATCCAATAGATAAGTTTTATTCTCTTCTAAAAGCCCCGTATATTCGCTATGTTCTCCGCCTAATTTTACAATTCCCCCTTTCGTTTCGGGAGTGAAACCGAGAGCATACCCGTGATATGCCGCATGCCCGTGATGAAATTTGTTGGACATGAAAAAGACAGGTTTGCCGTTATCAATGAGAATAACGGGTAATGGAATGCCGATAGATTTTTCACCTTCCCCGGCAAGATGCCAACCGTAACTATCCGTTATATGAGATACAATAAAAGTTCCCGGGTCAAACTTTTCCGTTTTTTCACCAGAAGCAAAGCCGGAAAAGGGACAAAATAATAAAATTAAAACAATTAGAGAATAAAATCCGGGTCGCCTTCTGTTATAATAAGTCATTTTAATTCAATATGTTATGAGGTTTTCTTCGATAAAAAAGATTATTTTTTTTAGCGTTGCAATATACAAATAAAGTTGGATTCTTTGCACAAAAATTGTTTAAAACTTTTCAACTCCATTTTTTAGCGAAAAATAAAAGTTCTTACACCGTTTTACTGAAATATGATAACTTTTTTCTCCTTTTTAGCTTTTTGATAAAGTTGGTCGCTTTTTTGTTGAAAGAAGTCTCTCTTTCTTTGTTGTTCTAGTAGCAAACGTACATTTCTATATTCACTATTTGAGATTTCACTATTTGTTTGCTTCGCCCTATAATCAAGCAATACGATTAAATAGTGAAATCTATTTTCCTCTACTTCAAAATATTGATTTTGGGCTCTTATTGATGATTTATTAGCAATACGCAAAGGTAATTCCGCAGCTATCTCGTCAAGATAAAACCATTTGTCATCTTCTATATAATATTCAATGGAATCGCCGCACAATTTTTCAATTTTCGCCTTTTCGCTGATTCTTTTTTCATCATCAAAAAGAATGGCTTTAATTTGCGGAATCAGCTTCGATTTTTGCGACAATTTAACGTAGTTAAGTTTGATAATTTCTTTATCAATATCACTTCTCATCCCATTTTTCTCCATAAAAGCAACAACTTCTCTTTGCGGTATGTGGTGAAAACTGCTATCAGCAGTAATCTTATCATAATAAGCGTTGATGATTAATTGTTCTCTAAACTGTTTAATTTGTTTTGAAAAATCACGCTCCTTAAACGATAAATGCTTATTTGCTTCATGCAAGATAACCTTTTCTTTACACCACTGTTCGGCGTATTGCTGAATGAAATCTACGCTATCCTCTTCGCTGAGATTTGGCGGAATAATTTCCTTAATATCAGTTAAATAGAGTTTTTTGCCGTACACTTCCGCTATAGCAATATCACTGCCTTTTTTACAAGCAAAACAGAGAAAAATTAGTAAGATAAAAGAAAATTTTTTCAATTGCTATTTTTTTAGAATAGAAGAAAATACCTTTTCATCAACGACAACAGGATATTTTGCTCTCAATTTTTCCAGCCAATTCTTTTCGAGATAGTTTTGATATTCGTTAATGATAGTCGCCTTAATATCCTCAAATGCTTGCGGCGTTGGATCTTGCTCGCTAATTGGATAATTATTTTTTATCTCTTCATAATAAGCCCGTAGTCCCACTGTATCTTGTACCGCTTTCATCCACACTTCGGCAGAATTTATTTCGTATAAAATCATTCCCTCATGATACTCGGTAACTAAATTTTTAAATTCCGGATACTTCGCTTCCAAGTTTTCATTTTCAAATTTTAACATTGTTTCCGTTACAAAATCCGGATATTTTTCTTCCAAAAATGCAACGATATCTTTCTCGGGCGTAAGACCTTGAAAACGAGAGATAAATTTAGCAAACTCTTTCACTGTAACGGCTCTTCCGGCAAAAGTAAATATAGGTTTTAAATCATCAATTCCGGGCAAATCTTCAAGGTTTGTTTTGGTTGATTGAAAATATTCAACGGGCATATTCTTTACTAAGAAAATAAAAGCCGCTTTTTTCCCTTTTTCATGATAAAAATACTCCTCTTTCAATTTTTCTATTAATGCTTCCTGACTCTTAAAAGAGCGTGCGTCTCTACTAATTTTGTTTTTAAGGAAATATTTTGATTCTTCTGACGGCTTAATGTATTCAATATTATTGAGTTTCACAATATGCCAACCGTGAAATGTGGGGATAGGCTCGGAATAGTCGTCAATCTCAAGAGAGATACAGCTTTTTACAAAATCTCCTTGTCTTCGTTGCGGTGCAAAAGGGTCAACGACACCGCCTTTACTGATTGAACTTTTGTCGTCAGAATATTGAGTAACCATTTCCGCAAAAGACTCACCTTTTTTCAATTTCTTTTGTATAAAATCGAGTTTTGCCTTCGTTTCGGGCAGCATTTTCCCATTTTTAGCTAAGCTGTCTTGAATAAAAATTTGAGCGATGCTAATTTTTTCAATAGCAGGAATTTTATCGGTTACATATATCAAATGGTAGCCGATTAGACTTCTAACAGGCATTGAAATTGTGCCGACAGGCGTATTATAAGCCGCTGTTTCAAACGGATAAATAACGTTAAAAACGGTGAAGTAACCGATATCTCCCTTATTGCCGGGTTGAAAACGGTTATTTTGAGGACTCACTCTATCCCGAGCCGAAGGGTCATCAGAGTACTTAACGGCAGCGTCCCCAAAATCAAGCCCGTTTAATATTTCATTACGAATTTGCATCGCTTTTTTATATGCTGCCAACGTATCTTTCGGCGATTCGCTACACTTTATCAATATATGCGAAGCCCTTAAATGATATTTAGAATGTTCAAAAGCCTCATTTATAAGCGCTTCGGTTACCTCTTTATCAATCAAATATTGTTGTGCCGACTGATTACGATAGGAGAGGAGTTCTCGTTGAAAGTTGGCGGAAGTATCCACTTTAAGGGCTTTCCCTTCATTAACTTTAAGTTTAAAATTAATAAATAGAGATAAATACTCTCTTAAATCCTTTTCCGTAGCGTCAGCTAATGAATTATTTTTGGAGTAAGTAGCTAAAAATTCACTTTTCGTTACCGTATCATTTCCCACGATAACTAAAACCTCATCTTGTTGCCCAAACAAGGAGTATGAGAGATGACAAATAAATAGGAGGGTTACAACTCTAAAAAAATTTTTCATAATAAATGTTTTTGTTTATAACAAAAGATAAACCAAGAAAATTTAACGTCAATAGGATTGCAAAAGTACAAAAATTGTCTTTAAATTTTAATTTTTTCCTCCTTCTCTCCATAAAAAAATATTTTCCTCTACTTTTTAATTTTAATTAGGGCGTGTCCCCTCGCTGCGCTCGGGGTCGGCGTCCGGCTACAAGTCCGCAGCCGGTAGTCGTGAAGCCGCAAAGCCACAAAAAGAGCTTCTAAAGTCGCTTTTTTGTGGCAGCGGCTTCATCGCCTCCCGTCTTTACGGGCTTTCCGCCTACCGCCTCACGCAGGATAAGTGGAAAGTTAGAATTGAAAATTCAAAAATAATTTTCAAGAGGTGACATTATAAAATAAGTTTGGGCTAAATCCCAGAATATCAATACGATAATTATAGCTACGACTTTTAAGTCCTGGCAAATGATAGGAGAGAGGGCATGCATGCCACCTCTTCACTTTTTTTCCACTTTCCACTCACCATTTTCAACCTAAATAGCTTTATACAAGCAACTTGGCTGCGTGAGGGCGCAGGTGGAAAGCCCGCAAGGGCGGCAGCCGCTGGGGACGCGGCGGCAAAAAAGCGAGCTT
>ERZ795052.5755-NODE-5755-length-11848-cov-5.895701_pt1 | contig 11848 bp, 8 predicted proteins | sample MGYA00375136_ERZ795052 | MGnify/ENA primary metagenome ERZ795052 (study PRJEB30181, sample SAMN05720156) | activated sludge metagenome | isolation source: Anaerobic digester | place: Japan | collected 2015-05-26 ... | reverse complement strand
TTACCAGTCCTGGTTGAGGTCAGTCTATTGAAGAGTATAAGGGGTATTAGTCTATGCTTCTTACTTTTATATTCCGATATATCAGATATATTTCAAAAACTTGGTTTTTAAATATTAGATTGCTAAATATGCTAATACGTTGCTAATATATATAGGTACCGATTAAGTCCAAACACATCTGATACTTTATAGAGCACTAAATATTTAAGGTATTATGATGTGCAACTAGTTGTATTTTTTTAAAAAATATGGTAGTATATTTGCATAACTCCCAAAGAAAATAAGCACACAAATAAGTCTTATTTAGGGTCGAACAAATCTGTTGGGAGACGGATTTTTTCTTTTTTAAATATAAAATATGTTAAACAAAATTCAAAAAAAAGATATTATAGAAAAAACAAAAACATTAATTTCCAATAACAACTATATCATTTTTGTTACTTTTTCAGGGGTTCCAACATCTAATATTGAGACACTAAGACGTGATTTAAAGGCTCTGAATTGTAATTTAAAAATGATTAAGAAAACTTTGGGCGATATTGCTATTAAAGAAGTAGGCATAGATGGTGTTAATATAAAGAAAAATTATAAAGGTTCAATTGGTTTTGTTTTTATTACTGGGGATTTGTTTTCAGCTATAAATACTTTGTATAGTTTTAAAAAGAAAAATAAAGATAAGTTCCAGATTCTTGGTGCAATTTTGGAAAAGCAACCCAGTACAGTTGAAACAATTAATAAATTATCGAGTTTTTCTTCGTTAAAATCTTTATATACTTCATTAGTTTTTGTTTTAAATTCTAATATCCAAAAATTGGTTTTTGCTCTTGACCAAATAAAAACAAAAAAGAGTAATTAATAATTTAGCAATTAGCCGTAAACTATAGAGTAATAGAATAATTGTTGATCTTGGGGTTTAGGCTGATAGCTATAAACTAAGTTTATATATCATGGAAAATTTATCGCAAAATGTACAAGATATTCTATCTGAAATTGATTCTCTATCAGTTTTAGAATTAACAGATTTAGTTAAGGCATTGGAAGAGAAATTTGGAGTTTCAGCCGCTATGCCAATAGCTGCTGCTACTGTTGCTAGTAATAATGCCTCAACTGAAGAAGAAGAAAAATCTTCTTATACTGTAATATTACAATCTCCAGGTGAAGCTAAAATTCAAGTTATTAAAGTTGTGCGTGATGTTACAGGATTGGGATTAAAAGAAGCAAAAGATTTGGTGGATGCTGCTCCAAAACCTGTCAAAGAAAATATTCCTAAAACAGATGCGGATGATCTAAAAAAGAAATTAGAAGAAGCTGGTGCCACTGTAGAACTGAAGTAATTGTTTGCATTTTTTATTTTGAAAGTTATTAAAAATATGTACAAAATATACTCCGTATATTGCTATATACGGAGTATATTATTATGTACGGAGATTTTTTGTTGTATCATATATTGTTTTAATATTTTAATATAAACAACCAAGCTAAATAAAATGAAACTTGCTGGACAAATTTTCAAAAATATGCTATTATCATAATTATTACCTGTTAACATTAATTTCTAATTGTTTGATTGTATTCTCGTTCTCTTAGTTAATTGTTTAGCGTCTAATACTCATTGTTTTATTCTATGCCCGTATGTTTTTTTATCTTATATGTTTTATTTTGTCTTAATTGTTTGATTGTATCCTTGCGTCCTTAGTTAATTATTGATTATCCGATGCTTATTGTTTTATTCTATGTCCGTATGTTTTATTTTGTCTTAATTGTTTGATTGTCTTATTGCTCTTTTAGTTAATTATTGATTATTTAATACTCATTGTTTTATTCTATGCCCTTATGTTTTTTATCTTATGCGCGCGTATAGCTCAGTGGTAGAGCGTCCGTTTCACATGCGGAAGGTCGTTGGTTCGAAACCAACTATGCGCACAAAAAATAGGAAAGTTATAAATTTAATTCCTATAACATTTACTGTTTTATAAAATATACAAGTTTAAAATAAAGTTATAATACATATAAAAAAATGGACACTGCAATTCAGTGTTCTTTTTTAATATATAGCAAGTTTTTATATCAATATTATAAATAATAAATGTTTTTAAATTTATATTTTGTAATAAATTATAAATAATTAAAATTTACCCTATACTCCCTTATTTATTTTGATAAATTTGTATTGGGGATAACCTGTGGAAAAAAAATTAGTCAAGGTATTGACATTTGGCATTTTATGGAGTATAATTAAATAAAAGTGGTAGAAAGTGGAAAACCATGGGAAAACTCGCAAAATATGTGCAAATCTTTTAAACCCAAATAATAATTGTTTCCATTGTAATTTCCTAATAATAATTTTCATTTTTTATCTTACTTTTTAGAAAGTTTCTCTAAAATCGCTTAAACCATCTATATATAATATAAATTTATATTATGTTTTTAGGAGAATACAAACACATTATAGATGAAAAAGGAAGAGTTTTTATTCCTACTAAATTTCATCCTCAATTAAAAAATGGTGCAGTTTTGACAAGAGGGTTAGACAACTGTTTGTTTCTTTTTCCAATAAAAAATTGAGAAGTTCTGGCAGCAAAAATAAAATCTTTGCCGTTAACCCAATCCAATTCTCGGGCTTTTTCAAGATTGATGTTAGCTGGAGCTTCAGAAGTAAAATTAGATAATCAAGGCAGGGTATTGATAACAGATTTCTTAAAAAAATATGCTAATATAGAAAAAAATATTGTTATTGTTGGTATGTATGATAGATTAGAAATTTGAGAAGAATCAGCCTGAGAAACATATAAGCAACAAACTGAAAAAAATTCTAATGATATAGCCGAAAACTTAACAAACTTAGGAATATAATAATTGTTAATAAATTTTATTTCATAAAACACAGATTACATATATAAAAGAAATCAATATTTATTCTTTCCAATTTCTAATTTCCATTATTTAAAAATTTACAATTAAAAATTATTTTTACATTAGAGAATTCCAAAAATTAAAAATTGTTATTGTTATATTATGCACACTCCTGTTCTTTTAAAAGAGGTATTACAATATTTAAATCCACAACCTAATAAAAATTTTATAGATGGCACCGTGGGTGAAGGTGGACATTCTTTGGCTATATTAAATGCTATTGCACCCAATGGAAAACTTTTGGGTATTGATTTAAATCAAAGAAATTTAGATGTTGCCAAAGAAAAATTTTTACAAAACAATATACCACAAGAAAGATTTATATTGGTGCAAGGAAATTTTAAAGATATTAAACAATATATTGCACAAAATAATTTTTACAATATTGCTGGGGTTCTTTTGGATCTAGGTCTATGTAGCTATTTTATTGATGAATCAAAAAAGGGTTTTAGCTTCAAAAAAAATGAAAGATTAGATATGCGTTTTGATACAAATTCTCCACTGACTGCTTATGATATAGTAAATACTTTTAAAGAACAGGATATTGCTGATATTATCTATAAGTATGGCGAAGAAAGATTTTCAAGAAAAATAGCAAAAAGTATAGTTGAAGCAAGAAAAGTAAAAAATATTGAAACTTCTCAAGAATTAGCTGATATTATTAAACATAATAAAAGTAGTGCCAGAGTTTTTCAAGCTTTACGTATTTATGTAAATAAAGAACTGGATAATTTACAAACTGCTATACCAGATATTCTTGACATCTTAGACAAAAACGGCAGATTAGTAATTATTTCTTTTCATTCTTTAGAAGATAGAATAGTTAAAAATTTATTTAAGCAATATAGTTTATCATCACGATTTAGGCTACTCACTAAAAAACCAATTATTCCCAGCAAAGAAGAAATCCATAAAAATGTTAGATCCCATAGTGCCAAGATGCGCGCTATAGAAAAAATATAGTTATTTATTATTTGACATTAAAAAATATTATTGCGATTGATCTTAATAAAAAATGTTTTATACTAATATCTAAGAAAAAGTATAAAACAAAAATAAACATTTTACTATGACAATAATAAATTCATACTACAAACAACAATCAGTTCTATCTAATAGGTGAGTAGTTCCAAGATCTAAAATTAAACGTAATATAAGATCGCAGTTAAGTGGTTTTGCGAACATTAAATTGTCTGCCTTGATAGCTTTTTGTTTAGTTTTAATTGTTATTGTCTATATATCAATAGATTCAAGTATTAGTCGTTATGATTATGAAATTTATCTTTTAAAACAAAGTATTAAACAAACAACAGAAGAAAATAATACCCTAAAAGAAAAACTGATACAAAATATTGCTCCAGAACAAATTGCAGTTTGAGCTAAAAGCAATAATTTTGTTGAAGTTTCTAAATTAGATTATTTTAATATTTCTGAGGGAGCTATAGTTGCCAATATTATTCAGACATCTACATCTAATCAATAATTATGTCTTTACGATCTGGCACAAAACAATTTAAGACTACGCGCTTATTTTTTATAAGTGTTATTTTTTGTATTATTGCTATTGTTGCGGTGAGTTATTTGTTTGTTATTCAAATAAAAAATCATAAAAACTTAACTGCCCAAGCTCAATCAATACAAGAAACAAAACATATTATACAACCCAAACGTGGGTTAATTTATTTTCAAGATAAAAATCACAATTTAATTAGTGTTGCTATTAACAAAAATTATACAACTATTTATGCCGTACCAAAAGAAATTCAGCAAGCAAATAAAGTAGAAAGTACAGCCAAAATTTTGAGTGATATTTTAAAGATTGATTATAATTCATTGCTTACAAAATTTTTAAAAATAAACGATGAATATGAAATTGTGTATGCGAAAATTGACGATGAGAAACTAATTAATCAAATTGAACAGTTAAAGTTAAAAGGAATATATGTTAATAATGATGAATTAGATAGATACTATCCCTTAGGAGAATTAGGGGCTCATATAATTGGATTTGTTGGAGAAACTAAGGAAACAAAGGGAGAAAAAATAGGGCAGTATGGGCTAGAAAAATTTTATAATAATGTATTAGAAGGTCAGACAGGATTATTTAAAGGTGTTCGTGATGCTTTTGGTAGGCTCGTTCGATCTTTGACAGCAGAAGAAGAACCAGTAAATGATGGATCCTCACTTATTACTTCTATTGATAAAAATATTCAATATAAAGCTGAAGAGGAACTGGAAAAATTATTAACTACTCGTCTTGGTAGCTCTGGATCAATAATTATTATGGAACCAAAAACGGGTAAAATTTTGGCTTTAGCTAATTGGCCAACTTATAATCTAAACGAATATTCAAAAGTAAAAGATTACAAAGTATACAAAAATGTAGCTGTTGAAGAAGCTCTCGAAATTGGTTCGGTAATGAAAGTTATTACTATGTCCGCTGCTATAGATTCTGGCGCCGTACAACCTGATACAAAATATATTGATAAGGGATCTGTTACAATTGATAAAAAAGTGATTAAAAATTTTCATAATGAAGTATATGGCGAATGTGATATGAATAAAGTATTAGAACAATCTATAAACACTGGAGCAATATTTGCAGAACAGCGAACAGGCAATAAAATATTTTTAGAATATTTAAAACGTTTTAAATTAAACGAGAAAACAGGTATTGATTTGCCTAATGAAGCTTTAAACGACATTCATCAGTTAGAACTTGGTCCTAAAGATGCAAGAGATGTTTATTTTGCTACTGCCAGTTTTGGTCATGGTATAAAAATTAGTCCAATTAGTTTAGTTCGGGCTTATGCTACTATTGCCAATAAAGGCATATTGGTCAATCCATATATTGTAGAGGCTATTGTTAATGCTGATGGATCTAAAGAAGATCTATCAAAACAAATATCTGAAGAGCAAGTTATAAAACCTGAGACTGTTCAAAAAATAACTCAAATGATGGTAAGAGTAGTTGAACATGGTTATGGGAAAAATGCCAAAATTAAAGGCTATGATATTGCTGGTAAAACAGGTACTGCGGATATTGCGACTCAAGGTTCTTATTCCGAGGATACTATACAATCTTTTATTGGGTTTTTTCCTGCTTATAATCCTCAGTTTGTAATTTTGGTAAAATTAGACAAACCTAAAATTGGTACTGTTGCTAGTGCTACTGTTACTTATACTTTTCGCAATATGGTACAATTTTTGATAAATTATTATAATATTCCACCTGATCATGAATAATAAAACAAATTCAAAAATAAACAAAAAACGCCAACTATTAACAAATATTTTAATTAGATTAACTACAAAAGTCTTAAATAAATATAAGCCCATTGTTATTGCTATTACTGGAAATGTAGGTAAAACTTCAACTAAAGAAGCTGTTTTTACAATCCTGAAATCTAAATATAGATGTCGTAGAAATGAAATGAATTATAACACACCGATAGGTGTCGCAATTACTGTGATTGGAACAAAAAGTGGTGAAGGATCACTAATTGCTTGATGTTTAAATATTTTGTTTGCTTTTAAATTATTATTATTTAGACAAAAAGATTATCCAGAGATTTTAATTATTGAAATGGGTGCTGATCGGCCAGGTGATATTGAATATTTATGTAATATTTTAAAGCCCAAAATTGGAATTATTACTAATATAGGAGATATACCTGTTCATATAGAATATTTTCAAAATATTGAAGATTTATATTGCGAAAAATCAAAATTAATTAAATGTTTGCCTCCCGAGGGTGCAGCTATTTTGAATTATGATAATAAAAAAATTTTAGATTTCAAAAATTTAACAAATGCATCAGTCATTACATATGGGTTTGATGAGGGAGCAGAAGTTAGAGCCTCCAATTTTAAAATTATTCCCCAAAATAATTTAGATGAATCAGAAATGTATTTTAGGATAGAATATGGGGGAACCTCTGTACCTTTTCAAATTGCGGGTGTGTTTGGTAAAAATTACGCCTATGCTTTTTTATGTGCCATATCCGTAGGTATTTATTTTAATATTAATTTAGTAGAAAGTTTAGAATATCTTAAAGATTATAAAAAACTACCACACAGAACAAATATTTTACCTGCTATAAAAAACTCTTGAATTATTGATGATAGTTATAATGCTTCACCGGTGGCAGTTTCGTTTAGTTTGGAATTATTAAATACTTTGCCAGCCAATCGTCGTATTTTTGTTTTTGGAGATATGAAAGAGCTTGGTAGCTATACTGAACAGGCTCATCGTCAAGTGGGAGATGAAATTATAAAACATAATATTGATTTGGTTATTAACATTGGTAATTATACCGAAAATACTTATAACCAATTAATAAATAATGGATTTAAGGCTGATAATGTTTATTATTTCAAAAATTTATTAGATGCTATTGATTTGTTACAAAATATAATACAAACAGGTGATATTATTCTTATAAAAGGATCACATTCTATGGGTCTGGATAAAATTGTTCAGTCTCTTGCAAAAAATTAAAAAATGTTATATAATTATATTATATAAAGTTTCATATCTTTATAAAAAATATAAAACTTTAATAAAAATTTTAAAATATTATTATTATGAAAAAATCTCTATATTTTATATTACCCATTATAACTGGGATACTTGTTATAAGTTTTCTTTTTACTATATATAATAAACCAATTTCTGCTGATTCTTGTCCATTTGTAAATGATTTACATATTGGTGATGAATCAAACGAAGTGGCTTTATTACAATTATTTTTAGTCAGAACTGGTTATTATAAAGAGGCATTAATTACTGGATATTTTGGCAATTTAACTAGTAAAGCTGTAAAGAATTTTCAGAAAGCTAATGGTGTATATACAGCTGGTTTTGTTGGTCCTGATACTCGTAAAGCTTTATGTAGTAAATATACTACTTCTTGCCCATTTGTTAGTTCATCATTAAAAAAAGGAGTTACTTCCAGTGAAGTTAAAATGTTACAACTAATGTTAATATCACAAACTAATTTTCCCTCAGATATGATAACTGGATATTTTGGTCCCCTAACAGAATCTCATTTAAAAGCTTTTCAGTCAGACAATAATTTGATTGCTAATGGAATTGTTGATTTTAATACTCAACAAAAACTCTGTACTTTATATACCAATACAATAACTCTTATGTCATCTAATAGTGGTTTAACTGGCGGAGGAAATATTGATTTGGCTGTATCTGATTTGTCATATGCACCCACTCAAAATATTCAAGTAGGAAGCACAATTATATTTGGTATTAAAGAAAAAAATTTAGGTATATCTGATGCTCCTGCACATAGTTATGATTTATATATTAATGAATATCGTTTAGTTAGTGAAAATTTGAGTGCTTTGAAGTCTGGGCAAGAAAGAGCTGTGAATATTCAACAATGAACTTGTACCCAGCCAGGAATTTATTATTTTAAAATTATTTTAGATCCAGTTAATAGTATAACAGAATCAAACAAATTAAATAATACTCTTACAGCTAGTGTTAATTGTGGTAATGTTGCTGATACTTCAAAATATTCTTGTAATACTTCTACTTGACAATGTGTTTTAGACTCTACGGGCAATTATTCTTATCAAGAATGTGCGTCGGTTTGTAAGGTAGGAGGGACTATTGGAGCAGATTTAACTTTATCGGATTTTTCTCCAAAAACATTTACAGTTGGTAAAGAAACTACTATAAATTTAACAGAAAAAAATCTTGGCAGCATAGTAGCTGGATATCATTATTTAACAGCTTATATTGGTAATGATACTACTCAAGAAACACAAATTGGTCAATCTACTTTGTTATATTCATTAGACCCTCAAGCAAACAAAACACATCAATTTACATTTACTTGCCCATCACCTGGTAATTATTATTTAAAATTTATTACTGATTCTCAATATAATGTTAAAGAAGACAATAAGAATAATAATGTATTAATAGCTAACATACAATGTACTACGGGCGATAGCAATTATACTGGTACATACAAATTTACTTGTGATACTGTTTCTAAACAATGTATTGTTGATTCGCAAGGATTATTTAATACTCCTGAAGATTGTATGGCTTCGTGCTCTAAATCAACTGGTACCAATCCAGGCACAGAAACCGAGAAACCCAACTTACAATTAAATATTGATAATCCTGGTAATTGTCAGGCTAATAAATTTGTAATGCCATTTGTTCTCTATAATGCTGGTGGAGGTAAAGCTGGGTCTTTTAAAATTGCTATTTTGAAAGATACTCTAACTTCTACTCCTGTTTGTACTGCTAATATACCTTCATTGGATCCTGGTAAAACTACAAAAGTAAATTGTGATTATGTTTGTCAAGATACTAAGCCCCATGATCTTTATTTTATGGTAGATTATGGTAACCAAATATCAGAAAGTAATGAAAATGATAATATAGTTAAGACTGTTTCACCATTTGCTTGTCCTGCTGGATGTGTAGGATCAGCTAATGCAGGCGGCGGCACAGGTGGTGATACAGGTGGTGATACAGGTGGTGGAACAGGTGGTGGAACAGGTGGTGGAACAGGTGGTGGCACAGGATTTTATTTGAGTTGGTTTACTGTTCAACCTTCTGATGTTAATACTATTGTTGATAATCCTATTTCAGGTGGGCTTAAACCTTATAGAAAAGCACCACATACTCCAGTATTTAGTTGAAGTATTTATGATTATTCAGGTAAAGGAGCAAAATGTACTTTAGATTTTGGAGATGGTTCAAGTTATGATTGTTCTTGAACAGGATTTGGATCCCATGGTGCTTATGAATCAACTGGTTCTGGATCTCAACAAGTTAACACCGATTATCGTATTTGTCATACTTATTCATCAACTGGTAAATATTGTCCTACTATTACTTATTGTGATCAAAATAATGTTTGTAAAACATCTAAACCAACTAATGCTTTTGCTAATGCTACTGAAAATAGCGAAAAGTGTATAATCATTTATAATGATGCTCCCTATTCTTTATATGGTAAAAAAGCTGAACCTTGTTATGGAGATCCTGATAAATGTAAACAAGATTGTGGTAGTGGTATTACCAGAAATGTCGATGATACCGGAGAATGTGGATATAATTGTAATACCTCAACACGCACTTGTACTAGAGTGGTAGCCAATGCTCAATATACAATTAGTGAATATGGATCAGAAGAAGCTGCTAAAAGTGCTTGTATGAAAGTATGTCAAGCTGGTGGTGGCACAGGTGCCCCCTTATCAGTATCTTGTACTGGAACAATTACTAATACAGCAAATTGTTGTATAAAATGGGAATCAACAGTAAGTGGAGGTAATCTTCCTTTTAGCTATAAATGAACAGGGGATTTGACAAGTAGTGCTAGTAGCTCAGAGATTTGCTATTTAACCAGTGGTACTAAAAAAGTTAATTTAACAGTTACAGATGCTGCTAATAAAACTGCTTCTACGAGTTGCCAAGCTACTTTGACTACTAGTAAATGCGGAAGTAGTGGCGGTGGAAGTACTCCCCCTCCTGTTGGATATGATGAAAATTCCTGAGGATATAAATGTTCGAACAATACTTGTGTTGCTTGTAATGCATATGAATCACCTACTAATTGTATTTATACTACCAAAACTTGTAATAATGCTTGTGGCAGTGCAAAACCTTATACACCACCAGACACTTCTTCTTGGTTTCCTTATTGTACTATTAATGGTAGTACTAGTTCGGTAACAGGATCAACATCCAATTCATCAGCAGTTGTTATTAATCTATCAGGTTTGTCAAGTTCATCTGCATGTACTTATAAATGATATTGGACTAATAGTTCTCAAGGCAAGAATAATAGTATTATGTCAGGAAGTGGATCTTCTCAAGCTAAAATTTGTAATTCTAATTTAAAAGGAACTAATTATTATAGTGCCGAGGTTACTTGCAATGGACAAACCAAATCAGTATCATGTCCAGCGTTTGTATGTAATTAATTATTGATACTTTTATTAACAAACAGATATTTTATACACATTTATACAACAACAACTCCCTGAAAAAGGGAGTTGTTGTTGTATAATGATTTTTATATTGTGACCAAATGAATCTATAAGCCGAATTCTGTGCTTATTTTATGTATATAAATATATAAAATAAGTGACGATTATTTATCTAGCCCCTCGATTACTCTCGGGGTCAAGCGAGATACTTTTTCCCTGTCTCACTTTTGATATTAAAATTAGGATTAGTGTAAAAGTTTGTTATTTCTATTTTTTATAACAAAACAAAGTTTTAGTATCAAAAGTGAGACAGGGTTTTCTCTTGCACCCAATAAGGATTTAGCCGTTTCATCTCAATTTTACAATTGAGCTCGCCCTAATAAGTGTTATATTTATCTTTTGATAAACTCAAAAGATTTAATATCAACATATTTATAGGGTGGTTTTATTTTTTCAAATAAAACCGTTTCTGTTCGCACCTCTCTATCTTGTTTACTCAAAGAGCTAATAAGATAGGATGGCTGTTAGCCACTATTATTTTAGATACATAATAATTATGTAAATGGGTGTTCGGACTTTCCTCTCCTGCTATAGTTTTGTCCATAAATTTAAAATAGTTATTTGAAAATAGAGATTGCTTTAATTTGAAGAAGTATTAATATATCTATTTTATTTTAATGACAAAACTATAGCAGGAGCAATCGTCAGATTCATTTGGTCTATAGTATTATAGCATATTTTATATTTTTAGTCAACCTATTGAATTATATAACAAAATAGTGTAAAATCAAAGTATATAACAAATAAAAAATTTTATATATTATGATCAAAAAACATTTTCATAAACATTTTTGAAAGTATTTTATAATTATAATAATACTTATTATTGTTAGTATTGGCAGTTATAACTATTATTATTATTACAAGTCCAAAAGTTTAATTGTTGATACATATAAAAATC
>ERZ795052.5751-NODE-5751-length-11855-cov-5.185508_pt1 | contig 11855 bp, 8 predicted proteins | sample MGYA00375136_ERZ795052 | MGnify/ENA primary metagenome ERZ795052 (study PRJEB30181, sample SAMN05720156) | activated sludge metagenome | isolation source: Anaerobic digester | place: Japan | collected 2015-05-26 ... | reverse complement strand
GCCCCATTTATAAAATAAAACAATCTTAAAACAAAAAATTTAAGCAAGGCAGGAATTATATTACTTTTAGGTCTAACATATCTAAATACAAAAAATATGCTTTCATTTATCAATCGTATATCAGATATATCATGCTGTGCTGCTATCTTCTGAACAACCTTAAAAATTCCCGGAATTGTATGCACATGTCTGTGACTGTCAATATGAGAAATATTTATCCCAAAACTCTTAAGAGTAATGATTTGTGCATTGAACTCATTTTCAACTTGAATCAAAAACTTTTTTCTGGTAAAGGGATTAAGCAAATAGAAAATTATAGTCAAAAAATTCAATTTTAACAATCCTTCTCTGCTGGCTATAAGCGAGACATCTTCAGAGGAAGCACAGCATCTCCCACAAGTCAGAGAAAAATGAATCCCAATCGCCATAGATGGTACATCCTTTTTAAAAACATTAATAGCATCATCTGTATAATTACAATTAGGCAATAGGCTGGTACGCGAAATACACCCAGACCGATACAATGAAACGATTGAACGATTCACCCCTGGAGAAAGACCAAAATCATCTGCTGTTGTTATTATTTTTCTTTCTTTTGACATAATTCACTTCTTCGCTAATGAGATATGTTGGTCGCCTCTTGACCTCTTCGTATATTTTTGCCATATATTCCCCAATAATTCCAAGAGAAATTAATATTGAACCACCAATAATACCAAGCATTACAATGACAGTAGGAAAACCTTCTGCTGATTGATTCATAAATTTTTTATAAACAGATTCAAGCATTACAAAAAAAGCAAAAAAACAAAAAAATAATCCAATATATGTTGGTAAATGTAAGAGAGACGACGAAAATGAAATAATAGCATTTATTGCAAGATGAATTAAACCTGACGTTGACCATTTGCTTGTTCCCGTTAATCTGTCATGGGTTTTATACTTAACAACACCCCTTTTAAATCCAATCCAAGCGCTCATGCCTCTAAAAAACAAGGTCCTCTCAGTCATAGATAAATAGGCATCTATAGCCTTTCGATTAAGAAGTTTAAAATCTGATGCTTGCTGCAGATTAATATTTGTTAATTTAGAAAAGACTTTATAAAAAGACAAAGAAAGCGCTTTATAAATTAAAGATTCATCACCTCTTTCCTCTTTTACGCCATCAATAACATCAGCATCCAATTCTAACATCATGGTGAACATTTCAGGTATAACAGAGGGTGGATGTTGCAAATCAGCATCCATAATGATCACATAGTCTGTTTTTATACATTCCAAACCAGCTCTCAGAGCAGCTTCTTTACCAAAATTCCTGCTTAACCTTAAACCTCTTACTGGAAAAACTGTTGAAAGATACTCAATCTTTTCCCATGTTTTATCGGAGCTACCATCATCAACAATACATATTTCAAATCTTTTACAACATTGGGATAAATACTTGCAGATCTCAGATGCTGCATTTTCAATGCCACTTTCTTCATTAATAGCAGGCAATAATACTGCTACATTATCAATTCTCTTAACCATAACATTACCATTATTTAATAAATAATAAAAATTTTCTATTCATAAAAGGTCCAGAATCTATTGCCAAGATAATTCACACACATGGTAAAGCAAATTGTAATAAGTTGAGAAAACCAGGGATGTAAATGAGCTAAATCAACAAAAATAAACATTAGCACTGAATTCACAATTATTGACGCAATATTAACAAAAACGAACTTAACAAATTTTCTATTGGTATCACCATATGACTCAAAAGTCCAACTTCTATTGATTATGAAGCTATTTATCGTTGCAAGAATATATGCAACTGAGGTTGCTACCAAATAATGTAATTTTACTAAATTAAATAAAATAAAAAAAAATATAAAAAAAACAGAAGTATTTATTATACCTACAAGACCAAACTTAAATATTCTCACTATTTCTTGTCGATACTGTTCATTAAAAAAAATAATAAAAAATTTTTGCATTCAAAATTTCCTCTACTTCCCAAAAATCACAATTTCCTCTGTAACATAATCAGCCCTAAATGGCCATGGAACAGTGTGTCTGAATACAAATTTTTTATTATAGGGAGTATTGCCTTCAAAGAGTTTTCGTATAAAATCACCCTGTTGTGAGGTTTTGAAATTTAAATCCCTCTCGGAAATTTTTTTCCCGTCTTCTATGGATAAATCAATTTCCTTGAAAAATCGTCTATACCATTTGGATGATATTATTATATAATCGGGATTACGCTGTGCTATATTGTCAAAATCTTTCTTTATTCTATATTCTCTTATATTTTCAGGAAATTGAGGAAGATATACATAATCCTCATAATGCTCTATCTTTGTTCCAGATGATAAATTTTCTTTCATCCACTCAGTCACTTCATATCTCTTATCAAGCAGTAGATTAACATTTACATTTACTGCGAAAATAAGCATATATAAAATCATAGGAGAAAAAATAATCCAAAAAACATTTTTATTTAGCTTTTCATAGAGCAATGCAAAAGTATATCCACCATAGACAGTAAGCAAAATTGAAGGAGCAAGTATAAATCTATGATCTGATCTTTTGACAACCATCACAAAAAAGATAATAAAAGAAAGAGCTGAAAAAAGTGGGAGCAAAGTTAATACAAAAGACTTATCCTTTTTCTCCAAAATAAAAAGAAACAAAATCCCAACAAGAGTAGCTATGGCAACAGGCAAAGATACTATCTGTTTTATATAAACAGGAAGCAAGTCTTTAAAGAGAGAAGCATAGCCAGCCAGAGAGGTTACATAAGGAGTATAACCTTCTGTATTTTCACCAGTCATGGTTTTAATTCTCAATATAAAACCACTATAGTTTAATATTAAATTCTCAACAATGATAAATCCTACTATAAAAAAAGTGGTGAAGAATAAAAAATTTCTTTTATATATTTGCCAGAATGATTTATCCCTACTTTTAAAAATAGGGATAATAATCAAATATATAATAAATGGAATAACGAAGAGAGCATACCCCTGATCCTTTGTTCCAAAGCAAAGAACTGTTGTTATTGCACAATATATATAATTTTCTTTTTTATTATATTTTACTGCCAGCACAAGATGGTAAAGTGCAAAAAGTCCCCAAAATATATATGGAACATCAAGATTTGCTGTATGGGAATAATAGTTAAAAGAAGCATTGAAAGTAAGCAAAGCAGCTGAAAACAAAGCCTTTTTTTCATCAAATATTTCTTTAACAATTTTGTATGTAAAATAAACAATCCCTATACTCATAAAAAGAGATTCAATATTCCCTATAAGTATTATAGCAGATGTATAATACTTAATAGGCAAAATAGTCTGAACAAGCTCCCATTGTTCAAGTGGAGGGAGAGTCTTTGTTTTAGCTAAAAGCATCTTAATCTCTGATGGCGAGTGTAAAACAAGAGCATGAATAGCTCCAATAATTAAAATTGGCAAAATCAAAATACTAAGTATAACAAGATGAGCCATTGGATAATGATAGACAAACCCAAAAGAAAACCCCTTCGCAAGGCCTTTAAGCACACCAGATGGCACAACAGCATCAATTGCCCATGAATCAAAATTAGGCAAGCCCCATGTAATCCCTATGCCATGAATAAGCAAATTAACTCCCAAAATGGCAGAAAGAATTTTATTTGAATTAACAAATTCTCTAAGATTTTTTAAAATTTTTAAAATCATAATAACCCCGCAAAAATACGCTATCGCTATTTTGTATATTCCATAAGTTCAGGATCTATATATTTTGTAAAATCAGGATCAACCTTTTTGAGAATATGCTTGCCGTATCTGACATTCCCTTCGCAATAGCCAACAGGTTCTGTCATTTTATCAAGAAGAGTCTTGTAATATCTCTGCGTTACAATTTCTTTATCATATCCCATCAAATAAAGGATTGTGGGGAAAATCTGATAATGAGAGCATTTGTTATAATTCACAGCAACCATATCAGCAAAAACTTTTTTAAGACCCTTATCATGAGTAAAGATCATCATTGGCACAATAGCCTCTTGCGGTATTGAATTTTTACTTCTTCCATGAAGCAGCATAGTATCTCTAAAGCTGTCATCAAAGAGGTTTTGCCCATGATCTGATGTATAGATTATTATTGTATTTTCTAATGATAAATCCTTTAATAAAATTTTAAAGAATTCATTAACAGTCCAGCGTATAGAATTTCTGTAAGAATTAACAAGCTTTTGTCTATCCTTTGTAGGAAATCCCTTTTCCATTACAGGTTTGAATATTCTCTCCCTATCGGGATAAGTATTCTCATAATGAAAATGAGCACCTGATTTTACAAGGTAAATAAACTTTTTACCAGGTGAATTTATAAGTTCTCTCAGCTTCCATGCTGCTGCATGATCGCTTGATTCTTTACCATCACGACTTTTTATCCACAGCAATGTATCTATATGAGCAGCCTCTGCATCATCCATATAATCATTGTAGCTGCTCTTTTGAGCATCAAGGTAAATTGCTCTGTATCCTGCTTTGCGTGCATATTGCCATATCAATGGATTTGTAAAAAGATTCCTTCCATCTGGACCTGTAAACTCCTCTGGCCCTATACCCATACGCAAAATTGCATTGCTTCCATTGCTTCTATTATACGAAGACATCGCAAGACCATAATTTATAATCTCTTCTTTGATAGTCAGCAAATATGGTGTAGTTTTTCTATTATAGTTGAGATCGATAAAATCACCTCTGATACTTTCATCTACTATCAAAATAATATTATCAATCTTTGAATGAGAGGTAACTGGTATTGATACTTCTTTCCGAGGAGTAATTTTATATTCCAGTGTAACCTTGGTCATTGCAGCAAAGAAAGGGATAAGTGAAACATGGACAGGTAAACCATCAATCCCTTTACCGTCAATACTTGCAGAAACTTCAAAGACAAAAAGAATACTCAACAAAAAGGAAATAGTTCTTCTCCAGCCAGAAAATATTTTAAAATCAGATCCAGATGGGATAAAAGATACAACAAGAAAAATAATCAAGCGAATGAGTGGCCAAAGTCCCAGCTGCCAGTACATGGTCAAAGCCTCAGATGCATAGCTTTTTTCACTCCACAAAAATGACATAGACTCCACAGTAAGACAATCTCCCATTATTGTGTAGTGGAGATCCAGAGCAAATCCAGAAATACCCAGTAGTGTCACAACAATAATTTTTGAAGGAGAATTCTTTTTAAAGGCAAAAGCAATAATAGCAAAAATGGATACAGCCCAGATTAAGAGAAAATAGAAAAACTGGAATTTGCTCTCAAAAAAATACTCAGTGGCAACTCTGACAGTAGAGCCAGTGGAAAAATACATTATTGCAATAACTGCAAAAATTTTTAACAAATCTATAAACTTTTCAAAAGATTTTCTCATTAAAGATCAACACCTCATATAAACTTGATACATTTAAAAAACTAATATAGAATTTTTTGAATTGAATATGTCAAGAAAAAGATGCTCCTTTATAGTTTTCCTCCAGAAACTTTTTAATCTCTGCAGGGTCCTTTGGCAAAATTCCATCACAACCTGAAGCAAGCAAAGCATTAGCTGTTTCCTCTGAGCCAGAAATAGCATAAATCTTCACATCAACTCGATACTTCCTTATCTTGTTAACTAAAGCAGTGCCATCATTTATACCTGCAAGAAAAAAATCCACAAGAACAAGGCCTATATTTTCACTCCCCAGCAGCTTCAAGGCTTCAGAAACAGTCTCAGCAAAGAAGAGAGTAAATCCGCTCTTTGAAAGAACGGATTTAAGCAATGTCTGCTCAATCCGGGAATCATCTACAATGAGAATATTATGTGTATCTCGTTTCATGAATTTAAACTCTCAAAAAATAAAATATCATTAGTTACTTGACATAAAACAGCCTTTTAAAAAGGCTACTACTAAAAGAGCTAAAAATTAACAACATAAAAATCTTTGGTCAAATATTTTTTACAATATAAAACTAATCCTTAAAAAGGTAAAAATGGGCATAAAAAAAGAAATCGAAAAACGCAAAACTTTTGCAATAATAAGCCACCCTGATGCTGGGAAAACAACTCTTACAGAAAAGCTACTTCTTTACAGTGGGGCAATCCAGATAGCAGGGGCTGTTAAATCAAATAAGATTAAAAAAACTGCAACATCAGATTTTATGGAAATAGAAAGGCAGAGGGGTATATCTGTTTCTACTTCTGTATTGTCCTTTAATTACAAAGGCTATATTATCAATCTGCTGGATACCCCGGGACACAAAGATTTTGCAGAGGACACATACAGAACTCTTACTGCAGTTGACAGCGTAATCCTTGTCATTGACAGCGTAAAAGGAGTTGAAGAGCAAACAAGAAAACTTATGGAAGTTTGTCGCATGAGAAACTATCCTGTTATAGTTTTTATAAACAAATTAGACAGAGAAGGGAAAGAACCTATTGAACTCCTTGATGAGATAGAAAAAGAGCTCAACATCAAAGTAAGACCTCTCACCTGGCCTGTAGGAATGGGGAGCAGATTTAAAGGAGTATATAACATATACAAGAGCACCTTCAACTTCTTTAAATCTGGCAAAACAGTGGTGGAGGAAGAGGTAACAACATTTAAAGATCTAAGCGATCCAGATATAGACAAAGCCATAGGCCACAATGAGGCCGTAGCACTAAGGGACGACATTGAACTCATAGACACAATATATGAAAACTTTAAACTTGAGAGCTATCTAAATGGAGATATTGCTCCTGTATTCTTTGGAAGTGCCGTAAATAACTTTGGGGTCAAGGAGCTTCTTGATACCTTTGTAGAAATTGCACCATGCCCGGGCCCCAGAGAAGCTACATGTGGGCTTGTTGAACCTTCTACAGAAAAATTTAGTGGATTTGTATTTAAAATACATGCAAATATAGATCCCAGGCACAGGGACCGTATTGCTTTTTTTAGAGTGTGCTCTGGAAAATTTGAAAGGAATAAATTCTATCATCATGTCCGTCTTGGCAGGGATATAAAATTTCCAAATCCTGCAAATTTTATGGCTCAGGATAAAAGTATAATAGAAGAAGCCTTCCCTGGAGATGTTATAGGTTTATATGACTCTGGAATTTTTAAAATAGGTGACACTCTCACAGAAGGAGAGGCCTTTATGTATAAGGGGGTGCCGAGGTTTTCTCCAGAGCATTTCTGTGAGGTGCAAAACACAGATCCCTTTAAATCAAAGCAACTGGAAAAGGGTCTTATGCAACTTACAGACGAAGGACTTGCTCAGCTTTTTTTACAAAATCCTGGCAACAGACGAATTCTCGGTGTTGTTGGCACACTGCAGTTTGATGTTATCAAATACAGACTCCTCCATGAGTTCGGTGCAAACTGCAAATTCTCTCCAATAAATGGATATAAAGCTGTCTGGGTAAAATTTAAAAATCCAAAGGATATAGAGGATCTCACAACTTACAGATACCACTCGCTGTTTTATGACAAAAACAACAATCTTGTATTTATCCCAGAAAGCAAATTCATATTGCAGCTTGCAAAGGAAAAAAATCCTCAGGCAGAATTTCTTGAAAACATGGAACACAATGATGAGACCTTGGAACTTGAGGCCTCTTAAAAAAAGCACTAAGAAGGTCGGGGTTATTTCCTGACCTTTGGCTTTTTCATTATAAATAGATAGTTAAAACCTCTCAGATAGAAGTTTCCCTCGTCTGCTGCCTTGCGATAATTTCCCATGGAAAGGGTTTTGTTGTGGCGAACTACAGAAATTATATCCACAGTTTCAAATCGCAAAGAGAGAATCTGATAAAGACGAAAGCCTATTGGAACAAATCCCTTTTTTTTATCAAAATAGTCACATACATAAAGTCCCATATATTTCCCAGGCTTTAATATTCTATAGATCTCTCCTATAACTTTTTCCATTTCTGTAAAGTAAGACTCTTCATAAGCGGGCAGTTTGCCTATGCAATTTGGGTTATCAGAATAATCTATATTATCACCATAGGGGGGATCAACAAAGACAAAATCGACCTTTCCATCTTCCAGTGGAAGTTTGCGCGCATCTGCTCTGAATATGTCACTGCGAAAAGGATTGATGTCATAGCCCAAAACTCTTCTATTTGTATCCCTGCATACATCAATGGTAGTTCCGCTTCCACACATGGGATCTACAACTAAATCCTTTTCTTTTGTATATCTCATGAGCAAATTCCATATAATATACGAAGGAGTTGCGCCCTTATAATTTTTGTCTCCCTGGTCTTCCTTCCCATAATTTTGGGAAGGATAGTCCCAGAGAGTAGTAACCTGTCTATGCAATTTTGGTTTTGGCATAATTTCCCTAATTCAATTACTGAATCTTTAAAAGAAGCTCGCCAGTTTTAACCCTCTGGCCTTCCTTTACACAAATTTCAGTAACAGTTCCTCTTATAGGAGAAACAACATTTGTCTCCATTTTCATGGCCTCTATTATAAGCAAGCTATCACCCTCTTTAACCTCATCACCCTCTTTTACAAGAATTCTAAAGACATTACCTGGTATGCTTGCACCAATTTCACCTGGCTTTTGAGGATCTGCCATTTGAGTAAAGGTCACAACCTTTTCTGCTCTATAGGTTTTATCAGGAATCTTTATTTCTCTTCTGTTACCATTGACCTCAAAAACTACAGGCCTCATGCCTTCGTTATCAAGCTTGCCAATCTGGACAAGCTGTATAATATAGATCTTACCATCCTCAAGCTCAACCTCAGCAGGCACACCTCTTTTTAATCCTTCAAAGAATAGAGGAGTTTCCATTCTACTGAAATCTCCATATTCCTTAATAAAGGCAATGTACTCATCAAAGACCTTCGGATAGAGAGCAAAGCTTAATAAATCCTGCTTTGTTGGCTTAAATCCATGCTTCTTTTCAATAGAAGCTGCAAGCTCTTCGAAATTGACAGGAGGCAAAAGTTCTCCCGGTCTGCATGTAATTGGCTCTTTGCCTTTAAGTACTATCTGTTGGAGATCAGTTGAAAAACCACCTTCTGACTGTCCCATCATACCTTCAAAATAAGATACAACAGAATCAGGAAAAGCCAGGTCCTTCCCTTTTTCAAGTATATTCTCAGGGGTGAGCTCGTTTTTTACCATAAATATCGCAAGATCGCCAACCATCTTTGATGAAGGAGTTACCTTCACAATATCTCCCATCATAAAGTTGACTTTCATATACATCTCTTTTACTTCTTTAAACTTATGGCCAAGTCCAAAGCTCTCAACCTGAGACTTAAGGTTAGAATACTGACCACCTGGAATTTCGTATTTATAAACTTCTGCTGTTCCAGACTTAAGATCAGACTCAAATTGAGAATACATTGGACGAACATCTTCCCAGTAATCAGCAATTTCTTGAAGAGCATCAAGATCAAAGCCAGGGTCCCTTTCTGTATGTTTAAGCGCTGCAACGATTGAATTAAGTGCAGGCTGGCTTGTAACACCTGACATATTATTAAAGCAAGCATCAACAATATCAACCCCGGCTTCAGCAGCAAGAAGCACTGTTGCCACTGCATTTCCACTTGTATCATGAGTATGAAGATGGATAGGAATTCCTATTTCTTGCTTAAGAGTTTTAATAAGCTTTTCTGCGGCATAAGGCTTTAAAAGTCCAGACATATCCTTTATGCCAAGGATATGAGTGCCCATCTTCTCAAGCTCTTTTGCTTTCTTCACATAATATTCAAGGGTATACTTGTCTCTTCTTGGATCCAGTATATCTCCTGTATAGCATATACAGGCCTCTGCAATTTTACCTGTTTTCAAGGTCTCATCAAGAGCAACCTCCATACCCTTAATCCAGTTAAGTGAATCAAAAATTCTAAAAACATCAATGCCCGCTGCAGCAGCCTCCCTTATAAACTCTCTTACAAGATTATCAGGATAATTTGTATAACCTACAGCATTGGCTCCACGCAAAAGCATCTGGAAGAGTATGTTTGGAATTTTTTTACGCAATTCCTCCAATCGTTTCCATGGATCCTCTTTGAGAAATCTATAGGCAACATCATAGGTTGCACCTCCCCACATCTCCACAGAAAACAAATCCGAGGCAAGATATGAAACTGCTCTGGAAATCTTAAGCATATCATAAGTTCTAAGCCTTGTTGCCATCAAAGATTGATGAGCATCTCTAAAGGAAGTATCTGTCATTAGAAGTTTAGACTGACTCTTAATCCATCTAACAACTCCATCAGGGCCTTCTTTATCCAGAATCTGTTTGGTCCCATTTTTTTCAAAATTCTCAGGCACATGAGGAACATAGGGCACATTGTATTCTTTTGTGTTTCCTTTTGTCTCATTAACAGCCTTCTCACCAAAGTATTTTAAAAGCCTTACCTCCTTATCGTCCTTTGGTGCAATGTCAAAAAGTTCTGGAGTCTGCTCTATAAAATTTGTCCCACAGTTACCACTGACAAAGGTTGGATGAGACAAAACGTTTAGCAAAAATCCATCATTTGTCTTCACACCAGAGACAACAAGCTCTCGAATTGATCTCTTGGCCTTATTTATAGCATCTTCAAAGGTTCTGGAAAAGGATATAATCTTCACAAGGAGAGAATCATAATATGGACTTATAACTGAACCTGTATATCCATTGCCTCCATCAAGCCTGATTCCTGGGCCAGAACCTGTTCTGTAAACATCTATACGTCCTGTATCTGGAGCAAAACTATTTGCAGGATCCTCTGTTGTAATACGACACTGTATAGCATAACCGCGGGGCTTTATAGACTCTTGAGATTTTATACCAACCTCTTCGGAATCAAGTCTGTAGCCTTGAGCAATTAAAATCTGGCTCTGAACAATATCAATGCCTGTAACCATTTCTGTTATGGTGTGCTCTACCTGAATTCTTGGATTCATCTCAATAAAATAATGTTGACCACTGCTATCTACAAGGAACTCCACTGTTCCAGCATTTCTGTAATTCACCGCCTTTGCGATCTTAAGTGCATCTGCACATATTGCCTCACGCTGTTTATCAGATATTGATAAAGCAGGAGTAAACTCTATTACCTTCTGATGGCGTCGTTGAATTGAACAATCTCTTTCATATAGATGAACCAGATTGCCGTAATTATCACCAAGAATCTGCACCTCTATATGCTTTGGATTATCCAGATACTTTTCCATAAAAATATCATCATTGCCAAAGGCCTTCCGTGCCTCATTACGAGCATTGTGTAGACCTGCAAGGAGTTCCTTTTCATCACGAACAATCCTCATCCCACGGCCGCCGCCTCCTGCTGAGGCCTTAAGCATTATAGGAAAACCGCAAACTCGTGCAAACTCAATAGCCTCTTCATCACTTTTTATTGGCTTTTCTACTCCAGGAATAGTAGGGACATTAACGCTTTTTGCTACAATCTTGGACTGAATTTTATCACCTAACTTATTTATCATCTCTGCAGTTGGGCCAATAAAGGTAATGCCTGAGTTTTCGCACTTTGCAGAAAAATCAGCATTCTCTGCTAAAAAGCCATAGCCAGGATGAATGGCATCTACCCCTTTTTTAAGAGCAATGCCAATTATTTCATCTATTCCCAAATAAGCCTCAATTGGACCTTTGTTCTTTCCAATGAGATAGGACTCATCTGACTTTGTTCTAAATAGAGCATATCTGTCTTCATAAGAATATATGGCAACTGTTCTTATGCCAAGCTCATGACAGGCTCTTATAATCCTTATTGCTATTTCTCCTCTGTTTGCAATGAGCACCTTCTTGAAATTTTTCATAATCGATCTCCATTAAAATAAAATTTTTAAAATAAGCACAGAAACTTTCCCTGAAGAAGGTTAGAAGGGAT
>ERZ795052.5739-NODE-5739-length-11883-cov-6.196906_pt1 | contig 11883 bp, 9 predicted proteins | sample MGYA00375136_ERZ795052 | MGnify/ENA primary metagenome ERZ795052 (study PRJEB30181, sample SAMN05720156) | activated sludge metagenome | isolation source: Anaerobic digester | place: Japan | collected 2015-05-26 ... | reverse complement strand
TAGCCGCTTCCTGGGCGGCCGCGGCCGCTTCGCGCAGCATTTCCAGGCTCACGATCTGCTCACCGCCCTCGATCTCCGCGTTCTGGTAGTCGTCACCGGCGAAGGTGGCTCCGCGCAAGCCGCCCAAGCGCAGCAGTTCCTCCTGCTCCTGAAGCTCGCGGGCCCGCGTCGACAAGCGCTCGTACTGTGCGCGGTAGCTCGCGAAAGACTCGTCGTCGCCGGCGGTGAAGCCCTTGTTCTCCAGGGCCAGCAACTCGTCGCGTACCTGGTCCTGCTCCGCCTTGATGGGGGCCAACTCCTGCTCGCGCTGGCTGACCCGCGCGGCCAGCTCCGCCGCGCGCGCGGTGGCCGCCGCGGCAAGTTTCTCAACCTCGGCCAGATCATTCTGCAGCCCGCTGACCACGGCCGCCATTTCCATCCCCATGGCGCAGTCTCGCGAACCCTCATAGTTCCGAGCCTGTGAGTTGGCCAGCCGCAGCTCGGCTTGCAGATGTTGCTGCGCGTCGCGGAGCGCACTCGCCTCGGCCAAGGCCCGCGACGCCCGCGTGTATTCGACCATGCCGGCCACCTGCGACACGCCCAGCACGCTCGAACCGGCTTGCTTGGCGGCGCGGGCCTCCTGCGCGGCCTGCTTCAGCAGTTGCTCATTATCGGCCAGCATTTGATCGTACTGCCCGAGCGAACGCTTCAAACCGCTCGCGTCGGCCGTCGGGAGATCTGTTTTGGGCGGCGGCAGCCCGGCCTTCTGAGCCTGCGACCGAATCTCGTTCAGCCGCTTGCTCAGGTCCTTCTTGCCCTCCTCAATGCCCGGCTTGGCCATCTCCGCCAAATCCGCCGCATCGGCCGTCTTCAACTCCTCGGGCGGTGCCAGGCGGCCGACGGTGGGCAGGCGATAGTTGTACCGGTGAAGAGCACGCTCGGCCAACGTTGCCTGTTGGCGAGCCTGCTGGGCCGTTTTGGCCGCTTCTGAACGTAGTTGCGGGGAGACGATAAACGCGGCTAAAACGAGAGCCGCTATTCCGGCCCCGACGATTAAGGGCAGTTTCACAATGCGCTCCATCTTGCCGGCCTGGTCGGCTCGGCCATCCCGCGTGCCCGCCCGGGGCGGGACCAGGGCTGTCCCCCTACCATTACCTGTGTAACCTGTGCTCAAGTGACTGTCAATCGCGAGCTTATGTTGTCGGTTGAACCGGCCCGGCGCCGGACAGCCCGCCGAGGCGGCAGCGGCGGAGACGGCGGGCCCGAACGGGCCTGCACGCGGCGCCGCGGGGTGGGAGCATACATCGCTGCCGTGCGTAGCGCTGCGGGTTCGGACGGGAAGACGCCAGAGGGGGCGGTCGAGCGCGGGGATGGGAGGTTGTTGGCGGCAATCCCGGGCGACACGCCCCGGCTCTGCTCGCACAAAGGCGATTTGCGACGCGTTGGCATCATTCCGGGGCGACACGGCCCGGCTCTGCTCTCAGCCCGATATTCGCTTGCCGCGGTGCCGCTATGAGTACCGAAATGCCGATTCGATATTCACTTGCCGGGTTGCCGATATGTGGTACGATACGGGGCGTGTGGTGGCGTGCCCGAGTGGACTAAGGGAGCGGATTGCAAATCCGTTTTTCATGGGTTCGAATCCCATCGCCACCTTTCCCCCCTTCTGCCGCGCTGTTCGCGCCTGATCGCGTATCTCCGTTGCTGAAAACGAGTTACGCGCCGCGTCCGCAGCACTGACACTTGAAGCGCGGGTGCGCCCTGGCGCGGGTCACCGCCTGCATCTGACCCACGCGACCGCCTTGAGCGTCCTCGGGGACTGAAGCCGTAGCGAGATCGTCCCGGCGCCCTGTTCCGCGCGTAGGTGTAGAATGGTGCGCGCCTCGCAAGCTGGACGAATGTGCCGCGGCCGGTGCGACACTTGGCGGGCGAGGCGCGCGCCACACCGGAGGTAAACTGTGAAGCACGTCATCACGCACACCGTTCTGGTTCTGATCGTCCTGGGTTTGGACGCCCCCGTTCGCACGCTTGCCGCATTGGCGGAAGACCTGTGCTGAACCCTAAGACTTACAAGTCGCCCTCGGGCGAGTACGAGCTGCATGTCGACCCGAGCACGAAATACGGCGAGGGTGAGGGCCATTACCGCATGCTGCGCGGCGGGGCGGAGGTCTGGGCCAAAAAACTTCCCTTCACACTCTGGGACGCCGGCGTTGCGGACGACGGGACGGCCGCGGGTTACGCCGAAGCCGAAGGAGCCGACACGGTGCACCTCGTCATTATTGACCCCGCGGGCGAGTTACGTATGCACGACGCCTTGGAACAGCCCTTCACGCGTGCATATTCTACGGCCCCGGGCCGACTCGTAGCGGGGTTCGTGTTCGATCCGGAGAACGACCGGTTCATCGTACGCTGTGACATGGGCTGGCATACGAGAGAGGAGACGTGGCGCATATATCGGCTTTCGATCCTTGGAGGACACGATTCAGGTTGATGACCCCGAGAAGGAGGGCCCAAACGAATCGTGGTTCACCTTGGCTGTCCGGCGCGTCGCCGGGACGCCGCTGGTGCTGGTAAACCGGAGTCACTGGAAATTAATCGCGGGGAAGCCGGTTCAGTATGAAGAGGCTGCGCACTTCGCCCTGATGGACTACACGGGAAAGACCGTTTGGGAGATTGAGCGGCCCAATGACTATACGGGCGACACCCACTATGTCGTGCGCCGTTCGAGTGGTGGCTCCATTCTGCAAACTGACGTTCCCGGCCGTTTCGAGTTGTGGTTCGTAACCGACAATGAGCGCGTTACTTACGCAGTCGAGGGGGACGCAGAAAGTGGGTGGCGCGTCCGTGAGCTGGAGCGCAGCGCCATGCCGGCCGCGGCGTCGCAACCGGCCGCCCCCCGCCCGCCTGACGCCCTGGATTCGCTCACACCACGGCATTTGGGCACGCTTGAACTCCAAGTTGCGGTCATGCCGCCGCCCGAAATCCGAGACATTCTGTGTTTCGATATCGACGACCGCGGCCGCATCGGCTTCGTGCGCCGGGACCGCGAATGCATGCCGTTGGCATCATTCCGGGGCGACACGCCCCGGCTCTGCTACCGATCCGACGGCTCTGCTTTATTCCTCCTCCGCCGCCGCACGTTGCACGTGAATATGAACGCGATTGATCTTCCGCGACTCGGCCGCCGTTACGCGGAACAACACGTTCCCGTGTGCGAATTCTTCGCCCACCGCCGGAATCTTGCCCAGCTTGGAAAAGACAAACCCGCCGATCGTCTCGTAGTCGCCGTTCTCCGGTAGCGTGACGTTCAGTTCCTGGTTGATCTCGTCCACGTGTACGCGGGCGTCTACTTCCAGCGTGTCCTGGTCGATGTGGCGAATGGCCGGCGGCTGGTGCTGGTCGTATTCGTCGACGATTTCGCCGACCAGCTCCTCGAGGATGTCCTCCAGGCTAACCAGGCCGGCCGTCCCGCCGTACTCATCCAGCACGATCGCGATCTGAACCTTGCTTAGCCTAAATTCCTTCAACAATTCCGAAATCGACTTCGTTTCCGGCACGTACTGGGCGGCCCGCATCAGGCGCCGCGCATCGAACGGCTCACCCGGCTGCAGTCGCAGCAGGTCTTTCGCGTACAGCACGCCGATGATGTGGTCGATCGAATTCTCGTAAACGGGAATGCGTGAATGCCCGCCGCGCAGAACCGCGTCGCGCGCCTGCTCGTAGGTGCAATCCGCCCGGACGGCGTTGATGTCCGTCCGCGGCGTCATGATGGCCGCGACGTCCGTTTCGTTGAGCTCGAAGACGGACTCGATGATTTCCTTTTGCTCTTCATCAACCGCGCCGGAGGCCTCACCCTCGGAAACCGCCTCCAGGATCTCCTGCTCCATGCGCTCGGTTTCCTCGGCCGAAGTCTCTTCGGACCGCCCCAGCAGGCGCCGGATGAAGAACTTGATGGCGCGGACCACCTGTGCCACCGGCCAGAATACGACCCACATGAACGCCAGCACGGGCAGACTGCGGGCCAGGACCGCCTCGCCGACATATTCCGAAAGGCCCTGCGGGATGCCAACGCTAAAGACCAGCAGCAATAGAAGGCTGATTACGGCCGGCACGATAAGCGCGCCGACACCCACGCCACCCTCGACGCCACGGAGATACCATAAAGTGATGCAGACGAGCAGCCCCAGGTTGCATACGACCCGCCCAAAGCTCGTCGAGCCCTGTAATTCCTCCTCGTGCGCGTCAAGCCAATCCAGCCAACGCTGCCGGCCGCTGTTACCCAGCTCCCGGCTGACCTCGGCTCGCGAGTAATCCCGCAGGGTGTACGCCAGCGTGGAGATGTACAGGGTTAGGCCCAGAAGGACCAGACCCACCCCTAGTTCCAAATACCTACTCCAGACAGGGCCGGAAAGCCGGGCCGATCCATCGGCCAACGGTATTCCACCGGCATGACTATATCGGCTATTTTATTACGGGTGCAAGGTTGTCGCATCATTCGGGGAGAAAACGGCCTCCAGCGCGGTCCTATAAAAGCATTCGTCCAGTGCCTCGGCGGCAGCTTTCAGCCAAGCTGCCTGGCGGGCCGTGAACGCTCCCGGCAACTTGAGAAAACTGTCATGCCGGCCGAGGCTCTCCACCAGCGCATCCTCCAGCGCAGCCAGGTTCGTACCCTCAGCGGCTGAGATCGCCACGATCCTGTCACACCAGCCTGGGGGGAAAGAGTCATGCAGGTCCTGCCTAAACTCTGCGCGGTCAAACTTGTTCAGCGCCACGACGGTCGGCGCGTTCTCCGCGTTAAGGCCGACCGCCCGTAGATCCGGCACGCTCGCACTGGTGCCGTCCAGCACAAGCACCACCGCATCCGCGCCGCTGACGCATTGCCGTGTCTTTTCAAGGGCCGCTGCTTCCAGCCCCTGCGACCGTTCCACCAGCCCGGCCGTATCCAGCCAAACCATCGGAAAACCACGCACCGCGACCGGAACCTCGACCCAATCGCGCGTCGTGCCCGGCTGGGCCGATGTCAGGCTGACCTCCTGCTGAGCCAGCGCGTTGGCGAGGGTGCTTTTTCCTGCGTTAGTCGGCCCCACCAGCGCCACTCGCGCCGGCCGTGAATACCAATCGAAGACGCACAGGCGCTCGGCCAAGTCTCGGCACGCCTGCCGGCCTTCGCGCCAGTCCTGTTCTAACAACTCCTCTATCGCTCTCCGCAGCCGCTTCGCTTGTCCAAGCAGCCAGGTTGCCCCTTCAAGCGTCTGCACCTGCGGCAGGAGCGCGTAAGCCTCCGATTCGATGAAATCCCGAGCCGGCCATAGCTCCGCGCAGGGCGTCTCCCGTTGCGAAAAGCCGGCTTTCACCAGCAGCTCGCAACAGCGCCGCACGACCCAGGGACTGCCGTGCAGAAAGAGGCGCGCTTCCCACTCCGCGGGCCTGGCAGAAACAGCCACGAGAACAGTATCGAGGACTTCGCCAGAATCTTCATACAACCGTGCGAGAGCCAGCTTTCCGCGCGCTAGGTCGAGCGTCTGGCCGCGCATCGGGCGAAGGCGAGCGGCGGCGAATTGCGGGACCGCCGGGCCGCAAAGCTGAATGACCGCAATCGCAGCCGGCCCCGGACTCGTCAGAACGGCGAATCTGTTCGCTCCGCCTATATCGGCGGGCGCACTGCGGAGCCGGTTTTCAAGCGGTCTGTTTATCCCAAGTGCCCCATCTTCGGCCGTATTCATGCCTGACCGGCCGCTTTGCGATACGCCAGCGCCACCCCCATCAGCGAAAGATCAGGCACCACGGCGTCAACGAAATCGGCCAACTTGCCGATCAATGCCGCGTTACCGCCGGTAATCACCAGGTATGGCCACCGCCCCAGCGCCGTCGCGAACTGCTCCACGATTTCGCGCAGGGCCCCTACCGCTCCCAAAGCCACGCCGCTCAGTATGGCTTCCTTTGTGGTCCGCCCGAACGGGCCGCCCGGCTCGGCCACCTCCACGCGCGGCAGCAACGCGGTGTGGTCGTGCAGCGCGTCGCACGACAGTTGCAGGCCCGGCGCAATAGTTCCGCCCATGAAAACGCCGTCCTGCGACACGCAGTCGATCGTCGTCGCCGTTCCGAACGAAGCGATCGCACATGGCCCGCCGACGCGCTCGAAGGCGGCCGCCGCCGAGCACACCCGGTCCACGCCCAACTCCTCCGGTTCGTCCACGTCGATCTTCAACGGCAAAGGGAGGTCCTCGGGAATCGAGAGCGCTTCCGTTCGGCAGACCTCTTCGATAACAGCCGTCAAACGCTGGGTCTGGTCCGGCGCGACGCTCGACAGAGCCACGGCGCGGCGCCCGGCGTCCTCGCTGCCGCTCCAGGCTTTCCTGACGGCTTCCGCCCAGACGCCCGGCTGGGCGATTGGCACGCGGATCACGTCATGGATGCCGTCAGAATCCCACGTGCCCAGGCCGATGCGCGTATTGCCGATGTCAACCACCATCAGCGCGTCGACCGGTTTCAGATAGCTAGTCTTCATCAAATGATCCCGACTGCGGCGAATCGTCTTGGTTATTCATGACGTTACCGCCCCAAGAGCGGTCGTCAATGTCCTCAACTGCCGAATCGTCCGCACCGCCATTATCCGCTTCGGCAGGTTCATCAACCGCTTCGGCAGGTTCCTCAGCCGCCGGCTCGCCAAAATCAATTTGAGTGGGCTGCGCCGCAGCTTCCGTCTCCCGAACTCGTTGCACGCGCTCCCACATGGCCTCAGCCAGTTCGCGTACGCCTTGGCCGGTTACGCCGGAGATGGCCAAAACCTCGCCACTTAGTTGCCCCCGCATCTGCGCCAGACTTTCGGCAGCTTCCGTAAGGTCCAGCTTGTTGCCAACGACAATTTCCTCGCGTTGGGCCAGCGCCGGGCTGTATTTCTCCAGTTCTCGGCGGAGTATTTGGTAGGCCTCAAACGGCCTTGGCATTCCCTCGGGCGGACACAAATCGAGCAGGTGCACGATGACCCGCGTCCGCTCGATGTGCCGCAGGAAGGCGTCACCCAGTCCCACTCCCTCGTGCGCCCCTTCGATCAGCCCAGGTATGTCCGCCAGCACGAGGCGCCGATAGCCCGGCAGCTCCAAAATCCCAAGCTGCGGGTCGAGTGTCGTAAACGGGTAAGCGGCAATCTTCGGCCGCGCGTTCGTCAGCCGTGCCAGCAGCGTGCTCTTGCCCGCGTTGGGCAGCCCCACCAGCCCGATGTCGGCGATCAGCTTCAGCTCCAGCCGCAGCTTGCGCTCCTGCCCCGGCCGGCCGCGTTCAGCGGTGCGGGGCGCCTGGTTGGTAGACGTGGCGAAATGCTGGTTGCCGTAGCCGCCGCGTCCACCGGCCGCGACACGCACTCGTTGGCCATCTTGAACAAGGTCTTTGAGCAGCCGGCCGGTCTCGGCGTTGTAGACCAGCGTCCCGGCCGGAACAGGTACGATCAGGTCCTTGCCGTCTTTCCCATGGCGATTGGCACCGGAGCCCGGCTGGCCATCCTGCGCGCGGTAATGATGTCGCCCGGCCAAGTCAAGCAATGTCGAGAGCCCCGCCCGAGCTTCAAGGTACACCGACCCGCCGCGGCCGCCGTCGCCGCCGTCCGGCCCGCCCTTGGGCACGAACTTCTCGCGGCGGAAGCTGACGACGCCGTCGCCGCCTTTGCCGCCGCGCACCTCGATGGTGACTTCATCAACGAATAGCCGTTCGGTTCCGCTTGCCCGTGCCATAGGAGCGAGTGCAACACAGGTTTAATGATGTGTCAATCAATTCGACGCAAGGAAAATAGGAGTCAAGGGAGCCGGAAATCAAGGGTTGAGGGGACTCGTGCGCCCCGCCGGCCGCACTGGCTCGCCGAATCTCAAGTTTTGAACAGCGAAAGCTGGCGTGGACGTGACCTTTCGCCCGGGCCGGGGCACTGGTTTTGACGCCACGGCTGGCCGCAATCCAGGCCGAGGCGCGTGGCGGTGGTTTCGAAGAGTCGCGTGACGCTTTCCCAGTAGGCGCCGGCGGCCTGCATGCGATAGCCGAAACGCGGGTCGTTCAACTGCCCGCCGCGCAGCTCGCGCGTGCGCTGCTCGATGCGCGCCGCGGCGTCGGGCAGTTCGGCCCGCAATCGCGACAGGAAGACCTGCTGCACGCTGCCGGGCAGGCGCACTGGGGCGTAACCGGCCTGGCCCGCGCCGCATTCCACCGCCTGCTTCAGAAGCTGAGGTATGTCGCGGTCGTTCAAACCCGGAATGATGGGGGCCAGCAGGATGCCCACCGGCACGCCGGCCGTAGCCAGGCGGCGCATGGCTTCGAACTGCCGGGCCGGCGGCGGGGCGTGCGGTTCGAGCCGGCGTGCGACCTGCGCGTCCGCGAAGGGGATGCTGAAGCTGACGCTGACGTGCGCGCGGCGATGCAGTTCGACGAGCAAGTCCGTGTCGCGCACGATGAGATACGATTTGGTCACAATGCCCACGGGGTTGGCGGCCGCGAGACACGCTTCGAGGCAACGGCGCGTGACGCGATAGACGGCTTCTAGCGGCTGGTACGCGTCCGTAACGCCGGAGAAGGCGATGTTCTCGTGCCGCCAGGCGGGCCGTGCGAGCTCATCTGCCAGAAGCTCGGGCGCGTTGATCTTGACGATAGTGCGGCTTTCGAAATCAGTGCCGGCGCCGAAACCGAGATACTCGTGGGTTCGCCGGGCATAGCAGTAAGCGCAGGCGTGCTGGCAGCCGCGGTACGGATTGACCGTCCAGCGAAACGGAATGTCGGGACTGTCGTTGTGCGTGAGGATGGATGCGGCGCGCTCCTCGTACACCTCGAGCTGAACGGGCGGCGGCGGACCGAGCAACTCGCGGTGCTCGCTCAGGTACGGATTAGGAGGGTTGTCAACGCGTCGCAAGTGCAGCTCCTGCGTACCACGATACCGTATATGGTATTAGGAGTATGTTAGGGTTTCAAGTCATGGCCTGCCATCAGTTGCCGGCGCGCCGCGGAGAACACGGACACGCCGCCCGGGCCGCACACCCGCCGCCGGCAGTTCTAATCGCGCAAAATCGCGCGTGAGATCACAAGCCGCTGTATTTCGCTCGTGCCTTCGTAAATGGTGGTAATCCGCGCGTCGCGATAAAGCTGCTCGACGCGGAATTCATTGCAGTAGCCCGACCCGCCGTGCACCTGTACGGCACGGTACGCGATCCGATTGGCCGCCTCCGAGGCGAACAGCTTGGCCATGCTGGCTTCGCTCGTGAACGGCTGCCCGCTTTCCTTCAAGGCCGCGGCTTGATCGGTCAGCAACTGTGCGGCGGCCAGCTCGGTGGCGCTGTCGGCGATCATCCACTGGATGGCCTGAAAGTTGGCGATGGGCTGGTCGAACTGCTTGCGCTGTTTGGAATAGCTCACCATTTCGTCCAGGCAGGCCTGAGCAATGCCGATCGCCTGGGAGGCGATGCCGATTCGCCCGCCATCCAGGGCGGACAACGCGATTTTCAAACCGTCGCCGGGGTTACCCAGCAGGGCGTCGCCGGGGATGAACACGTTGTCCAGGCCCATCTCAGCGGTTTCCGAGCCGCGAATGCCCATCTTGCCGTGGATCTTTGTGCGAGAAATGCCCGGCTGCTGCGTATCGAGCAAGAACATTGATAAATGCTTACTGGAGCGGCCTTCTCCCGTCCGGGCCAACACGACGAACCACCTGCCGGTGATTCCATTGGTGACCCACATCTTTGAGCCGTTCAGCCGCCATCCCCCCTCGACGCGCTCCGCCCGCGTCCGCGCCGAAGCCGGATCCGAGCCCGCGTCGGCTTCGCTGATCGCGAAGGCCGCCAGGTTTCCCGGACTGGCCAGTTGCCTCAGCAGGCGGCTGCGAACCTGCGACGCGGCGTACATCTTGATGATTTCGCACACCATGGAATGTACGCTGATCATGACGCCGACCGCGGGCGACGCATACGACAACTCGCGGATAATGTGGGCGTACGGGACCATCGGGCAGGCCAGCCCGCCGTCGGCTTCAGGCACACGCAGCCCAAGCAGGCCCATCTCGCTGAGCTGGGGCAACATCTCGCAGCAGCTCGCCTCGGTGTGGTCCCACTGGCGGTCGCGCGGCAATAATTCGCCACGCGCATAATCGCGCACGCCTTCGATCAGGACACGGTGGTCATCACTGATTGCCGCGTTCATCAAGGCCGAACCTCCACCCTGAACACAATCGTAAAAAGCTGCCGCCAAGGCGCGACACTTGGGCCAAGCGCTGAGCTCTAACCGTGCGCCTCCAACGCCGAAAGGAGCTTACTTCAAGGCCAATGGGCGGCCCTGTCAACAGAGACAACTTGCCGCCCTGGCACTACGCCGGCGGCAATTGAGCGCTACGGCTTGCGGGGTGGGCGATGGCGGCTACTGCGTTCGTCCGGAGCCATGCTCCGGGCGCGGCGCAGGCCGCGTGCCTCAGCTTCATCCGGCGAGGAATAGTACCGCAGATTGGTGGGATTGATCTTGGCGACCCAGGCGGAATCGAGCGTGTGATAAATGTAGCTCTCGATGCTGCCGCAGACGACAGCCTTACTGCGCGACCCCATTCGGTCTTGCGCGAATTTGGCGATCGCAGAACAAAGTTGCGAATCGGCCGCCAACAGTTCGCATCCTCGGCCGGGCGCCTGGGAGGTTCGCACTTCCGCGCCCTTCGTGTGCCCCGCCAGGCTCTTACAAATCTCTTCTTCCGCGGGTCCGGCGACGAGCAGGATGTTTCGGCCCCGGACCTGCCGCATGTCGGCCACGGGATCGAACGTTAGTTGGTCCCATGGAGGGGTCAGACAGACGACCACGTCAACGCTGCGATCCTTGGCGGCATACTGCAGCGCGACGGCGGCGCCGGACCCGGCGGCGATGATCGAGAACCGGGCGCGATCGACATTGCCTTGGCTGGCGAGCCAGTCATAAGCGCCGCGCAAGTCGGACTGCATTTCGCGGTAAAGCCCCGGGTCGGCGCGCTGCGCCCGCTCGCGCGTATCCTCAGTAGCGCTTTCGCCGTGCCCGCGCAGATCCAACGCCAATACGGCCGCCCCGATGTGCCGCAAGGGTTCGATCAACGGCAGCCAAGAATTGCGGTCGGCGCCAAAGTCGTGGATGAGCACGACAATAGGGGCATCTTCAGCACCGTTTCGGTACTCTTCGACGCTGGGGTAATAATCAGCGTAAATCCAATACCCGTCGGCGGCAGTGAATGAAACCTTGGTCGATCGATCATCCGCCCAGACGCAGAGGGGCAAGCTCAGGACGAGAACGCCGATAATCACCGCTTTGCGATTGGAAAGGTGCATCGCAAACCCGAGCATAGAATTCGTTTGGACGCAGCGCCGCGGCGCCTGAGTTCATTGTAAAGCCCTCTGGTGGCACGTGCCACCGCTTGCCGGAACTGGTTTCCGGGCCCAAGCACGAGCCCGATTTCGCGTTGGTCGGGAATTGTAGAGGTGAGAATCAGGTTTCAAAAAGGGACGCCGGCGGAAGTCGGCGTGTCGAGATGCCGGACGAGGGCAAGGATTCGTTCGAAGCGCTGGCAGTCCCGCACCTCGAGACGGTTTATCGCGTGGCGCGGCGACTAGCCCGTGATGAGCATGAGGCTGAGGATCTGGCCCAAGAGACGTATCTCAAGGCCTACAAAGCATTTGGGCGCTTTGAGGTACGCGAGTTCGGGATTCGCCCATGGCTCTTGAAAATCCTCTACAACACGTTCTTGAACCGCCAGGCGCGCGACAAGAAGGGCCCCAGAGCGACCGATCAGCAGACGCTCGACCAGGTGCGTGCCGCTGAAGGATATTTTGGCCCGCCGGAGTTGGATTATGAGAACCTTGATCAGGAGGTACGGCGAGCGATAGACGATTTGCCGGCCGAGTTCCGGTCGGTATTGCTGCTGTGGGCGAC
>ERZ795052.5732-NODE-5732-length-11889-cov-5.174751_pt1 | contig 11889 bp, 2 predicted proteins | sample MGYA00375136_ERZ795052 | MGnify/ENA primary metagenome ERZ795052 (study PRJEB30181, sample SAMN05720156) | activated sludge metagenome | isolation source: Anaerobic digester | place: Japan | collected 2015-05-26 ... | reverse complement strand
TGGTCGGCGCAATTGCTGGCCAACAAGGTGGTTTACAGCGTTTATAACCCCTGCAAGCTGGAGGGGACTTACGGCATGGTGATTCCGCCAGCAGACCCGCCCGGAGCGGGGCCCGCCGGCGCCAGTATTGGCGTGGTCAAGGTCTCCAATCTCGGAACGGTCCTCTGGGTGGCCAACCTGGCGGATGGCGGCAAGGTGAGCCAGTCCACCCGGCTGTCCGAGGATGGCATCTGGCCGCTGCACGCCGCGCCGTACAGTGGCCGCGGGCTGAACCTGGGCTGGATTGAAATTTCCAATGACGGGTTGAGCGGGGGCATGGTCTGGATGCGTCCCGCGCGGATTCCGAGCCGTTATTACAGCTCGGGCTTTACCAATCAGGTCGAGGTGCTGGGTTCGGCTTATGCGCGGCCGGCGCCAGGCCAGCGGGTGTTGAACTGGCCCTCAGCCATGGGCCAACTGGTGTTCAAGAACGGCGGGTTCTCCGCGCCGTGGAGCAAGGGTTTGTTCCTGGATGCGAACCACCGGGTGTTTGGCCTGGATGGGCGCGCCATGAACGTCACCATCAGCCTCCTCTCCGGCTTTATTTCGGGGACGGTGCCCCATCCCGTAACCGGGAAGCCGCTCGCCTTCCAAGGCATGCTGTTGCAGAACCGCGGCATGGGCGCGGGCTTTTTCACGACCGGCACCGATGTGGGCGAAGTGGAGCTTCAGCCCGCCGCCCAGCCCTGAACCCGATGACGCACCCGATGAAACGATTGAACCACGCTGCCAGCGCCTTTCCTATGTTGCGACTTTTCAAATTCCTGGGGTGGCTCGCCGCGGTGATGCTGACCGCGCCGATGGCGCCCGGTTTTTCGCTCCTGGGCCCGATCGGCAATGCCGGCGACGCCTACCAGACCCCCACCCTGAGTTACGGCCTCCCCGGTGACATTGGCGCGCCCAAGAACCTGGGCGAGGAATACCGCCTCAACACGCCCCAGAACTACTACGCCTGTGATTCCTCATTCCTGGATTACTTCGGCTCCAACGGCTTGTGGGCGGTGGACCAGGCCTTTGCGGCTTTCAACAGCCTCAGCAACGTCTCGAGTTATTCGCCGGATTTGTCCGAATTCCCCCTGGATGCACAGCGCATGAACTACACCGCGCAGGCGCTGCGGTTGCTGGACCTGAAATCGGCGGTGATGAGTTACATCATTGAACACATGGGTTTGGCGGAGCCGGACCGTTGGACCTGGGCGCTGCGGGCGCGCATTTCGACTCCCGTGCAGTGTTTGTTTGAATACCACGTGATTCAACGGAATTTCGATCCGCTGACCTGGGAGCCGACCCGGTATGTCAACGGGGCGCGTTATACTTATAACATCGTTGACCTCTGCCCGACTGCCGACGTGGCGGACGCGGTGGAAGTGCTGGTGGACCCGCTGACCGCCCAATACACTGCCGTCGCGGCGTGGGGGGTGGGCGAGGGCGGATTCTACAGCACGCTGACGCGGGACGACATGGGCGGGTTGCGTTACCTCTACCGGACCAACAACCTGAATGTCGAGCAGCCGCCGGCCGCCAGCCTGCTTTATCAGACCAACCTGAACCCGCAGTTGATTTACGGCTCGAACCTCACCTTGCTCGCCGAGCAGGCGATGACGAACGACGCGGCCGCGCTGGCCGCCCTCTATCCCGGCATCCAGATCATTGGCACCACCAATTACTTCGTCAACACCTACATTACCAATGTCACCAGTTACGTGACCAACTTCCCTTGGGCGCCCGTCGGCAGCTCGAACATCGTTTATGTCACCAACCTGACCCCGACGGTGGAAACTCGCTACCGGCACTCGTTCGGGAACATTGAGGTGGTGCGGTTTGTGAACGGCCAGTGGACCACGATGCCGGTGACGGACATCACCACGTTGCGAGGCACGTCGCTGGTGCAAATCCGGACGATCACGGTGACGGTTCCGCCCTGGTCGCCGGTGCCCGGAACGCTGGTCACCAACACCGACACCGTGACCTTCTACACCAACCGCGTGGTGGGCGAGTTTTTCATCCTGCCGACCAACTCCTGCGCGCTTTCGATTATTGCGTCGCAGTTGACCAATGTGGTCGTCAACACCAACATTTTCTTCCAGAACACCAACCTGGTCTATACGACCAACTTCGACGGCAGCAGCAACATTACCAGCCAGGTCATTTCGCAGGAGTGGATTGATTACTTCACCAGCCACGTTTTCGTCATCAACAACGTCGAGTGCGTGACCAACAATGCGGAGCTGCGGCAGGGCATCGAGAAGGTCAGCTTCATCCGCCGCGATTACGATTCGCTGCTGGGTCGCTTCTTTGTTCCCATTACCAACGATTACAGCATGACCGCCATGATCCGGAACCAGCCGGTCAAACAGTATTTCCGGCGGGTGGTTCTGGCGCCCGACATCTTGATTCAGGCGGAGGACCTGGACCTGCTGGCCTACGTGCGCAGCATCAATTTTGGGGCGAGCAATCTGCTCTCGACGCTGGCCGGGCCCGGGACCATCGAGCCCTTCAGCACTCTGTCGGTCAACAAGATCGGTCCGACGCGCGTCAACATCGGTTTCGGCGGGTTTGAAGACGAGACCACGGCAATTCTGACAAACTTTGTGTGGGGCAGCTTTGACGGCTCGACCAATCCGCCGGTGGTTTATCCCATCGGGACCAGCATCAAGGACCTCGAGGAGCGCATCTTTATTGATGTTCAGCCACCCGCCTCGCGGCTGCCCAACGGCCGGGTCGGCGTGGACTACGGTGATTTCTTCGAGGGTCTCTCGGTCACCGGGGGCCAGCCGCCTTACACCTGGAGCTCGGTCGGGCCGCTGCCGGCGGGGCTTTATCTGGCGCCTTACGGAGAGGAGGACCAGCGGTTGGGCATTTACGGCACGCCCGCCACGCCGGGTTTGAAACAATTCGTGATCCGATTGACCGATGCCGGCGGGAGATACGTGGATGTGCCCTACACCGTGTTAATCGTCCAGTAGCCGGGCGTGAACTGAAACAGCTTATGAAGTGCGAATTTTTCATGGGATGGCTGGGGGGGATGGTTCTGGCGGCGGGCGCCGCCCTTGGGCAACCCGCGCTGTTCTACCAGAACGATGGCATTGTTGATGTCCAGGAGGGATATCCCGCCCCCAACATTGACGCCCTGAACTTCATTAACAACAACACGTTCAACATCTACCTGGGGCGGGGCGACGACGGTTTGCGGTCGGACCCGTTTTTCACGACCCATACCCTCAATTACACCAACAACGGGGTCATGAACGGGAACTTCGGCTTCCTGTTTCAAACGTTCTCGCCCGAGTCCCCCATCGGCTCCCAGTTCCGCTGGGCTGGCAACTTTCACAACATCGGTTTGATCAGTGTTGCGGGGACCACCAACGTGGTTGCCGTCACGACCAACTTCAACCTGGTGGTCAACGAGGGCGCCAAACTGCTGGTTTCGGCCACGAACATTTACAGCCCGGGAACCCTGTATGCGGGGGTGGACAGTTACATCAGCCTCGCGGGTTCGGATGTTGACATCAATAATGGCGTCGTGGTGATGGAGGGGTTTACCGACCTGTCGCCTTCCAACAACATCCTGGGCTTGTTCGACGGCTACTGGGCCCTTTCCACCAACGAAGCCGTGCTCGGGCCCCTGCTCAGTCCGCCGAACCCGGCCACGCCGCCGCACCCGGTCACCACGCGCGGCAACCAGAATCCCATCGTTCAACTGATTCTGACCAACGCCGTTTCCTACTACTCGGAGATGATGGATTTCAGCGGGTCGAATCGGTTGATCCGCGTGGCCTACATCCAGAATACCAACGCGGCGATGGATGTCCGGGTGTACATGCCCGAGGCCTCGATTGACTCGTTCTTCTCGCTCGACCCGATTGTGGTGGAATGGGCCTGGACCAACGCCCCGTTGTTTACGCCCGAGCCCACGCCGGATTATTTGTATCTGGTGGACGACCTGGCGGAGCCGCGCCGGGACATCAACCTCTTCCCCAATGGCACGGCGGGTCCGCGCACGACCTATATCCCTGGAAACTACACCTTCCTGCGCGGCGGCCCGCGGAACATCTTTGGGGCGCTGCCCATGGTCCCGGCGACCCCGCCGGGCTTCCCGGGCGGCGTCATTACCAATCTCAACACGGCCTACCTGGCGCTGTTCCAGCCGACCACGGTGGTGCCGTCGGATATCGCGGGTCAAAACGCCACGAACCTGCCGGGCCGCATCATTTTCACCGCGACCAACACGCTGGCGATGAACTTCAGCCGGATCATCGGGCCCAACACGATCGAAATCGCGTCGCCGAACCAGTTCCTCGGAAACGAGGGGGCGGAAATTGCCGTGCCGTTGGCGTCGCTGAACTTCCGGAACACCAACGGCATCATCACCATTACCAACCTGATGCATCCGGCCATTCCGCGGCCGGAAGGCACGATTGCGTTGTGGAGCTGCCGCTGGACCAACGTGACGCAGAACATCACCAACATCTTCCACGTGCTGTTTGTGGACAGCCGGTTTGCGCCGAACTCGCCGGGCCGGATTCAGGACCTGACCCTCAGCGCGACGAATCTGTTCATTCATGATGTGTTGAACATCACCCGTTACTTTATCTTCGACGGCCAGGCGGTGACGATTGCGTCGAATGCGCCCAGCGCGCGCACGCCGACGGGCGGCATCTCGCTGCTGTCTCCGTCCATCATCTGGTCCACCGCCACGCCGCGGCTCTCCTATCTGACGAATCTCGGCACGATTGCGACGTTGAACGCGGTTTATTTTGGCGGCAACCGGCGCTGGCCGTATTACAACGACAATTTCAACGAGCCGTACGAGGCGTTTGTGAACCGGGGCACGGTCATAGACGAGGGTACGTTGATCTGGTCGAAGTATTTCGAGCATGGCGGCGAGTTTCGGTCCTCCTCGGGCTCGTTCAGTCTGGAATCGGTCAACGCGATCATGACCAATGCCGCGGTCAACACCCCGGCGGGGGATGTTTCGATTGCCAGCGGTTCCCTGTATATCAGCAACACGGTGTTGAATGCCGGGCGCCGGATCAACCTGGCGATCACCAATTCGATGGAGGACGGCGGGTTGACCAACGGCAATGTTTGGGTGGTGGGCACGGGGGTGAGCAGCGTGCCGGGGCTGACCTTGCGACGGCCCAACCCGCTGGCCGCCGTGAACCTGTTGGGGACCACGATCACCAACATCAGCCCGCCGCGGGCCAACAACCAGATCAACTGGGAAGGCTATGATTACGGTCCGATTGCCAACGCGTTTACCAACAACGGGGCCATTGGCCGGCTGATCCTGGATGCGAAGGATTCCTACAGCAAGTTCACCTTTGCTCCGGTCAGTGGCACCAATGCGCTCTATGTGGATTACATCGAGTTGCGCAACTGGGCGACCAATTACGATGGCAGCCTCAACTTCACCGCGCTGGAGGTGTTGCCGGGCATGAAGGTTTACTATGCGCAGGCGGTGGATGAGAACGGGCAGCCGCTGGCGGTGCGTTTGAACGGATTGAACGACGGCCGCCTGGTCTGGGTGGGCGCCTATGCGGGCTTTTTCTCCTCGACCAACTTCGTGTATCCCAATGGCACAACCAACCTCGTGAATTACGCGTTGGTGACCAGTTGCGACCTGGATACGGACAACGACGGCATTCCCAACTGCAACGATCCGGACCCGGCGCCACCGAGTTACTTCTGGGGTGTGAGCACCAACCTGGTTCCGCCCGGGACGGGTGGCAACGGCGGTTCGACCAACCCGCCGCCGGGTGGCGGGACGATTCTGCCCGCGCTGGCCTACCCCGGCATGGTGAGCCCGTCGGTGACGGCGCCGCAAAATTTCCTGGAAGTCAAAGGCGTGTATTACGGGCTGTTCTACAACAGCGACGCCGTGGATGCGGCCAGTTCCGGTTACCTCGGGGTCGCCCCGGCGGCGAATGGTTCCTACAGTGCCGTCATCCGAACCTTGGGACGGAGTTACGCGTTCTCGGGCCGGTTTGACGCGCAGGGACGCGCCACGAAGGTGATACCGCGGCCCGGGTTGGGAACCCTGACGGTGACGCTGCAACTGGACGCGGCGCGGGCTGACATGACCCGCGACGACCAGATTCGCGGCCAGATCAGCGGGCCGGGTTGGACGGCGGAGGTGCTGGCCAACCGGCTGGTCTATTCCGCCTATCGGCGTTGCCCGTATGCGGGGCGCTACAACCTGGTGATCCCGCCTGACGCCACCGTCACCAACGGCCCAGCCGGCTACGGCTACGGTCTGGTGGACGTGGACATTTACGGTTACGCGACCTTGACGGCCTACCTTGCCGACGGGACCAAGGTGACGCAGCGCACCGGCATTTCGGCCGACGGCATCTGGCCGCTTTACGCCGCGCCTTACAGCGGCCGCGGCCTGGCCTTGGGCTGGGTCGAGATGAGCACCAACTTGATGGGCGGGCAGCTCATCTGGGTGAAACCGGCGGTGGCGGCCTCCCGGTATTACCCTGCCGGATTTACCAACTGGACCGAGGTGGCGGGCTCGCGCTACCAGCGGCGGCCGGCCGGCACGCCGGTCATCCCGTTGGCAAACGGGTCGGGTCAGTTGATCTTCAGCGGAGACTTCCTCTCCGCGCCGTTCACGAATGTCATCTTCCTCAGTGGCAACAACCGCGTGGTCTCGTCCCAGCCGGGGTTGAGCATGACGGTGAGTCCGCTCTCGGGGTGGTTCTATGGCACCACGGTGAATCCGGAAACGGGCAAGGGGCTGCCCTTCCAGGGCATGTTGCTGCAGGAAGGCAATTTTGGCGCTGGCTTTAATTGGACCACCAACCGGTATGGCGGGGTGGTGCTGCTGCCATCGCCCTAGCGGGCCTCCGGCCAGGATGGCTGGAGGGGATTGATCGTTGAGTTTTTGGCCTGGCCGCCCGCGAGGCGGCCAGGCGACTGTGTCGGCGGGTGTCCAGTGTGAGCCGGCGGGTTGCCGGTCACTGCCGGGCCGCCGGGATGCCGGCTTGGACAGTGGCGGGTTCAGCTCGGACCCGAGGCGGACCGGGCTCGGGTCGCACAGTCGGATCGGTCGTTGAAATCAGTTTGTTAAGGTGTCCTATGCGAAGAGTTCGAAACAGTAATCTCGTTCCGGTCTGGCACGGCGTGCTGCGACTGGGCCTGGTGGTCTTGATGGCCCTGGTGGCGCTCGCGGTTCGCGCCCAGCCGGCCAACGACAACTTTGCCGACGCGGAGGAGCTCACGGGCATTTGGGGGCAGGCGTTGAACGACAATGCCGACGCCACTTTTGAAAGCGGCGAGCCCAGCCATGCCGGTTTGCCGCCCAGGTCTTCCATCTGGTACAAATGGACCGCGCCCATGGACGGGGAAGTCACGCTCGACACGCTGGGCAGCGGCCCGGACTTCTTCGGGCTTCCGCTGGACACGCTCCTGGCCGTTTATACGGGGTCGGAGCTGGCGACGCTCAACCAGGTGGCCGCCAACGATGACCTGTATCCCTTCAGTCACCAGATTCGCAGCGGGCGGCAGATGTATTTGCTTCCTTACACCGGCCCAAGCCTCGTGCGGTTCAACGCCAAAGCCGGCACGACTTATTATATCGCGGTGGATGCAAAATTTGGCGGCGGCCCAACCATTTTGAACTTTGCCTACAACCCGGCGGGCGCATTTCGATTTGCGACCGAGGATTTCGAGGGGGGCATTCAGCCGCGGTATGAGTGTGGCGAGTATGAATCCATTGCCGATGACGAAAGCACCTACGCCACCTATTACCAGTATGATCCGGGCGGGTTGCTGGTGACGGTGACCCGCGTGGGCGGCAGCGCAGGCCGCGCGCTGGTGGATTATGCGACGGTGGACCTCGAGCCCACTCGCGAAGACGACATGCCGGCAGTCGCCGGTCAGGATTACCTCCCCGCGGAAGGAACGCTGGTCTTCGACAACTTCGAGATGAGCAAAACCATCCTCATCCGCGTCTTTCCCTCGTTTCCGCCGGCGATGACCAATCGCATCTTTGGCCTGACCCTGAGCAACCCGCGGCTGGCCGATGACGAGTCCCCCGACGTGGCCGCGCCGCGCCTGGATACCTCCTTCAGCACCGCCTTCATCCGGATTCTCGACCAGGACATTGACCCGGTTTTCTTCCGCAACTTCACCACGATTTCCAACGAAGACGGCGAGATCACCGAGTTCACGGGGCCTACGAACAAAATCTTCACTTTTGCCAAGAAGTTCCTGCGCCTGCCGGAGGACGTGAATGATTATTACGGGAACGCGGGTTTTTGGATTTATCGCTACGGCACCAATCGCGGCGGTGCGACGGTGCATTACCGCATCTGCAACTTCCTGGGGAGCAACCAGGACAGCTCCGAGCAGGAAAACAACTACTTCCCCCTGCTGGCCGGTTCGGATTATGCCACGCCGACGCCGGAGAACGACGGCAGCCTGAGTTTGAGCAGCGACTACGTGCTGGCGCAAGGGACGGTAGGGTTTGGGGACGGGGATTTTCAGCCCAAGCGCGTGACCTTCACGGTGACGAACGATCCGCTGACGGAGTTCAGCGAGGATTTTCACATATTCCTTTACATTGAAGAGGACAACCGGGTCATTGTGCCCGGCACGGTCTGCGAGACCAAGATGACCATCCTTTTCGACGACCGCGACCCGCCGGCCGGGTCGGTGGACCAGTTCCACAATCCGGACCGCGGCGTGGACATGAAGCCGCCGGTGACCACGGATCCGCCGAACCTGGACCGGCCCGGGGCGGACGGAACGGTGTTTGGACTGGCGATTCAGCCTGATGGCAAGACGGTCATTGGGGGGCAGTTTGGTTCCTACAATGGTGTGACGCGGAACGGCGTGGCGCGGATGAATGTCAACGGGTCGCTGGATGTCACCTTCAATCCCGGCGATGGCATTGGGGATCCGTACAACGATTTCGTGGCGTGTCTGGCGCTGGCGCCGAACGGGAAGATTGTCATTGGCGGCAACTTCAGCTTCTTCAACGGAGCGCAACGCAACGGCATTGCGCGGTTGAATGACAACGGGTCGCTGGACGCCAGTTTCAATCCGCAGTTGGGGGCCAACGGCACGGTTTGGGCGGTGGCGGTGCAGAGCGACAACAAGGTGATCATCGGCGGCTCCTTCACTTCCTACAACGGCACCAACGCCCCCTACCTGGCGCGCTTGAATGCGGACGGTTCGCTCGACACGACGTTCAATATCGGGGCCAATCCGCCCAATGGGCCGGTTCAGGCGCTGGTTCTCACGCCCTCGGGCCAGATTCTGATCGGCGGCGAGTTTACGCAACTGGGGACCGCCAGCCGGAATCGCATCGCGCGGTTGGGGACCGACGGGACCCTGGACAGCACCTTCCAGCCCGGCGCGGGGGCGGACGACACCGTGTATGCGCTGGCGGTGCAATCCGACAGCCGGATTCTCGTGGGCGGGGAATTCATGCACTTCAATCTCGACCCGCACACGCGGCTGGTGCGGCTGAACTCGAACGGGACGGTGGATGAGAGTTTCAATCCCGGCTCCGGGCCGAATGACACGGTGTATTGCATCAATCCCACGGCCACGGGCGCCATTTATGTGGGCGGGCTGTTCACCCGGTTCAATGGCACCCACCGGCTGGGCTTCACCCGCCTGTATGCCGATGGCACGGCGGACACGACCTTCCTCGACACGGCCTACAACCAGTTCGCCGGCCTCCATCGGCTGTATTTTGACAAACAGACCCTCGGCGATCCCCGGCCGTTCGTTTATGCGACCCAGACCCAGGCCGACGGCAACGTCATGATTGGCGGCGGGTTCAACCGCGTGGGCGGCGGCCAGGCCGAGAGCAGCATTTTCCTGGACCCGGCTTTTCCGCCAGAAAGTTACAACCAGGATGTGTGGGTGGAGCCCAAGTCACGCAACGGCTATCGCAACCGGAGCAACGTGGCGCGGTTGATCGGCGGGGCGACCGACGGTCCGGGCAACATCAGCCTGATATACACGAATTATTCATTGAACAAGGCGCAGAGCTTCCTGACCGTGGCGCTGCTGCGGGAGAACGGCACGCTTGGCTACGCGTCGGCCAACTTCGGGGTGGTGCCCAGTGTGGCGCAAAGCGGCCTGGACTACGTGTACAACGCGGCCGCGCCCCTCTACTTGAGCACATGGCTGCCGATTTGGTTCCCCAGCCAGCCGGGCATTGACAGCCGCATGCACAGTCACGGCTTGTTTGGGACCAATACCGTGCCGACGGACCTGTTCGGCCATTTCTGGTACGGTTATACCCCGGGCCAGGTCACCGTGACCCTGCGCAACAGCGGCATTGCCGGCGACCGGACCGCCCAGCTCCAACTGGCCAATCCGGCGGGCGCCGACCAGTTCTTCCTGGGCGGCGAGAACATTCCTTTGGGCTGCGCGCTGGGGCGTTCGCTGGTGCCGTTCAAACTGGTGGATGACACCCGGCGCACCAATGTGTTGAGCTTCTCCGCGTCGGCTTACAAGATTGACGAGTTTACCACCAACGCGGTCATCACCGTGATCCGGACCAACGGCAGCGCCGGGTCGGTCTCGGTCAATTACGCCACCAGCGACGGCACCGCCAAGGCCAATGTCAATTACCGGCCGGTCAGCGGACGGCTGACCTTTGGGCCGGGGGTGACCAACCAGACCTTCAGTGTGCCGATCATTGACGACACCACCATCAATCCCACGGGCCTGGTGGTGAACCTGCGGCTCTCCGGGGTGAGCGGGGCCAGCCTGGGAATTTCGTCCGCCACGCTCAAGATCGTGGATAACGACTGGAAACCGGGCTTTGTCAGCTTCGAGTCGGAGGCGTATGCGACCAATGAAAGCAACGGCGAGGTGACGCTCAAGGTCATCCGGGAGGGCGCCAACCGCGGCACGGTGTCGGTCCAGTGCCAGACGGTGGACCAGACAGCCATTCAGGGCGTGAAGTATGTTGGTGTCACCAACACGCTGGTGTGGAATGACGGCGACTCGACGCCGCGATTGGTCACGGTGCCGCTCATCCGTGACGGGTTGGTCGGCCCCAACACGACCTTTGGCGTGATTCTCACCAACGCGATTGTCAACACCACCAACTCGCCCATGGTGCTGGCGGGCACGCCGGTTGCGGCGACCGTCACCATCATTGACGATGACCAGTACGGCGTGCTGGAGTTCAGCGCGCCCAGTTATCTGGTCAACGAAATCGGCGGCTACGCCACCCTCACCGTGCGGCGCACCGGCGGCAGCGCCCAGGCCCTGACGGTCGGTTACGTCACGACCGACGGCACGGCTTATGGCTCGGCCACCGCCACAACCATCACCAATTACATCTCCAGTTCGGGCGTGTTGAACTTCGCCCCCGGCGAAGTCGCCAAGAGCTTCATTGTGCCGATTCTGGACGACGGCGTGCAGGACTTGCTGCTGCCCAGTCAGTTCTTCTTCACCGTCACGCTGACCAATCCGAACCCGGCGGGCATTTTGGGCCTCCAAAGCACCGCGACCGTCAACATTGTGGATGCCCAAGGCTACAACGTTCCGTCCGGGTCGGTGGACACCACGTTCAACCCGGACCCGGGCTTTAACGGGGATGTCTATGCGCTGGCCCTGCAGGCGGACGGCCGGATTCTGGTCGGGGGCGATTTCACCACGGCCAACCGGGTGATTCGCCACCGTCTGGCGCGACTCCATCCGGATGCGTCGCTGGACATCACGTTCCTGGCCGGTTTGAGCGGCGCCAATGCCCCCGTCCAGACCCTCCTGGTGCAGTCGGATGGCCGGCTGCTGGTTGGCGGCAATTTCACCACCTTCAACGGCGTCAATCGCAGCCGCGTCGCGCGCCTGATCGCCGACGGCACGCTGGAT
>ERZ795052.5731-NODE-5731-length-11890-cov-11.697761_pt1 | contig 11890 bp, 5 predicted proteins | sample MGYA00375136_ERZ795052 | MGnify/ENA primary metagenome ERZ795052 (study PRJEB30181, sample SAMN05720156) | activated sludge metagenome | isolation source: Anaerobic digester | place: Japan | collected 2015-05-26 ... | reverse complement strand
GGTCAGAGCCATGCCATTGATGCTGCCAGTGATGGATGTGCCTGTGCCGGAGAGGGAGAGGTAGGTCACATCTTGTGGGGATGGAATGAGCAGTTTGCCGCCCGTGCCATTGCCACGGAAATAGACATCCCTGTCGGTCTCTCCGCTGGGGATGTTTACGCTCGTGCCCCAGGTTCCGCCAGAGGTAAGTTTTATCTCCGCCCCGCCTGTAGCCGTCAGCGTCTGCCCGGTGGTGGCGCATCTGATGCGGATATATTTCGTGCCATCCGCGGCGGGGTCAATTGTCCAGACGCTCTCTGTGATGTCGAGGGTGGCGACCTCTGAGGATACCGCATCCTTTATCGCTATTGCTTTCAGCGTTTGCGGGAAGATGATGTCGAGAGGGGTGGTGTAGGCCGTCTTGGTGGCATCTGGCGTGCTTCCATCCAAAGTGTAGTAGATACTCGCTCCAGCGGTATCGGTGGCGATGGAATAGACGCCAGCAGAGTCACGAGTTATGGTGGGCGTGACGGGCTGGGTGACGAGTTCCTGCACGGTACCTATAAAATCAATAGTCTTTTCTATATCTGGCGCAATTTCTTCAACAGAAGTTTCTGGACTAAAATTATATCCCTCTTTTTCAACACTGTAAGTTCCTGCCTTCCATCTGACAAAGCGGGCATTAGTTACTCGTCCAGTATCAACACCATCAAGTAAAATCTTAGCTCCTTGTAAATTGCTTCTTATATTTAACGCAGGAATAAAAGGCATCCTGTCAGAAATACGCACAAGTTTTAGAATAAGTTTTACTTTATTTTGACTCACAATAACACTCTATATATCGCAGTTTATTTATATGCAATAAGAATCATGTCAGTAGAAAGCAAGGGAATTTGCACTTTCTGAAAGTAACCCATAATCGTGAGCGGTTCAGTAATGGTATTAAACACAGACATATTTTTGCCTTCGCCCGCAACAATGACGCTGGTAATATCATTTGCAAATGTAGGCTGATTGACAAACATAATACCACTATAACTGCGTTTGTAACCGATAAGATTAACTGCATCATTGCCCAAAAGAGTGGTTCTTTCTGTTATTGTTATAACATCTTCAGCCTGCGTTCCCTCTGGAAGTCCGCTATTTTTCGCATCAATAGCAGTAACAGAGACAATCATTCCCGGCTCTAATACTGCGTCCGCAATCAGGGCAGTAACCTTGATTATATCAAATCCATCAGGATAAGACATAAGTTGTTTCAAGTCAAAATGTCTTGTTTCCATTTTATTTCTCCATTATAGATTGCTGTAATATATTACGAAAGTAAATTGACCAGTCACGCTCGGAAATACTATTCGATGAAGCATTGTCACACTTGGGCTGCCTTCTGTTTTGGTATGTATTTCCAATCCTGTGGTGGCAACCTCTTTCAGAATTCCAGATACATTCTGATACATCTTAGCGATAATATTCAGATGATTAATGGCATTATTTGCGTCTATATCTGTTGCATCAAAGGATTGAGAGGCGTTAGACAGATTATAGGTTGCAGTAAATTTCTTGTTTACGCTTGATTCTGATTCAACTGCCGCCATTTGTTCTTGTAATGTCGCAATATCGGCAGCATTTACATTTACTGCTGAATTGAGAGCGGTTAGGGTGTCTGAAACTTTAGCATTTATACCGGCAATATGATTAAGTTCCGTAGAAGTAACCGTCAAAACTGCACCACTATTGATTTTGCAATCAATCAAATCCTTATTAGAGACATCCTGAGAAGCATTAGTAGTAACAAAAGCTCCGTCAACATTTGTGCCAATAGGTCTTACTGCTCCCGATACAGTGCCAAGAGCCTTTTTGAATATCTCAACAATTTTGATTCTTTTATTGACTGAGCCAATGTAATAATCAAGATATTCTTCAAGACCAGAAGTCAGGTCGGTGGAGTTAGCCTCATCAAGTTCACTTTTTTTCCTATAGATAATAGACATTATTTCTCCTATGGCGTTGTGTTATAGGCATTTACCTGATTTATAAACACTTCTTCAAGTTCTGTGGTAAATATTACCGTATCTGTAGTTGTATCTTCTTCTATGAAAACCACAGAATCTATCACTTCCAATCCAAAGTCCGGCTCAGATAATGACTTTGCCTTAAACTGAAACTTGATGTTCTGAGCAATGTTTGCATCTTTTATTAACTCATTCACGGACGGCAGGCCGGTATAAATAACATTCGACATCACGGAAAGTTGAGCATCATCACGATATTGTATCCTGAGATTGTAATTCTTTGGATAAAGATTGATTGCATTTATCATTGTTATTAGTTCTTGAATTGCCCGCCTGTTCGTTTTAGTTGACCCTGCCGGTATTGGCATATTGTTAGCATTAACTGCCGAGAAGGAAATAACCTGACGATAACCGAAATGATTCTTGTGAGCATTGCCATTAATGTCCTCAAATGTCTCATTCATCGAGGACTCTTCCATATCCTCAGAAAACTCCGTAACATTGAGATAAATAGTATTGAGATATTCCGGGACTACTGGAACTTTGCCTTCTCTAACTTTTATCAAGCTAATCTTTACAATTCCAGCGTTACCCTTAAACGGAACATAACTCAGTGACATTTTAATTCCCCAATCACGTCTTATTTTCTTAAATCATAACTTATCTCAGTTACAATATAACAAACATTATCTATCCATATTTTGTCAAGTATTTTGATTTCTGTTTCCTGACCATAAACCTCAAGCGAAAGAATATCTGTATATTTTCTGCGGATAGAATTGTAATAATTAGCAACAGACGGAGCAAATGATTCCCATCCCGCAACTTTCTTAATTGTTTCTATTGAAAATACTTCGTGGTCAATAGATTTATCGAATTTCCTTGAAAGAATATTACCGTCAATTTCACCGTATTGCTCTATCTCCGAAGCGTTAAATGAGGTAATCTGTATCTTGCCATTGCCATCACAGTATAAAAGCTGTTTAGATAATTGTATTGCGGCCATAAAAGCATCTTCCGCAGATAAGTCTGTCAACACCTTATTCTCAAGTCCAAACTCAACAGGAAGTGTAAACTCAAGATTCTTTAGATTGCCAGCATAAGGAAATGGGTTTCGCACAAGAGATTCAATTACTTCCTTGATGTTATTGCCAGCCATCGCAAGATGCCTTACGTCATTGCCAGGCTCGCTGTATTGGGAAAAACAAATAAAGCTCTCAAGCTTCTTTAAGTTCTCAATTAGTAAGCCAATAGCATCCGTAGCCTCAAATGATATGGATTTATCATCATAAGAAATACTGCCAAAGTCAACTACGCCACGATATATATTGGTAGAAACATTATCTACCTGAACATATACATTAACATAGATATCCATAAGATTTGACGGCTGTTTTGTATAGTATTTTTCAAAGAAGTCACGATAAACATACAGTCCGTAATTATCATGAGCCGACTGGTCAATCATATCAAAAACAGGTATCTCTATTCTTGGCGCAAATAACCAGTTATTGGGCATTCCGGCAACACTAAATTCAACAATGCCAATATTGTCAAAGTATAGCCAGTTAGTATCTAAATAAGCAGTATTCGTTAGCCAGCTTTTATACTGCGGATTAAAAGCAATCTTAGAGTAATCAAAATCATCCACAAGCAATCTATTGTTCCTTTGAAAAATAGATAAAGCAGTTGGAGTATTCTGAGCTATTTCAGTATCATCTATTATGGCTCTGCTGGAATAAAACTCAGAGCGTTTAAGGTAAAATAATCTTACTACCGGGGTATATAAACTGCCTTCAATCTCGTTATTGTTCAATATTTGTATAACTTTCGTGCCTGAATCTGTGGCAGCATAATCTTCCTCTTCTTCTTCATCATATGCGGTTGTCATTGTTAATGATTTTGGCGCACCTATCTTGAGAATTGTGCCAAAATTGTCCTGCTGAGATTTTAAGCAATTGATATTATAGTTTTCCTGAATAGCATAATCATGTATAAAGTTGTATTTGATTATGGCCGGAGTATTAATTCCACTTCTGTCTCGCCTAAGTCCTACAACCGCCTCCATAACATTTTGCAGAAATACATAGGATGTATTGCTGTTATAGGCAAGTCTCCTCGGCTGATAGCCTGCCGCAACAAGTTCATTTTGTGTTATTTTATACCACCAGTATTGCATTATTGATTCAATAAAGAAAGCAATTCTTGAAATTCTATCAAGTCTGCTATTGCCAGTATTTGAGACTGTTTTATATGTAGAATATGAAGTTGCTGTTTCACTTTCACCAATGTATTGATAGAAGGTAAGTCCGTAAGTAGTCTGCGTACTATCTTCACACAAAAATTCATCTAAATATTGCCACGCCCACGGTTGGACATTAACATGATTAGGAAAATATCCTAAAAGCCTTTCTCTTCTTGGAATAAACAAATCTAAAAGTCCATGAGATATATCAAATTTCGCACTCAGTTTGTTGTGAACATAGATTGCGGCTGCAGTTCCTAATCCTGCGTGTATTGTATTCAAATAATCAGAAAAGTAATTTCCATAAGATATATGAGATAAATCATTAGGATATTCTGTAGGAAAATGTTCTCTGTTCATATGTGCGAGCATTCCCTTAGCAATGAAGTCTGTCAGATTAAGAAAACCAATGTCAAACTTTATTCCGTCAACCTCAAAGCCACGTGCCGAATAGTTAAGTGTTTGATTGGCGTTAAGTGTCTTACCCGGCTCGGCATACATTGCGCCTGGTCTGTCGCTGTAATCAGCATAAAAATAGTTCCAGCAGATTGCGTGAATGATTTTCAGAAGGTCATATCTGTTGTTGCTAATATCGGATTTAAGTATTAGCTTTCCGCTATTCTGATTATCTTCCGACCAAGTTTGTCCTTCCCAGTTTGCCGAATCATCATCTTCATAATAATTTCTGCCCCACATTCTTTCGAGACTCATGTAATTAACTACTGAATCATGATTCACACGAATGGATTTTACCTCGTCAACTGTCATACTGTCCGGCATCAGCAGAGTTTTATCGTTCAAAAGACCCAGAATAGCATCCTTAAAAGGCTCATTATTGTTAGGCAATACAATACTGCACTTGAGGCGCTTGGCATCTATAACGAAGTTATCATTGCCTCTCAGCTTATCGCCATCAATACTGAGAGAGCCAGCTTTTATGTTTTCAACTATTTCTTCCGGCTTGATTTCGTGAGCGTTGTATGTGAAATTGTTGCCGTTTTTGTCGGTCAACGAAACAAATATCTTATCCACGTATCACTCTCCTTTTGCGACCACCCTTTTCAGCCATTATGTTTATGTCAATGTCATCAAGCACTCTAACTCCTTGAAAATCCACCATCACGTTAATAGGCTCATTATCTCCATATTTAATTGTTTTGCCAACATAGCCGCCACCAGCATAGGCGGGAACATTAGCCGTTCTTGACATACTTATTATTCTTTGCGGGTCTTTGGTTGCCATCTTGTATTGATTTACTGCCTGAGCAAAGGTCTTGCCGCTTTTAAGCTCGTTATACAGCCCCATAAGCTCCCAGAAGTTCTTATCCATCGTAGGCTTATCAATCACAAGCTCACCTTTATGAACAACGCCAGCAGGCTCATATCTGCCGCCCTGACCAGTATAGCCACCAGTCCAGTATTCCTGCTTCTTAATCATGCTAAGTTGAACAGCAAATAATCCAGACATTAACGCAGTCAGGATAGTCGCAGTAGCAATGCCCGCACCACCCTTAGATGCAACTTCCCGAATCCATATCTCGGCAATGCCTTTTGCATATTCAATTGTCAGGTCGGTTATTGCCTGCTTTTTGCGCATCTCACCAATTTCTTTCTCAGCCTTCTTCTCAATCTGTCGCCTGCGTGCTTCAAACTGTTCTTGCATCTTGAGTTTTTGCTCATCCGAGAGATTCTGATTATCCAGTATCATCTTTTCACGATTATTCTCAATCTCAAGCAGTTTTTCTTTGGCTTCTTCTGCAATCTTGATTTTGTTGTCCCAGTATTGCTGATATAACTGATTGGCAACCTCAGTAGCTTTTCCACCGACTAAATCCATTGCTTCGCCAATCGTTATAGGCTCATCCATATTAAGTCCCTCAAGTATGGCGTCACCTATTTCCGGCCATTTCATTTCTGGAATCTGGTCTAGCTCTTTTTGCGCTGGAGTTTGACCTTGCCACTCATAGACAGACTTACGTTTTTCTTTATCCGTATATAACTCATAGTCAGGATGTTTCTTCTTAAATTCTTCAGACAATGCCAATAAATCAAACATCTTTTCTGGAGTTTTGCTTTTCAGTTCAGCCAAGTTTTCTTTATGTTTTATTAGTGATTCCTCAGTATCGGCTATTTTTTCATTAAGGATTCTCATATCATTTAGATATGTTTCAAGTCTTGCTTTAGCATCAGCATAACCTTCCATTTCTTCGTGTGCAACTTGCGGACCCTGAGTCATAGATTTTTTCTTCAAACCAGGATGTATGCCCCAATAAGCTTCCATCATCTGTTCGGTAGTTGCATCTTGAGGAATGTTTTTAATGTCACCCCATCCCGGCCAGTTTGCTCCTTTTATTGCAAGAATTTTCTCTTTTATATATTTATCTCTTTCTTCATTTGTTGCAAATTCAGGAGCTTTTGCTCTTTTACCACCCCAAGCTTTAGCAAGTTTATCTGCAACCAAATCATATACATCATCTGAATATGTCTTAATAACCTTAGACTTTGATTCAACATCAGATTGCGCATTTATTATTGCTTTATTTTTATTTTCTTTTGCTAATCTATAATTTTTTAAGGCAGCTTCATCCACCATAACTAAAGCTTCAGCATTACTAATAGCGGCAAGCGGTTCAGCATATACTCTTTTATATTCTTCTGCTAATGTTGCCTCCATTTCAGCAAATTGCTCTCGCGTTCCTTCAGTAATTACCCGAAAGATTCTATCAAACATTTTATTGCTGATTCCGAACTTCTTTAGCTTGGTTTTTATAGTATTGAAAACATCAATAATATCATCAAAGCCATCTTTGAACTCATCCATAATGATACCATACTTACCGAGCAAAATTCTCATAGTGTCGGTGACAACCTTATTCCTCTTTTTTATTTCATCTTGTATGGCAATCTTTATCGGGTCAGGAGTAAGATTATCTTCGAGCATATCTTTTAGTTCTTCAGTATTGGCATCAGCAACTTTTGCGTTCCAATCAGGATATACTTCTTCAAGAATCTTGCGAGATATATCAATAGTATCTTGATTTGATTTTGAGAAATTATCGCTATACTTGTTTAGCATCTCCTCAAGACTATTAGATAATTGCATCTCAGTATTTCTAAGATTCTCTTTATACATATCAGCCAGAGCAACACCCATAGCGACCATCTCTGGCGTATTCTCTGCATTGCCACGAGCAATAAGATTTTGTGAAACCTCATCAATTTTTGCTACATTAGCAACAAGAGTATTATAATATTCTTGAGCAGCATCATAGTTCTTTTTAACGTCATTAATGCTGTATGCTTTCTTGTTGACAAGCTGATTTATATTGGCAAACGGAGCAAGCATTCCGGCCAGTTCATCTATTACTTTTATTGTGTCTTCGGACGGCAGGATATCTCCGTCTTTCTTGATAAGCTCTTGTATGTTTCGTTTTATATCGGTAAAGCTATCAATGAATTTTGACTCTACCTCGAAACCTATCTTTCTGAATAGGTCGAGATACTTATCAATGAATTCTGCCCGTCTGTCTTTTATTTCTTTTTCAGCTTTCTTAGCCGCAGCAGATTTAGCCGGAGATTTAGCCGGTTCAGTTACTTTTGTATTATAACTTTCAGTAACTGAATCCATTATATTGGCCGCATAAATGCTTTTTTCAGCATCAAGATTATTGCGTAAATCTGTTGACAAGGAAGTTAGTGTATTGTATGCCGTGTCTAACTCTTTTTCTGCTTTTTTACGTGCACCACTTAAAAGTTTCATGTCTCCATAATCTTGTGCAATTAATTTACTTGATTCCTCCTTAATCTTTATTAGATGTTTATCCAAATTGCTAAGTATTGCGTTTACACTAGATTCATAAGCCTTTATCTCTGCTGCTTTTTGTTCTGGAGTTCCACTTAATGATGGTTTTCGTATTCGGCTAATATCTCTTTCAGCCGCTAATACATATGCAAATCCTAAATCAATCTTTTGAGAAGCTCCTTTTACGCCACCGCTACCAAGTTGGAATCTTTCAAAGTCTGTGCCAATTCTTGAGCTATTTTCATCTTCTGCAAAGTATTTCTTGGCATTTACTATGTTTTGTCTTACTTCTGCCGCATTGCGAGCTAACAAAACATTTACTAACACAGTATTCTTTGCAATTTCCTTGTCAAGAAGCCTCATCTTCATTGTATGAATATTAGCAAATTTGTCAGCGCCTAAATCATTTATATCTATCATTGTTGAGACAGCAGCCTTAAGAGCTTCATAATGCCTGTTAAACTGCTCTTGTTTTTCGGTGTTACCATCTATGTTTTTGCCAAGATTCTCTGTCTGCGTCAGCAAATCATTCATTCCGTGCAGACTGGCTATCTGGGAATCCAGCTTTTCCATTTCTTGGTTATATTTCTCAATCTTAGAGTTAAGACTGTCTAATTCATCCTGCATATCTTTTGTTTGACCAGCTCTAAAAGCTGTATATATTGCCGCTCCTACTTGTGTAAGCAATCCCAATAAGATAGAAAGTCCACCAGTAGCTCCTGCTACCGCACCCTTAGCCGCATCACCAGCGGCAACAGCTTCAACCTTTACAAGTCCTAATGAAATCTTGATTTGTTCAAGAATCTTAGGAACGCTTCCAAATTGCTTAAATAAACTAATAGCCTTCACCAAAACAGCTTTGCCAGCAAGAAATGATACTTGTATAATCAGACCCTTAACCGCATTAATAAGATACGGCAATATTCTTATAGCAGTATTAATTAAAGAGTTTAACTTAACATAAAGTCCGGCAATTGTAGGCTCAAGCTCTTGACCTAATTGTCTGCTAAGCTCCGTCATTGATGATTTGCTTTGTTTCAGCAAGGAAGCCGTTGTATTAAGTCTCTCATTAGCCGCTTCTTCTGCCGCACCAACAGAATTATACATAGCAAGTAAATCATTTATATAATCCTCAGAATTTTGAACAAGCGAGAACATTGCCTTTGCACCAGTTCTTGACTTAACTATATTAGTCATTGCTTCTTCAGATTTTAGAACATCACCAAGAGAAAGCAAGCTATTTACAAGACCTTCCGAGCGAACTTTGTTCATATCAAGCGAGACACCATAGGCATCCATTGTTTTCTTGGCTTCTTCTGTGGGGTTGACAATAGTCATTAACAATTGATTAAGAGAAGTAAACGCCTGGTCAACCTTGACACCATTGCGGGTCATAACAGAAATTGCCGCAGATACTTCTTCAATAGAAATTCCAAACATTGAAGCGGTAGAGGCTACCTTACTCATTTGGTCTGCATATTGCTGAGTAGTAATAATACCAAGACGTGTTGTCTCAAACATTATATCTGCAACGTGACTTGCCTTGTTTGCACCTAACTCAAAAGCATTAAGCGTTTGAACTAATGCGAGAGCGGCATCATTAGCATCTGCAAAACCACCAACCGCAAGCTTTAATGATGCATCCAACACTTTCATTGCTTCACTGACATTAAACTGTGCGGAAATTATTTGATAAAATGCTTCCGAGACATCCTTTAATTCCATCCGATATTTTTTTGCTAATCCTGCAACACTTTCAGTTAGCTGAAACTTTTTAACATCAGAAGCACCTGCAATTAATGCAAAAGTTTTTCCAAGCTCATCGCGAAATTGAATATTGATGTTAATGGCTGCCTTAATTCCATTTATAAACGTTTGAAATGCTTTGTATGATAGCGTGGCGGTAATAACGAATGTAATACGTTGAATCAACTTCTCCATTGAGAAGAATTCTTTAAGACTGGTCTTTAACTGTCCTTCAAGCTTTTTACTTCCTGCGGCGGCTAATTTAAGTTCTGAGCCAACCTGATGAGCATTAATGCCAGCGGCTTTTAATGTCTTGGCAAGCTCTTCAGCCTTAGCCTTTCTCAAGTGTTGAGGAATTTCTTTCAAATCAGCATTAAGTCTCGCAACCTCAAGCTGTGCTGTGTGAAAGTCAATCTTCTTAGAAGCTCCGCCCAAATCGGTAATTCGCTTGTGAGCCCGCTTCATTACCTCATCTGTTTTTTGAATGTCCTCTTGTTCTTGCTTTTTTACCTGAGCAGTTTTCTCGGCAATTTTTAGCTGTTCTTTGGCAAGAGCAACATCTTTCTCAACATGAGCTTGATTTACTCGTGCTTGTTGCTCATTAATAGATGCTTTACTTATTTCTTCTTTTGTTTTTGCAAGACTAAGTTCTTTTTGCGCCTCCAAAACATTTAACTTAGCAATCTCAAGAATTTGCTTTCTGTTTTCTAAGTCTTGCTTTACAGCCTCGACATTGCCCTGCTGTGCGGCATCAATTAGTTTTTCATTGCTAATCGGCAAGTCAGGCGAGCCAATTGCACCACGCTTTGCCTTTATGCTTTCTTGTGTCTTAAACTCTTTTGTTTGTTCTTTTGTTAATTTTAGAGTTTCTTGAGCTTCTTTGACACTTGCTTTGCCATACTCTTCACGCTCCAATGCCTTTCTGAGTTCAACTATTCTTTCTTCTAACTCTTCAGTATCTTTAGCAAGACCAACTTGTCTTTCTTTTTCTTTTGTTTCCGCTTGAAGCTGTTTTAAGATTTGAACCCTTGTGTTAAGTTCCTTTTCTACGCCAGCAACATCTAACTGAGATTGAGATGAAGATAAAGCAACATTAGAAGGAGCAAGACCAGAAGGCATAACGCCAACTTTTTCATTATATTTAGCAAGATTTACCTGTTCCTTAAATTGCTTTCTTGCGAGTGCCTCTTCTTGTCTAAGTTCTTTTTCTACTTTTTGTTTAAGCTCAATATCTCGTTGCATCTGAGCATTGGCTCTTTCTCTTAATTCTATCTCTACATCTTTTGCCGCCTCAATTTCTCTATCTTGTCGCAATTTGTTTTTTTCAGATTCAGCAATACGTCTCGCCTCATCCTCTTCTTCCGGACTTTCCCAATCTTCAGCCTGAGATGTTTTGCCTTTTAACCTTTTTTCATGTGTTTCCTTTAATATGCGCAACTTGTTTTTTTCTTCAACAAGTTCTTGTTTCAATACTTCTTTCTCAAGCTTGTAAAGCTCAAATGCCGTCTTGCGAAGCTCTTCTAAATTAGATAAATCTGTCTGTATTTGAGCTTTTTTAGTTTCAACATAAGCAGCATAATCTTTTTCAACCTGCGCATCAGTTAGTTTGGAAATAGATTTATATGAAGCTAACCTTGTATCATCAATTTTATTAAGCTTAGGATATATTTCTCGTTGCTCAGACATAACTTGCTTTCTTGCCCTTGCAACATTTTCGCCAGAGTTCATTGACTTATACTTATCTATAGTCAGGATATTTTTATCTATATTCTCAGCATTAAGGTTGATAGAAGCCATATCCTCATTAAGTGTTTTTCTAAATTTACTTAACTTGGCTCCTATGTTGGATAGCTTATTAAATGAGGCTTCAACACTGGCAACATATTGCTTAAAGGTATTGACTTCACCTTGTCCGGCTATATTGTTAACAACAGCAATGCTGGCGGCAATGTTTGTAGCAGCTTTGGCAAACATATCTGATTCTTTTTTAAGACCACCAAGCTCCTTCAGCTGATTTGCCATTTCCTTCAAACCGCTGGACATTGCAGTTAATTTTACTTTTACATCAACATCATTCTGTCCCATTTTATATCCCTTTCTAACCTA
>ERZ795052.5728-NODE-5728-length-11891-cov-29.803312_pt1 | contig 11891 bp, 14 predicted proteins | sample MGYA00375136_ERZ795052 | MGnify/ENA primary metagenome ERZ795052 (study PRJEB30181, sample SAMN05720156) | activated sludge metagenome | isolation source: Anaerobic digester | place: Japan | collected 2015-05-26 ... | reverse complement strand
GCTCATGGCTCGTGGCTCTACGGAATATCACCAATTAGTGCTGCTGGTAATATTACAACGCTAAGTAATTACGCCTATAAAACGCAGATAGATAACTTTGCCAAGTACGGAGTAAGAGGAATACTGAGCGCAAATAAGGAAGGATTAACACAAGAGCAGGCTGAGCACATCAAGGAGAAGTGGCAGGCAATTGTTGATAATCGGAAGGGTGACATCATGGTTTCGGGACTGCCGATGACGTGGACAAACGTAGGGTTATCACCTGTCGACATGCAGATTATCGAGCAACAGAAGTTAACCCTCCGAGACCTCTGCATGATATACAACGTGCCCTCTCAGTTGTTCGGGGATTCCGAACACTCAACCTATAACAACATCCGAGAGGCACGCAAAGGGCTGGTTACTGACGCCGTGCTGCCATTGATGGAGAAGGTGAAGGACGGCTTAAACCGATTCTTACAAACGAACGAGCAGGGCTTACTAATTGATTACGACCTGCAAGCGTTCGCAGAACTACAGGATGACATGGCAACGCAGGTTGCTTCGCTATCGCAGGCGTGGTGGTTAACAGGCAATGAGAGACGTATTGCAATGGGCAAGCAGCCTATTGATGATGAGATAATGGACGAGGTGCTATTGCCCTCGGGCTACATACCAATGAGCGATTATTCACTTGATGAGTACAGCCAAATAGACACAACCGATGAAGTGGAGTGATGAGGCATATATCCATAAAGGCGCAACGGTGAGGCAAATAGAGAACCGCCGCCGCAAGCACTTCAAGAGCGCAAAGCGTTATGCTTTGAATGCGCTCAAAAAGGATTATACCAAATTCCTCGAGCAGGTTAAGAATGCTCAATCGGTTGAAGGGATTGTTGATGTTATTGAGAGCGTAAGCCTTGACGAGAGGGAAACCAAGAGGGCAATTGAAAGCATATACGTTGACACTGGAAAGGACTTCGCCAAGTGGACGGTTGATAATCTTAAGGGGGCGGTAAAGAAGTCAAGCGATTACTTCGACGACTACATGCGTCGTTACGTTGAGGAGCGGACAGGCGAGAAGATTAAGAGCATTACAACGACAACAAGAACAAGGGCGATTGCAATTGCTAAGAAGGTGGTTGCTCAAGGGCTTGAACAAGGGCTATCGATTGACAACATCGCAGCAATGCTTAAGCAGCGTTATTACAACGATGCACTTTACAGAAGCGTAAGGATAGCAAGAACAGAGGTTATAGCAGCAAGCAATGCAGGTTCGCTTCATGGTGCGTTATCAACAGGGCTTGCGATTAAAAAAGTCTGGTTGGCGACCAAAACAGGACACACGAGAGAAAGCCACATGTTAATGGACAGAAAGGCGGTTGATATGCAAGAATATTTTGATGTGCCTATTATTAGCAATAGCGGGATTGTTGAAGGTTCTGAGAAATTAATGCATCCAGGCGACCCGCAGGGTAGTCCTGCCAACGTTATTAATTGTAGATGTACGATAGTTTACGAAAGGATAAAGGCATGAACGTAAAGAATTGCAACATAGAGGTTAAAGGGATTGACCTAAAGAACAGAATTGTTGAGGGCTACTTCGCTGCTTTCGGCAAGGTCGATGCAGATAATGATGTGTTTGTCAAAGGTGCGTTTACAAAGTCGATTAACGAGCGGGGCCCGAAAGGAGCAAACAGGATTAAGCACCTGTTCAACCATTGGGACACTGTGGGAGTACTGCAGGAGTTAACCGAAGATAACTATGGCCTTCGTTACGTCTCTAAGATTGGCACTCACCGATTAGGCGAGGACGTCCTGAAGATGTATCAGGACGGTATTATTACCGAGCATTCAGTAGGCTTTCAAACGATACAGGATAAGTCGGACATAATAGATGGTGTTAGGTATCTTAAGGAAGTCATCCTGTGGGAAGGCTCTTCGCTTGACAAATGGGGGGCTAATGAATGGACGCCCGTAATTAAGTCATACGACGATTGGAAGTTGCAGGCGCAGAAGATAAGTGAAAAGTTAGAGACACTTAACAAGGCGCTAACAGGGCGCACAAATTACACGGAAGAAACATATCAGGAAATACAAATCAAACTAAACACGTTGCAAACGATGCTTAAATCACTCGTTGAAGCGCAGCCGATTAACATCACTGCGCAGAACAATGAGCCGAAGGAGAGCAAAGGAAGCGACGATGTTAGAATCGAACTATTACTAACGAAATTAAAGGAGTTATAGAAATGGAACTGAACGAAAAGGAAAAAGTGCTACTTGATACACTTGAAAGTAAGTTGAACGAGAAGGCAAGCAGCTACTCCGCTGCGGTGGAGACCATCAAGGCCGGTCTAGCCGAAGTTCGTGAAAAAGATATGAAAGCCCTGGAAACCTTGCTGGTAAAGCGAATGGATGAGCTGGAAGTATTGGTAAAAGATGTAAAAGCCGGAAAAATCGCCAATGAAGAGAAATCTTTTGACGAACAGCTAAAGGAAAAGATGATGTCTAGTTTTGACGACATGAAAGCCGGCAGGACTGTTAACTTTGAGGTAGGCGGGGACATTCGTCAGAAAGCTGCTGCAACTATGACCATCGGAACATCGGTAACCGGAGACGTTCCTAGGAAAGTAAAATTGCCAGACTTTTTCGCCCCTGCTGGCAACGGGCTTTGGGCTTCCGGATTAATTCAGGAAATCCCGACGACCGGCAATAGTGTTTCCATTACCGAACTTTATGATGAGCAGGGTGCTCCTGTATTTCACGATGAATCCCACTCAAGCGCACTTATGAGTTGGTCGTGGAGGGAGAAGATCTTCAAGATAAAGGATGTTTCGGCATACGCCAAATTTAGCAAGAACATGCTGGACGACATCGACAACTTTATCATGCAGCTGCAAAACCTGCTGATGAATAGGGTTGCCATCAAGATGGATGCCGCAATGATTTCGGGGAACGAAACGAACTATCCTGAGCAGTTTAATGGTCTTGCTACTATTGCCACGCCTTGGGCTGCTGGAGGCAAGGCAACCTACAAGCCTAATGAAAAGGACGTTATCGAAGTTGCCATAGGGATATCCCAGAGTAATAACGGCTATCCCAACGCCATCGTGATTAACCCTAGCGATTTGGTTAACTTAAAAATCGCCAAAGCAGGTAAAGACAATGCTATCCTGCTATACCCGGGGTTCGACGGAACCATTAGCGGGCTGAAAACCATTGTCAGCAACCAGATTACCGCCGGCAAATTCCTAGTCCTTGATAGCAACAAGGCTAAGTTGCACGTTCGCACGCCCTACGAGATAACCATTTCTAACAGTGCTAATGACGGGGACTTCACAAAACGGCTAATCACCGTAAACATTACCAAACGCTGTACCCTTGTTATTAGCGCAAACGACTATGGTTCGGTGGTTTACGGAGATTTCACCACTGCTAAAACCGCTCTTACAACAACAACCTAAACTCCTGTCCTGTGACCGTTAAATTATCAGTCGCTCTTCCCATTTACCAGATGCAGCCCATAGCATGGCTTGCATTTGAAGGTCTTGCCAACCAAGTAGATGCGGGAGATTGGGAGCTTATTATTTTAGAGGAAGTAGAAGGCTCGTGCGGCGATGAGCTGTTAGAACTCTATAAGGATAGGCTGATGTTGGCAGGCTGCCGGCAGGTTAAATTCGTCAGGTATCACGAGCATGTAAGGCTGTTGCAGAAATGGATTAAGGCAGCCGAGGTTATGAGCGTTAACTCGCTAGGGATGCTGCTGCAAGCGGGAGACGATTATTCACAAAAGGATAGGCTGCGAATAACAAGGCAATGCTTCGAGAATGGCTACGGCTGGGTACAGGAAAATAAAAGCGTATTTATAAATTTAGATACGGGAAAACTGGCACTGCTGGATGTTTCTGGAGGTGAAATTTTTAAAACGGGCGGTGGCATGGCTATTTCTGCCGACATCATAAGAAAGGTAAAGGATAACGGGATAGTTAAAGGTGTTGACCATTACCTTTTTTCATACGTGGAAGCCGAGAATGCTAAGATTTATTCGTATATACCTGACGTTTTAACGCTTAGCACTAATGGGTTTAACCACCTTTCAAAATCTAGGGGTGCGCTCATCGAATTTAACAAACCCCCTTTTTACGGCACCAGCCTTAAACTAGAGGATTTGGTAAGTAATGAAGTAGCTGAAAGGCTGTTGGACTTAAGGAATGAAATACCACGAACCATAAATTTTAAGGAAATGAAGGTCAGAATGCTAACAAATCGGGGTATTTACCGAAAAGGCGAAATCTACAAGGTAGAGGAGGCTGTCGGAAGGCTTTTCATTCTTGAGCAATCTGCCGAAATGGTAGAAGAAGTGAAAGTAAAAGAAGAAAAGCAAGTTTATGAAACCAAAGAGCTTAAGCCTCAGCGGAAGACTAAGACAGTAACAGCTAAGAAATAGAACATGTACAAGCGGTTGGGCTGGTTGTGTTAATCAGCCAGCCTAACCACTAAATAGCAAAGCGTATGAAGGTAAAGATTAAAAGGGCTTCGATGTGGTTTCAGGTTGGCGAAACCTACGACATCGATAGTGACGTTGCAAGGCAGTTGATTGCACTTGGCGATGCCGAGAGTGTTGAACCAGAAGAGCCACAGAAGGAAGTAAAGACCAACAAGCAGGCAGAGGCACGAGAAAAGAAATCTAACAAGTAAGCAATGTATCAGGTAACCTACAGCAACGAGCAGCCGCTGCACATCGATTTAAACGAGGTTAAGCAGTTTATCGGCATTTCGTCCGATGAGGAGAACGAGTTAATTGCTAAGTTCATTGATGCTGCAACCAATTTAGCCGAGGCGTTCACTAACAACGCATTCAGGGCGAAAGATGTATCGATATACACAAGTAGCGATGTTGTCTATCTAATCGGTGTTATAGATGAGAGCAAGCCGATAACGGTTACATATGCTGAGGATGGTGTTAATGCACCTTACAAGCGTGTTAACAATCGGCTCAGGATTGACAACGAAGGCGAAGCGGTGGTTATTGCGTACAGCACAAAGGAGCACTTGCCTGCGGAGGTTAAGATATTCGTATATCAGGAAGTTGCTAAGATGTATCAGCGAGGAACTGAAATAATATCAGAACCAGATACAGCATTGTTAAGTCGACATAAAATGTTGGGAATATGTTAGGCGTTCGAAAGTGGATAAGGTGTGACCGCTACGACTACACGTTGCAGGCTTACGGCGGTAAGAAACGAAACCTAATAGAGAGCTTTTATTTTTACGGTTTCGTGAAGCAAAGCGGTGGTCGTATATACGAAGGCAATGCGATTGCAATGCGTTCGCAATGCGAAGTTAGTGCGTATTACCACGACGTGAAGAACGTTAGCATTAACGACAGCATTACGATTGATAACCTTGTCTATAAGGTTAATGCCATAACACAGAACAGCCGAAACATGATAACATTAACCTGTAACGCTGACGCCAAATGATGCCGAAACTTGAGGTAGAGACTAAGGAGGTGCAGGCTCTCATTAACAAGATAGAGGAGCGAGGCGGTGAGATTGCTGAGATGATTGCCGATGAGGTTGCTTATACTGCACTGATGATTGAGAGCGACGCAAAGAAGCGTTGCCCTGTCAGGACAGGTCGGCTAAGGGCAAGCATCAAGGCTTTTACATCGAAATCACCTATCTCGGCGGTTGTTGGTACAAATGTTGAGTACGCAAGAGACGTTGAGTTCGGTGGCAAGAGGCGGAGGGCTAAACCTTACCTGTACCCTGCTTATTTCTACTGGATTGGCAAACTAAAGGAGACATTGCAGAATGCGCTCGGTCGTTGATGTAGGAAGCAAACTTTATACAGCTGTTTACAACCTGCTTAACAATATGGTTGTTAATAAAATTACTGTGCCAGTGATTGCCGCCTATGGAGGCGTGGTTAACAACCTTCCTGCATGGGTAAGCATTAGCCAAGTGTCGCAACGTCCGAGAAGCAATAAGGTAAGTGTCGGCTATGAAGTAAGTCTGCTAATCGAATGCTGGATTAAGGGCGATGACTATCTGCAGCTAACTGATATAACTAACGAGGTGCTTAACCGAATGTATAATGCTGATGAGATTACTATTGACAACCTTACTGCTTACGTTGTTGGAGAGCCGACTATAGACGAGATGATAGATGACGAGGATAACAGCGTAATGATGCGTAAGATGATAAGAATTAACATGTTAATCGAGTAGGTTATGGTGTTAGGCAATTACGCACTGTTGAAGGTTAATGGCTCGCTAATAAGCGGGCAGGTGGATAGTTCGCTATCATCGACAATCGATATGATTAACGTTGTTAAGGTTGGAGGGAGGTATAGAGAGGTTGTAGCGGATAAGGTTGCGATTAGCGTGAGCGTTACGGTGCAATACACAGATGACGTATTTACAACGCTCTGGAATGCTCACGTAAATGGCATAAGGATAAGCGTTACATACGGCGGAATTAATCCTGGAGAAAAATACCTATCGTTCAACGGATACATAAGTGCTATCAATAAGACAGATAGTAAGAACTCGTTGTCAATGATAGGAATAGAAATTATTTCAGACGGTGAAGTGTTACTAAAAACTAACTAAATTAATAAGGAGAAAAAAAATGGCTGGAATTGTAAACGGATCGAAGATACTAATTAAACTCAAATTAGGCGGGAACGATAAGCTACTCGCTGGACAGATGAGCGCAAGCCATGACATCACGGTTGATACAATTGAGACAACTCACAAGGAATCGACTGCAGGGGCAAAGACGTTCATTGCGGGAGAACATACAATAACCTATAAGGTTGATTGTGTTGTTGACCCTAACGACACAACGAAAGCGACCTATAGCGATGTATTTACGGCATTGAAGGCTAAGACTGAAGTAGACTACACCTACGGCGGTATTACAAAGGGCGACAAGAAGTACACTGGTAAGGCTATCATTACAGGGCTATCGCAGAGCGCACCTCAGAATGACAAGGTAACCTTCAGTATTGACCTACAGGTTACTGGCGACGAGACAGAAGGCACTGTGGATTAATCATTAACAAATAAAACATGGGAGTATTTGACAAGTTAAAAAAAATCACAGCGAACGTAAAGAAGGACAGCAATAGTAACGTTCGTTACATCGAGGTTGACGGCATTCGCTATGCTGTCGGCATCGGCTACATCATTGAGCTAACCAAACAGTATAATGAGCGTTACAAGGTTGACGCCTCTATCGACGAGGTGCTGCAGGGTTGCTTTGGCAACGCTAAGGTCACGGACGAGGCTATCAAAAAGATAGTGTTTGCCATTGCAGTATCAATCAACTACTACAACAAGGCTAACGGCAAACAGCCTGTTGATGAGAACTATGTAATTAACCTCATTGACGACAGAGGGTTCGGCTACGTTGGTAAGGTTGTTCTTGCAATATCGTCAACCATTACGGCGATGATGGTGGCGGGGGCAGATGACAAGGGCAAGGAGCAGGACGGAGAACAAAAAAAAAGTTAACTCTTAGAGAGTTATACAAGATAATCGGTAGTACTGGGCGGTTACCTCATGAATTTGAAACCCTTACTTGGAGTGAATTCGTTGTTTGGTTAGAAGGATATAGAGAAAGGGACTACGGGGTAACCGCTCACCTGCTTCGACAGGTTGCCTACCAAATGATTACATTACATCCGTACATTGACAAATCGAAAAAACCTTACGATATTTACGACTACATGACGTTCCCGACCGACGAAATCAAACGTAAAACAGTAGAATACATAGACCCGCAGGAGCTTGCAAAGAAATGGCTGAAGAGTTAGGAAGTTTTAAAATAAAAATCGGTGCTGATAACTCTGAACTAAATCAGAAGTTAGAGCAGACTAAAACCGACCTTGAACAGGTATCAAAGTCGGTCAGCGAGTTTGGCGATAACGTTGGGGTGCTACGTCAACGCTATCGGCAATTGTCGCAGATGAGCCTTGTTGGGAAGTCAGCGGAAGAGATAAGGAAGGTGGAGAGCGAACTCGCTTCGTTGCGTGATGCGATGGAGGACTACGACGCTCGTATAAGGTCGTTAGCCAAAGACCCGTTCCAAAAAGCAGCCGAAGGAGTGCAGGCGTTCAGTAGCGTAATGGCTGGTGCTGCTGGTGTTGTTTCCTTAATGGGTGGCAATGAGGAGAAACTCAATAAGATAATGCAGCAGACCGTTGCATTGATAGCGATTGCCAACGCAGCACAGACGGCAGCGGACTTCACCAAGCAGAACGCCATCGGTATATGGCTTAAGGACAAAACAAAGGACATTGCGCTAAGAATCAAAGAGGCTTTAACGATACAAACCGTAACAGCAGCGACAGCGCAGGAGACAGCAGCCAAGAGCGGGTTGAGCAGCGTTCAAAAAGTCCTTATTGCGTTACAGAAAGCCTGGAACAAGGCAATTGCCTCGAACCCGATAATGCTAATGGTTACGGCTATTGCAGCACTAACGGCAGCGGCGATAGCATTAGGCAGGTCGTTAAGCAAGACAACAGAGGAGAGCAACGTACTTAATACATCAATAGACGGCACACGGCACGCTACGGTAGAGGCGGTCAATGCGCATAATGAGCATGTATGGGCGTTGCAACGGCTGGAAGACGAGTACAAACTGCTAAGAGGAGAGTTATCGCAATACGACGCAGACCTAAATGAGATAAGCAGGCAGCGGCAGAAGGAGTTAATCGAGGCTGAGCAACAGATGCGACAAAACGCCGAAAGCGAGATAACACTATGGACTAAGATAAAGGCTGCTGTTGCGACGCAGTTCGGAGGCATGGTTGGTGCGGCAAAGGTCTATACGAACGCAATGCAAGGCACGATTGAGGACGGGGCGCAAAGAATTAAGGAGATAAACGAGCGTTACGATGCTATTGAGCGCAACAGGAAGGAGAAGGAAATCCAGGACGCAAAGAAGCGGGAGGAGGAGAAGCAAAGGCAACTCGCAGAAGCGGTAAAGAAAGGGGAAGAGGAAATTGCTCGATATATGGAGCAAAGTACACGGGCGTACTTTCGCGAACAAAGCAAGATAACTATAGGGGTTGACTTTGAGTTGCCACCGTTCGACGAGGTGTTTGGCGAAATTGATGAATTGGTAATTGAGCCGTTAAAAGAGAAGGGTGTTGAGATTGGAGAGATACTTAGCCAAGCAGTTGAGAGCGGTATAGAGAACTTAATATCAGCAACTGCAGAAGCAATTGGAGCATTCGCTGCTGGAGAAGCGTCGTTCGGTGACGTGTTCAGGGTAATCGGCGAGCAGGTTGCAAACTTTGCCGATTCATTAGGTAAGTCGTTAATCGCAGCTGGTGTTGCAGGATTGGCATTCAAAAAATTACTTGCCAACCCAATTGCAGCAATTGCAGCAGGTGCTGCGTTGGTAGCGACAGCGGCGATAGTAAGGGCTAAACTCAAAGCTGGGCCAAGCGGTTCGGCGTCGAGCGCAACGGGCAGCGGTGGAATAACTATGCCAACCCGCCAAACCGCCGAAACGAAATCGGAATGGAGCACAAGGAACGTGTACACCAACCAGCCAGCAGTTGTGGTTAGCGGAACGTTGCGGGCTGACGGGAGCCAACTGGTTGCGGTAATTGAAAGCGAGAACAGAAGACGAAACTATTAAGATATGGCAATATCTGGAACCACCATAACAAAGGAAGTCCTAAGCGTTAACGATAACAACTGGCTCTACTACGAGTTCATCACCGACGTTAACTTCACCGTTGAGCCAGAGTTTGACATCGTTTCGACTAATCTTGTCATCGACGCATTAGACGAGGGCGAGGATGGTACCCCCATTGCCCAACGACGCAGCGTTGAAATTGAACTCGTTACCAAGAACAAGAGCGAAATCCTGAATTGGGTTAACGATGCGCTAAAGTTAGTGCTAATCGTCAACAATTACTATTTTTATGGGCTATTCCGTGAAGATGGCATTGAAATTTCCGATACAGATTACGCAACCAAAATTAAACTTGTTTTTGTTGATGGGATTTCAGCATTAAAAAATACTCCATTCCCAATCAATTCTAACTCTCCGACGCTCAAAAATCCTACAACCGCCGACTATACAGCATTTCGATATTTGGTTTGGAAACACATTTTTACCGAATTACACAATCAGGGCTATGATAAGGTTCGTGTTTACGGCTCGCCAATGAAGTATGATAAGAATGGGAACAGTGCGAGCACAAAAATAGAGATGACCAATTCAACTAACCACTCGACATGGAAGGGATTACTCGATACCGCTCAGGTTGACATTGAGGCGATAGCTGGTAAGACCATCTACGACGTTTTGAAGATGCTTTGCAAGGCTCTTGGTTATGTAATTTACGAGGACACGTTCCCAACTGGTTCATTTTATACCCGCGAACTTGTGTTTATGCACCGCGAATATAGGCATAACGACGAGTACGCTTACTTCGCTCATTATGTGTATGATGCCAGTGTCGGGTACATGAGGGCTGAGTATGTATATGACGATATGCCCTACGACAATTCTCCTATTAACCTCAACAGCCTGCCACTATCAACCGTTAAGGTTATCACTATGGGCGGGCGCAACGTAAGGGTTAAGGCGGATTACGGATTAAATACTAGCAAGTTCAAGGCATTCGACATACTCGCAAAAACCGAAAACACAACGTTTCAATCGCAAGCGCTAAACATAAATATAGACAATCCAATCATACGGAAAGGCAGTAATCCGATGAGCGGAGATGCGTTGTTTTTCCAAAACGGCAAATTATTGCGCTATTACTGCGATAGCAATTACCCTTCGATTAATTGGATGACCAGATACATCGGGCTGCCCATATACTTCGGGGACAAGATAGGGGATTATCCAACTAATTACATCACTGTTGATTTGGCTGTTAAGTTCAAAATTGATAAGTACGACAAGGAGCGTTATTATTCGACCATACTGTTAACGCAGGACAACTTCAACGAATCAGGCACATCGAACACATTTATTGCTCCGAGCACAGAGCCGGGCTATGTAGCCCCAGAAACTAGGTCGGGAGATGTATTCTCGTACAAGAAGCGCACAATAGCAGTTAACAAGGATGAGGAAACGCTCTACTACAGGCTGTACGGGGTTAATAATGCTAGACGCTATACCATTCTAATTGCGCCAGCGTGTTACCAATTTGCTCAGCCGCCTTTCGAGTCTTACCAATACGTGCCTATGACAATCAGCGTTGAGTGCCAGTTAAGGCTATTCAACGGTAATTTTCCAAGCGGCGAAACCGTTAATATCATCAACAATAGCGCGTTCAAAGCAATCGAGGAAGAACTCGAATTAGCAGCAATGCCGAGGGTTGGCGGTGGTGCTTACCTATGGGATAGGCCGGGAGTGTATAACAACTACGTAACGCATGACATTTCCGGGGAGACCTACCTTGTAGGCTCGAACGATAGCGAGAAGTACCCGCTAACCGAGTACATTGGCAGAATAATAGCTCAGCAATTGAACGGTGTAAGCCGAACTATTGACATTGAGGTTGGCGGTTATACGTTAAGCAGTTACCAACAGCGACCCAATTATATGGCACAGCACACCTACAACGAGAGCAGTTACCTATTGAGCAGTGCCAAGGTTGACCTAATCGGGGAATTTGCGAGCCTGAAACTAAGGGAGTACAAAGGAACGACATATATTTTGATTGATGAGACAGGGGCATACACGCTAGACAATGAGAATACAACAACCAGAGAACTAGTTACTGAATAACAATTATAAAAATATATTGATATGGCGTATAAGAAATTTTCCGAATTCGTAAACAAAACGACAGGTTCAGACACCGATAACATTGTCGGTTATTCTGGTGGGAGTAACAGCCGTTGGTCGCTGCTTACCATCTA
>ERZ795052.5722-NODE-5722-length-11903-cov-4.497130_pt1 | contig 11903 bp, 7 predicted proteins | sample MGYA00375136_ERZ795052 | MGnify/ENA primary metagenome ERZ795052 (study PRJEB30181, sample SAMN05720156) | activated sludge metagenome | isolation source: Anaerobic digester | place: Japan | collected 2015-05-26 ... | reverse complement strand
ATGGCAGGTCGGAGCCTGAACGAGCGGAGGAACTGATCGCCATCGCCCACCCGAAGTTCCGGGAGGAACTGGAGAAGGCCGGCCGTGAGCGGGGCCTGATCAAGAAGAAAACCTTCTAGGAAATCGAACCCTCCGCTCGCCTCGGCGGTCCCGTGCGGGGCGGGTGGAGGCAAAACATCTGTTCCGGCCAGAAGACCGCAAAGACGCGATGACAGTGAAGTAGCCCCCAATTCGACAGGACACTCTTCTAATTGGGAATAAGTTATAGGAATACATGTAGGAATAGCACTACAACCAAGGCGGGAACGGAGAGCCGCGGGTTCGGTAGAGGAACCGCTGATCCGAAGGTTAGAAGAAGACGATGGTGCAGAAGGAGGCGTGTCTGGTAAACAAGGGGTAACTCCCTTTGATACGGAGAGGGAGGATTTTTGCCCAAGCAATAGCTGTAAAATTAGTTCTATGTATACAGTCCTCTCGACAGGCATATCATCTGCCACGTACCCCTCAGAAACCCCTTCTCATTTTTTCCCGAATCCGATTTTCACCGATGCCTAAAAGTTAACCTTGGCGATTCCCTTCAAACCTAAATGCCTCGAGTCTCTATTGGGGTCGCCGGTTCAATTCCCAGTTCCCTTGCTATCCGGACAATCTTGGCCACCTGTTCGGCGTTACTCTTCACGACACTCTGATAAAACCTAGTTTTAGTCAACAAAAATGCTCCTGCATGTTGTGTTAATATTTAATTGACATACAGATTTAAAATGTTAAAGATTTTTATTTAGAAAGCACTTTTTATTATTCAAGAAGGTGGCATTGAATGGGATGTTGGAACGTGTTATATTCTGAACAAAGAGTTATGATATCAATTGATTATAGATAAAGCTAAAATAGCTCCAGCAATTTATAATCCATAAATTTGAGCATAGCATATTAATGAATGCATATCAGCAAATTGGACGAAAACTTCAGAAGGCGAGAGAGGAAGCAGGATTTAGCCAAGAAGAATTGGCAAAGAAGCTTGGATGCACACAGGCTTCTCTTTCCAATTACGAACTTGGCAAGCGACGCCTTTATCTTGCTGATCTTCAACGTATCGGCGAACTCCTCCGAAAACCTGTAACCTATTTTTTAGAAAATTCAGAGGATATCCTGCCTGCTGACTTTAAAGGAATATTGAGCGAACGATATATAAGAGAAATTCTTTTGTCTATTCGGGATCTGAAGCCTGAGCAAAGAAAGTCCGTCCTCGACTATATTCTGTGGCAACGAAGCGGAGGAAAATAGAATGATTGGTTTTGAACCCTCGGTCGAGCAAATAACTCTCCAAGAGCATTTTAGACGATTGTCGGAAACAACGGTGCGTCCTTTGTCCCTGAAAGTGGATGTTGGCCATCCTGGCCCCATAGATGAGAACTATTTGGATCTCATTGCAAAGGAAAATCTTAATGCATTCATTATTCCATCGCAATATGGAGGACGGCTCTTGGATCATGTTTCTCTGGCTCTCGTGATAGAGGAGCTTAGTTATGGGTGTGCCGGATTGGCAACCATATACATTACAACGTTGCACGTGGTGTTTGCCCTTTTAATTGGAGGGTCTGAGACACAGAAAGAAAGTTTTCTTCCTAGTTTACTTCAGTCATCAAGTGTGGTTGCTGGTGGCATAACAGAGGATAGAGGTGGGTCCGATACAACGTCTTTTTCTACAATAGCCAGATTGGAAGGAGATCATTACGTCATCAATGGTATAAAAAGCATTGTTTTTAATGCCGGAAATGCCTCCTTTTATCTTGTGTGGGCGAATAGCGTTGCAACAAAAGGTCGAGAAGGGATTAATGTATTCATTGTTCCCAAAGAAACGCCAGGAATCAGCTTTGGTGAATATCACGACAAGCCTGGCCTCCGTTGCGTCCCATCCGCCACGATGACATTTCAAGACGTTGTTGTCTCAAAATCCAACCTAATTGGTCTCCCCGGCAGCGGTTATCTTCTCCTTATGCAAATGCTCGATATTGGTAGAGCCTTTTTTGGGGCTATTTGTGTTGGTCTTGCGCGTGCGGCTCTGGAGGAGATAATAAATTTCGCAAAAGGAAGGATTATCAGAAACCACCCAATAATAAAGAATCAGGGTATAAGCTTCAGCTTGGCTGAATTAGCAACGGAGATTGAATCAGCACGATTTTTAGTCTGGAAGGCTTGTCGCTTAATGGATTTGCGGCAAGATTTTACCCGCGAATCTTCGATGGCAAAATTATATGCCTCCGAGGTTGCCGCCAAAACGACAAATGAAGGCATGGTTATTTTAGGTAGGAAAAGTTATGTTCAACAGTCGTCAATGGCTAAGTATCAAAGGGATGCCCAGGCGCTCCGAATTCTTGTAGGACCCAGCCAGATTCAAAAGATCATCATCTCGAGTCAATTATAATAAATAATAGCTTTATCATCTCAATAACTTTCGACGAGCGTGAAACAAATACAAGGTTATTATTGGCTTCACCTTGTGTTTATAAATAGCATCGAAAGTTATAGGATGCAGATGCTCTGGTTGAGCCTTGATATTTAAATCATTAACGTTTGTAATCTTGCGTGTCTCTCAACATCCGTTAATTATTGAGTTCAGGAAGAAGCACATAAGACAGAAACCGAAAAAAGTGATCATGTCTTTGTTTCTTTGATCCCGTAATCAACAATCTCGCGAGCGATCGGAAATGCGATTTTTGATCTGAGATTTGCTAGTCAATCATCGCTACGATGGCTCACTGTGCTAAAATTGTGCTAGAACAGACGGGAATAGATGGGAATAAACGGGAATAGATAGAATCAATAGAATAGAAGAGGTCTTTCTAAAATCAATGACATACGGAAAATCAGACCCGATATCAAGGGGTTAAAAAATCTCGCTTCTTTCAACCAGATCGAACTGAAAATCCGAGTGTCGGCAGTTCAATTCTGCCCTGACCCACCATGATTACAATGACCGCGCGCCCCAATCAAATAAGGGGCGCGCGGTTTTTTTGTGAGCCCCGGATAAGAAATCGAAATCTGGACGAAACTACTTTTTAAACAGCTTCAGCAAGGCTCCTTTATCGATCTTCATCGACGCCGTCTTCGGCATTGCATCCACGAATTTAATCGCCCTCGGTTTTTTATAGCCGCTTAAATCTTTGCGGGTTCCGCAGAAATCAAGCAATTCCTGCTCCGTCAGGCCCGGGTCTTTTTTGACGATGACTGCCGCCACCTGCTGGCCCCAGTCATCGTGCGGAACTCCGAGGACAAAAGCATCCGCCACTTTCGGATGACCGGCCAATACAGGGATAATCTCACCCGGATATATGTTCTCGCCGCCGCTGATGATCATGTCATCCGTTCTTTCTTTAAAAAAGAGATACCCGTTCTCATCCTGGACGAAAACGTCACCTGTATGCTGCCACCCGTCTTTGGTAAACAACTTTGCGTTTTCTTCGGGTTTGTTCCAGTAACCAGGGGTGATATTTTCTCCTATAACGATCAGCTCACCCGGCTGCCCGGGGGCTGCATCCTTTCCTGAAACAGGATCGACAAGCTTGCCTTTCATAATCTGCGTCAATAACTTTCCCACCGAGCCGGGAACCCTTTTGTCGTTCACATCATAGTTTATCGAGGACCCGACGTGCTCAGTACGTCCGTACAGCTCGAAAGTGTTCACTTCATACTTTTTCTCGAATTTCTCGTACATGGCGGCGGGAATCGGGGATCCTCCAAATGCCACGTGCTTGAGGGAACTCAGGTCATACTTTTCCAGATTTTCAACAGTCGCCAACTGCGCTCCCATCAGACCTACCAGAAAGGCCCAGGTCACCTTATTTTTCTCAACCGTCTCCAGGAAGCGAATCGGGTCCCAGCCCCCGGGAGTAAATACCACGGCTCCCCCGGTAAGGATCGCGGAAAGCGATGCTATCGTCCCGCCGACGTGAAACAGGGGCGCTATGCAGAAAAACCTGTCGGATGAAGTGATCCGCTGGGTGAAAGCAAATCCCTCTGCGCTGGCGATGTTGTTGCGATGTGTCTGCTTCACTCCCTTGGGCCTGCCCGTCGTGCCGCTGGTGTACATGATCATTGCGATATCGCTGTCCAGCGCCGGGTGGATTTCCGTATCGAAGGGATATTTATCCAGAATTGTATCAAGACAAATGGTCCCTGTTTTCTTATCCCCGCCATCGGCAATGACGATCTGCTGAATACCGCCTTCCTCCTTTTGCAGCTCGCTCATAACCGCCGCGTGCCGGCTCAGGGTGAAGATGATAACCGCGCCGGAATCCTTTAATACATAGCGAAGCTCTTCTTTCTGAAACCTGTAGTTCAGAGGTATTGCGACAATGCCGGCCTTGTATGCGCCATACATGAAGTAAAAATATTCGGTGCAGTTGGGAAGGTAGATAATCGCTCTCTCTCCCGGCTTGATCCCTGTGTCCTTCAACCAATTTGCAACTTTGTTGGATCTTTCTTCCAATTGGCTGTAAGTTGTTCTCCTTTCCCCGTCTATGGCAACCAGGTTGTCGCCGAATTCCCGCGCCCGCATCCTGAAATAAGTTGAAATGTTCATAAATTCTCTCTTTCTTTTTTCATGCTGTTATTAGGACCGCTCCAACCTGCTTTACACTTTTCCCTGTCATAGGCCGAAAAACGAATAACCTTTATGATAATATCTCAAAGCAAAAAGCGTGCTATGCGCTTAAATGTAAATTCTTTTAATATCGAGATATTAGCATTACGGATGCCTGGACGATAAGCTCTGACATGTGTCAAATATCGGATATCGGACAGGAAGTGATTACGGAAAGCCCGCTGCAGATCATGTTTCAAGTATATTCTGATTATGCTCTATTTTGATACCCATTTTCTTCATGCGATGGATGAGGGTTGTCCGGTTTAAGCCGAGGCGAGCGGCAGCGCCGTCCTTCCCCCCGACTTTTCCGTTTGTTTTTTTCAGTGCATCGAGAATCCTTATCCTCTCCACCTCTTTACGCTTCAAATCGTCGCCTTCAAAGGTTTCTCTTGTTTTCCTGCTTTCAAATTCCGGGAATCTTATCTGGGCTCCCCCGAGGATGATGGCGCGTTCGATCACGTTCGAAAGTTCCCGGATATTACCGGGCCAGGAATAGGCAGTCAGCTTTCCCATTTCCGAGGCCGGGATTCCGGAATAGCTTTTTTTGTTCTGAGAGCAGAAGAGCTTGAGAAAATGAGTTGCCAGAAGAGGTATGTCTTCCCTGCGCTCCCTCAGGGCAGGGACATAAATTGGAAACACGTTCAACCTGTAAAAAAGGTCCGCCCGGAATTTCCCGCCGGCAACCTCCTGCTTGAGATCTTTGTTGCTGGCTGTAATCAAACGGAAGTCAGACTGAAGCATCTTGATGCCGCCGACACGCTGGAACTCCTTTTCCTGGAGGACCCGCAGCAATTTGCTCTGGGTCGACAGCGGGAGCTCGGAAATTTCATCCAGGAAAATAGTCCCGCCATTGGCGAGCTCGAATCGCCCGGCCTTGGTTTTAAATGCCCCGGTGAAAGACCCCTTTTCATGTCCGAACAGTTCGCTGTCTATGAGCGACTCCGCCAGCGCTGCGCAGTTGACCCTGATAAACGGCCCGTTTTTTCTTGAGCTCTCGCGGTGGATTGCCCTCGCGACAAGTTCTTTTCCCACGCCGGTTTCCCCGAAAATCAATACCGTTGAATTGCTGTGGGCAACCTTTTTGATAAGGCGATGCAAACTCAAAGCTAAATTGCTCTTGCCGATGATTTCACCGAACGCAAGGGATTCCTCTATTTCTTCAACGTAATAAAGATTTTCCTCCAGCAGCTTCTTATTTAAACGGGCTATTTCTTCATTGGCCTGAACCCGGTCGATAGCGACTGCGATCTGCGATGCAAACGCGGAGAGCAGCTTGATTATATCCGGGCTCAGGTTGAGCGAAAAGAATCGGCTGTCCTGATAAAGGACCCCGATCACCCTGTCGCCCAGGTTGAGAGGTGTGATAATGGCCTGGCGGAAATGAGGATGCTCCTGCTCCCCTATTTTGTACTGGAGTATTTTATAATCATGCGACTGCGCCACTGCGTGTATGTCCCGCATTGAGACATGAAATTTTTCGTCCTGGACGTCCTCATGCAGCAGGTTTCGCGAGGCCGCCAGTTTAAGCTCGGGCCCGTTCTGATCCTTTGTGAACAGGGCAGACCTCTCCGCGCCGGTTATCTTGGATATGGACGTGATTATACTTGTCAGCAGCGACTCCAGGTTCTCCTGCCTCGAGAGGGCGTCTCCCAGTTCAATCACGAAATCAAAAAGGTTACCGTCGGCGTTCCGCGTGTCAGGGGGAGCAAAGCGCTTCAGGTCGGCAGGAAAGCAGTTGGGGGCAATCGGATTGAAGAATTCGTGGGCTTTGAGGGCATAATTCCCGGCCTTTTGCCAATCGTGTATTTGAACGTAATTCCTGGCAAGTTCGGTCCTGATTTTGGCCAGCTCGAAAGTTGCTCCCATCTGCTCGACAGTTTTTTCGAGCTCATGAAGAATGTTGAACTTCTCCGCAAGGGGTGTCTTGTCCTCGGGCAGGCCCAGCTGAAGGCGCTGTATCATCCCGTACATGAGCGGATTAACCCGGTCCTTGTCCAGTTTGGACAGGTAATCGAAAACGGGCCTCAGATTGATGGGCGAAACGCCTTTTGAATGCAGGATGTAGCCGGTATCCAGGAGAGAGTAAAAATTCAAAATATGATGCCAGCTTGATTTTTTTATCTTCCACATGATCTTGTAATGCTCAACCGCCGCATCGAGATTGCCTTCCTGGCACTCGATGCTCGACAGCCCCATTCCGGCCAGAACCTCCACCATCGGCAGGTTTTCTTTCCCGGCCAATTCGAGTGCCCGTTCGAAAAAAAACCGGCTGTTGCTGAGCTGCCTGGTTTCAAGGAGTATCAGGCCTGCAGTTACAAGCGCATACGATAACAGGGGCAGGTTGGCGGTTTTTTCACACTGGTTCTGAATCGCTTCCGTTATGCCCAGCCCTCTCTGCGGCATGCCGACCTGGGTATACCCAAGGGCAATATTGAGAGAGACCAGGTGGGAGAAATCATTTTCGTTTGCCGGCTCAAGCTCACCCAGGGAATTTTCGTAGGCTTCAATGGCTTTGAAGAACTGACATTTTATCAGGTAAATAAGCCCTTGTCCTTTCAATCCCCTTTTCAGCAGTTCCTGGTCTTCAATCTGCCGGATAATGTCCCAGCCCAGGTTGAAATAATAAACCGCCTGTTCATAACGGAAATACATCCAGTCGTTCTGTCCCAGGAGAAGGTACAGCGATGCCTGCGATCTCAAATCGCCGATGAAACGAGCCCTCTCCAGGGCGACGGAAAGGAGATTGTTTGTCTTCTTTATGCTGGGATCGAACAGCGACAACGAAGTCCGGTGTTCGATCGCATTGACAAAAGTGAGCCAGGAACTCTCCGGAAGATCGCGATCCGCAGGACTGATGATCTTGCCGACAAAATCAAGGATGGAATCGTAAAGAATTATAGCAGAGGAGATCCTGTGATTGGCCTCCTCGTAATGAGCCGCCTTCAAGATTACGCCGAGGTCCCCTTCCTGCACCCCCGCCTTGACATACTGGCGGGCTACCGTCAGGGCGCCGGCGCTGTCGTCTGTCATGTTCCTGGCAAGGATGTCGGCAGAATCCCGGTAGTAAGCCGCAAGATCCTGCCGGGGTATTGCAGAGATTATTTCCTCTTTGGGAAATTTCTCGGACCAGCAATAGTAACCCGAATTCTCGCTGCTCGGCACGATCCACTGATTTCGCTCAAAAATCAAGATCACGGAAACCAGCCGGGAAGTCTTTATATCGGGGAACCAATCGACTGAAAATAACTCCGGGAAGCATGCAAGGGCAAATACGATTCCCTTATCTTCCTCATTAAACTGTGAAAGGATTACTTCAATATCCATGCTCCTCTCCCCAACAAAGTCTGGTGACCTATATATCAAAAACGGCCCCTGTAAACACCTGTTAAATATTCAACAGCAGTCAATGGATTGGGATAATGAATTCTTGCCGGAGCAGCGTTGTGTCAGAAACGGCCATAATTGACACCTGTCGAAGTGTAAACTCATGTTTTCCGATATCTTTGCCATTCATAAATAACTGAATTTACTCGCGAATACCCATGGCATAATTATTGTAAATTACTTCAGGTATGGATATTGTGGGGTGAAACAATGAATGAAAGTGAAAACGATGTTGTTATCGTCAGCGCGGTCAGAACTCCGTTCGGGCGATTTGACGGCGTACTCAAGACAACTCTCAGCATGGACCTGGGCGTTTTCGCCGTTAAAGAAGCAGTCCGCCGGATCAACCTGTCCCCGGCGCTGGTGGACGAGGTTTATTACGGTACATGCATTCCTGCCGAGTATGCCATCTATACGAATGTACCCGCGCGGCAAATCACGCTCCTGGCAGGCTTTCCGGAAAGCAATATCTCCCTGACCATCGACCGCGCCTGCTGCTCGTCCATGACCGCTCTGCGCATGGGCTGGCGGGCCATCAAGTCGGGGGCCGCGGAAATCGTCATCGCCTGCGGAGCGGAGAACATGGGCAATGTGCCCCTCATCGCCTCCGCCGCCAAGGCCCGCTGGGGCGTACGGCTGGGTCCCATAGAACTGGAGGATGTCCTTTTTGAGCTGGGCTACGGGCGCAAGGGATTTGCCCCGGTTGCGACAGATGCGGGCCACGTCGCCGTGGAATACGGCGTCGGCCGCGAAAAGCAGGACGAGTGGGCTCTTGCCAGCCACCTCAAATATCATGCAGCCTTCAAAGCCGGCAAGTTCAATGTCGGCGAGGAACTCATGAAGCTTGAGATTCCCCGGAAGAAGGCGCCCATCGTCCTGGAAAGGGACGAGTCCCCCCGGGACAACCTGACCATGGAAAAAATGGCGGCCCTGAAAGCCGTATACGGCAGCCCGACCGTGACCGCAGGCAATGCGCCCGGCCTTAATTCGGGCGCATCGGCAATAGTCATCATGTCCAGGAAGAAAGCGGATTCGCTGGGGCTGAAAGTCCTCGGGAAAATTGCGGCCTGTGAGTGCGGCGCCGGCGCACCGAAATACATGGCCTGCGTCCCCGCCCAGACTATAGAAAAGATGTTTTCCAAAACCGGGCACACTATCGATGAAATGGACCTGATCGAAATAAACGAGGCGTTCGCCGCCGTCACCCTGGTCTCCCTGAAGATGCTGGCAAAAGATGATCCGGATAAGTGGAAGTCTCTTCAGGACAAGACAAACGTCAATGGCGGCGCCATAGCGATCGGACACCCGGTGGGCGCCAGCGGCGCGCGCATCACCATGACCATGATGTACGAGCTCCTGCGCCGCGGGGGCGGACGGGGCGTGGCCGCCATTTGCGGAGGCTTGTCCCAGGGTGAGGCGATCCTGATTGAAGTTTGATCTGATCTGATTGGAGGACCAAATGTCTGATTGGCGGAAAGATGTGGAACCGTTGACCCTGAAAGGTCAAATAGCCATCCCCTACACGTGGCATGTCGGGGATGTGGGGAGCAGGTTCCTGGCGGCCCTGCGGGACGAAAAGAAGATTCTGGGGAGCAGGTGTCCGGAGTGCGGGAAAGTGTTTGTTCCGGCAAGAAAAAATTGCGGCGCCTGCTTTGTGGACATAAGCGAATGGGTGGAATTAAAACCGGAGGGCGTAATCGAGGCCTATACAATCGTGCATTACAGTCATCCCATCCAGCCCGTGAAGCCTCCCTTTGCCTACGCCCTGATAAAACTGGACGGAGCGGATGTGGGATTTCTTCACTTGATAAAAAAGGACCTGGATAAACTGAAAAACGGTCTCAGGGTGAAGGCTGAATTCAGCGGAGAGCGCACCGGGAAAATCCTGGATATCGACTCCTTCGAGCTGGTTTAAATCCAGGGGAGGTAATGCAAATGGATAAAGCGGCAATCGTCGGCGTAGCGCAGACCAGATATGAAAGAAGGAAAAAGGACCAGATCTTCGCCGATATGGTTTTTGACGTGACCCGGGCGGCATTGGACGATGCGGGACTCACGATAAACGACATCGACAGCGTCGTAACCTGTTCCAATGATTTTTACGACGGGCGCACCATCTCCGGCATGGCCGTCGGAGATGCCGCGGGCGGCATGGACAAGAACATCTCCACCGTGTCCGGGGACGGCACATTCGGCGCGTTTTACGGGCTCATGAGGGTCCTGTCCGGCTATAAGGCCACTATCGTTGTCGCCCATTATAAGGGCAGCGAGGGAGATGTGAAAATTACCACGAACGGCATGTTTGATCCCATTTTCCATCGCTTCCTGGGCATAGAGGCTATTTCCGCGGCGGCCTTGCAGGCCAATGCGTATATGAATCTTTACGGCCTCACGGAAGAGCAGTTTGCCGAAGTTTCCGTCAAGAATCACGGTAATGCCTTGAACAACCCCTATGCCCAGCTGGCGATGAAAATCACCGTGGCGGACGTGATGAATTCAAAAAAAATAGCGGATCCACTCAAGCTGTTTGACTGCTGCCCGATCAGCGACGGCGCCGCGGCGATCATCATCGCCGGCGAAGAAATTGCGGCCCGCTCAAAGAAGAAGCCGGTGTGGATCAAGGGCGTCGCCCACTGCTGTGAGTCGTATCTGCTTGGGGACAGGGACCTGGCAAAACCCGTGGCTCTCTCCGAAGCCGCCAGGAAGGCATATGCGATGGCCGGCATAAAGAACCCTCTCAGGGAAATTGACGTGGCGGAAATTCTCGAGGCCTTCAGCTACATGGAACCCCTGTGGCTCGAAGGATTGGGATTCTGCAAACCCGGAGAAGGCGCAACCCTGATCGGCAAAGGAGTCACCGGCATGGGCGGCAGACTTCCGGTCAACCCGTCCGGCGGCGCGCTCTCCGCCAATCCCATCCTGGTTGCCGGGCTGGCGAGGCTGATCGAAGCGACCCTCCAGGTGCGCGGAGAAGCGGGGGCGAGACAGGTGGACAAAGTAAATACGGCGCTTGCACAAGGCTTTAACGGCCCCTGCGGTCAGAGCCACTGCGTGTGGATCATCGGCGGGAAGAAGTGAGGTGAATATGGGAAGAAAAGTAGCCGTTGTAGGAACAGGGCAGACCTATCACAGGAGCCACAGGCCTGATGTAACCTCCCGGGAGATGATCCGCGAGGCGGTGACATCGGCCCTGGCCGATGCTGATTTGAAGATAAAGGACATCGATGCCGTAGTCATCGGCAACATGGACCATTTCGAGTCCATCAATTACGTGGACACATACAGCATTGAGGGATCCGGGGCTTTCATGAAGCCGATCATGAAGGTATCGACCGGCGGCACAACCGGCGCCACGGTTGCTATCGCTGCATATTATCACGCAGCCTCCGGGCTGTTTGACCGCGTGCTGGCCGTCGGATTTGAAAAGAACTCGGAAAGCGACACAACAGGGGCGATCATCACCTGTTCAGACCCGATCTGGGACCGCTTCTCATATTCCGGCGCAATCCCGAGCCTGGCGACAGAGGCGACCGCTTACATGGAACAGTACGGGGCCACCCAGGAAGACGCGGCTCTGGTGGGCGAGCGGGACCGCAATCATGCACTCAATAACCCGTATGCCCACTTGCAGAGGCCCCTCACCGTAAAGGACATCATGGCTTCGCCGATGCTGGCCTATCCCATCAAGCTGGGCGACATTTGTCCCCGCAGCGACGGTGCGTGCGCCATGATAATGGCGGCGGACGGAATTGCTCAGAAGACCGCTTCCAGGCCGGCGTGGTTCAAAGCGGTATCCGTACGGCACACGTACACATGGTTCGGGGATTCAACAGATTATAATAAGGGATTGGTTTCCATGCAGCAGGCATCTCAG
>ERZ795052.5715-NODE-5715-length-11912-cov-6.572067_pt1 | contig 11912 bp, 7 predicted proteins | sample MGYA00375136_ERZ795052 | MGnify/ENA primary metagenome ERZ795052 (study PRJEB30181, sample SAMN05720156) | activated sludge metagenome | isolation source: Anaerobic digester | place: Japan | collected 2015-05-26 ... | reverse complement strand
TGGGGTAGGCAACGCCTGTCGTGGGGCATCTTCTGACGAGGGTTGTTGGTTCGCACCCTGCGGTGCGGTCAAGCGCAACAAGAGAGCGTTGATGCGCGCCGATTCGACCATGCCAGGCGTCCGTCGCCCGATGATTGGGGCGACCCGCCGCGGTCGCTCACCCAAATGCCGGGCGGCGGGCGGGGACAGCTACAAACAATGAAGAAACTACTGGTTCCACCATTTCTGATCTTGCCGCTCATCGGCGCGTTGGCCGCCGAGGGGGGATTTCTGTTCACGACGTTCCGGGACGAGACCACCGCGATGTCCGAGCAGATTTACATGGGCATCAGTGAGGACGGCCGGCAATGGGAGTCGTTGAATGGAGACAATCCGGTGTTGGTGAGCACTGTGGGTGAAAAAGGCGTGCGCGATTCGTTTCTGTTGCGGTCCCGCGACGGGCAGAAGGTCTGGCTGATCGCCACCGATCTGTGCGTGCATCGGAATCGCGATTGGAAACGGAATGCCCAGGCGGGCAGCCGGTCCATCGTCGTCTGGGAATCGAGCGATCTGGTGCATTGGACGGAACCGCGCCTGGCGCTGGTGGCTCCCCGTGACGCGGGTTGCGCCTGGGCGCCGGAGGCGATTTACGATGAGGAGGAGGGGAATTATCTGGTGTATTGGGCTTCGACGACCGGGCGCGACAACTTTTCCAAGCAGCGGATCTGGGCGGCCCGCACGAAGGATTTTCGGTCGTTTGGCGAGCCGTTCCTGTATCTCGAAAAGTCGAATCATGTCATTGACATTCATATCGTGCGCGCCGGGGACGCCTATTATCGTTTCGTCAAGGACGACAAAACCAAGTCGGTCAGCATGGCGAGCAGCCAGAAGCTCGCGGGACCGTGGCAGGAGATGCCGCAGTTCATCGCGGGACGGGGAAAGAACTTCGAAGGACCGATTTGTTTTCAGCTCAAGCCGGCGGTGAACGCCCAACCGCCCGAGTGGTGTCTGCTATTGGACAATGTGAGCGACCGCATCGGCCCCGGGGCCTTTGGCTACATGCCGTTCCTCACCCAGGATCTCCGCACGGGCCAATTCACGCCGGCCAGGGATTTCCATTTCCCCTATCCGTTTCGCCACGGTTCGGTGTTGCCGATTACGACCGCCGAGCGGGAGCGTCTGAAGTCGGCTTATCCGGCATCGGAAAAGAAGGAACGATAAACGGGGCTTGGAACGTGATCGCGCGCCATGACCACCCACCTGGAGGTGGGTGTTAATGAGATGCTCTTCCAGGTCCTGGCGTCGGGTATGAAATATGCGGGCTAACCGTAATGCCTTTCGGAAATTCCAAGCTGGCGGCTTGCCAATCCGGAGGATTGGCAGAAAGTGGCCGGTGGTTGTTCCGGGGCGGGGGGGGAACGACCACCGGATCGCGGGCGGGATCGCCGGCGCACCCCGGCCGGGGTGCCAGAGTTCTGACGAAACCAAGAGCGCTGGGGTTCGTCGTGCCGGTTCTGGCACCCCTGGCGGGGTGCTTTGTCCTTGCGCACGGTTTCCCGGAGGTCGCGCCCCCTGGCCCGCGCGACCTCCGGCTACTGTCTGGCAACCCTGCCGGGTTGCCGAAGGATGCGGCTTTCTGCCGAAAGCCGCTGCTTCATTTGGAGCCGGCTCACGTTGGCTGACACAAAGAGGGGGAACCCGACCGGCTGAAGCCGGGACTCCAAACCTGAGATTGCCCCGGAGGCGAACGCCAACCCGCGAACTTTCCGAAAGGCATTAGGGCTAACCGAGGTGCGATCCCGGCGTTCGGTGGAGCCGGTTTGTTCGGCGTCATTCCAGAACTCCGGTCTCATGCACAATCCACGGTGCGCGATTTCCGATCACGGCGATGAAGAACGAGGAGGCATTCCCAAGCAGCGAGGCGGCCAGCGCCCGCCGCCAAGTAACGACAGAACTGAGCGACAGCCGCCCCGCCGTGGTGACGCCCGTGACCCTCGACCACCAGAGCGCGCCGCCGAAGTCCACGTCGCTCGAACGGCGAAGCGGGGCGGCTGTTCGCTCCAGTGATCTTGTTAGCCCCTCCTTTCACGTCGTTTCTTTCTGAGCAATACCATCAAGACTCCTCCCCCGACCAACAGCGCCCACGTTGAAGGCTCGGGCACCGGACTGGCAAAAATCGGCGTGTTTGGAAGCGAATTGTAGGCCCAGCCCAGCAGCATCCCTCCTGCTTCCGCCGCCATGATGACGTCGAAGTAGCCGTAATGCCAACCGTCGTCCAACTCAAAGCCGATGCCGATGAATCCCCGCGCACCCGGACTCCCCGGCCATTCACTGGATGAGCCGCTGCTCAAATGTATCGCAATGGCCGCAAACGCCCATTCCCCCGGTGAAACATATCCTCCGAGCAAATCGCTTGAGCGCCACCCCAAAGTTGGCTCTAGCGAAGCCCCGATTTCAAATCCGTCCTCCAACCGTGCAACCAGCCCCCCCAGATTTGGCGGAGGGTCAGGCCGGTAAACCACCTGGTTCGCTCGCTCGGTGCGCAGTGAAACAGACCCAGGGCTTGCGGCAAACGTGAAATCCTCCAAGCCGTCACCGTTGAGGTCAATAGGCCAAAGCAGCGTGTTGAGGTCGCTTTGTATTACCATCGGTTCGGGCAAGACGGTGACAAGCGTGCCTTGCGCCGGTGACGGTGAGGCAGCCGGGCCGAGAAGCCCGACTGCCAGCAGCATCCAATTGAGGCATCTGGTGCTCATGGTCCGCGCCGCAACGCCCAGAAGCGATATTCAGCACTGCTGGCCAGTTGCACGGTGTTGGTGACGCCCTCAGCCAGCACCGAGCCGACGGTGGTCCAACTGCTCAAGGGTGTGGCTACATTTGTGGACGTCAGTATTGTGAAGTAAGCGCCGGGGTCGGCCACAAAAGTTAGCAAGAACTCATTCGTGCTGGGCGACTTCTCCAACGCGGTGATGACCGGCGAGGGCGGAGTCACTCCCCCCAAAACCACCGAAACCTTCTGTGTGCTGGGCGCGGGATTGCCCGCCAAGCCGCCGGAGTGAGTGACGGTGACGCGATACTCGCCGGCTTGTGGTGCGACGATGGATATCCGCTCCACGTTGTTGCGATTGTCCACGCCGCGCGTCGCCGCAGCGGAACGCGCGGCAGCGGTCTTGTTCGCCAAATCGGGATTCAGTATCCACGGGCGGAACAGCGTGCTATCCGAGAGCCGTTCCACGACTACGTCAAGGTTGTTGACCAGCATTGGATTGGGCAGGTCCGCCGCCGTAATGTTGGTGATCGCCGGCCCCGGCGGGTCACTCCATACCGTCGTCACGGACAGCGGCTCCGTGCCGCTGGCGGTGACCACCCACGACACGGATTGCGTCGGCGACAGCGTGAACTCCTTGATGAGCGAGCCGCGCCCCCAAGCGAAGTCCTGCTCCACACGTTCCACGGCACGCCGGGCGTTGAAAATCCCGTGTCCCATGCAGTAGTCCGGCCCTTCGGTGCCCACGTCATCCACGGTGTCAATCGCCACGGCCTTGAGTGTGGAATTCAGCCAGGCATCCGCCGCGTTGGTCAGCCCGGGATACAACTGCGCCCGCCGCTGCAACACCAATCCCAGCCCACCTGCAACCCCGGGCGCGGCGAAGCTCGTGCCACGGGCCGTTCCCGTGTAGAAGTTGGTGGCCGTCGCCGTGGGAGAAATCAGTCCCAAGATGTTCGTGCCGCTGACCTGTCCCAGTGCGTTGCGCAAGGCAAGATTCGGTGTGCCGACCGCTACCAAGTCGGGCTTCAGCCGCCCGTCGTCAGTTGGGCCGGCACCGCTGAATGCGGCTGGGACGGCGTTTGCTCCGGGGCCGAAACCAAAGATGACAAAGTTGTTGCTGACCCAATAGACATCCTCGCACGCCCCTACCGTCAGCACGTTCTTGGCGGTGGCGGGAGCGGAGAGGGAATCGTAACCGCCCTGGTCGCCGTCCTGCCAGTCCCGCGTGGTCGTGTCGGCGACAAACACGCCGCCCGACAGGCGATGATATGTCCCCGGCGAATTGTTTGGCCCCTCCAATCGGTCGTTGCCACATGAATACACCATCAGGTGCCGGAGAGCCTCGGCCTGATGAAACTGGTCAATCTGCACGCAACCCGTGTCGGTGTCGTTGGTTTGTGTGTAGAGTCCGAACTTGGGGTCTTCCGGAAAGCTTGCCGACCCCGGCCCCCACCAAACCCAAGCGTTCGTGACCACCACGCCAAACTGGTTGGTGATGGTCTGCTGCCGCCAACCGTTGGCCAGTCCCCAGGAGTGATTGCCCAGAAAGACCGGCGCGTTGGTGGCATCCCCGGCCGCTGCCGACTCACGCTCGCTCTTGAAATCCTGAACGTTGTAGGCAAAAACGCGCGCTTGATACGATACGCCGCGCGCTTCGTAAAACTGTCCAAAGATGCTGCCGACGCCACCCGCTACCATCGTGCCGGCTACTTGGGTAGCGTGGCCCGTGGTGTCCAGCGCCGCGTTGTCCCGCTGCCGGACCCGCGTGCCAAACTCAATGTGGTTCGTGCGCACCCCGCCGTCCACCTCCCACAGGGCGAGCGTGACATTCGTGCCGGTGAGATTTCGGCCCGTGTTGCTGTCCGAGTAGGGCCACGCGCCCAACGGCCACAACTCATCCGCACTGATGCCCGCCGCCGCCACCGTGTTGTGGCTGCTTAAGTAGGCGGGCGAGCCGGCAATCTCGTCGGTCAGAATCAGTTTCCGACCATCCGGCTCCTGAATCTCGCGCGGCGCGCCAAGACGCTTGGACAACTCGTCCAACGCGCGCTCCTTGGTGGGCTGCTCGGCAGCCGAGTGTGCGGCCTGCTCGCGCAAGGCCGCAAATTCCCCTTCGCCTTCTTGCCGCTTCTGCTCACTGGCAGCCTGTCCAACCGGGATCAGTGCCCGCGTCTGCGGCGCCAGTGCGCCCTTCTTCTCTTGCCATTTGGCCTCTGCCAGACGCGCGGCCTCCTCCGCTGCCTGTCGGGCCGCTGCCGCAAGAACGGGGTCGGCGGCGATGGCCTTGGCGAGTGCGGCGGCCTCCTGCCAACGCTTGCGCGCCTCGGCTTGCTGCAGCGTGTCGGGAATGGCCGTGTCGTCAAAGACGAAAATGCCCGGCGCGATCTCTACCGCATCAAGCTCGGGATGCGGGTTGAACGGCCAGGGCGGACTCCACTCGAAATCCTTGGCCGAGTAATATGTGCCTGGTTTGGGCGGGTCTTGGAGTTGGGCGAAGCTCGCGCTGGCCAACGCCAGTGCCGTGATTGCGACTGCGATTCCTTTCCTTGTTCCGATTTTTGTTTTCATGCTGGCGGTTTGTTTTGCTGTGCGTGTTCGATTCGCCCGCGACGTTCACGGGCTAACGACCCAGCTCAGCGACCGCCGCCGGAAACGCCCGGTCGGTTGCAATCCCGCAAAGCGGGACGAACAAATTACCTGAACCGCTCGACAGTCCAGCGGGGCGGCGGTTCGCTCCAGTGACCTTGTTCGGCGGTGTGTTATCGTCCATCACGACTCTTTCGTGGCGTGCTGCCGCATCAACGTGTCGAAATCTCTCCAGCCAATCTTGTATCCGTAGGTATGGTCCTTGGGTACCCAAACCACCGTGCCTTTGGAAACCTTCAATGTGCCGAGAACTGAACCGTCGTACTTGACTCGAAACTCCACGTCGGCCTTGCCGAGGTCTCGCTCCGGGAGAGTGAACGTAACGCTGTGTGCCATCTCTTGTCCTTTCGTGTTCGTGGTTGATGGTGAGTGTGGGGACTGCGCTCTATGTCGCCTAACTATGGTTGAATGGATTCGGCCTATGCAGATAAGCCGACGAACACGGAATTGGTATCGGGCGGCCGATCATGTGAATACCTTGTGAAAGTTGGGGCAAAAGGTCAAGCGCGAAAGCCTGAATTGGCCGGGCCGCGGGGCAGGTGCCGGTAAGCCGGGAACTCTTTGTCCCCAATCCCAAGCTCAAACTCCTGGACCAGATACGAGAGGTCAGGGGGTTGCGGCATTACTCGATCCGGACGGGGACGTGCCATCGCGATTGGATTCGGCGCTTTATCAAGTTCCAGGGGATGCGCTCACGGGCTGAGTTGGGGGCCGGGGGGGTCAAAAGTCCGCTGGATTGCTTGTGAGCATCGCCGCTCAAGCTCAAGCCGCGTCCGCCGGTCCGCGCCCTCGAGTTCGAAGGGGCGCGGCCGCGCCCCTCAACCCAAACCAAGCTGTGGCTAATGGGAACCACTCGAAGGCCGGCCTCTCCCCGGTGCGTGAGCGTCGCGTAAAGAGGATGCCGGCACTCATCGCGCCGTGAAGGGTTCCCAGCCCTTGCGGCGTGGGGTGCGCCCCCCCCCAGCCATGGCGAGTGAGGCGGCGTGATGTTTAGTGACGGTGTGAGTGGCCGCTGTTTGGCAGCGGCCTTTCGGTCGGGATTGGCAGCACGGTCCCCTTTCCTTGTTCAGCGTTCCACTGCCCTGGTTTTTCCGCTTGCTTTCCTCACGCAGGTGAGAAATGTTAATCATAAGTTCAGCCTTAATTCCGAGTTAACCAACTCATTCGGTGAAGGCGTGCCCGCCATCCGGCGTCGGACGGGATCCTGGGGGAAAGATTCCGAGGGAGAAATTTACGCGTCTCTCAGTCTCCCCTGCCGCCCGCCGGCGGCATCCTGTGGACCTGGCCCCCCGCCTGCGAGCGATAATCCCGAAGCATGGGTTTGGCCGGACGTCCACGTTCAGCATGCCCTTTGGCTTTCTCCCCCCACCCTCAAACCAAGATCAAACCTATGAAGATTAAAACATGCATCAGTTGTTTCGCGTTGCTGGCGATGGCCGGCAGTCTGAGTCAGGCCGCGCCCCTGGGCACAGCCTTCACCTACCAAGGCAGTTTGCAGGATGGCGGGTCGCCCGCCCAAGGGGTTTATGACCTGCAGTTTTCGGTTTACGACGCGGTGGCCGGGGGGGGCGCTGGTGGGAGGCCCCATTACTCATACGCCGGTGACTGTGACCAATGGTCTGTTCACCGTGGTGCTGGATTTCGGGGCCGGGGTGTTTACCGGAAACGCGCGCTGGCTGGAGATTGGGGTTCGGACCAACGGGGGCGGAGGCTTCACCACCCTGGGTCCGCGTCAGCCCCTGACGCCTTCACCCTATGCCCTCTATGCCGGCACGGCGCCGCTGGCGGATGGTTCGGTGACTTCCGCCAAGATACTGGACGGCACGATTGCCACCGCCGATTTGGGGGCCAACGCGGTCACGTCGGCGAAAATTCTCGACGGCACCATAACGGGCGCCGATCTGGCAAACAACACCGTTGGTTCGGCGCAACTGGCTGATCTGCTGGCTTTGGGCGATTCCTCGACCGCCGGCAAATTGGATGTTTACCGGGCGGCGACCGGTGTGCCGGCCATTACGCTGGACGGCGGCGACGGCAGCATCCGCACGATCGGCAGCGATGGGACTGTCCGGGTTGCCCTGCTCAACGGCACCACCTACGGCGGACTTTACCTCTACACGACCAACGGGTCCAATCGGGCGTACATCGTCGGCAGTTCCAGCGGCGGGGAGATCAGCGCTTATGCCGGTGACGGGAGCCTCGGCGCGCGGATTTATGGTGACAGCGGCGGGGGCGGGCTGATGAATTTTTACAACGACACGGGCAATGTCCGGCTTTCGTTGGATGGCCTTGGCAACAGCGGCGGTGGTCAGATCAATCTTTACACAGGGGAAGGCAAGACCGCGGCGATTCTCTACGGGGACGTCGGCGGCGGAGCGCAGATGTATCTCTACAACACGAACAACGGGATGCGGTTGTGGCTGGATGGTTACGGTGCGAGTGGTGGCGGCCAGATCCAGGCCCTCGCCAACGACGGCAGCTACACGATCAACCTGCAAGCCGACGATGGCAACGGGGCGGGGCTGGTTCAGATCAAGAACAATGCCGGCTCGACCCGGGTTGCCTTGGCGGGCGAGACTGCCTCTGGCGGGGGTGAGATCTCCGTGTACGACACCGACGGCACGGAGACCATTGAGTTGCTGAGCGCCTACACTTCGACCTTGGGAGGCAAACTGACGCTGCGGCAGGCCAATGGCACCGTGGCGGTGGACCTGTATGCGGAAGCCTACGCGAATGATGGCGGATTGATTTCGATCAAGAACGCCTTGGGGAATGAGCGGATCGAGTTGGACGGTGACGACGGCGACGGGGGCGCCGCCATCCGGTTGAAGAACATCAATGGCGTGACGACCATCACGCTCGACGGGGATGGCCCCACGGGTGTCAACGGCCGCATTACCACGCAGGAACTGCAAATCACCGGCGGCAGCGATTTGTCCGAACATTTTGACATTCAGGCCCTGGAGAACGCGCCGCGACCGGGCATGGTGGTTTGCATAGACCCCAGTCACCCCGGCGAACTGACCGTCAGTTCAAGGGCTTACGACCGCACGGTGGCGGGTGTGATCAGCGGCGCGGGCGGGGTCAACCCCGGGATGTTGATGGGGCAGTCGGGCACCAAAGCCGATGGAAAGCATCCGGTTGCGTTGACGGGGCGCGTCTATTGCCTGGCGGATACCGCCAACGGAGCCATTCAACCCGGCGATTTGCTGACCACGTCCGGTCTGCCCGGTCACGCGATGAAAGTGACAGACCCTGGCCAGGCGCAGGGGGCCATTATTGGCAAAGCCATGACGGCGCTCGACCACGGTCAGGGGTTGGTGTTGGTGCTGGTTTCGCTCCAGTGATCCGGCGGCGATGTCATCTCTGCCATGGAAAGGTTTCCAATGAAAACGCCATCATCACCTGCCGGTTGCGGGCGCCTTTGGGCGGCCCGCCTCGCGTTGCTGGGCTTGTTGACGCTGCCGGCCGGCGCGCCGCTCTTCGCCGCGTCAGCGCCGTTCGGCGTGCCCGTGAGAGTCTCGTTCAAGTTCTTTCTCAACAACCTGGGCAACCGCCCGGCAACGGGCGAACTGAACACCGACGCGGAAATCGAGGCCCAAGTGGTGCGCGGCAACCAAATCCTTGCCGCCTGGACCAGCGAACTGCGTGTGCACAATGTCGAGATCGTGGACGTAGCCGGCCATTCGGAGTGGTACAACGCCACGACGGATGACCGGGATGCCATCCGTGCCGCCGCGATTGCCAATCCCGCCGGCTACGCCTGGCGCAACAATGCGGTCAACGTTTATATCACGGCGAATACCGGCTGTAGTGCGCGGTCGCAGTTTCCGCCGGACAACGACATCATCATCGTCTGCCAGTCCATTTATGACACGACCGTCATGCACGAGCTCGGGCACAGCCTGAACCTCTACCACACGCACCAAAGCGGTGGGAATGATGGCTGCGCGGACACCTTGCCCGACGACGAGGACTGGACGCGCGATCAGATCGCCACCAACGCCTACGGCATGGTGTACGCCCTGCTCAACTCGACGCAGCAGTATCAGGTCAACATGGTCTGGTCCAACCTGATGTCTTATCACAATGGCGACCACCGCTGGATGATGTCTTCCTGCCAGTTGGATCGCGCCAGCACGCAGGCTTCCAGCGACCAGACGTGGTTGTTGACCAAGCGCCCCGTTTACGTGGACGGCGGCTATGCGGGCACGCAAAACGGCACGTTTCCGCAACCCTACACGACCATTCAGAACGCCATCAACGCGGGGGTGCTCAACAGCCGAGTCCTGGTGCTGGACCAGGGCACGCACGACAACCCTTCCAGCGCCATCACCACGGCCACGGATGTTGTGCCGCGCAAGGGCAGCGCCACTGTTCGGGAGGCGAAGTTGCCCTACGACCTGCCCGCCAACCTCGAGGAGTCCAAAAATCCCCGCGTGCGGGAGGCGGTCGTGAGAGCCCAGTTCGCCGACCGGCAGCGGGACGTCCTGAGTGTCATCACTCATCTGCTGGAGGCCGAACAACATGCGACCGGTCGTGAAAGGGACGCCCTCCGGTTTGAGCTGGCGCAACGGTACCGCGACCTCCAGCGCTTTGACGAGGCGAGCGCCTGGTTCGAAAAAGCCGCTGCCGGCGCGGACCAGCCCGGGTTGAAACGGCGGGCGCAGGAGAAGGCCGACGCCATGAAAGCCGAGCTGAAACGGCAGAAACAACTGCAGGACGAAGGCGAAGAAAACGACGACAAACGGAACGAAAAACAAGCGGAGAAGAAAGGCAATCCATGAAACGAGCAAGCTGCATTTGCATGATGAGCCTCCTGGTGGCCGCATCCGCCGCCCTCGCCCAATACGCGATCAACTGGTTCACGGTTGACGGTGGCGGCGGCACGAGCACCGGGGGCGTTTACACGGTCAGCGGCACGATTGGACAGTCCGATGCCGGGGTGATGAGCGGGGGCAACTTCACGCTCACCGGCGGGTTCTGGGCTTTTGCCGCGGTGGTGCAGACACCCGGAGCGCCCACGCTGAGCATTGTGGCCTCCGGCCCGGGCCAGGCGACCATTTCGTGGAGCCCCGCCACGCCGGGTTTTGTGCTGCAGGAGACCTTGAGTTTGGCGCCCGCCTCGTGGGCCGACTCCCCCAGCGGCGCGACCAACCCGGTCACGGTGCCCGCCACCCTGCCGACCAAGTTTTATCGGCTGCACAAACCCTGAGGTGAACTCAGAAGCAGGCCGCTCCAGACTCTAAAGAATCAGACTGCACGCTCGCAGCCGTGCGCCGCGCTGTGGGTGAAAGCGCCGTGTGTGCGATGGGTTTGCCTCGCGGGGGCTGTCCGAGTTCGACCTCCATCCGGAGGGGAAACTCCGCAGGATCCGCAAGGTTCCTCTCCCCCTGCGACGGAAAGTGTGACCTTGACATTCTGGCATTCCGTGGTCAGAATCATAACTGCCTCACTCACCAGCACCAACGCTTTATGAAATCCCAACGCCTGACGCCGGTCGGGAGGTGCTCCTTTTGGGTTTCCCCCCGCAGTGCGGAATACTCGCCGAATGATGAATCAGCCGGGAGCGGCCGGAAACGGGACATGCCGGCGCTGGGACGACGCTCGACCGCCGCCATCCCGGCGCGCCACTGGTTTGGACATTGCCGCCGTTGCCTTTCGTGGAGCGTGGCAGTTTTTGTCCGCCTTTGGAGTTCCCAGCGCCTCGTGTGGCCCCGGCAAGGCAGCATTCTCGTCCGTCCAGGAACCCTTCTCGCCTTGGTGAGCTTGCTGGGAATCCTGGTGGCCCGAGCCGAAGTCATCCAATGGACCAACACCAGCGGTGGTTGGTGGAGCGGGGCGGCGAATTGGAGTCCGAACCAGGTGCCTTCCACCCACGACGTTGCCGTGATAACCAACGCGGGCACCTACACGGTTTCGCTGTTGGGTCCGGTGGGGGTGGCCGGGCTGGAGGTCGGAGGCGATAGCGGCACTCAGACGTTGAACACCGCCGAGCAGGTGCTGGAGGTCCATGGCAACAGCAGCGTCGGACCGCACGGGATTCTCCAACTCGCCAATGGGGCCCTCGGCGGAACTGGCCGGGTGAACCTTGCCGGGCTGCTGTTATGGGACGGCGGGACGATTGATACAAACATCAGCATGACGGTCTCCGCTGGCGGACGCATCCAGATCGGCCCCGGCGCCAACTATTCGCGGGTTCTGCATGGCGCGATTACCAACGGCGGCAATATCGTGTGGACCAACTCCGGCTGGCTGTTCATCGGCGGTGTGCTGCACAATCTCAAAGGCGGCGTCTTCGATGCCCAGTGGACGGCGCCCATCGTCAGATATGGGAGCAACGCGGTGTTCATCAATGAAGGCGTCTTTCGCAAATCCGGAGGCGCGGGCAATCTGGAATGCCAGGTTCCCCTGGTCATCAGCGGCACGGTGGACACCCAAACGGGCGCCTTGCTGCTGGGCGGCGGGTCGCGGCTCAACGCCGGGAGCATTTTCAGCGGGGCGGGCGCGACCTGGC